>OIYX01000312.1_pt1 | contig 17955 bp, 7 predicted proteins | sample 1588431 | NCBI WGS metagenome assembly OIYX01 (sample SAMN03283241) | human gut metagenome | biome: human-associated habitat; material: feces | host: Homo sapiens | place: Peru | collected 2012
CTTCGTGAGGTTGAGGCCGAACCCGCCCGCCTTGAGCGAGAGAATGAAGACGCCGGGCAGGCGCGTGGCCTGGAAGCCACGCACGAGCGCCGCGCGCTGCGTCACGGAGAGGCCCCCGTGGAGAAACGGCACGCGCCGTCCGAACCGCTTCGCGAGCGCGGCCTGCAGCGTCGCGCCGACCTTCGTGTACTGCGTGAAGACGAGCGCCGACTCGCCGCTTTCGAGAATCTGCTCGACGAGGTCGAGAAGTCGCAGGAGCTTGCCCGACTCCGCCGCGCCGTCGCCGTCGCAGATGAGCTTCAGGCGCGTCAGAAGCGCGAAGGCGTCGCCCGGCGCCCGCGCACCCGACCGGTAGACCTCAAGCGCGTCCTCGTAGGCGCGCCGCTCGGACGGCAGAAGCTCGCAGTACTCGCGGATCTCGCGCTTCGGCCCGAGTTCGTCGGCGACGCCCGCATCCGTCTTCAGGCGGCGCAGGACAAACGGCTCCAGCGCGTGCTTCAGCCGCTGGGCGGCGCGTCCGTGCTCGTCGGCGGCAATGGGCTTCGCGAACCGGTCGGCGAACGCCTTGCGCTCGCCGAGGAATCCCGGATTCAGGAACTCCTCCAGCGACCAGAGGTCGGCGACGGAGTTCTCGATCGGCGTGCCCGTGAGCGCGAGCCGCTTCGACGGCGTCAGCGCCCGCACGGCGCGCGCGACCTGCGTGTCGGGGTTCTTGATCGCCTGTGCCTCGTCGAGGACAAGCCCCGCCCACGCAATCGACGCGAACGCCATTTGCTCGCGCACGAAGAGCGTGTAGCTCGTGAGGACGACGTCCGCCGCCAGGACGGCCCGCCGAAAGCCGCTTGCGACGTGCCGTCGGTCGCCCTGGTGGACATAGACGCGCAGCCCCGGCGCGAAGCGCGCGAATTCGTGCGCCCAGTTCGCGAGAAGCGTCAGGGGCGCGAGAATCAGGACGGGCGCGACGTCCGAGCCGGACGTGGACGGCGGCGGACGGGTCGACAGGATCCAGGCGATGGTCTGAACCGTCTTTCCGAGGCCCATGTCATCCGCGAGGAGCGCTCCAAAACCGTGTTCCGTCATGAACCGAATCCACGCGACGCCGTCGCGCTGATAGCCGCGAAGCGTCCCGACAAGGCCCGCAGGCGCCGTCGCCGCGTCCGCGCCGCCGCGCGTCCCTCCCCGTGCGCCGTGCTCCCGGTTCCGCAGCTCCTCCACGAGGCCCCGCACCCAACCGTGCGCGGCGACTTCCTCCAGTTCCAGTCTGCCGACGTGGCCAAGGCCGAGCGCAAAGGCGACGGGATTCGCCTTTCGTCCGACGCCGCGCTCCAGCGCACGCAGCGCCTCCTTCAGAATGCTGCGGTCAACCTCGATCCAGCGGTTGCGGAAGAAAACGAGCGTCGAACCCTGGTCCAGCAGAAAGCGAATCTCGTCCGCCGTGACGGGCTCGCCGGCGACGCGGACGACGAGCTTGACGCGCGCGGCGGGCGCGGACGCGGCAGGTGGCGTCTCGTCCGCATCGATCTCGGCCGAGGCGACGATTGACGCGGACAGATCGACGCCCGCGACGCCATAGCCCGCGTCCCGCAGGTTGCGCGCGCCACGCCGCACGAAGTCCTCGGCCTCGGCGCGCGTCAGCTCGACGGAAAGGACGGGGCCTGTCCCCTCGGCGTGGGGGTCTGTCCCCAGCCGGAGGCCGCGCAAGGGCCCGAAGACATACGCCGCCTGGCCGAGCGCCTTCAGCCCCGCACGGCCGCGCGGCACAGCGCAGGAGACGGAAAATGCGCCGTCCGCCGAGACGGACATCTCAAAGCGGATTGCCGCGCGTGCCGTCCGGTCTTCGGCGGCATTTCCGCTCCAGGCCGCCAGCTCGGCGGCAAAGGCGGCGCATTCGGCGTCATCCCAGCGCACGAGGCCCGTGCGGCTCTTGAGGGCCATCATCCAGGCGTCGTGCAGCGTCTCGTGCCGATCCTCCTCCGCATCTTCGGTGAGGCGCGTCATCGCCGCCTCGCGCACGTATTCGTCAACCCAGCCGTCCAGCCCCGGATCGTCCGAAAGGCCACGCCAACGGGCGTGCCAGCCGTCCTCCTCCTTCACGAGACAGGGATAGAAGTTCCCGTCCGCGATCAGCTGCGACGCCGCGCGCTGCTTGGGGCTGAGGCGACTCACCCCCGGTATCCGTCAAGGACCGTCTGCTTCGGGCGCTTCGACTGGCACGGATAGTCGAGCGTGTAGTGGAGGCCGCGCGACTCGTGTCGCTTCCGCGCGGACTTCACGATCAGCTCCGCGCAGACCGCGAGGTTCCGAAGCTCCAGCGTGTCGGGCGTGACGAGATAGCGGAAGTAGTAGTCGTGGATCTCGCGACGAAGCGTACGCAGACGGTGCGCGGCGCGCGCGAGGCGCTTGTTCGTGCGGACGATGCCCACGTAGTCCCACATAAGGCGGCGAATCTCGTCCCACATGTGCGAGACGAGGACGGCCTCGTCCGGCGGCACGGCGCTGCCGATCTTCCAGTCCGGAATGGAAGGAGCCTTCGACACTCTTTCCTTGCCCCTTGCTCCTTGCTCCTTACTCCCTGCTCCCTGCTCCTTCTCCCCAAACACTTCCGGGCGTGGCCCCAGTCGGGCGGCCGTGAGGCGCGCGCAGACGAGGGCCTCCATGAGCGAGTTGGACGCCAGGCGGTTCGCGCCGTGCAGACCCGTGCAGGCGCATTCGCCGACGGCGGAGAGCCCGCGAATCGACGTGAGCCCGTCCGTCGTCGCCTGGATGCCGCCGCACATGTAGTGCGCGGCAGGGACGACGGGGATGAGATCCTTCGCCATGTCGATGCCGAAGGAAAGGCACTTCGCGTAAATGTTCGGAAAGCGCGCCTTCAGGTAGTCCGCACCCTTCTTGCGGATGTCGAGGAACATGCAGTCGTCGCCCGTGCGCTTCATCTCGGAGTCGATCGAGCGCGCGACGATGTCGCGCGGCGCGAGCGACCCGCGCGGATCGTACTTGTGCATGAAGGACTTGCCGTGCTTGTTGACGAGGACGGCCCCCTCGCCGCGCACGGCCTCGGAGATGAGGAAGCGCTTCGCCTGCGGATGGTAGAGGCACGTCGGATGGAACTGGATGAACTCCATGTTCTCGATCTTCGCGCCCGCGCGCCAGGCGAGCGCGATGCCGTCGCCCGTCGCCGTGTCGGGATTGCACGTGTAGAGATAGACCTTGCCGCAGCCGCCCGTCGCGAGAACCGTGTTCGGCGTGCGGATCGCGTAGATCTCGCCCGTCGGCTTGTCCAGGACATAGGCGCCGACGCACCGCTTCTCGCCCTTGAGGCCGATGCGGCTCGACAGGATGAGGTCAATCACGATCGTCTGCTCACGCACCTCGATCGCCTTCTCGCGCTTCACGCGGCGGATCATCGCCGCCTCGCACTTCTCGCCCGTGATGTCGCCGGCGTGGAAGATGCGCCGCGCGCTGTGGCCGCCCTCGCGCGTCAGGTCCCACGAGCCGTCGGCCTTCTTCGCGAACTTGACGCCGCAGTCGATGAGGTCCTGGATGCCGGCGGGCGCGTTCTCGCAGATCTCGTGGACGACCTCGCGGTTGCCGAGCCACGCGCCGGCGATCAGCGTGTCGCGCGCGTGCTTGTCGAAGGAGTCCGCCGAATCCGCCACGCTGCAGATGCCCCCCTGCGCGAAGTTCGAGTTGCAGTCCTGAAGCCGCGCCTTCGTCACGACGACGACCTTGCCGTAGGCGGCGAGGTGGAGCGCGCTCATGAGGCCCGCCATGCCGGACCCGACGACGAGGTAATCACAGTCGACGATCTTCATTTCAGACTCCCGATTTCCGTCAGACGCCCGTCGAGCCGAATCCGCCCGCGCCGCGATCCGTCGCGTCAAGGACGTCCGCCTCGACGACCTGCGGCTGCGTGACGGGCGCGATGACGAGCTGCGCGATCCGGTCGCCCTTCTTCACGGCAAACGCCGCCTCGCCGAAGTTCGCGAGGATGATGCCGATTTCGCCGCGATAGCCCGAATCGATCGTACCGGGCGTGTTCAGCACCGTCACGCCGTGCTTCAGCGCAAGGCCCGAACGCGGCCGGACCTGCGCCTCGTAGCCAGGCGGCAGGAGCGCGACCAGTCCCGTCGGCACGAGCGCGCGACCGCCGCGCGGAATCTCGAGATCCGCGACGCTCCGCAAATCCATCCCCGCGTCGCTCGGATGAGCATACGCGGGGAGGACGGCATCGGGATGGACACGCTTGAACGCGAGCGTCATTCTTCCTCTTCCGGGTTCACGACCGAGGAGATCTCGCCCGGCTCGAAGCCGAGGCGCTCGAGATTCCACGTGCGCCAGCTTTCGGGGACCTGCCGCTGCTGGAGCATGGCAATCTCGTCGCGAATCTGCGAGCGGAGGACGGTCGCCTTCGCGGCGTCGCCCGGCACGCGGTCTTCGCAGACGACGAGGAGCGCGTGGCCAGGCGAGGTGAGCGTGAACTCGGAGACCTCGCCCTTCTTGAGCTTCATCGCCGCACGGGCGACCGCCATCGCGTTCGCGATGCCGCTGTCCGTCCCCTGCCGAAGGTCGGAGACCGTGAACGTGAGATTCGTCGACACGCCCTTGACGGCCGCGACCGCCTTCGCGCCCTTCTTCGCGATCGCCTCGACCTGCGCCTTGAAGGCGTCCGCCTTCGCGTCGCGGAGGACGCGCGGACGAATCGCGTCCTTCGCCTCCTCGAACGTCGGCACGTGCTTCGGGCTCGTCTCGGCCTTCTCGATCAGCCAGACCGCGCGGTCGGAGCTCACGACCGCGTAGCGCAGGTCGTCCGTGTTCGGGTCAAGCTCCGCCACGGCTTCCGTGAAGTTCTTCGCGCCGGGGCAGATCTGGTACGTGCGCTTCATGAAGCCCTCCTGGTAGCCGCCGTCCGTCGCGAACCAGTCGCTCGTCTCGACCTTGAGGCCTTCCTCCTTCGCGATCTCGTCAAGCCGCGACGCGCCCTTCTTCGCCGCCTTCTGGGCGTAGGCGCGGTAGTTGAGGTTCGTCTCCAGGCACTGCACGGCGGCAATCTGGCGAAGTTCCTTCTCGATTTCCGCCTTCACGTCCTCGAACTTCTTCACGGTCTCGACGCCGTTCGTGTCCGTCGACGTGTACTTGTCGATCGTGACGTCGTAGCGGTCGCGCATCTCGTCTTCCGTCACGGGCAGACGCGCGAGCAGCTCCTTCTTCGTCGCGTCGAACTTCACGAAACGGATCTTCGTGCGCTCGGGCAGCTCCAGGCTCTTGCTGTTCTTCTCGTACCAGGCCTTCAGCGCCTTCTCGTCGACCTTGACGGCATCGGCGTCCTTCTTCGACTGGCTGAAGGTGGCGACCTTGACGGTGAACGTGTCCGTCATGTCCGCAACCGCCTGGTCAACCTCCATCGGCGACGCCCACGCCGCCGCGCCAAGGACGGCCTGACCGAGGCGCATGAGCGTGACGCGGCGCTTCAGGAACGCCTCGAAGCGCTCGGGCGACAGCCCGTTGTCGCGCAGCGCGCGCTGGTAGAGCGCAAAGCTGAAGCCGCCGTTCTGCTGGAAGGAGGGGTCGCGGCGGATGATCGCCTGCACCTCGGCGTCCGTCGCCACGACGCCCGCCTTCTCCGCGACGAGGAGCGCCGCGTAGTTCTCCCACGCCTGGCGGTTCGCGTCGCCCGCCTTCAGCTGGGTGTCGCGCGCCCGTCCGAAGCCGCGCACCTCCTCGGCCAGGGACGCGAAGAGCTTGGCATCGACCGCCTTGCCCGCAAGCGTGCCCGCATCGCCCGCCGTCTCGGACCGCGACTCGCTGCCCAGGTCGGCGATGAGGAAGTCAAAGGCGAAGAAGGCGGAAATCGCGATGGCGAAAGCGCCCCAAAGCCAGCGGTTGCGGATCAGTTTGTTGAATTTCTGGATGACCATTTCGCGTTGCTCGATTCTACGAATGCTCGACTGCTCGATTTGTTCGGTTTGTATTGTGTTGACTGTTCGTACTCAAAAACAGGGAATCTCTCACTCGCCGTCAGACGTCTCGGCGGCGGTATCCGACGATGCGGCCGGGGCCTCCTCGTCCTCGGCGGCGGCCTCCTCCGTCTCCGACGCCTCGGCGGCCTTCTTGGCGAGCGCGTCGGCCTCGGTCTCCGCCTTCGTGACAAGCGCGCCGGAGTTGACTTCCGCCCGGCCCTCGCAGAAGCTCACGCCCGGCCCCATCGGGTTGCCCGCCGCGTCAAAGGCCATGACGAACACGCTCATCCGCTCGCCGACCGACGGCACGGCCCGGTGGATGTTGATCTTCATCTTCGGCGAGAACTTGAGCTCGGCCTTGTCGGAAACGGCCTTCTGCTCGGTCTCGCCTTCCGCCGAGACCTGCGAGACGAGGCGGACGCCCTGGTCGAGGCGGACGAGATAGTCGCCGCTCGTGTTCTCGAGGACCGTCACGAGGCGGTCATGCTCGCTCGTGAGGACAAGCTCGTTCGCCGCCCGCATCTGGGGAATGTCGAAGTGCCGCCCCGAGAGGGCCAGCGACCCCGTCACGCAACGCACGACCGTGCGCTCGCCAGACGCCGTCGTCTCCCGGACGTAGCGGGATTCGCCCGCCAGATTCTTGACCTCGAAGTCCGGCGCCGTGACGATGAACGCGCCTTCCGGCATGTTGTCCGCCAAGTCCAGCGTCAGCTCGCCCGAACCGAGGACGACCGTGCGCGACTTGACGCCCAGCGCCTGGGCCAGCGTGCCGAACGAGGCGTCGCCCGAGATGTCCGCAAAGGAGTCCGCCCCAAACGCGACGGTCAGCTTGCCCGCGCCCTGCGTGCGGAACGCCGCGCCGAGCGGATAGAACTTGCCCTCCTCGACCGGCGACCACGCGCCGCCGGGGAGCTGGACCTCCGCCGTGCCCTCGCACTGCCGGCAGAACGGCAGCGTCGTGAAGGAGCTGTTCCGCGCGACGACCTTCTTGGCCGGCGCGGCGTCCGGCGCCGCCGCCGCGGCGCCCTCCTGCGCGACGGCGACGGACGCGCCCAGCGCAAGGGCTGAAACGACTGCAAACTTCGCGTATGTCATGGCTCTTCTCCTTCCGCTTCAGCCTTCGACGAGATGGGCGCCGTCCGACGGCGGAATCAGCGAGCAGGTCGGCTCGTCGCCGAACTTGGCCTTGTACTCGCGCGTGATCGCCGCCGCGATGCGGTCGGCCGCCGCCGGATCGACCAGGAGGCAGCAGCTGCCGCCGAACCCGCCGCCGGAAAGGCGCGCGCCGTAGACTTCGGGAATCGCCTTCGCCGCGTCCACGATCGCGTCCAGCTCCTCGCAGGAGTTCTCGAACCAGTTGCGGCTCGACTCGTGCGAATCGTACATGAGCGCGCCAAAGCCCTGCAGGTCGCCCTTCTCCAGCAGCGCCGCGCCCTGGAGGACGCGCTCGTCCTCGCCGATCGGGTGGATCGCGCGCTTCGCCGTCGTCTCGGAAAGTCCGCTGCGGTAGAGAACCCACTCGGCCGCCGTGACGTCGCGCAGATGCGTGACATGGCCCTTCTTGAGGACGCCCGCAAAATACTTCGCCGCGTCCTCGCACGCCTGGCGGCGCGAGGCGTACGCCCCGTCCACAAGCGCGTGCTTCGCGTTCGACTTCACCATCATGAACGCGACCTTGTCGCCGAGCGGGACGGTCTCGAAGGTGTTCGTGCGGAAGTCGCTCTTGACGAGCGCACCCGCCTTCCCGTACATCGAGGACGCCTGGTCAAGAAGCCCGCACGGGCAGCCCGCGAACGTGTGCTCGGCCTTCTGGCCGATCTTCGCGAGCGCCGTCCGGTCCTGCGACAGGCCGTAGAGCTTCTGGAGCGCGAGCGCCGTCGCCATCTCGAGCGCGGCGGACGAGGACAGCCCCGCGCCGAGCGGAATGTTGCCGAGGAACATCGCCTTCCAGCCGTGCCCGGCCGTCGCCGGCTTGTCGTCGAACAGCCAGTTGAACGTGCCCGTCACGTAGTTCTGCCACGTCATCTCCCGCGCGGGCTTCACGTCGCGGATGGAGAAGTTCGCCGTCTCCATCAGGTCGCCCGCCGTCAGCGAGCAGGTCTCGTCGTCCGTCGCGCACACGGCGAAGAACGTGCCCTTGTCGATCGCCGCCGAAAAGACGTAGCCCTCGTTGTAGTCGGTGTGGTTGCCGAGGACCTCGATCCGGCCCGGCGCATAGGCGACGACCTGCGGCTTCTCGCCGTAGAGCTTCTCGAACTTCGCGACGAGCTCGTCGTGGACTTCCTGGTTCAGCATGGTGAAGATTCCTCTCTCTTTTTTAAAGGTTGATGACGCCCGGACGGCTTACTCCGCCCGCGCCTTCGGCTTCGACAGGAAGTTGGCGTACACGAACACGTAGGCGAAGAGCGCGATCGTGAACCAGTAGCTGCCGAGATAGCCGATCTTGCCCGCGAGCATGCCCTGGAGCGGCAGGAAGACGCCGCCGACGACGCAGGCCATGAAGATGCCGGAGCCCATCGGCACGTACTTGCCGAGGCCCTCCGCCGCGAGGTTGAAGAGCCCGCCCCACATGACCGACGTCGCAAGGCCGCAGACGAACAGCAGGCACATCGACAGCGGCAGCGTCTTGCCGCAGACCGTCACGAGCTTGACGGGGAGGGACATCATCGCGAGCAGCGTGACGATGCCGAGGAGCGACAGGAACGTGATCATCGCGCGCGAGCTCACCTTGCCGCCGACCGCGCCGCCGACGATGCGGCCGATCATCATCGCGAACCAGTAGGCGGCGACGACGCTGCCCGCGACGACCGGGCCGACGCCCTCCATCTCGCTCATGTAGAGGTTCGCCATGTTCGGGATGCCGGACTCGATCGTGATGTAGAAGAAGATCGCGAGCGCGCCGAGCGTGAAGTGGCGGAACTTGAGCGTCGCGAGGATGTCCTTGACGACGTTCGTCTTGCCCGACAGGCGGTCGGCCTTCTCCTCCGCCGTCTCCATGTGCGGCTCGGGGATCTTCGAGAGCCAGACGATCACGAACGCGGCCGCGAAGAGGGCCATCGCGGTGAGCATCGCCGGGGCGACCTTGGCGACCGTCGCCTCGTCCATCGAGCCGCCGATCAGCCAGCCGAGGATCATCGGCGCGAGCGTCGCGCCGACGGAGTTGAGCGAACAGCCCATCTGGACGAGCTGGTTGCCCTTGTTGCCGCCGCCGCCGAGCGTGTTGAGGAGCGGATTGACGACGAGGTTCAGCAGGCACATCGAGAAGCCCGCGACGAACGCGCCGGCGATGTACACGTAGAACGGATTCGACGAGGCCGGCACGTAGCCCGACAGGAGCTGGATGCCGAGGCCCGCGAAGCCGACGGCCGCCGCGAGGAGCGCCGTGAACTTGTAGCCCCTGCGCTTGAGGATGAGGCCGCCCGGAATGCCCATGAAGAGATAGGCGAAGAAGTTCGCGGCGCTGCCGAGCTGGGACGCCGTCGCCGAGGCGTTGAACTGGTTCTTGGCGACGACCGCCATCGAGCCCGCGAAGTTCGTGACGAACGCGATCATGAAAAAGAGCGCGAACATCGTGACGATGGCGGCGACGTTGCCGCCCTGCTGTTCCTGTTTCTCCATAAGTCTCCTTCTAATGTTTATATGACGCGAAATTATACCGAAAACGGGTCGCCCCGTCAATCCGCCACGCCCTCCGTCGCGAAGGCGTAGGCGTTCTGGAACATGCGCATCCACGGCCCGTTCACCTTGAAGACGCCCGGATTGTAGCTGAGCTGGCAGGCGCGGAAGCCGCGCTCCGGGTGCGGCATCAGGATCGTCGCGCGCCCGTCCGCCGTCGTGAACGCCGTCTGCCCGCCGAGCGAGCCGTTCGGGTTGTACGGATAGCGCGTCGTCGCGTATCCGTAGTTGTCCACGTAATGCGCGGCGCAGATCGACGGCGCAAAGCCGTCCGTCCAGACGCGGCCCTCGCCGTGCGCGACGGCGATCGGCAGGCGCGAGCCCGCCATGCCCCGGAAGAAGATCGACGGGGACTCCTCGATCTCGACCGTCGCGTAGCGCGCCTCGAACTGCTCGGAGATGTTCTTCACGAACTTCGGCCACTTCTCCGCGCCGGGGATGATGTCCTTGAGCTGCGAGAGCATCTGGCAGCCGTTGCAGACGCCGAGCGAGAACGTGTCGGGACGGTGGAAGAACGCCCGGAACATCTCGCGCAGACGGTCGTTGTAGAGGATCGAGCGCGCCCAGCCCGAGCCCGCGCCGAGGACGTCGCCGTAGCTGAAGCCGCCGCACGCGACAAGGCCCTTGAAGGCCGCGAGATCGACGCGCCCCGCGATGAGGTCCGACATGTGGACGTCCTGGCAGTCGAACCCGGCGAGCGAGAACGCCGCCGCCATCTCGATGTGGCCGTTGACGCCCTGCTCCCGCAAAACCGCCATGTGCGGTTTTGCGGGGCCACTCTCCCACTCTTCTTCCGGATCAAACGTCAGCTTGAAGCTCAGGCCGGGGTTGAGGTCGTCGAGCGCGTTGTCGTACTCCTCGCGCGCCGAGACCGGGTTGTCGCGCAGGGCCTGCATGCGGTACGTCGTCTCCGACCAGCAGCGGCGGAGGTACGTGAGGTCCGTCTTGATCGCCTGCCGCGCGCCGACGAACAGCTCGAACGTGCGGCTCGTCGCGAGCGCCACGCCGATCGCCTCGGCGGGCACGCGCGCCGCCGCGAAGACGGCCAGCACCTTCTTGAGGTAGCTCTCGCGCACCTGGAGGACGGCGCCCGGCTGCTCGTTGAAGAGCTGCTCGAGGGCATCGCCGTCCGGCAGCTTCGCGACGAGGCCGCGCCCGCCCGTGATCGCCATCTCCGCGAGCGTGACGGCCAGGCCGCCGTCCGACCGGTCGTGGTAGGCGAGCGCGAGCTTGTCGCGGACGATCTTCTGCATCGCGTCGAAGAAGCGCCGGAGCAGACCCGCGTCCACGTCCGCGTGCGTGTCGCCGAGCTGGCCGTAGACCTGCGCCAGCGCCGTCGCGCCGAGCGGGGCCTCGCCCTTCGCCCCGAGGTTCACGTAGACGAGCACGGAGCCCTCGCCGCGCGGATCGGCCTTGAGGTCGGGCGTGAGCGTGAGGCGCACGTCCTTCACCGGCGCGAACGACGAGACGACGAGCGAGAGCGGCGCGACCTGCTTCCTCTCCTCGCCCTTCCGGTCCTGCCAGACCGTGTGCATCGAGCAGCTGTCCTTGCCGACGGGGATGGAGACGCCGAGCTTCGGGCAGAAGCGGAGGCCCACCTCCTGCACGGTGTCGTAGAGGATCGCGTCTTCGCCCGGATCGCCGCATGGGGCCATCCAGTTCGCCGAGAGGCGGATCTGCGTGATGTCGCCGACGTCCGCCGCCGCGAGGTTCGTGATCGCCTCGGCGACCGCGAGGCGGCCTGACGCGGGGCCGTCCAGCAGCGCGACCGGCGTGCGCTCGCCCGTGGCCATCGCCTGGCCGTTGAACGTCGTGTAGCCCATCGTCGTCACGGCGCAGTCCGCCGCCGGCAGCTGGAACTTGCCGACCATCTGGTCGCGCGCGACGCGCCCCGTCACCGTGCGGTCGGTGATCGTGACGAGGAACGTCTTGTCCGCGACGGCCGGCAGGTGCAGGACGCGCGTCAGCGCGTCAAGCGGCTTCACGCCCTCGAAGTTCGTCGGCAGGTGCGCCTTCTTCGTGCGCTTCACCTTGCGCACCATGCGCGGCGGCTTGCCGAGGAGGACCTTGATGTCCATGTCGATCGGATTGTCGCCGAAGTGCGCGTCGTGGAGGACGAGCTGGCCGTCGCCCGTCGCGACGCCGATGAACGCCACGGGGCAGCGCTCGCGCGCGCACAGCTCCTCGAAGAAGCCCTTCGCCTCCGGCTTGAGCGCGAGGACGTAGCGCTCCTGCGCCTCGCAGCACCAGATCTCCATCGGGCTCATCGACGGCTCCTCGTTGTGGACCTCGCGGAGCTCGAACTTGCCGCCCGTCGCCTCGACGAGCTCGGGGCAGCCGTTGGAGAGGCCGCCCGCGCCGATGTCGTGGACGGAGAGGATCGGGTTCGCCTTGCCGAGGAAGCTGCACGCGTCGATGACGCCCTGGCAGCGGCGCTGCATCTCGGCGTTGCCGCGCTGGACGGAGTTGAAGTCGAGGGCCTCGGAGTTCGTGCCCGTCATCATCGACGAGGCCGCGCCGCCGCCGAGGCCGATGCGCATCGCCGGGCCGCCGATCTGGACGATCAGCGCGCCGACCGTGACGTCCTTCTTCTCGACCTGGCTGCGGCGGATGACGCCCATGCCGCCGGCGAGCATGATCGGCTTGTGGTAGCCCCGCAGCTCGCCCGCGACCTCGCCCTCGTACGTGCGGAAGAAGCCGCAGAGCTGCGGACGCCCGAACTCGTTGCCGAACGCCGCGCCGCCGATCGGGCCGTCCGTCATGATCTGCAGCGGCGTCGCCAGGCGCGTCGGGAAATCGGCGTACACGCGCTCCCACGGCTGGGGGAACCCCGGGATGCGCAGGTTCGACACCATGAAGCCGCAGATGCCCGCGACCGTCCGCGAGCCCGTGCCCGTCGCCGCCTCGTCGCGGATCTCGCCGCCGACGCCCGTCGCCGCGCCCGGATAGGGCGAGATCGCCGTCGGGTGGTTGTGCGTCTCGACCTTCATGAGCTGGTCGAGCTGGTCCTTGCGGAAGGCGTACGCCTTCGACTCGGGGTCGATCGCGAAGACGTCCGTCTTGAAGCCCGCGACGACGGCCGAGTTGTCCTTGTAGGCCGAAAGCGTGTCCTGCGGACGCTTCTTGTGCGTGTTCTTGATCATCTCGAAGAGGCTCTTCGCCTGCCTCTTGCCGTCGATCACGAACTCGGCGCCGAAGATCTTGTGGCGGCAGTGCTCGGAGTTGACCTGCCCGAACATGACGAGCTCGGTGTCCGTCGGATTGCGCTTCGCCTTCTTGAAGCTCGCCGCGAGGTACTTCATCTCCGGCTCGGAGATCGCGAGCCCGATCTCCTCGTTCGCCTCGCGAATCGCCGCGACGCCGCGCTTCAGGACGTCATACGTGCGCCCCGGCTGCGGCGCGGCGACGTCGAAGAGGTCGGCGAGGCCGGCGTAGATTCCCTCGGTCATCTTGTCGTAGAGCGCGGCGAGCGCCGCCGGCGGCAGCGCGACCGCCCCCGGACGCCGCCCGTCCTCGTCCCGCGCGTCCAACGCGGCGCGCGGCGCATAGGGGCCGGCCTCGCTGACGAAGAAGCGGATGCCGCGCTCGACGCGCCGAATGGACTTCAGCCCGCAGTTGCGGAAGATGTCCGTCGCCTTCGAGCTCCACGGCGAGATCGTGCCCTTGCGCGGCGTCACGTAGAAGTCGGCGCCGTCGCAGCTGCCCTCGGCGTTCAGGAGCTCCGCCGCGCGGGCGAGCTCCTGCGAATCGACCGGCGCGTCCACGAGTTCAAGGGCATAGACCCACTTCGCGTCGATCGCGAGCGGCCCGAGGGTCGGGTCGGCCTTCGCGAGCGCGGCCTTCAGCGCATCGAGGCGGAACGGTGAATAGGCGTTGGAACCGAGCAGCAGAACCATGTTTTCCTCCTTGGTAAAATGTGGTGCGTATTATACCATATCGGACGCGACGCCTTGCGGCCCCGGACGCCACCGGAGGAAAAGCGCGGGGCACGGCGTCTGCCGTGCCCCGCGCTTCATTGAACGAACCTCGCGGTTCCCTTAGCCGAGGAGATCGTCGCCGCCGCCCGCGTCGGGCGTGCTGCCCATCGTCTCGTCCGAGTTCTGGATGTCCGCGCCGTCCGCCGACGTGTCGCCGTTGTCCGCGACGAGCTGGGGCTCGCCGAGGTCGCTCTCGTCGCCCTCCTCCTCGCCGGGAAGGCCCGACGCCGGGATGCCGTAGAGTTCCTCGTGCTTCTGGCGCTGCTCCTCGCGGAGCTTCTCCATCTCCTCGTCGCTGATCGCGTCGCAGAGCGGCACGAGCTTGAGGTAGCGGTGCATCGGGAAGCCCGTGCCGCCGGGGACGAGGTGGCCGAGGATGACGTTCTCCTTGAAGCCGCGGAGCTCGTCGACCTTGCCCATCGTCGCCGCCTCGGTGAGGACGCGCGTCGTGTCCTGGAAGGACGCCGCCGAGATGAACGAGTCCGTCTCGAGCGCGGCCTTCGTGATGCCGAGGAGCGCGGGCTGCGCCTCCGCCGGACGGCGGCCCTCGTTCATCATCTCCTCGTTGACGCGCAGGAACGTCTGGCGCGAGACCTGGTCGCCCCAGAGGAAGTCCGTGTCGCCCGGATTCGTGATGCGGACCTTGCGGAGCATCTGGCGCACGATGATCTCGATGTGCTTGTCGTTGATCTCGACGCCCTGCAGGCGGTAGACCTGCTGGACTTCGTTGACGAGGTACTTCTCAAGCTCCTGCGGACCGGAGACCTCGAGGATCTCCTGCGGGATGACCGGGCCTTCGGTGAGCTGCTGGCCCTTCTTCACGCGGTCGCCCTTGAAGACGACGATCTGCTTGCCCATCGGGATCAGGTGCTCCTCGACGAGGCCCGTCACGTCGTCCACGACCTTCACGCAGCGCTTGCCGCGCACGTTCTCGCCGAAGTCGATGATGCCCTCGATCTTCGCGATCTCGGCCGCGTCCTTCGGCTGGCGCGCCTCGAAGAGCTCGGCGACGCGCGGCAGGCCGCCCGTGATGTCGCGCGTCTTCGCGGCCTCGCGCGGCGTCTTCGCGAGCAGCATGCCGGCCGTCGCCTTCATGCCGTCGCGCACCATGACGATCGCGCCCGTCGGGACGTCGTGCGAGTCGAGCATCTTGCCCTCCGCGTCGCGGATCTCGATGCGCGGGTGCAGGTTCGACTCGGACGTCGGCAGGACGACGAGCGTCTTCGCGCCCGTCGCGCGGTCGGTCTCGGTCTTGACCGAGATGTCCTCCTCGAAGTCCTGGAAGACGATGTCGCCCGCCGCCTCGGAGAGGACCGGCACGGAGTGCGGGTCCCACACGGCGACCTTCTGGCCCTTCTTGACGGCCGCGCCGTCCTCGATGAGGAGCGTCGTGCCCATCTGGAGCTGGTAGGTGTCGAGCTTCGTGCCCGTCTTCGAGTAGATCTCGAGCGAGCCGTTCTTGTTGAGGACGACCTCCTTGCCCTCGTCGTTGCGCACCTTGCGGATGTCGACGAACTTCGCCAGGCCGTCGTTCTTCAGGACGATCTCCGGCTTCGCCGCCGTCGCCGACGCCGTGCCGCCGATGTGGAACGTCCGCATCGTCAGCTGGGTGCCCGGCTCGCCGATGGACTGCGCGGCGATGATGCCGACCGCCGTGCCGATCTCGACCTGCTTGCCCGTCGAGAGGTCGCGCCCGTAGCACTTCGCGCACATGCCGTGCTCGGCGTCGCACGTGAGGCCCGAGCGGATCCAGATCTTCTCGAGCCCGCAGGCGTTGATCTTCGCGCACGCGGCCTCGTCGATGATCTCGTTCGCCGGGACGATCGTCTCGCCCGTCTTCGGGTCCTGGACGGCGTAGAGCGCCGTGCGGCCGAGGACGCGGTCGCCCAGCGTCACCTTGACCTCGTCGCCCTCGATGATCGCCTCGACCTCGATGCCGTTGACCGTGTTGCAGTCCTCCTGCGTGATGATGACGTCCTGCGAGACGTCCACGAGCTTGCGCGTGAGGTAGCCCGCGTCAGCCGTCTTGAGGGCCGTGTCCGCGAGGCCCTTGCGGGCGCCGTGCGAGGAGATGAAGTACTCGAGAACCGAGAGGCCCTCGCGGAACGACGCGGTGATCGGGCGCTCGATGATGTCGCCGTTCGGGGCGGCCATGAGGCCGCGCATGCCGGCGAGCTGGCGGATCTGCAGCTTCGAGCCGCGGGCCTTCGAGTCCACGAACATGTAGACCGGGTTGAGCTCCGTCGGGTTGCTGTTCTCCGGGCTGATGTTCCGGTCGATCGTCTTGTAGAGCTCGTCGCCGACCTTCTCGGTCGTCGTCGACCAGATGTCGACGATCTTGTTGTGGCGCTCGCCGTCGGTGATGATGCCCTGCTGGAACTGCTTCTGGACCTCGTCCGCCGCCTTGCGGGCCTTCGCGACCTCGGCGTCCTTCTCGGCCGGGCGGATCATGTCCTTCAGGCCCATCGACGCGCCGGAGACCGTCGCGAAGTTGTAGCCGAGCGCCTTGAGGCGGTCGATCGCCAGCACCGTCTCGTCATGGCCGGCGACCTTGTGGCAGTCGAGGATCAGCTTGCCGATCGTGGACTTCGAGCACTTGTCGTTCCAGAAGCCCATCTCCTTCGGCCACACGTTGTTGAAGATCACGCGGCCGGCCGTCGTCTCGATCGTGCGCCGGTCGGCGACGCCGTGCGGACGGCCCGTCGTCCCGAAGTCCGGATTGCGGAAGCGGATGCGGCTGTGGTACGAGATGCAGCCCTCGGCGATGCCGAACTCGACCTCGCCGATGTCGTTGAAGAGCGGCAGGTGCTCGTCGGACATGTCGGTCTTGCCGGCGATCTTCCCCGCGAGCTTGTCCTGCTGCGAGGGGACCGTGAGGAAGTAGAGCCCGAGGCAGACGTCCTGCGTCGGCGTCATGACGGACTTGCCGGACGCCGGCGAGAAGATCGACGTCGAGGCGAGCATCATGAGCTTCGACTCCATCTGCGCCTCGACCGAGAGCGGCACGTGCACGGCCATCTGGTCGCCGTCGAAGTCGGCGTTGAACGGCGTGCAGACCATCGGGTGCAGGCGAATCGCCTTGCCCTCGACGAGGACCGGCTCGAACGACTGGATCGAGAGGCGGTGGAGCGTCGGCGCGCGGTTGAGGAACACCGTCTTGTCCTTCGTCACCTCCTCGAGGATGTCCCACACCTGCTCGTCGTGGCGCTCGATCATCTTGCGCGCCGTGCGGACGGTGTGGCAGACGCCGAGCTCCTTCAGGCGGCGGATGATGAACGGCTCGAAGAGCCGGAGCGCCATCTCCTTCGGAAGGCCGCACTGCGGGAACTTCAGCTCCGGGCCGACGACGATCACCGAACGGCCGGAGTAGTCGACGCGCTTGCCGAGCAGGTTCTGGCGGAAGCGGCCCGTCTTGCCCTTCAGGATCTCGGAGAGCGACTTGAGCGGACGGTTGCCGGGGCCCGTGACCGCGCGGCCGTGGCGCCCGTTGTCGAAGACGGCGTCGACCGCCTCCTGCAGCATGCGCTTCTCGTTGCGGATGATGACGTCCGGCGTCTTGAGCGCGAGGAGGTTGCGAAGGCGGTTGTTGCGGTTGATGACGCGGCGGTAGAGGTCGTTCAGGTCCGACGTCGCGAAGCGGCCGCCTTCGAGCGGGACGAGCGGACGCAGCTCCGGCGGGATGACCGGCAGCACGTCGAGGATCATCCACTCGGGCTTCGAGTTCGAGACGCGGAAGCCCTCGACGACCTTCATGCGCTTGGCGATCTTCTTGCGGTTCTGCTTGGAGCGGGTGTTCTCCATCTGCTCCTCAAGCTCCTTCATGAGGGCCGTGAGGTCAAGCTTGCGCAGCAGCTTGCGGACGGCCTCGGCGCCCATCTCGGCCTTGAAGTCGTCCTGGTACTTCTCCTGCGCGTCCAGGTACTCCTGCTCGTTGAGGATCTGCCCCTCCTTCAGCGGCGTGTCGCCCGGCTCGACGACCATCCAGCACTGGTAGTAGAGGACGCTCTCGAGCTCCGTCGTCGTCTTGTCGAGGAGAAGGCCCATCCGCGACGGGCTGCACTTGAAGAACCAGATGTGGCTCACGGGGACCGCAAGCTCGATGTGGCCCATGCGCTGGCGGCGCACCGACGCGAGCGTGACCTCGACGCCGCAGCGGTCGCAGACCATGCCCTTGTTCTTGATGCGCTTGTACTTGCCGCAGGCGCACTCCCAGTCGCGGGTAGGCCCGAATATCTTTTCGCAGAAGAGGCCGTCCTTCTCAGGACGGTACGTGCGGTAGTTGATCGTCTCGGGGTTCTTCACCTCGCCGTGCGACCATGCGCGGATGGTCTCCGGCGAGGCGAGCT
>OIYX01000313.1_pt1 | contig 17896 bp, 16 predicted proteins | sample 1588431 | NCBI WGS metagenome assembly OIYX01 (sample SAMN03283241) | human gut metagenome | biome: human-associated habitat; material: feces | host: Homo sapiens | place: Peru | collected 2012
CACCCGTAGCCCACAATATCTCCTGCTGATAATCATACTGGCCATTATCACGTTCTACCATACCGAAAATCCTGCCACGACAGAACGGATAACCATATTTATCCAGAAAACCTCCACAGGCGCCGGCATACTCAAAACTGTCCTTGTCGTATTCTGCCAGCAATTTCGGCTGACAGGCAGCCACCTGAGGATGGGAATCCATAAACTCTATAAGCGGAGTAAGCCAATGATGACTCACCTCTACATCGCTATTCAAAAGCACATAGTAGTCGGCCTCTATCTGGCGCAACGCCCGATTATACCCTTCGGCAAAGCCAAAATTCTGCTCCAGTACGATAGTCTTGACCTGAGGAAATTGAGTTTCCAGAAGGTGCATGGAACCATCTGACGAACTGTTGTCCGCCACCCAGATTTCAGCATCCTGTCGGGAATACTCTATCACATTCGGAAGAAACTTGGCCAGCATCTTCTGACCATTCCAATTTAGTATTACAATTGCTACTTTTGCCATCTTGTATTGCTACTTTTGCATATTGACTGCAAAAATACAAAGAATAATTCAATTATGCCCCGATTTGAGGCATAATTAAGAATTTATAATGATAAAAAAAGCTTCAACGGCTCTTAAGCCTATTGTTCAGCAAATTAGTAAACTCATAATTCTTCAATCCCCATTTCGGAGCCACGAGCAATTCCTTAGGCGATTGACTTACAAATCTTTCGAGCACCAGATCCGGGCGCAGCAAACGAATAAACCTGACGATGACGTCAATATACTCCTCTACCGAATAGACATGAAAAGGATGCTCAGCATATTCCTGCGCCAAACGGGTTCCCTTGATGATCTGCATCTGATGAATCTTCAGAATATCAAGAGGAAGCGAAGAAATAATAGGAGCCTGACGGAGACTCTCCTCCGCATCTTCTCCTGGCAGCCCGATGATAATATGACCGCCAGTCAGGATGCCGCGAGCATGCGTACGCTCTACCGCATCACGGCTGCAGGCAAAATCATGTCCGCGATTGATGCGACGCAAAGTATCATCATTAGCACTTTCTATTCCATACTCCACCAATAAGAACGTGCGTTTGTTGAGTTCCTCCAGATAATCCAGCAATTCATCGCTCATACAGTCCGGGCGAGTACCAATCACGATGCCCACCACATCTTCCATGCGAAGGGCTTCCTCATACATCTCCCGGAGTTGTTCTACCTTAGCATAAGTATTGGTATAAGCCTGGAAATAAGCAAGATACTTCATGTCCGGATACTTACGGGCAAAGAATGCCTTCCCCTCTTCCAACTGTTCGGAGATAGACTTCTTGCGGTCGCAATAGCTGGGATTGAACGTGCGGTTGTCACAATAAGTACATCCCCCGCTGGAAATTTTCCCATCCCGGTTGGGACAGGAAAATCCTGCATCTATAGAAATCTTCTGAACCCGGAAATCAGGAAACTGTTTCCGGATCCAAGTACCAAAATCATTATAATACATCATAATACATCACCATAAAATAAACACATCACCCGAACCTTACGAGACTTGATTCGAACGATATGATTCGAGCGATATCATCATCACAACTCTTAGAGCAGTTCTGCCTTCAAAGCTGTTTTGTCGTGATTGAAATCGCCCAGGCGAACACGGAGCAACTGATTGTCATATTCTTCCTTGGCAAGCGCTGGAGAAAGTTCTACCCTCACATAGTTCTTGGTAAAACCATGCATGGCCTTACCGCGAGGAGCCTTCTCAAACAGTACCTCAGCTTCCGTACCAATATACTGGGCATAAAACTCCTGGGTCTTCTGGTCGCTCAACTCCAGAAGTCGCTTGGAGCGCAACTTCTTCTCCTTGTCACTCACCACATAAGGAATCTTGAGCGCAGCCGTACCCGGGCGTTCAGAATAAGGGAAAACATGAAGTTGGGTAACAGGCAAGGACTTCAGGAACTCATAACATTCCTCAAAGCACTCAGGAGTCTCACCACGGCAGCCCACCATCACGTCAACCCCGATGAAAGCATCCGGCATCTTCTCCTTAATCAGTTGAACCTTATGAGCAAAGAGAGCCTTATCATAACGACGATGCATCAACTTGAGCACCTCGTCGCTACCGCTTTGCAAAGGTATGTGGAAATGAGGCATGAAAGCCCTGCTCTGGGCACAATATTCGATGAGGTCATCATCACAGAGGTCTGGCTCCAGACTGGAAATTCTATATCGCTTGATACCCTCTACTCCGTCAAGAGCCTTCACCAGATCCAAAAAGCGCTCATGAGTTGTCTGACCGAAATCTCCGATATTCACGCCAGTAATAACGATTTCCTTACCTCCCTCACGGGCAGCCTGCTCAGACTGTTCTACAAGAGAAGCAATACTTGGATTGCGGGAATTGCCACGGGCAAAAGGTATTGTACAATAGGTACAATAATAATTGCAACCATCCTGTACCTTCAAGAAATAACGGGTGCGGTTGCCACGGGAGCAAGACGGCTGGAAGGTCGTAATTTCCTTGGTCTTCACACTATGATGCAGATGAAGCGCTTCTGAATACTTCTGCGTCCAAGCATCACTCAGATACTGTATCAGATGAGCTTTCTCATTGGCACCAAGCACCAGGTCAACACCTTCTATCTTGCTCACATTCTCTGATTCCAACTGGGCATAGCAACCCGTTACAATCACAAAGGCTCCAGGATTCTGGCGTACCATACGATGAATGGCCTGACGACATTTGTGATCAGCCACTTCTGTTACAGAACATGTATTTATCAAACAAATATCTGCTTGTTCACCCTTTTGAGCTGTAACAACACCCATATCTTCCAGCATCTTTCCGAAAGTGGAAGTTTCCGAGAAATTGAGTTTACAACCCAGAGTATAATAAGCAGCTTTCTTGCCTTGAAAGGCACTTGTATCTATCATAATTATCCTATTTACATTATTAAATTTCAATCGGCCAAAAACGAAAAGGTTCTCCTTTCTGCATTCAGGAGGAAGGTCCCAAAACCTCCTTCTTCTGGAGAATGCCTACCAACCCACCAGCAAGAGAAAGTCCCCATCCCTTCATATTCAGGAGAAAGTCTCCAAGCCTCCGCCTTCAGGAAAAAGAAGCACAAACCTTGATCTTCAAAAAGAAAGGCCCCAAGCCTCCACATCAGGAGAAAGAAGCACAAACCTTGATCTTCAAAAAGAAAGGCTCCAAGCCTCCACATCAGGAGAAAGAAGCACAAACCTCCATCTTCAGGAGAAAGTCTCCAACTCTCCGCCTTCAGGAGAAAGGAACCAAGCCTTGATTTTTAGCCTTATGAGCAAAAGTTCGGCAAAGATAAACAATTATTCTGAAATTAGCAAATTCCAAGGCGCTTTTTCTACAATCCTTCCAGGCAAACAGGCAGGAAAAGCACCAGAGCTTATAAAACAAAAAAAGCCGCTAGACCGAAGTCCAGCGGTTGTTTCTCTCATTTTTCGTTCGTAAAGTAATCCTAGATTACTTAGCAGAATCAGCAGCAGCTGTGTCAGCAGCAGCTGTATCAGCAGAAGCTGTATCAACCATTGCAGTATCAGAATCAGCAGAAGCTGTGTTCTGAGCTGTTTTGTTACCACAAGATGCGAAAGAGATAGCTGCGATAGCTACGAACATTAAAACTAATTTCTTCATTTTCTTTGCTTTTTAAATCTGTAAAACAATCATTCGTTTATTAAAACGATGCAAAGGTAAGTATTTTTTCGATAGGTTGTTCTTTTTTTTAGGACTTTTTTTTGGGTACTTTTGTAACATTTTCACAAGTGCTTAATAATCAGACACTTACAGACTGCTAACAAAAGTTAAAGTTTTTGTCGTGTGCGAAGACAACCGAAATTTAACACTTTTACGTGTTTTTTACTATCAAAGCTATCTACTTCAAAACTACCCTTTTTCAAGACTTCCAATCCTCATTTTCTCATCTCAAACTCCGTTTTTTCATCTCAAAGCTCAGTTTCATTCATTTCAAAACCAGTTTTTCCCGTTTCAAAGCTCCGTTTCAGCCAGTTGAGACCTTGTTTTTTTCATTTCACCCTCCTGTTTCATCCTCCCCATACCTTGTTTTTCTTATTTCGACCCTATTCTACTCTTCCTGAAGCTCATTTTTCTCATTTCACCCCCAGCTTCATTCATCTCAAATCTCAATCTCAGTTATCTCAGACTCTATTTTCCTATCACAACCGTTTTAAACCAGTCTTTAAGAACGCCTGCATATTGGTCTTGGGAATCAGAAAGTAGAATCACCACCTGACCACCATTCTTTAACTTCGGGCCCAGGCACATTCCTTCATAATTTGCAAACGAGCGGTCAAAAACCGACAAACCGGTCTTCCATTCTAAAAGCAAATGCTTATTAATATAAGGTGTAGCTTCGCAGAAAGGTTGCTCAATAGGATACGGATTCTCCTGCAACGGATTGATCAAATACAACTTGCACTTACAAAATGCTCCCAATTTCATCTTTGGAATAAAAGCTTCACGCTCCAAGACCAACAACTGACCATCTGGTAAGACACACAATTCGCTAACACCCATCACATACGTTTCAGCTTTCTTGTTCGTAGTAGGCTTATCCATCCGGTAGGCATAAGCTTCCATAAAGTGTTTTCCACAAACATTTACTGAATCTGAATCATCGCTATTCTGCCTCAGAACACCTATCCCCTCCAAATGTTGAGCATCTATCCCCTTCAGATGCTCAATATCAATCCTCATCAGGCGTAGTTTATTTGCTTCTCCATTCTGTGGCGTTGCAGGTTCCCCATCCTTCCGGAGCGTACTTTCAGAAATCGTCCAAAGATAATGACGGACAGAATCGAAAGCCAAAGATTCAAACGCATAGTTAGGAGCAAATGCTGCAGATGGGCATTCTATCTTTCTGAGTCGAGAATTCCATTCCGCATTCCGGGATGAAGGATTGATAAAAAACTCCCTGATACTGAAAAATCCCTCACTTGCCACCATCAGGGTAGAATCGGAAACCTTTGCAATCGCCTCATGATCAAAGCCCCTATCCTTGCCTGCCCAGGATTTTCCTACCCAGGATTTCCCGTCATAACCACATCCATCCACCATCACATCATATCCCAGATTCTCCACATGCCGAAGTTCTCCCGTGAGTTCATCTACCTGGATGCGAAACTTGAAAAACAAGGCACTATCAGACTTATCGCTTACCACCGCATAAATATCATCATGCAAATGAGTAATGCCACTATAGTTTCCTGCTGGTACGAAACGGGGATAGGATTTCTGAGAAAACTCCCGAACGACTGTCCATTGGTCTTCCTCAACATCACCCCGCGCCACCTGTAAAGTATCAGACCAAAGTACCTGATACCCGAAACACAAGAAACAAGTTAGCAAAATATTCCGAAGCATAGTTTACAAAGCTGCATAAGTAAGAACAAACTCCATCGTCAACTCAAAGTCCACATTTACCGATTTATGCGACTTCAGGTTTTCCACTTCGCAATTCCAATCCATCATAGGATCGAACGGTTTCAGCCGCATCTCCCCATATTGCAGATTCTCTGCCGAAAACAGTTTATAGACAGTTTCTTTAGCGCACCAATGAACCAGCAAAGCATCCAGACCTTCAGCCTTTTCATCCCTTCTCAAAAACTTGGAAGCGATACGCTCCACCCTATCATTATAATATTCTATATCTACAGCTACAGAACGGCTTTTAGAAATAATGACGGAAGCAAAGCCTCGGGTATGAGAAATACTGATATTAAACTTGTTGAGCAAAGGTTTGCCACACTTATCATGTGTGATTTCTCCGATTTTGCATATCTGCTCCTCAGAATATCCAGCTATCAGAAGCATCTCTCTAAGTAAAGCTCTGACTGCAAGAAACTCCAACTTTCGCCCTTCACTTTTATAGAGTTCCAAATCTTTAACATAAACTTTCATCCAAGGATAGCTCTCCAGAAAGTCGCTTACAGACTCCCCGATTTGCCACAATCCCAAATGTACTCCAGGATAAACTTCTCTTACGTTTATTAATGCCATAACCAATTGATTTTATAGGGGACAAAATTACGAAAAAAAATCGAGAAAAACAAAAGAGAGTCAAGATTATAGCAATCTCGACCCTCTTTCTTATTATAATCAATCTTAAAAAGCCTCAACGAATTATTTATCGGGATGAACCACCACTTTGATCCTACTGATACGGCGTTCCTCAACCCCCAAAACCTCAAAAGAATAATTCTTATATTCGATTTTCTCATGGATGCTTGGAAAATCACCCTTGATTTCAAGCAACAATCCAGCCAAAGTATCGGCATCTCCTTCCACTTCCTCAAATTCCTCATCATCAACATTCAGAATCTTGCAGAAATCAGTCAGCAAAGTCTTACCCTCAAAAATAAATGTATTATAATTCAACTTGGAGTAGAACTTCTCCTCCTCATCATACTCATCATTAATTTCGCCTACGATTTCCTCCAGAATATCCTCAAGAGTTACGATGCCGCTCGTGCCGCCAAATTCATCTACCACGATGGCGATGTGCACCTTATTCTCTTGGAACTCTCTCAGCAAATCATCAATCTTCTTGGTTTCCGGTACAAAATAAGGCGGACGAATCAGACTCTGCCATCTGAAAGAGGCCGGCTTTCCTAAATGAGGAAGCAAATCCTTGATATACAGGATGCCACGAATATTGTCGGTATTGTCCTGATAAACAGGAATACGGCTATAGTTATTTTCCACGATACATTTCAGAACCTCAGGATAAGTACTGTGAATATCCAGATCTACTACATTCTGGCGGCTCGTCATTACCTCCTTGGCAGTCTCGTCACCAAAGCGGATAATACCCTTCAGCATACTCTGTTCGTCCTTGATATCATCCTTGTCTGTTAGTTCCAAAGCCTGTTCCAAATCATCAACACTCAAGATGTGATTTTCCTTCTTCACTACCTTTTCAGCAAGCATTCCACTTTTCAGGAGCACATTTTCCAAAGGCCAGAAAATCTTACGGGCAATCAAAATGCCACCCACAAAACGCCTGCAGAAAAGTAACGGATCCTTACGACTATACACTTTTGGCATGATTTCACCAAAAAGCAAAAGAAGAAACGTAAGCAGAACTGTAATAATCAGGAATTGCAACCAATACGCTTTTGCTCCAAAATGAACTACACCAGCAAAAACATAGTTTAAAAGCATAATGATGGTGACGTTCACAAAATTATTGGCGATGAGAATGGTAGCAAGAGTACGTTCGGAATCCTCACGCAGCATCAGAATCTTACGGTCTGTTTCTGTTTTCTCATCTTCCAGTTCATCAACATCTGTAGGTGAAAGACTGAAAAAAGCGATTTCAGAACCACTTGCAAATGCAGACACCAACAGCAATACTGCCGCTAAAACGGCAGCAAAAACAACCCCTAATGAAGGCGATGAAAAAGCAACATCATCAAAGGCCTCAGTTATAGTTGAAATATCCAATTTTATATATTAATTAAAATGGTAAACTATCTTGTTCCTTCTCTTCCTGAGAAGTCTGAGCCTCAGCTTTGGCAGCAGTTTGGGCATTACTTGCCTCATTTGTACGTGAAGCAGCAAACTTGGATACAAGCATTTCCATATTATCCACGTAAATCTCAGTTACATATCTACGCTTCCCCTGCTTGTCATCATAGGTACGGTAACGCACCTTACCCTCGACATAAAGTTTGTCACCCTTACGCACATACTTTTCTACATATTTAGCCAAGGCACGAAAAAAGACAAGGTTATGCCAATCTGTATGATCAGGCACCTGCATACCATTTTCCAATGTATATCCACGTTCTGTTGTCGCAAGAGAAACCTGCGCTACAGCCTGATCAGCATCATAATAATGAACATCAGGATCCTTCCCGACATTACCAATTAACATAACCTTATTCATATCAAAACATTTTTAATGAAATTATTTCCACATTCCCAAATAACGGAACTGGAAATTCTTGCCCTTTGCAGAAGGGAACTGACTTCTGGAATCTACCCTGCCACGGAGATGCTCTACAATTCTCTCATAACAATCAATTCCAGACATAGCTTTAACGTCTGCCACGAAATGGGTGTCACGATACTCAAACTTACCAGTAGCAGGCACCATTACAACTCGCTTGAAATCCAGCGAACCTTCATACCAGCCCGGACGCTCTTCAGTCAAACGGTTTACTGGGCTTGCAGGATTATCATGACGCTCAGCAGGCACAGCACGCAAAGCCTTCTTATCCTTAAAATCCTGCATACATGCAGCAGCAGTCTTAATGATAATAAAATAAACTCTTGGGCGTACTTTATATCTTTTTGGATAGCATACATCACTTGCAGCATAATCACGGATATCCGCTTCCAAATCAGGATTCATTCCTATTTCTGGAATTTGACTTAAAAAATCTATCGCTTGGTCGACAGAAGAAACAAAGGTTTCCTTATCGAAATATCTAATATATAAATTCATAGTGGGTATGTTTCTCTCTTTTTTAATATTAAAGAAAAAAGAGCGGAAAACGGGACTCGGACCCGCGACCCCAACCTTGGCAAGGTTGTGCTCTACCAACTGAGCTATTTCCGCAAAAAGAAGGTGAAGAGGAGGAGACTCGAACTCCCACGACACAATTGTCACTACCCCCTCAAAGTAGCGCGTCTACCAATTCCGCCACCTCTCCATTATAATAATGTTGCTTACATCAATTTCAACACATAAGATAAAAACTTGATGCTGTTCCAAAAAATTGAGCGGAAAACGGGACTCGGACCCGCGACCCCAACCTTGGCAAGGTTGTGCTCTACCAACTGAGCTATTTCCGCAAAAAGAAGGTGAAGAGGAGGAGACTCGAACTCCCACGACACAATTGTCACTACCCCCTCAAAGTAGCGCGTCTACCAATTCCGCCACCTCTCCATTATAATAATGTTGCTTACATCAATTTCAACACATAAGATAAAAACTTGATGCTGTTCCAAAAAATTGAGCGGAAAACGGGACTCGGACCCGCGACCCCAACCTTGGCAAGGTTGTGCTCTACCAACTGAGCTATTTCCGCAGTTATTCCTCTTAACAAGGAGCATTCCTCTGAATGCGGATGCAAAGGTACTACTTTTTTCTGAATTACCAAATTTTTCAAAGACTTTTTTTAAAGAAAATGCGCATTTTGTCTGTTTTTAAAGGCAAAATACGCATTTTTCATCGTTTTATCAGCAGAAATCGAACTTTTACGGTCCTTTTTCTACCAGTCTAATCCATTCGGTTCAGATAATCTTCATATCCATATTCCCGCAGGATTTCCAAATTCCCATCCAAATGCACAATTCCAATAGATGGATGCGTAATGCCATTAAAAGTATTTGTCTTAACGGTAGTATAATGAAGCATATCTTCAAAAATCACTTTTTCGCCTACTTCCAGTTCGTGGTCAAATTTCCAATATCCCATAAAATCACCACTCAAACAACTGTTTCCTCCCAAACGGTAAACGTGATCTCCTTCCGGCTTCTCCATCATATCTTCCATTTCGATGGTTTCGGCATTGCGTACAGCCGGATGATATGGCATCTCCAAACAATCAGGCATGTGGCAAGTAAAACTGACATCCAGAATGGCGGTTTTGTAACCATGATCTTCCACCACATCCACAACCTGAGAAACGAGAGGTCCCGTCTGCCATCCGAAGGCACTACCCGGTTCCATGATGACATGAAGATGAGGATAGCGCAGATGAAACTCCTTTATTATATTAATAAGGTGTAATACATCATAATCCTTACGAGTCATCAGGTGACCTCCACCAAAATTAATCCATTTCAACTGAGAAAACCATTTGCCGAACTTCTCCTCAATATGTACTAACGTCCTTTCAAACACATCTGCCCCACTCTCACAATGACAATGACAATGGAAGCCCTCAATATCCGAAGGCAAAATCTCAGGCAATTTATCTGCAGTTACACCAAATCGGGAACCAGGCGCACAGGGATTATACAGCAACGTTTCTACCTCAGAATATTTCGGATTTACTCTCAGTCCCAATTTGATGCTTGGGTTAACAGTAGCTACACGCTCATGAAAACGCTCATATTGAGAAAGAGAATTAAATGTCAGATGACTTGTGCAACGGGCAATTTCATCAATCTCATCATCAGTATAAGCTGGAGAAAAAGTATGGGCTGGACTTCCAAATTTCTCAAAAGCCAGCTTTGCTTCGCTCAAAGAGCTTGCTGTTGTCGAAGAAATATATTCTCTGAAAATCGGGAAAGTCTTCCAGAGGGCATAAGCCTTAAATGCCAGAATAATCTCCATGTCAGCCCTATCAGCCACGCTCTTTATCAGCGACAGATTTTGTCTCAGTCTACTTTCTTCCAATACGTAAATCGGAGTGCGAATCTCCTTAAAATTCTCTAAATTTACTTGCATGTCTTGATAAATATTAATTTTATGGTGCAAAGATAGCTTTTTATCTCCAATATAATTGCAAGTTTGCGTTTTTTTTAATACTTTTGCAACAGAAAAGTTTTTAAGACTATGAAATTAGTAATAATGACGAAGTCCACATTCTTTGTGGAAGAAGATAAAATCCTATCCTCATTGTTTGATGAAGGACTAGATAATTTGCATCTTTTTAAACCGGGGGCATCACCGATGTTCTCAGAACGACTACTCACACTCTTACCTGAGGACTATTATCGTAAGATTACAGTACACGATCATTATTACCTCAAGCAGGAATATGATTTGGCCGGCATTCATATAGACAATCCAAGCGCAGCCTTGCCAGAAGGATACAAAGGAAAATACAGTCGTACATGCACAGATCTTCTTCAGTTGAAAGAAATGAAGAAAAAATCACAGTATGTTTTTCTGAAAAACATTTTCGACTGCATAGAATTCAAAGATGAGAAATCATCTTTCTCGCTCAACCAATTAGAATTGGCAGCCAAAGAAGGACTTATCGACAAAAAAGTATATGCCCTTGGAGGCATGAGCCTGGAAAACGTGAAAATAGCAAAAGCTCTCGGCTTTGGAGGTATAGTAATATGTGGTGATCTTTGGAATAGATTTGATATTCACAACGAAAGAGATTACAAAGAAGTTATCAATCATTTCGAGAAATTACGCAAGGCAGTTAACTGACATTGCTATTCATCATAATTATTCGTAATAATAATTTAATTACACATAAACTAAAATTCAAATGAGTGACAAAAACTCTTTTTTGGTATTCTCTGGTACTAACACGAGATACCTTGCAGAAAAAATCTGCGCTAGTTTAGGTTGCCCGCTGGGTAATTTGGTAGTAACCAAATTCTCTGATGGTGAGTTTGGTGTATCTTTTGAGGAATCTATCCGTGGACGTGATGTTTTCCTTGTACAGAGCACCTTCCCTAATTCTGACAACTTGATGGAATTGCTTCTGATGATTGATGCAGCTAAGCGTGCTTCAGCTCGTCATATTATCGCAGTTGTTCCTTACTTTGGTTGGGCTCGTCAGGATCGCAAGGACAAGCCACGTGTCAGCATCGGTGCCAAACTTGTTGCTGATTTGTTGAGCGTTGCCGGTATCGACCGCTTGATCACCATGGATCTTCACGCTGATCAGATTCAAGGATTCTTCGACGTACCTGTTGACCACCTCTACGCTTCTGGCGTCATCCTGCCTTATCTTCAGAGCTTGCAACTCGAAGATATGGTAATCGCTTCTCCAGACGTTGGTGGTTCTAAGCGCGCTAACACTTATGCTAAGTACTTCGGTTGCCCACTCGTACTCTGCAACAAGACTCGTGCCCGTGCAAATGTTGTAGCCAGCATGCAGATTATCGGTGACGTAAAAGACAAGAACGTTGTGATCATCGACGATATGGTTGATACAGCTGGTACTATCACAAAAGCTGCTGATATCATGAAGGAAGCAGGTGCTAAAACCGTACGTGCATGTGCTTCTCATTGCGTGATGAGCGGTCCTGCTTCAGAACGCGTTCAGAAATCAGCTCTTGAGGAAATCGTATTTACCGACTCAATTCCTTACACCAAGCGTTGCGAAAAAGTTAAGCAGCTTACAATCGCAGATATGTTTGCAGAAACTATCCGCCGTGTAGAAGATAACGAGAGTATCTCTTCTCAGTATCTCGTATAAAAGAAATTATTTATCCATCTAAAAAGGAGCTTCCCCTACTCTTCTTAGGGAAAGCTCCTTTTTTCTTTTCCCATAATATTCAAAACAAAGGAAAATACAAGAAGATAGAAGAAACAAAAAACTAAAGGAAACGGAAAAAGAGGAAAGACAGAAAAAAAAGAAAAATACAAGAATATAGGAAAAACAAAAAAATCCCACATCTCTTTCAAAATGTGGGATTCTTTATTATATCTTCATCATATTTTCGATATATTACTATACCAAAACACTTTTATGATATTTATTATCTTAGTCCAACCACTTTACGTAGCAGAAGTCCTGACGATGTGGCAACTTATCGCTCTTAGGGAACATACGTACTGCAGTTTTGAAAGAACCAGCATTAACAGGCTCAATCTCTGCCTCAAATGTATAGTTATTACCCTCATGACCAATAACCTTGAATGGGAATACAGAATAAACCTGCTTACCATTCTCCGGCTGATCGGTAAGAACAACAAGTTCCAAACCAATAGCATCATTCAAGCCCTGCTCGTCTATAACATACTGAATCTTGTACTTCTTACCAGTCTCAGTACCATTAGCTGTCTCATCATTCTTTGATACTACATGAATACCATCCCAACGCTCAGCAACACTTTCCTTCCAGAGAGCAATCTCCTTAGCCAAAGCATTATCGTTAGCGCTCAACTTCTTGAAGCGGGCAGCCTCCTTGTTGTAGAACTTATCATAGTAGTCATCCAACTGACGCTTCATAGTATAATGAGGAGCGATAGTAGCAATAGAGTTCTTTACTACCTGAATCCACTCCTTGCTGAAGCCTTCCTTGTTCTTGTTGTAGTACATTGGGATGATGTCGTTCTCCAAGAGGTTGTAGATAGTAGCAGCATCAAGCTGATCCTGGTAACCCTGGTTCTGGTATGTACGCTTCTCAGGAAGAGCCCAACCAGCACCCTCGCGGTAACCTTCTACCCACCAACCATCAAGTACAGAGAGGTTGACAACACCATTCATCTCAGCCTTCTCGCCAGATGTACCAGAAGCCTCCAATGGACGTGTAGGAGTATTCATCCAAATATCAACACCAGAAACCAAGCGACGAGCCAAAGTCATATCGTAGTCCTCCAAGAAGATAATCTTACCAAGGAACTCAGGACGCTGACTGATCTCGAAGATTCTCTTGATCAAGCCCTGACCTGCACCATCAGCTGGGTGAGCCTTACCTGAGAAGAAGAACAATACTGGATGCTCTGGATCATTAACGATCTTAGACAAACGATCCAAATCTGTGAAAAGCAAGTGAGCACGCTTGTAAGTAGCAAAACGACGGCAGAAACCAATCATCAAAGCGTTAGGATTGATGCGCTCGAGCAAAGATACTACACGAGCAGGATCACCCTGGTTTTTCAACCAAGTCTGTGTAAACTTCTCACGGATGTAAGCTACGAGCTTCTTCTTCAATGTCATACGAGTATTCCAGATTTCCTCATCTGATACATTGTAGATAGCATGCCAGATTTCCTCGTTGCTCTGGTCGTTCATGAAGTTCTTATCAAAATATGTGTCATAGAGTTTACGCCACTCTGTTGCAGTCCAAGTTGGGAAGTGAACACCATTGGTTACATAACCTACGTGGTTCTCCTCTGGGAAATAACCCTTCCAGATATTAGAGAACATCTGCTGGCTCACCCAACCATGGAGCTTACTTACACCATTAACCTCCTGACAAGTGTTGCATGCAAAAGTAGAAAGACAGAAACGCTCGTTGTGATCGTCTGCATTCTCACGGCCCATACCAATGAACTCATCCCATGAAATACCAAGACGCTGTGGATAGCCACCCATGTACTTACCGAAGAGAGCCTCGTCGAAGTAGTCGTGACCGGCTGGTACTGGAGTATGAACTGTATAGAGAGAAGAAGCGCGAACCAACTCAAGAGCCTGGTTGAAGTTCAAACCATCCTCTTCGATGTAATCGCAGAGACGCTGCAAGTTGCAGAGAGCAGCATGACCCTCATTGCAATGATAAATCTCCTTCTTAATACCAAGTTTCTTCAAAGTCAAGATACCACCGATACCCAGCAAGATCTCCTGCTTCAAGCGATTCTCCCAGTCACCACCATAGAGAGAGTGAGTGATAGGACGATCAAACTCTGAGTTCATTTCATTATCAGTATCCAAGAGATACAACTTGATACGACCTACGTTCATCTGCCATACATAAGCGTGCACCTGGTAGTTCATATAAGGTACGTCGATGACAACTGGGTTGCCATTCTTATCCAGAACACGCTCCAAAGGAAGAGAATTGAAGTTCTGAGCATCATAATTGGCAATCTGCTGACCATCCATGCTCAAAGACTGCTTGAAATAACCATATCTGTAGAGGAAACCAACAGCACACATATCCACGTTGCTATCAGAAGCCTCCTTCAAATAGTCACCAGCAAGCATACCAAGACCACCAGAGTAGATTTTAACCACCTGATTGATACCATATTCCATACAGAAATAAGCTACAGATGGACGCTTGGCGTTAGGTTTAACATCCATGTAATCACGGAACATCTTGTAAACCTTCTTCACCTTAGCCATCATAGCCTTGTCTTTCACGATAGCTTCCTTGCGATCATAGCTCAAACGCTCCAAAAGCAACACAGGATTTGCATTAACCTGCTCGTACAATTTCTCATCGAGGCTCTTGAACAAGTCTCGACCTTCATAATTCCATGCCCACCACATGTTATGAGCAAGCTCGTCCAAGCACTTCAACTCTTTAGGAAGGCTTGACTTTACTGTTGTCTCCTTCCATTGAGGAGCATTTGCATAATCAGCTTTAATTTTCATTGTGTTTTATATTAAAGTTTGTTATATTTAAAGTAATAAGTTTTATTTATCTTATCCTTACTAATCTATTCTCACTTTCAGCATGATTTATTATTTCGCTGTCAGATCAGCCATTCTTTTTTCGGCTTTACGCAGCGCAAAATCATAAGCCTCATAATAGTATTCTATAAAATGACTCCACAATGCTTTTTTCGAGAGTTTATCCGCGTTGCTGCGACATTTCTTTACTTGAGCATCTGTCATACCAGAATATTTGGCCACAGTATCCTTAATAGCATCAGCAACCTCAGAATAGTTGTAGTCTGTACGCTTGATGACCTTTACGCCATCTTCTATCTCGCTATAACCTCCTTTCACCTGATTAGCCCAAAGTCCAAATCCTGCCAAATCAGTCGTGATACATGGCACCTTGAAAGCTACAGCCTCCAGAGGAGTATATCCCCAAGGCTCATAATATGAAGGGTAAATACAGAGATCATTACCAAGCACGATGTCATAATAACTCTTATTGATGACACCATCATCACCTGTCAGGTAACAAGGCAAGAATATCAACTTAACCTTATCATCTTTGCGGTTGTGCATATTGAAATATTTCAACATACCCAACACATTATCATGACTCATATTATGCAACCAATGAGTAATCTCAGGTACCTCCAAAGGTGTATCATATTTCTTGCCACTTTCCAAGCGCTCGAGAAGATCTTGTCGAGGCTCTCCTACCCAACCTGGGACATCAATAAATGCCAAAACATTCTTCTTCAAATTACCATCTCGAAGCAAACGGTTCATGGCTTCAATATAGACATCAATACCTTTATTGCGGAACTCGTAACGACCACTTGTTGAAACTATCAAGGTATCATCCCCCAAGTCTGTACCCATTAAAGCATTCGCTACATCGAGCAAGCGCTTGCGGGCTTCCTTACGTTTCTTAGTAAAAGCTGCAGCCTTAGGCACAAAACTATTATCAAAGCCATTAGGCAAAACAAAATCCACAGGCTTATCAAGCAATTCCTTACATTCTGTAGCAGTAATGTCACTAACAGTCGTAAAGCAATCAACAAACATTGCCGTCTGTTTCTCTATAGAATGCTTGCTTTGCATATTCAGTTCACCAGCCATCTGGTCACCGTTATAAGCAAAAAGATAATCATAAAGCGGCTTATTATTACCAGCAATACTTCTTCCTATACTTGTTGCATGTGTGGTAAAGACAGTAGCGATCTCAGGCAAATGCTTATTAATATAAAGCACACCGAGTCCTGTCATCCATTCATTTCCATGATAGATAACCTTCTTACCTTTTTCAATAACATGCTTATAGAAACTCTCAACAACTAATGCTGCTGCATAAGAGAACATAGAGGCCTCGTCATAATCTCCGTATGCATGAAGACTATCAACTTGATAGTCATTCCATAGCTGACCATAAATTTGGTCTTTAATAGCATAATAAGGAGTAAAATCAACAAGAATTGCTACCGGTTCTCCAGGTATATTCCAGCGTCCAATTTTAATTATTAAGCCTTCCTTTTGTGCTTCTGTTTTCCACTCCGCATAAAGCGTATTATCTTCTGAGAAATAAGGATTAACCTTATCCCCCCAACAATCAGGACCAATAAAGATTAAACGATCCTGCAACTTTTCTGTAAGAGTCTTGGCGCGTGTTGATAAAACAGTATAAATACCGCCTACCTTGTTACATACTTCCCAACTAGACTCAAATATATAATCTGGAAATAATTTGTCCTTTCCCATAAAATATCAATAAAACACCGCAAAGATAACTAAATAATTGCAAAAAACGAACAAAAAAGAAACTTTATTGGGGAAAAAAGTCGTTTTCTTGATTTAAATAAATAACTTTGTCGCAGTAAATTCACTAAGCAATGAAAAAGATAATATTAGCACTTATGCTATGTATGTCATATTTGACATCATTTGCACAAAAAGACAGTACAATCTTCAAAGGTTATTTGTCTAATAATGAATATGAAGTTTATCTGCAAATTAACTTCTACCAGAATGATATCAAAGTACCTGGCCAAGAAATCTTCGGTACTATTGCAGGTTTTTTGGGTGACAGAAAGGACAGCAGAAAATGGTTGATAACAGATGCTGCTATTGAGGGAAAAACCGCTCACCTATCCATTATCAACGATTATGGAAGTGAAGATCTTACAGCAGACCTAACCTTAGAAAGCGATGGTACATATAGTCTAAAGCAAATTGCAGGCAGTAATATAAAGATTGCCCGCAATAGAAAGTGGGTAAAAATACCGAAAAAGCTAACTTTTACGAAAAATTAAAATTTAAGAATTTCCGGGCAATTATAAACTTGCTCGGAAATTCTTAAATTATGAGCACGCATATTATGATTAATAGAAAACTAAAACTTGAAAAACATAACCGAAGAGGTTAAAAATCTGCGAAATAAAGAAATTACAGAAAAAAGAATATAACCAGAGAAAATCTGTGTAAATTCATGAAATCTGTGGGAAAAATAATCTATGAGAAAAAATCTGCGAAATCTGCGTGACAAACTAATATTCAGCGAGAAGAAAAAAAACAGCGGAGAAGAAAAAGATCCGCGGGAAGAAAAAACAAAAAAGCCTCAGAAATCTTTCGAAATCTGAGGCTCTTCATTGAAAGGAGGCGGCGACCTACTCTCCCGCATTGCATTGCAGTACCATCGGCGCAAGTGGGCTTAACTTCTCTGTTCGGAATGGGAAGAGGTGGAACCCCACCGCAATAACCACCTGATAATGGGGTATGACGTATTTGCACACAAGCAAAACAAGATAATGAACTGAAAATACAGTTGAAACTATGAACTTTCCTAAAGAAAGTGTTCGGGCAATTAGTAATGCTCGGCTT
>OIYX01000317.1_pt1 | contig 17761 bp, 20 predicted proteins | sample 1588431 | NCBI WGS metagenome assembly OIYX01 (sample SAMN03283241) | human gut metagenome | biome: human-associated habitat; material: feces | host: Homo sapiens | place: Peru | collected 2012
GAGGTTTGGAAATCGCAGGAATACTTTGTGTATTTCAAGATTTTCAAACCGATCAGTTGGGGCAAAAGACCCGCTGAGCGCCGCAGCCGATTTATTCAGAGGTTCCTTAGATTCAGTAATAGTATACCGCACGCGGCGCAGGGTGTCAAGCCCCGCGCTCGTGCTGTGTGCCGAAATAGAACGAAATGACGACGGAGAACGTCGTCAGGAACTGCCCGGCGTCCACCATGCCGCGCAAGGCCAGCACGCAGAAGATCGCCGTGAGCGAAAGCGTCACGAGCGACTTGACGCACAGCAGCCGTTGGCATCGCTCCTTCATTTTTATCCCCCGTTGCATTCTATGCCGGCGCGGCTCGCTTGCGCCCCCACCGGCAGAAAAACCCCTGAGCGCAGACGCGCTCAGGGGTTGAACGGATGCGGTCAGTCCTCGTCTTCCTCGTCGTCTTCCTCGTCGAATTCAAATTCGAGCGGCTCGCCGCACTTCGGGCAGTTGTACGGCTCGTTGAGCAGCTCTTCCTCGGTGAGCTGCATTTCATTGCCGCACTTCGGGCAGGTCACGTCGTACATGACATCTTCGTCATAATCGAAATCCTCGCCGTCGTCATCGGCAAAGTCGTATACGTCGTCGTCTTCGTCCTCGTCATCCTCGTCCTCGTCGTCCATCAGGAATTCCTCAATGGCGTCGAGATCGTCCTCGATCTCGTCGAGCTCGTCGGAAACGGCGATCGCGTTTTCCTCGAGATCGGAAATCGCAGAGGTCATGCCCTGAAGCAGGTCGACGATCGCAGAGATCATCTGACCCTCAGGCTTTTCGGTGTCGAGCTTCAGCCCGTCCATCAGACCCTTGAGGTATGCGGATTTTTCAGAGAGAGTCATGTCGTTCTCCTTTCTTGTCGGAAAATCAGTTCTTGGAGCGGCCGAGATATTCGCCGGTGCGGGTGTCGATGTTGATGCGGTCGCCTTCGTTGATGAAGAGCGGAACCTTGACTTCAGCGCCGGTCTCAAGCGTTGCGGGCTTGAGCGTGTTGGTGGCGGTGTTTCCGGCCAGACCCGGCTCGGTCTTGGTGACCTCGAGGTCGACAAAGTTCGGCGCCTCGACGCTGAAGACGCTGCCCTTATAGGACAGAACGGTGCACTGGTCGTTTTCCTTCACGAAGCGGAAGCTGCTGTCGAGAATGTCGGCATTGACCGGGGTCATTTCGTAGGTTTCGTTGTCCATGAAGTAATACAGGTCGCCGTCTTTATAAGAATAGTCCATCTTCTTGCGCTCAATGTACGCAGTCGGATACTTGTCGTTGGGGTTAAAGGTCGTCTCGGTCACGCCGCCGGTGATGACGTTGCGCATCTTCACGCGGACGAACGCAGCGCCCTTGCCGGGCTTCACGTGCTGGAACTCGATGATCTGCATGACCTTGCCGTCCATGTCGAAGGTGACGCCGTTTCTAAAATCGCTGACAGAAATCATAGTTTTCCTCCTATTTTTCTCTCGAAAGAGAGTGCAATACGTATTTACTCAGAGATACAAGCTTATTTTAACCGATAAGACCGCAAATTGCAAGTGCCTGACAGAAAAATCTTAGGGAATCTCTGAATAAATCGTCATCGGCTGAGCAGCGAAGCTTTTTGTTGATCCGAGCCGGTTCAAAAGCGGGAAAGTCATCCGGGATCTCTCCGTTTTTGAAGCCTGTCCGGAAAAAGATCGCTCGCTGTCAGCGTTCGTCTGCTGGCTCAGGGTCTCCTTAAAGAATCATCAATTCCTTCGGGCTCTTCGTCAGGATCCGGCAGCCGTTCTCCTCGAAAACGGCAACGTCCTCGATGCGCACACCGAATTCGCCGGGGAGATAGATCCCGGGCTCCGCCGAGACGACCGCATGCAGCGGGATCGGCTCCTCGTTGCGCATACTGCAGTTCGGCGCCTCGTGGATCTCCAGACCAAGGCTGTGGCCATAGCTGTGCGTGAAATACGCGCCGTAGCCGGCCTCGGCGATCACGTCACGCGCGGCGGCATCAACGGCCTTGCCGGCAACGCCGGCCTTCGAGACGGCCAGCCCGGCAAGCTGCGCCTTCAGAACTGTCTGATAAACGTCGCGCATTTGTTCCGTTGCAAAGCCAAGCGCAACGGTGCGCGTCATGTCGGAGCAATAGCCGCGGTAGAGCACGCCGAAGTCCATGGTGATAAAATCGCCCTTTTGCAGCCGACGCTCACCGGGGACGCCGTGGGGCATACTGGTGTTTGGCCCGGCGACGACGATGGGGTCAAAGGAAAGCCCCTCTGCGCCGTTTTTATACAGGCAATAGATCAGCTCGGCGCAAAGCTCCTTTTCGGTCATGCCCTCGCGGATGCGCGTGCAGACCTCGGTGAAGGCGCGGTCGGTGATGTCCTGCGCGCGCTGCATCCGGTCAAGCTCCCAAGCCTCCTTGCTGTGGCGGAAGACATTGATCTTCTTTTGAACGGGGACAAATTCCACGTCGAACTGCTCCGCAAAGCCGTTCAGCTCGCCGACGGTGAGGTAGTCCTCCTCAAAGCCGAGCGTGCGCAGCTTCAGTTCAGCCAGCACGTCGCTGACGGCCTTGGTCAGACTGTATGCAGCGCCAAACTCCACGACGCGGAAGCCGCGGATATTTTTCTGCGCCGACTCGATATAGCGCCCGTCGGTGAAATAGTACGCACCGTTTTTTGCCACAATGGCGTAGCCCTCGGCGATGTCGAATTCGGCGGCATACATGCGGCTGTAGCGCGAGGTCAGGAACAGCCCCTGATCGTCATGCTCGAGTACGGAACGGTATTTTTCAAGATTTGTCATGGTGGATCCTCCTGTTCTTTATAAAGGCGAGCGGCGGCAGCTCCAAAAGATGCCGCAGCTTCAGCCAGATCGTATGATTATGGATCGACCGAACCTGGATCGACAGCACCCCGGCGAGATTCGCGCCGAGCACGTCGGTATAGGTCTGGTCGCCGACCAGCGCGGTCTGCTCGCGTTGCGCGCGGAACCGCGTCATCGCCTCGCGAATGCCGCGCCGAAACGGTTTTTTGGCGCGCATAACGCACGGAATGCCGTATCGCTCGGAGAAAACAGGCACGCGGTGCGCTTTTTTGCTGTTCGAGACGATGCACAGGCGCACGCCGCCCGCCTGCATCCGCTCCAGCCACGCCAGAAGCTCCGGCGTCGGCTGCTCGGTCGTATAGGGGAGCATGGTGTTGTCAAAATCCATCAGCAGCAGATCGACGCCCCGCCGGGTCAGATCCTCCGGCGTGAGGTCGGTCAGCCGCTCGCAGAAAAGCTTCGGTAAGAGTGAAAGCATAGCACGTTCTACCATCTCATAAAATGATAGGGATATTATACCACCGAAACGGAGGTTTGTCTATTGTCAATCCCTTTCTATTTTGTCGACCCGGAAAAATTACCGCCCCCGGGCGGGACGGCAGCGCAGCTCGGCTACGGATTTGAGGCCGACGGAGCGCTGCGCCTGCCGCAGACGCCCCGCGCAGAGGCGCTCTGCGTTTTTGACGACCGGCATCTTCCGGAGCGGCCGACTCCGCTCGACGGGCTTCGACCGTTTTTAACGCACGGCGTGCTGCTGGATTTTGAGCGTACGCCCACGGAGCAGGCCGAGCGGACGGCCGCCGCGCTTCGGAGGCTCTGCCCGCCGGACGCGCCCTTCTTTGCCCCGCAGCGGCTGAGCAAGGGGCTAGCGGGCGCGATCCCCGTCGTCTGTACGGAACGGATGTGCAACTGCTGGGAGGAGCTCTGCGCGCGGCTCGGGGCACGGCTCGGGCGGCCGTGGGCATTGGAGCTGATCCCGGCGGAGCGAACGTGCGCGCTCCCCTGCCGCGGCAAGCGGCACATCTCTCCGGCGCTCTGCGTGCTTGAAGACGGACGGTATTTCGACACGCGAGCGACCCTGCGGCAAAAAGCAGAAGCCGCAGAACGAAGCGGCTGCAAGGCCGTGTTTGTTCTGCGGCAGGACTTCGCGCGGCTGAAGCCGTAAGGGCGTCACGCACGGGGGTGAAATTTATTGTAAACGGTTTTGAGATTCTGCTTGACGACCTGCGTATAGATCTGCGTTGAGGAGACGTCGCTGTGGCCGAGCATTTCCTGAAGGGAGTGAATGTCGGCGCCGTTTTCGAGAAGATGCGCGGCAAAGCTGTGGCGCAGGGTATGCGGCGTGATGTCCTTGCTGATCTGCGCCGTTTCCTGATAGTGCTTGATGATCTTCCAGAAGCCTTGGCGCGTCATGCGGGTGCCGTTCATGTTGACGAAAAGGCTCGTCTCGTCGGAATCGGCGACCATTTTCGGACGAATGTCGGTCAGATAGGCCGTCAGCGCGTTCACGGCGGCAGGATAGAGCGGGATGATGCGGAATTTTCCGTTTGCGCCGCTGCACTTGACAAAGGCACCCGCAAGGCTGACGTCCGAGACGTTCAGCGCGATCATCTCGCTGACGCGCATTCCGGTGGCATAGAGCATCTCGAGCATGGATTTGTCACGATAGCCCTTGCAATCGACACATTTCGGCTGCTCGAGCAGCAGCTCGACCTCTCGGCCGGTCAGAATCTGGGGCAGCTTTTTTTCGGATTTCTGCTGCGGGATCGAGCGAACCGGATTTTCGGATGTCAGCCCCTCGGAGATGCAGTAGCGGTAAAAGCTCTTGAGCGAGGCAACGCAGCGGGCGACCGTCGCCGGGGACTTGCCCTCCTGCGTGAGGTGCTGCGTATAGCGGCAGATGCATGCGCGGTCGGCGCGCTCCATCGCCGTCTGCTCGTGCGCGGAAAGATAATCGGAAAACTGGCGCACATCGCGAAGGTAGGACGAAACGGTGTTCGCAGAGGAATGCTTGATATTCAAAAGAAAGCTCTCGTAAGCGGAAACGAGATCGGCCATACCTGCGTCACACCCTTTCGTTAAAAATTTGAAAGCCCGCAAAGCTCCGCGCAGCCGTGCAAAACGGAGGCTTACCAGATATTGTGTATACCGAGCGGCGAAGGCACAAATTATGGTAAAACGCGGATTTTTACGAACTTTTATTTCAATGTACTACCTACTATAGCGCAAAAATCACTGATTTTCAACACTTTTTTGGCCGCTTGATAAAATTTGTATATTATGCACAGATTTTATGTAAACAGCATTATGTTAACCTCGCAACCAAACCAGAGACGATTCGAGCAGCAATCGCACGCCGCCACTGTATCTCGTGGCGGCGTGCGATTTTGAGCACCATATTTTGCGGCTGAGGCATTTTGCAGGAATTCCTGCAATTATCCAAAAGCGATTCAGGCGTAATTTTTTCTCCGCACGGAGCTGAGCAAACTGCCCAAAAGCCCCCCGCCGAGCACCGCTCCGAGTATTGCCGGCACGCCCGAATACGGCATTCCAAAAAAGAATTGGTTGCCGACCAGAAGCAGCAGCGCATAGCCGCAGGCCGTCGCCATGCCCCAGAGCAGTTTTCTCTGCGGCACACGAACGCCGCAGTAAAGGCTCAACAAAAAACCGGTCATTCCGGCGATGGCGGCTGCGCACAGCGCCGACCGCTCCTCCGGCACTAGCCCCGCGTGGATCAGCTTTGCCACCGCCATGCACAGAAGCAGCGACAGAACCGGCGCGGCTGCCAGAAGCTGCACGGCCGTTGGGCGCGCGGTTGATTTTCCGCGTTTGCTTTTTTTCATAAAACTCGTCCCCTCCCCTATCCACTCTATGCCGCTTATCGTGCTTCCATGCGCCCGGATTCTTCTCTTTTTCCCCGCGCTGCAGGCGGCCGCATTTTCTTCACTCATTTAACGCGAAATGCTTCTTTACATACCATTATGTTTCATAATATGTTTTCGCTATACAAAGCCTCGGTGGATTGCCAAAATTTTCGACATATTAGTTGGTAACTTTGTCATCGTAAAATCTGCACCGCAGTCTGGACAAACCTGTCAGAAATTGGTATACTTTATTATAGAAGATCTTGGGCCATATCGACCCGGCAAAAAAGGACGTGAGGCATATGTGCGATGTTGGATCGGTTCGCGTGTTTTATCTCGACGCAGGCGAGCTGCCGCTTCCTCCGCTGTCGCAGCTTCCTTTGGATCGGCAGGAGCGCGTTCGCTCTGCGCTCAGCGCCGCGAAGGCGCGAGAGCTTGCTTGGGTCTGGGTGCTTCTGAGCCATGCTTTCCATATAAGCGGCCTTGACGCCGCGCTTTTGACGCACTGCCGCCGAACGGCCGCCGGAAAGCCGGAGCCGCTCGGTTCGGAGGTGCGCTTCAGTTTATCACACAGCGACGGCTGGGTAGCCTGCGCGGTCTCCGAAACGCTCCCGCTCGGGCTGGACATTCAGAAATGCCGGTCGATCCCGGCGCGCTTCTATGCGCCGTATCTGACCCCGGAGGAGCTTGCCGCAACGCCGGACACGCCCGAGGCGCTGTGCAGGATGTGGTCGCGTAAGGAGGCGGTGCTCAAGTGGCTCGGAACGGGCTGGACGCAAGAGGCCAGACGCTCGTTGAGCGTGCTTTCCCCGACGCTCACGCTAAACGGCACGCGCCTCTCGCTCTCTGACCGGTTGGTTGCCCCCGGTGTTTGCCTCGCGCTCTGCGCGGCGCAGGGCGCGCAGGTGCACGTTCAAGAAATTTCACGGCAGGAAGCGAGGGATTGGTATCGTACCGATGGATGAACAGGCGTTTTTGGAGCAAAAACGCCAAGCCTATTATTTTTATCTGGACATTTTTCCGCGTTTTTCGGATCTGGTCAGCGGCTCGGAGATCCATCCCTCCAAGCTCTTTGAATTCTTTGAGATGGCGCGCTTCGATGTGCTCTCACGCTTTCAAAGCAGCGCGCAGATCAGCGAAGAAAACCTTTTGCGCACGCGGCAGGCGCAATACGTCGTCGCGAAGGCCGATTTTAACCAGCTTCATCCTTGGCGCGGGCGCGGAAGGATGACCATTCAGACGCGGCTCACGGTCAACAACATCCCGATGATGGAATTCAGCCACCGCGTGCTCGACGAGTCGCGCGCCGTCTGTGCGGAGGCGACCGTTAAGATCGCCGCCGTCGATGAAGAATTCCATCTGTTTCAGGACTGGGAACGCTCAATTTGCGGACAAATGTCCCGCTTTATCATCACCAAAGGAGAGATCGCAACTTGAAAACCTGTTTCATGTTCCCCGGACAGGGAACCCAGAAGGCCGGTATGCTCCGCGAGCTCGGCAAGGAGATCGACGCCGTCGGCGAGGTATTTGAGATCGCCGCAGAGGCGACCGGGCGCGATGTGCGCAGTCTTTGCCTGACTGCGGGCGACGCAGAGCTCAAGCAAACGCAGAACACGCAGCTTGCCGTTACCGCCATGAACATCGCCTACTATACGCTGCTGACCCGAGACGGCGCGCGCCCCGACATCGTGATGGGGCACAGCCTGGGGCAGTTCTCGGCGCTCTACGCTGCCGGGGTCTTCTCCCTTTTCGACCTGTTCCGCATTGTTGACAAGCGCGCGCGGCTCATGAGCCAGACCCAGCAAAGCGGCGCGCTTTGCACCGTGCTCGGGCTCGGGCTGCCGCAGGTGCAGGAGATCTGCACCGAGGCCGATCCGACCGGTCAGCGTCTTTCCGTCGCCCTGCACAACACCGAGCAGCAGGTCGTCGTCGGCGGGCTGCCCGAGGAGATCGAGCGCGCCGAGCCGCTCTTCCGCGATCGGGGCGCGATCCGCACGATCCCCGTGCGCGTCAGCAACGCGTTCCACACGCCGCTGATGCACGAGATGGAGCGCGGCTTTTCCGACTTCATTCATTCCGTGCCGATGCACGAGCCGAGCTGCCGCGTGATCCTCAATTGCAAGGGCGACTACGCCGAGGGCGTTGAGGACATCGTCCGCGACATGACGCTGCAATGCTGCCACACCGTTCACTGGTATGACGGGCTGCGCCGTTTGCTCGAAACGCCCGACCTGCTGCTGATCGAGTGCGGCATCGGCAAGGTGCTGGCCGGAATGATGCGCAACACCGACGCCAAGCAGACCGTCTATTCCGCGTCGAACCCGAAGCAGCGGATGCAGGCGCTGCAACTGATGCAAAAGGAGGCTGAAGCATGAAGCTCTTTGAAGAAGGAACCATCGCTCTGGTCACCGGCGGCTCCGCCGGGATCGGGCGCGCAGTCGCGATCGACCTGGCCGCCAAGGGCGCGACCGTCGTGATCAACTATAACCACAGCCGCGAGGGCGCGGAGGAAACGCTGAACGCCATTCGAGAGGCCGGCGGCAAGGCCGCGATCGTCAAGGCCGACGTTTCCAACCCGGACGAGGTCGACGCCATGTTCGCCAAGATCAAGAAGCATTTCAAAAAGCTGGACATTCTCGTCAATAACTCCGGTGTGACGCGCGACGGCTATCTGATGATGATGAGCCGCGACGCATTCGACACCGTGGTCAAAACGAACCTCTACGGCTGCTTCTACTGCACGCAGGGCGCGCTGCGCCTGATGTGCGCGGCTAAAAACGGCGGCTCGATCGTGAACATCTCCTCGACCAGCGGCGTCGTCGGGCAAGAGGGGCAAGCGAACTATTCCGCCTCCAAGGGCGCGATCGTCTCCTTCACCAAGACGGTCGCCAAGGAATACGCGCGGCACGGCATCCGCGCCAACGTCGTCGCCCCCGGCTTCATCGACACGCGCATGACGCAGGCAAACCGCAAGCTGCTCGAGGAAAAATATATGCAGTACATCCCCATGGGGCGCTTCGGAGAGCCGCAGGAGATCGCGAACGTCGTGACCTTTCTTGCCTCGGAGCTTGCCTCCTATATCACCGGCAAGACCATCGTCGCCGACGGCGGCCTGATTATGTGAGTTCGGCGGCCCCACCGTCTGACTATAGACAGATATGAAAGGAAGGAAACCCAAATGAAATTCACCACGAAAGAAGAAGTTCTGGAGTATGCTGCAAAGCGCAGAGCCGTCTGCGAAAAGGTGAAGGAGATCATCGTCGAGCAGCTCTGTCTTGACCTCGAGCCCGCCTTCATCACGGACGACCAGCCTCTGTTCGGCCGCGGTCTGGAGCTGGACTCCATCGACGCGCTGGAGCTTGCGGTCGGTATTTATAACGAGTTTTCCGTCACGGTCTCCGACGGTGAGTCCGAGGTCTTCAGCTCGGTCAACACCATTGCCGACTATGTCATGGAGCACATGAACGACGACGGCGAGGACGGCGACGGCGACGATTTCGACCTCGGCTGAGCCCGGAGGATACCGCTATGAAGCCGATCGAAGCAAAATACATCTACCGTCTTCTTCCGCACAAATACCCGTTCCTGCTGGTCGACCGCGTTGTGAAGCTCGACCCCGGCAAGAGCGCCGTCGGCATCAAGAATGTGATGATCAACGAGCCGTACTTCACCGGGCATTTCCCCGGCGAGCCGATCGTCCCCGGCGTTCTGATCGTCGAGAGTCTGGCGCAGCTGACTGCCGTGATGTACTGCACCGGCGCCTTCCCCGCCGACACAAACTGGGACGACATTGAGCATTTGGACATCGACTACGAGGCCATCGCCGACAAGGTCGGCTATCTGGTCGACATCCGCAACATGAAATTCAAGCGCCTCGTTCGCCCCGGCGACACGCTGGAGCTGCGCGTGGCAAAGAAGGTTCAGCTCGGAAACCTGATGCAGATCAAGGTGGAAGCTTGCGTGAACAATCAGGTCGCTGTGGAGGGTGTGCTTTCCGTCAGCGAAAAAGTTTAATAAAAGGAGATAAAGCAATGAAAGTCAGTCCGTTGAAAGAACTCTACCCCAGCACGGTGAACGCTGCGGAGCTTGCAGGCTGCGAGGTTCCCGTTTCCTATACGACCGTTGAGCACGAATACGACGTTCTGCGCCACCATGTCGGCATCATCGACGGCGTGGGCTATTGCATTCTCAAGGTCACCGGCGACGACGCAGGCGGCTTCCTCGACACGCTCGTGACGAAGGACGTCAGCTTCCTGAACCCCGGCAAGGTCAGCGAGTGCCTGTTTCTGACCGAGGACGCCGTGACGATCGGCATCGCCTATGTTATCAACAGCGAGGACGCTTATTTCGTGCTTGTTCCGCCCGAAAACGCCGAGGCCGTCAAGGCTTGGGTCATGGAGCGCGCGACGGACGAGGTGTGCGTCGAGGATCTTTCCGACTCCCATGCGCTGGCCTTCATCGAGGGCGAAAAATCATGGCAGATCGTCAAGGAGCTGTTCAGCTTCCCGGTCGAGACGTTGCCTCTGCGCGACATGACCGTCATTGAGCACGCGGGCAAGTCGCTGATGATGAGCCGCATCGGCCGCTCCGGCGAGTATGGCTACTGCTTCGTCACCCCGCGCGAGGAGCTGCTCGGCTTGGTGCGCGAAATGCAGGAAACGTTCCCCGAAATGGGTCTGGAATTCTGCGGCACCGACGCGCTGGAAACCTGCATGCTCGAGATCTCCCAGCCGGTCTTCAGCGCCGAGACGGCCGCCGAGGGCAACCTGTTCGAGCTGAACGAGCAGTGGTTCGTCCAGTTTGAGAAGGAAGAATACTGCGGCCACGACAAGCTCATGGAGGTATTTGAGGAAAACCGCGAAAAGCTGAGCGTCGGCTTCTCCAGCCTGGTCAAGGATGTTCCAGACGGCGCCGAGATCACGCTCTTTGGCGAGAAGGTCGGCAAGGTTCTGCGCTGCCGCAACAATCCCGCCGTCGGCGGCGTGCTCGGTCTTGCGCTTCTGCGCAGCGATGTCGCCGTCTCGGGTCTGGAAATGACCCTGCATGTCGACGGCCGGGAGTATGAGCTGAAAACCCTCTCGTCCCCGTTTGTCCGCCCCCTGAGCTGGGACTCCCAGATGGAATAATCAAAAATAATTCGGAGAGCAAGCTATGAATAAACGGATCGTTATCACCGGCTACGGTGTCATCAACGCCCTCGGTAAGGGCAAGGACATGGTGGAAAAGCGCCTGTTTGACGGCGAGATCGGCCTTTCCAAGCGGGTATTCTCCTCCAAGAGCGGCGATATTTCCGGCACGGTCGGCGCCGTCCGCGAGGAGCTGGGCGAGGATCCCTTCTTCGCCGAAAACGGCATTCCCTTTGACCGCTGCGCGCAGTTTGCGCTTCTGGCCGGTTCGGAATGCCTCGAGCACGCGGGTCTGGATCTCTCGGCCGAAAGTCCTTATCGCTGCGGCGTCGCCATCGGCACCTCGCTCGGCGGTATGCTCAGCGGCCAGACCTTCCACCGGCAGTGGCTTGAAAACGGCATCGATTCGGCCGAGGCCGATCTGCTTGTCGCCTATCCGCTGCATACCATCGTCGATATCGTCGCCAAGCGCTTCGGTTTCCGCGGCGTGAAGACCGTCATCTCCACCGCCTGCGCGGCAAGCGGAAACATCGTCGGCTACGGCTGCGACATGATCCGCAACGGCAAGCACGACGTGATCCTTGCCGGCGGCGTCGACCCGCTGTCCAGCTTCTCCTTCGCGGGCTTCAACGCGCTCAAGGCGCTCGATCCGGAGCGCTGCATGCCCTACAGCGGCAGCCACGGCATCAACCTCGGCGAGGGCGGCGCGTTCGTCCTGCTCGAGGATTATGACCACGCCGTCAAGCGCGGCGCGACCATCTATGCCGAGGTGCTCGGCTACGGTCTGAGCGCCGACGCCTACCACCCCACCGCCCCCGATCTCGGCGGCGGCGGCGCGTCGCGCGCCATGCGCGCCGCGATCCGCGCAAGCGGCATCCGCGTGGAGGACATCGACTACGTCAACGGTCACGGCACCGGAACGAACGCCAACGACACGGCCGAGCGTCTTGCCTTTAAGGCCGTCTTCGGAGACCGCGTTCCCGAGGTCGCCCTGAGCAGCATTAAGGGCGCGATCGGCCACTGCCTCGGCGCGGCCGGCGGCGAGGAATGCGTCGCCTCGGTCATGGCGCTCAATAACGGCATGGTACCCCCGACCGTCAATTTTGACCCGAATTTTGACCCCGCGCCCTTTGACCTTGTCCCGAACAAGGCCGAAAAGCGCGACTGCAGGGTCATTCTCTCCAACTCCTTCGCCTTCGGCGGCAACAACTGCTGCCTGTCCCTCGGCAAGCCCGGCTTCACCGGCAGCGCTCCCGAGCCGGTCGACGATTCCGTTGTGCTGACCGGCATGGGCTGCTGCGGCGTCGGCGGCGTGGGCATTGCCCAGCTCTGGCAGACCTTTGAGAGCCGCACGTCCTGCATCGGCCGGGTCGAATCCGCCGAGTGCGAAAACCGGCAGGCCGGCGTCATGCCAGAGGTCGAGTGGAAAAAATTCATCCCGAGCAAGTTCATTCGCCGCATCGACGAGGTCACAAAGCTGACCATGGCCGCCGGCAAGCAGGCGCTCGATCACTCCAAGCTCCGCGTGACCCGCGACAGCACGAACCGCATCGGCGTGATCTACGCCACCGGCACGGGTCCGCTCGCCACCATCGTCAACATCGACAAAATGATTGTCGAGCAGGGCATCGCCTCGATCAGCCTGTCCGATTTCCCGAACAGCGTCATTAACGCCGCTCCCGGCAACTTCTGCATTGCCAACATGCTTAAGGGGCCGACGTCCACGCTTTCCAACGGCGTTGCCTCCTTCCTGCTGGCCTTTAACTATGCCAACGAGCTGCTGCGCAACGACACGGCCGACGCGATCATCGTCATCAGTGCCGACGAGTGCAACGAGCCGCTGCTCATCGGCAACGACAAGCTGCGCCTGCTTTCGCGCGAGCACTACCGTCCGCTGACGCCCGATGCCGACGGCATGGTGCTCTCTCCCGGTGCGGTCGCCGTCGTGCTGGAAAAGGAATCCTGCGCACGTGCCCGCGGCGCGAAGCTTTTTGCGCGCGTGAAGGGTCTCGGCGTCAGCTCCGACAACGGCAAGCTCGCAAGCGTCGACCCGAGCGGCGAGGCGCTGCGCATCTGCGTGGAGAACGCCGTGCGCGAGGCCGGCAGCCCGAGGATCGACCTCTATGTCAACACCGCCATGGGCGTTCCCGCCTGCGACGAGGCCGACGTTAACGCGCTGACCGCGCTGACGGACGCCGCCGTGCTCGGCAAGGATACGCTCTGCTCCACCGTCTCTCCCCTGCTGGGCATCGCCTCCGGCACGGATGCGGGCTACAGCCTGCTTTCGGCGCTTCACGCGTTCGAGAAGCAGGAGGTGCTCGGTCTGCCCGAGGAGCATCCGGCGCTTCGCGACGGTCTGGAGGGGCGCTATCCGCGCGAAAACCGCAAGGCCGACATTCAGACCGCCTGCATCAGCGGCATGTCTCTCGGCGGCACCTTCGCGGCGCTCGTGCTCGAGCAGGTCAAAGACTGAGGCATGAAAACCCGCCATTTCTATTCCGTCACGGTCGGCCCGACGGACACCGACTCATATAACATCGTGCATCACCCGATGTATTTTGTCTGGAGTGAGGCCGCCGTGTATGATTACGTCCGGCAGGAGCGCGCTGCCTTTCCGCAGCTTCCCGAGGGCAGCGCGTTTACCTGCAAGCTGGAGCAGCTTCGGAGCAAGTTCCAAACGCCGGGGCATCTTTATGACTGCCTCGAGCTGCAAACCGTCTGCAAAAGCGTCTGCGATGCCGACGGGCTGAGCCGCTTCAGCGTCAACATCTGCCGCGAGGAGGATCACGGCCTGCTCGTCAGCATGAGCTGCGCCGTCCGACTTGCGGAGCTTGCGAGGTAGGATATGAAAACTGCATTGATCGCCTCCGCGTTGTTCAATTGGAGCGAGACGCAGCGCATGATCGAGATCGGCCTCGAGCTGCATCGCCGCGGCCACCGCGTCGTCTTTTTGGGGGAGGGTCGCTTTGACCACCTGCTTGAGGGGCTGCCCTTTGTGCGCGAGCATCTCGAGGCAGACCGCCGCTGGTTCACACCGGAGCGCATTGAAAAAATGCTGAACATGGAAAAATATGGCAGCCAGTACACCACCTACGAGGAGCTTGACGACATTGTTCAGGCCGAGCTGGAGCTGATCGCGCGTTACCGACCGTTCGTGATCGTTACGGGCTACCGCATGACGCTGACCGTCTCGGCGCGGATCGCCAAGGTCAGGCTGGCGTGGTGCCTGTCCGCCGTGGTCTCCAAGGCCTATTTGGAGAGCGTCGCGGCAAAGCGCGTCGAGCACTTTGAGCGCATGGGCCGCGCCGAGGTGAAGGCACTTCCCTATCAGCAGGCGCTGGAGCTGACGGCCGACCGCGTGATGCAGAAGCGCGCCATTCTGACCTGCGCGACCTCGCAGGTCTGGAACAAATATCTCGTGCAGCACGGCTGCGAGCCGTTTCGCAGTGACATGGACATTTACTGCGGCGACCTGAACCTGATGTCCGACGCGCGCGAGCTGTTTCCGGCTCTGCCGGAGATCCCGAACCGCACCGTTTTCATCGGCCCGATCCTCAACAGCGAGGTCATTCCCCTCTCCGAGGTGGAAAAAGCTGCGCTCTATGCGCAGAATGGCCGCAAAAAGGTGCTCGTCTCGCTCGGCTCGGCCGGGAGCAAGCAGGTGCTGCGAACTGCGCTGGAAGCGCTCCGGACGACCGATTATGAGGTCTTTGTCTCCGTGATCGGCTTCCTGACTGCGGATGAGGTCGCGTCTTATCCGCCGAATTTCCATTTCAGCGAAAAATATCCGCTGCTGGAAATGGCGGAGCATTGCGACGCCGCGCTGATCCAGGCCGGTCAGGGCACGCTTTATGCCATGCTGATGGGCAAATGTCCGTTTGTCTCGATCCCCGGCCCGTTTGAGCAGCGGCATAACATTACCAATCTGCTGGAGAACTTCGGCTGCGCCAAGCGGCTCTACGCCGCCTACCTGACCTCGCGTCAGGTTGCCGAGGCGATGCGCGAGGTTCTGACCGATCCGCGCTATCGCGAGGAGGCCGAGCGCGTCGAGGCGCTGCTTCGCCCCTATCGCACCGATCCGAGCCGCCGTGCCGAGGTCACGGCCGCAAATCAGCTCGAGGCGCTCGGCGCGATCGGCTCAGCGGCAGATTGACCCTTAGGGAGGTGTCCCACCATCAAAAAAATTCTTTTGATTACCGGTAGTCCGCGCGGAACGCGCAGCAGCTCCCGCCGTCTGGCGCTGCAATTCATCTCCGGGATGCAAAAGCACGGCGATTATGAATTTGAAGAATTTGTCTGCACCGAGCATGATCTGCATCCCTGCCGGGGCTGCCTCGCCTGCTGGAGCACCGTTGACGGTCACTGCGTCCAGAACGACGATATGCAGCAGCTGTTCCGGTCTTATGTGCAGGCCGACATTGTCGCGTGGGCGTTCCCGAATTACTTTTACGGGCTGCCGTCCACGGTGAAAATGGTGCTCGAGCGGCTGCTGCCGATCGAATATCCCATGCTGGCCGAGATCAATCCGTGCCATACGAAGCACAAGCGGCGCTATGATCTGGAGCATCAGCGCTATCTGACCTTCGTCACCTGCGGCCTGTTCAACCGAGACGGCAACATCAACGGCATTCAGGCCGTTTTCTCGCAGTATTACGGCGCGCAGTGCGAGCAGATCTACTGCACCGAGGGCGACCTCTTCCGCCACGACGCCATGCGGGCGTATACCGCGCCCTATTTCGCGGCGCTGGAGCGCGCCGGTGCAGAATATGCCGCGGGCGGGATCACGCCCGAGACACGCGCGATCCTCGAGCGCCCGATGCTGCCGATGGAGCAATATCTCGAGTTCACGAACCTCAATACGCTGATGCGTGAGCCGGATGAGACTGCCGAGCACTTCCGGATGCGGAGGATTCGGGCGCTGATGGGTCTGATCCGCCTGACCTACCGCCCGGAATGGGTGCGCAGCGGCGCGTCGGTGCTGGAGGTCTGCCTGACCGACCACGACTACGCCTGCCAGTTCCGGATGGACGGCAGCGGCTGCACGCTTGTGGACGATCCGGCCAAGTTTGTCCCGTATGATCTCAAGGTGCTTGCGCCGCTCCGCTTTTTCAACGCGCGCGGCACATTGCAGCAGGCGGCCGTTAAAAACGACAAGAAAAACGTCGATTTCTATCTGCTTGTCGCCATGACGCAGCGCTGTGCCAGAAGCGGCCGCCCGAAAACGATGTCGTTTGAAGCGCCACCGTCGAAGCCACCGCACCGGAAAGGATAGGAAAACCGAAATGAAAGCTATCGAAGTACATGATCTGAAAAAAAGCTATGGCAAGCTGCAAGCCGTCAAGGGCATCAGCTTCTATGTCGAGGAGGGCGCGCTGTTTTCCTTCCTCGGGCCGAACGGCGCAGGCAAGTCCACCACGATCGACACGCTCTGCACGCTCAACAGCTTTGATTCGGGCGAGGCAAAGATCGCAGGCTTCGACCTGCGCACGCAGCCGGCTCAAATCAAAAACAGCATCGGAGCGGTGTTTCAGGACAGCCTGCTCGATAAAACCCTGACTGTCCGCGAAAATCTCTCGCTTCGGGCGCGGTTTTATCACAAATCCTCCGCCGCCCGCAAGCAGGCCGTCGCCCGCGTGATCGAATGGACGGATCTGACCGACTTCATCGACCGCCCCTACGGTAAGCTCTCCGGCGGCCAGCGCCGCCGCGCCGACATCGCCCGCGCGCTGCTGAACACGCCGAAGATCCTTTTCCTCGACGAGCCGACGACGGGTCTCGACCCGCAGACGCGCAAGCACGTCTGGGAGACGGTTCGCCGCCTTCAGAGCGAGCAGCACATGACCATCTTCCTGACCACGCACTACATGGAGGAGGCCGCAAACTCCGATTATGTCGTCGTCATCGACGACGGCCTGATCGCCGCGCAGGGCACGCCCTACGAGCTCAAGCAGCGCTACAGCAGCGAGCACCTCTATGTCAAGCCGACGGATGAGCCGGCGCTGCTGCAATACATAGAAAAGAACCGGCTGAGCTGGGCGCGTGCCGCCGAGCGCATCGACATCCGTCTGGACAACACCGTCGACGCCCTTCCGATCCTTCAGGACATTCAGGGCTGGATGGAGAGCTTTGAGGTGTTCCACGGGACGATGGACGACGTCTTCCTGAACATCACCGGAAAGGAGATTCGCGAATGAAAGGGCTAACGTTACGCGGCTTGAAAATCTATTTTCGCGACAAGGGCGGGGTTTTCTTCTCGCTGCTCGGCGTGCTGATCATTTTCTGCCTGTTCATCTTTTTTATCGGAGATTCCATCGTAGAGGGTCTGGATTGGCTCAGTAACTCCAAGAACATCATGAATTCATGGGTCGTAGCCGGAATGCTGGCCTCGGCCTCGATCACGACCAGCATGGGCGCCTATGCCCAGATGGTCACCGACCGCGACCAGAAGATCATCAAGGATTTTTATACCTCCCCGATCTCCCGCGCCTCGGTCACCGCCAGTTATATGCTCACGGGCTTCATCATCAGCGTGATCATGTCTCTGATCGTGCTCGTCATCGGCGAGGCCTATATCTGCATCAAGGGCGGCGTGCTTCTCAGCGCACCGACCTATCTTAAAATTTTCGGCGTGATGCTGCTGTCGTCCTTTGCCTCGAGCGCAATGGTCTGCTTTGTCGTCTCGTTCATGCGCACGACGGCGTCCTACACGACCGTGAGCATCATCCTCGGCACGCTCATCGGCTTCTTGGTCGGCGCTTATATCCCGATCGGCCAGCTTCCGTCCGGCGTGCAGAACGTCATCCGTTTCTTCCCCAGCGCGCACTCGGCGTCGCTCTTCCGTCAGCTCATGATGGACAGCCTCTCGGCCACGAGCTTCGCCTCCCTGCCTGCCGCGCAGCGCGCCGGCTTTGAGGAGGAGCTGGGCGTCCGCTTCGTCTATGGCGGC
>OIYX01000319.1_pt1 | contig 17725 bp, 10 predicted proteins | sample 1588431 | NCBI WGS metagenome assembly OIYX01 (sample SAMN03283241) | human gut metagenome | biome: human-associated habitat; material: feces | host: Homo sapiens | place: Peru | collected 2012
CGCAGAGTCAAAAAGCAAGTGCAACATTACAACAAATATTTGAAAAATTCATCCTTCGGAGTGGAGAAGTTTAACTTTTCCCTTGGCCTCCTGTTGATTTTTAATTGCACCGAGTGGATGTATTCATCGGTAAGCCCCTTAAAATCAGTTCCTTTGGGGATATATTGTCGAATGAGTTTATTCGTGTTCTCTATTGCGCCCTTCTGCCAGGACGAATAAGAATCAGCGAAGAACACTGGCGCCTTCAGTATCTCCGAGATGATCCCGTGTCGAGCGAACTCGCTGCCGTTATCCGTCGTTATTGTCAGGACGTTCCTCCTGTATGGGTATAGGAGCTTGACCACGGTCTCCGCCACTTTGTCCGGGTTCTTGCCGTATGGAAGGCGCTCCATCAGCAGATAGTTCCTGCTCCTCTCGCAGAGGGTGATTATCGCGCCTTTGCCGTTTTTCCCGATTATCAGGTCCATCTCCCAGTCACCGAAGCGCCTACCATCGGCCTCGGCCGGCCTGTCGTGTATGCTGACCCTATCCGGGATATTCCTGACTTTCGTTTTGCGGGCGACTTTCTTGTGGCGGCGGTACTTGAGTCTGTGGCGGCAGTGTGACCGCAGTTCGCCGCTCTCGTCAGCGCGTATCCTCGCATATATACTCTCGTGCGATATCTTAACCCCTTTCTTGTCAAGATATCCCGAGATCTGTCTCGGCGACCAATCCTCCTCCCGCAGTAGCCTCAGCGACTCCCTTATCGCGCCACCGGGCAGCGCCCTGTTCCCGGGAAGATGACCTTTGCGGTCATTCGCACGCTCGTCGGCCGCAGCCCAGCCGTATTTGCCGAAGCGATTGCTGTTCCGCTTCAACTCACGGCTAACTGTCGATTTGTCCACACCTATCTGCCGAGCAATGGCTGTTTGGCTCCTGCCTTCTTGTTTTCCCAGATATATTGCATATCTTTGCTCACGGGTCAAGTGTTTGTACATAGCAATACAAAGATAGTTGATCCTTGGGGAGGATGCAATGCCTCCCCTTTTTGTATTGCTTCTTGACCCGGCCAACACCGGCGGGCTAGCCCGCCGGTGTTGCACTTCTATCTTGAATCTTCACGGCGATGCTGTCAATATGCGGGGAAAGCTGCAGATGACGGACTATCTGTTCGATGTTTTCGGAATTGTTGAGGTAGCTTCGGTCGATGTCGACCTCGTTCCACCGGTAGTAGAGTTTGTAGGTGTGAACCTGACTGTCGGATGTTGTGGATATGGATGCGACTTTTCCGCGTGAAGTTCCATCCTGGGCGGATGCCTCACCGGAATATGCCAGCAAAACAGTGAGAAGGAAAGAATACACAAGTTTCCTCATAGCCACACAACACAAACATATTGCCGTCCATACAATAACGGCACGCACGCACACTTTTACTTTTGTGATGCCTCAATAAACACTCTGTATGCCGGCTGCTGCTCTCTTTTAGTTTTTTCATCAGTCCGGCGTAGTCGTTTTTCATTTCTTCAAAACACCGCAAAGTTAAGACTAATTTTTAACCTATCAAAAAATTTGGACAAAAATTTGCGGGGGGGGGTACTTAAATATTTGATTTGTAGTTATTTGTGAATAAAGGACAAGTTGGAGGCATTTTTGGTTTTTAAAAACTGTGCGTTAAGAGAAAGCACTGAGTCCGGATGTCCCTGATATGGAAAACTTGCTGTTGGAAAATCGTGCAAATTGACTAAATTTGGCGTGTCTTTCATTATAAATTTGTATGACACGATGAAATTGATACTGAAGTCTCTAATGATTTCTTTGCTGATGCTCTCGTGCGGGAGGTATGGCGCGCGGCTGGAGGGGCTTGATGCGGCGATTGCGCGACAGAACGAGTACCGTGATTCCGTGGAGCAGCGCATTGCTGTGCTTGGGAAGGTGTTCGTGGCTGCACCGACTGACTCGCTCAGGTGGGAGACTGCGCGTAAAATCTACCTGTGCAGCAATCACTATAGCCGCGACACAGTGTTCCGCTACCAGCGCCTGATGGAAGAGCTTGCCTCCGACAGCCGTCAGGAACTGTTCTCTCGTATGGCCAAGGTCCGCATTCTCCTGGACAAGAACGAGCATGCCCTTGCCGAGCGGATGTTTCTCGACACCGACACTTCCGCAATGAAAGGAGGTCCGCTCCTGCTGGACTGGCTCAGCTGTCGTATAGTGCTCTACACTGAACTTGCCTCTGATGCCGGTTCAGGGACGGTTGAAGCCGACCGCTATGAGAAACTCGTGGCACAGACCCGCCGGCGCTATCTCGGAATTGACTCCACATCCTTCTACGCCCGAAGGGTGAAGGCGCAGCTGCTTCGTGACAACGGTGAGACGGACGCTGCGCTCAAAGCTTTCGGACGGCTCTACAATGAAGAGAATACACATCACTACAAGGCGTCCGCAGCCTACAGCATCGCCAAGATATACGAGGCGGCCGGTGAGGAGGAACTGCGCTTCGATTGGCTGGTACGTAGTGCCGAGCAGGACTTTATGGCTGCGGAGAGGGGCTATATGTCTCTATATGAACTTGCTCTGATGCTGTATGACCGCAGGCAGTACCGAAAGGCGGAACAGTATATCAGTCAGAACCTTATGGATGTCACGGCAGGCAACTTCAGCAAGCGTTTGCTCAACACCGGCAAAGCCAAGCTCATCATCACGGAGACCTCGCACCGGGTCGAGAGGACGCGCTTTATATGGCTTACTGTCGGTGTCTGCTTCATCTCGCTGCTGCTGATAGTCATCTTCATACTCTTCCGGCGAGGGCTCAGTCTTCAGCGCGGCCTTGAAGACACAAACCGGAAGCTCATCGACGCGAACAAAATCAAAAACGGATATGTGTTCCGCTATATGGAACTGTCCCTCCACTACATCGACCGCATAGGGGAGACCCGCAATGAGTTGCGCGCCCTCGGAAAGTCCGATGGGTTTGACGCCATGATGAAGGCTCTGCGTTCCCCGTCTGCCTTGTACGATGAGTATGAGGACTACTATCGCATATTTGACGAGACTTTCCTCGGGCTTTATCCGGACTTCGTTGAACGGGTCAATGAACTCCTTGCCGAAGACAGCCGTTTCTCGCTTGAAGACGGAAGGCGGCTGCCCAAGGAACTGCGCATACTCGCGGCTATCCGAATCGGCATCACCGAGAGTGGAAAGATTGCCAAATTCCTTAAGTGCTCGCCCAATACGGTCTACACCTACCGTACCCGGCTGAAGCGTTCCGCTCTTTGTTCGAAGGACGAATTTGAGGCGAAAATCGCGATGATATAGCATATAATTACCTATATATATCTATATTTCGGCTGCACCGCAGGTGTGGCCTCTTTGAGGATATATCCGTTGGTAATCAATAAGTTATAGTTGATTTAACGAAATTGTAACATCATTTTAATCTATATTTGACTGTGTCCCTATGTCTTTTTTCTTTAGAATTGTCCAATTTTGCAAAGAACTAATAACAAAGTCTTATGAAGATTAGACTAATCATAGCGACGTTAACCGCGCTTCTTCTTCCGGCACTCTCGTTCATGACGGTGGCACAGGATGACGGAGCGCGTTTTTCTGTCTCGGGGACCGTTGTCGATGACGGCGGAGAACCCCTCTCCGGCGCTTTTGTGATGGTTGTCGGCACGTCAAATGGCACGACCACCGACGCTAAGGGCCTGTTTACCATTAATAATGTGTCTGCGGGAGATGTTCTCGAAGTCCAGTTTCTCGGATTCGCGAACAGCCGCGTTAATGCCGCAAAGGGCAAGAGCATCACCGTGGCGATGTTTCCAGACAGCAACCTTACCTTGAACGAGTCAGTGACCATTGCCTACGGCTCGGTGCGCAGACAGGACCTTACAGGTTCCGTGACTAACGTTAAGATGGCAGACATCAAGGACGCGCCTGTTCTTTCTGTTGACCAGGCCCTTCAGGGACGCATCGCGGGAGCGGACATTATGTCAACTTCCGGCGAGCCGGGAGCGGCGACTTCCATCCGCATCAGGGGAACGCGTTCGATTATCGCCTCCAACGAGCCGCTTATCGTTGTCGACGGTGTGATGGATGCCGTTTCCGACCTCGGAGACCTCAATTCCGCCGACATCGAGTCCATCTCGGTCCTGAAGGACGCGTCCTCGACGGCTATTTATGGTTCTAAGGGTTCAAATGGTGTCATCATCGTCACCACCAGGCAGGGAACCACCGGAGACCGTCCGCGCATCACCTTCAAGGCGGAGGCCGGAATCAGCCAGCTCCCTAAGGGACTGGATCTTATGAAGGCGTATGAATATGCCCAGTACCGCAACGATATCGCATATTTCACGTCCTCAAACGAGGATGCCGTTGACGGTGCCCCACTCTCGAAGTATCCCTACAAGAACCCGCTCTCGCTCGGGGACGGCACGGACTGGATTCATGAAATTATGCGGACTGCCGTCTATCAGAACTACAACCTCTCCGTCAGCGGAGGCTCCAAGGGTGGCAACTACTACGCCTCTTTCGGCTACAACGACACGCAGGGTATAGTGAAGAATACGGGGCAGAAGCGCTACACCGGTCGAATCAATCTCGACCGCCAGCTCTACAAATGGTTGAAGGTCGGCTATAAGGGCTCGTTCACCTATCGTCATCAGGACAAGAACGTCGCGTCTCTCGGAGGCACGAGCATCCGCTCCACGATGTACCTCAGCCCGCTGCTCAAGACGACAGACTACAGCATAATGGATGACGAAAACGGTGTTTCCTCAACCTACAATCCCCCTACGGCTCTCATCGCTCTCAAGACCAGCTATATAAATAAGGTGTCCCAGAACCATTCGGTCTATTTTGAAATCGAGCCGGTGAAGGATCTCAAGCTGCGCAGCAACAACTCGTACTACGGCTACCAGTCTCACAATTTCATCTATAGCCCGAGCTCCCTTCCGGCAAAGAACCCTGGCGAGGGAGGAGACGCAACGAGAACCGAGCGCGACGACATGACGCTTTCTTCGGAGAATACGATTACATACAATCTCAAGAGGGACGGGCACAAGTTCGACATTCTCGGGGGATTCACCGCCTACCGCTATGTCTCCAACTCTCTCGGTCTCACGGGGTCGGGTTATCTCGTGGATTCCGTGAAGTGGAACAATATGGGCGGCGTGACCGACAAGAACACCCTCGTTCCGTCTTCATCGACGCTCAAGACAATGAAGATGTCGGTGCTCGCACGCGCCAACTGGAGCTACCGTTCGCGCTACTACATTACAGTGACAGGCCGTGCCGACGGTGCGTCCAACTTTGCGGCGAACAATAAGTGGGGATTTTTCCCTTCGGCGGCCCTGAAATGGAATGTCAAGAACGAGAAATTCCTCAAGGGAGTGAGTTGGATTGACGATCTCGCTGTCCGTTTCAGCGCGGGTCGCACGGGAAATGATGCGGTCGATGCCTACAGGAGCCTCGAAAGGCTTACATCAACTTCCAAGGGCTACATCTTCGGAGGCAGTCAGGAAGCGGCCTACTACCGCGGTCAGCTCCCGAGCCCTGACCTCACGTGGGAGAAGACCGATCTCTACAATCTCGCGGTCGACATGTCCTTCTTCAACAGCCGCCTCAACATCACGGCGGAGGGCTATGTCTCAAAGACACGCGACCTTCTCATGGAGGTGCGCGTCGCCGACCAGACGGGCTTCAGCACCCATTTCGTGAACCTCGGGAACACCTCCAACTATGGAGCCGAACTTTCCATTGAGAGCCGCAACATCGTTCGCCGCAACTTCACATGGACCACGAACCTCACCCTCTCGCACAACACCCAGACCGTCGATGACATCGGCACCTCCGAGTACATCTCCGTGGCCGACTCCGGCGGAAACAACCCGTTCATGATGCACGGATTCGTGAAAGGCTATCCGCTCAACTCCCTCTGGGGATTCCGCTACGGCGGGGTATGGCACAATCTCGATGAGTTCAAGCGCAACGAGGTCACCCATGCCTACACCTCCGCATCCGTCCTGACCGAGGCCAATTACGCCTCCTATCTCGGAACTCCGCGCTACCACGACATCAACGGGGACGGCACCCTCGACCAGAACGACCTTGTCTATCTCGGCAATGCCGACCCGTGGCTCTACGGAGGATTCCAGAACACTTTCACATTCTTCGGAAACCTCAAGCTCGGAGTCTATATCGCATATTCCTTCGGAGGCAAGCTCTATAATTTCTCCGAACTCTACATGGCCGGCGGAAACAACACCAACCAGTACCGCTACATGGTGAACGCATGGCACCCTGTCCGCAATCCGGACTCCGACTATCCTCGCGCCGGCGGCTCGATGAGCAAGGACGTTCCGAGCGACAGGATGGTCTATGACGCATCCTACATAAGGCTCAAGAACGTCTCTCTCGGCTACACCTTCGACCTTTCCGAAAAGCTCAAGTGGATGAAGGACATCACTCTGAGTGTCAGCGGCGAGAACCTTCTCCTCTGGAAGAAGTACAACGGTTTCGACCCGGACGTCTCCTATTCGGGCTCCGACAGCGAGTCTTCGACCCTGCGCCGCCTCGACATGGGAGCATATCCTAAGGCACGCACCATTGTCTTCAGTATTCAGGCAAGATTTTGACGGCGGGAACCATAAAACTTCAGGAAAATGAAAGCAAGAAACATAATACTATCACTCTTGGCAGCGGCCGTTTTTCTTCCTTCGTGCAGTCTGAAGGAGGACGACTCGACTTTCGCCACTTCAGGGAACTTCTACAAAAACGCGCAGCAGTGCCGTGCGGCCCTGAACACCTGCTATATCCCGATGGAGGACATATATTCCTACAAGATGATGCTCGCCACTGAGTGCGTCACCGACCTCGCCTATTCGCGCTCGTCGACTCAGGACGCCTTTCTCGACATCTCACCGGCCAATCCGCGTTTCGGAGCCGATGTGTGGAAATACGGCTATCAGGGCGTGCGCTACTGCAACGGCGCTATTGCCGGCATCGAAGGCTCTTCGCTTGACGAAGACGTGAAGGCGCCGCTCGTGGCAGAGGGCAAGATTATGAGGGCGTTCTACTATTGGATTCTCACCTGCTTCTTCGGGGATGTGCCTTTCTACACGGAGGATGTCGCGGATGAGGCCACGCTGGCCAAGGTAGCGAAACTCCCGAGAATGTCGGCGGACGAGACCCGCGACTGGCTCATAGCGGACCTTCAGGGCTGCCTCCCGTCCCTCTCAAAGGTACGCTCCAACGAGATTTCCGGCAATAGGGTCGGAGCTGCCGTTGGCTATGTGCTGCTCTCCAAACTCGCTCAGTGGAACAAGAGGTGGGACGTTTCGCTTGCGGCCTGCAAGGAAGTGGAGTCCATCTATGGCAGTCTCGACCAATATCCTCTCTCCGACATTCCGTTCCGCATGAAGAACACTCCGGAGTCCATACTCGAAGTCCAGCACACCTACTCTGCCGCCGGACTGAGCTACACCTCCAATGTTGCCTGCCTCTGTATGCCGTACAAGCGCAGCGGCAACAAGTATGACGGAGTGGTCATCGAGGAACTCGGCGACAATGCCACGACCTACGCTCCGGCACAGGCCAACGGCTACACCATCAGCACCATCTATCCTCTCGACGAGACCAATCCGTCCGCCACGGACAAGAGGCGCGCGATGACCATAGTCCAGGAGTGGAACGGACAGGAGTTCAACTCCATAAACACGAAATCCCTGACCGCCTTCTTCGGCCCGAAGTTCTGGTGTCCGAACATGCAGACCAACCACGACTCGAACAACTACAAGATTTTCCGCTATGCCGATGTCGTGCTCATGATGGCGGAGGCGCACTGCATGCTTCAGGACGATATGGACGAGGCTCTGCGCTACCTGAACATGCCTAAGAAACGTGCCGGCATCCGGGAATACGCGCGCCGCGACTGGAAGCGCATTATGGAGGAAATCAAGGTCGAGAGAGGCCGCGAGCTCTTCGGCGAGTTCCAGAGGAAGTTCGACCTCGTGCGCTGGGGAACCTGGCTTGAAGTGACGGAGTCCCAGACACGTTCGTCAAAGATTAAAGAGAACATACTCCCGTGCCACCGCTACTACCCGATTCCGGCCGTGCAGGTTTCCTATTCCGGTGGAGCGCTCGACAACAACGAGTACGCGCAGTACGGAAGATGATGATACGAATTATACACTGCATAATTGAATATATGAATATGAAACCGATTTTAAGAAAATGTCTTGCGGCGATGACCCTCGCATCAGCGCTTTTCGCCGCATCCTGCCAGAAGGAGACCGAATCTCCGACGACTATGACTCTGGCCGTGAATGACAACACCATAAACCTTGAGCCGAAGTCCGGCAAGGAGCATGTGCTCGTCTATGCCAAGGGACAGTGGAACGCGGACTTTAAGGAAGCCGTGGAGTGGGCTGCGATTGAAGAAGGCAGCGGCACAGGTAACGGGGAGTTTATCCTCACTTATAAGAAGAATCCGGACATACTCCGTAGGGCGGAAATTCTGCTCACCGCTGCCGGTGTGGATAAAACCATAATCATCACCGTGAATCAGGAAGGCGAAAAGGGAACTCCGAAACTCGCGTTTGCCGAGAACGAGAAGTCCTACATTGCCTGGGAGGTGAAGGACGCGATTGCAGTCGAGTCCAACATCAACCAGAGCCTGATTAAGGCGGAATCGTCTGTGGAGTGGATAGGCTCTCTCGAACTCAAGGACGGGCAGCTGTCGTTTACCGTCGCCGAGAACACTACCGGAGAGGCTCGCAAGGGCACGATTACGGTTTCCTACACTGACATTGACGAGTCCGTTTATCGGGCTGTTGCCGAAATTACACAGGGCGCCGAGCCGGGACATCTCGCGCTGAACGAGACCGAGATGGCAATCGAGGCATTCGCCGGAACAAAGACGACCCCTTGGGACTGCGTTCTCGGAACGTTCATGCCGGAGCTTACCTCAAGTGTGACCTACGAGGGCAGCCAGAAGGACTGGATAAGCAATGTCACCACAACGACAGAGGCTCTTTCATTCGATGTGACTGACAATGAGACCAAGGAAGCCCGCACCGCCGTGATTAAGGTCGAACTTGCATCGAAGGGCATAGCTGTCGAACTCAAGGTCACCCAGGGCGTCAAGACAAGGCAGTATAGCTTTGAGGAACTCCGCGCTGTTCTTCCGTCTGCGGGCGAGCAGGCATTCGAGGGGGACTTCTTCGAGGGCGTGATTGTCGCTGACGCAGGTCAGAAGAATATGGAGACGAACCCGATGACCTCCGCTACTTCATACGATGACAATGAGTCCGCGATAACCAACTATGTCCAGTCCCTTGACGGCAAGTACGGCATGCGCCTCAAGTTTGCAACGGCTGCCGACAACACTCTCAAGAAGGGCGACAAGGTGAAGATTTCCCTTGCGGGAGCAACTCTCGTACGCGAGGATAATCCGGTGCGCTACACTCTCAGGGGAGTCAGTGCGAACAGCGTGACTGTGGAGGAAAATGTGCAGCTGGCGGCTCGTCAGAAGACGATTGCTGAGCTTACGGATGAGGATGTCTACACCTTGGTAACACTTCCTGACGTCGAGGTTCCGTTCTGCTATGGTTCTTGGGTGAATGTACGTAAGGAATGGATTGACGAGAAGAGGATCAATTTTGATAACCGCATTTTGCGTGATGTGAACGGCAATGAAATAAGAATGATTGTAAACACGGACGCTGAGTGGTATCTTACGGATGCTGGAGTCCCGAAAGGTTCTGGTCCTGTTTCCGGCGTGATTGTAAATACCACAAGCGAATATTATGGCTCAGACATTCTCGGAAAATACCAGATTCGTCCGATGAAACTTTCTGACATAGAGATAAAAGATAATGGTTTCAGTGAAATCCTTGTTGCTTGGGATTATAGCACCGGTTTCAGTCGTGTATCATCCTTGGAGGCAACGACAGGTACAGGAACATTTACCGCGTCATCTATGGCCCAGGCCAACACTTTCTTACAATTCAGGCATACGTCGCCATATCCGAAAGGTTATCCGAAAGGTGCAAATATAGATAAATCCGTATGGTGGAAAGATGGTGCTGCAAAAGATGCCGTCACATTCCAATTTTCAACGAAGGATGCCGCAGGAAAGAAGATGACCCTTTCTTTTGGAGCACTTATAGGCAACTATAAGGAAGAGGCAGCATCGCAGGGGCCTGTTCATTGGAATGTAGAATATTCGCTTGACGGAACGAATTACATTCTTATTGAAAAAGTGATGATTCGTCCGATGGGCGCAGAAAAGTCAACTTTGCTGTTCCTTCCTGCGTCATTGGATGACCAATGTGTTGAACTGCCGGATGCAATTGCCGGCCAGGACAATGTGACTATCCGTTTTATTGCAGCAGATGATGCCACCGTGGATTTCTCGAAAAAGGATTATTCCGCGAAGGTTGTCGATGGGTGCAATTCTAGGCTTGTAATAGGCCCAATCGCCGTGAAATACAATAAATGACAGCCATGAAACCAAGTTCAATCATAAGAATATCCGCTGTCGCTTGGGTGGTGTGGGCTCTTGCTGCCTGCACCTCGATAGACAGGGAAAAGTTCGACTTCGTGGAATTCGGCGTCTCCGAGTCCGAGATTGAGTTCCCGGCAAAGGCCGAGTACAAGGACGGGAAGCCTGTGACCGAACTCCAGAAGGTAATCGACATCTACTCCAATCAGGACTGTGTCCTGAGCTATGCCGACTCAGAGGTTGACTGGATGCGTGTCCGCGACCTTGACTCGTGGCAGATATGCCGCCAGATAGCTTTCAACGGCGACTGCTCCTTCCGCATAGAGTGCGACCAGAACGGTGACTATGCCCGTATGGTGAAGCTCGTCGTGAAGGCAGCGTCCCGCACGGACACAATCTTTGTCAAGCAAAACGGCAAGCGCGTGCCGGAGCTTTCTCTTGAGCGCTCGTCCGAACTTCTCGACGGCGACAAGGACAGCAAGTTCAGCGTCGCCTACACTACCAATGTTTCCGAATGGAAGGACATATTCTGCAAGGTAAGCTACACCGGTGAGACGACAGACTGGATTACTTCGGCGACTGTGGAAGAGGGTAGCGTCAGCATCGCCTGCGCGAAGAACCCGACGGATGACCTCCGCACAGCTTCGGTGAAAGTCTGCTACACCGACGGCTTCGGCACCGAGTATGGCCAGACTCTCTACATTGTCCAGAAAACCAGGGATAACGGCATCGGCAAGTCCATGTCCTTCGCAGAGGTCCGCGCTCTTGGTCGCAGCGGCGAGAATGTGGCGATTGACGAGACCGTGATAATCGAGGGCTATATCGTAAGCAATCGCGAGAGCGGCAATGTCGGCGACAACGAGAAGGTTTCGACGACTATCACCGACAATACGGCATATCTCCGTAAGGCATACATCGAAAGCCTCGACGGACAATATGGATTCCTCCTCAGGATGAAGACGGCGGACGACAATATTTTCAAGCATTACGACAAAGTCTCGCTTCTTCTCAAAGGCGCGGAAATCCTGAGGGAGGACAATCCGGAGAGATATGAACTCAGCGGACTCACCGTGTCGAATGTGCTCGTCCGCGAGGCCGGTTCGGCAAATGCGGTTCCGTCGAAGGAAAAACATATCTCCGAACTCACGGACTCCGACATCTACACTTATGTCACTCTCAAGGACTGCGAATTTCCGGTCCGCAAGGGGGCGCTTACTCCGGTGAATGATGCCTACACGCTCTCTCATGGAAAAGGAAACATCTCAAAGTATCCGCGTCTTGTACGCGATTCGGAGGGTAACAGCATATACACCTACACCAGCACGACCTGCCCTTACAGGCGCGACGGCGTGAAACTTCCATACGGCAGCGGGACGCTCAAGGGGGTCATAGTTCATGAACTTTTCCCTAACTATGTCTATGGCGACAGCGACAACGAGGACCTTTACGGCAACATCGGGCGTTACCAGATTCGTCATCAGTCCTACTCTGACATCGGATTCGACAAGGACGTCTCGTTCTCGAACATACTCGTCGAGTTCCGTTATGCAGCAGGCTTCAAGACCGTTGACGGCGTGTCGTATTTCCCGGCGACCGAAGGCGACCCTACCGCGAAGTTCTATCACACGTCCGGCGGAGGCATCACCAAGTGCCCTTCGACTTTCAACTACATTGGCTGGACTGGAACCAACTCCGGAGTGGCTCCTTTCAAGGGTCATGTGGGTTTTGACTCGTCGCTCGCCGAGCCGCTCGGCTACTCGTTTGCTGAAGGCTATGTCTTTGACTATTCCAAGACCAATGATGACGGAAGAGGCAAGGTGGGCGCTACGAACAAGTGCACCTACAACGGGGCTTCTACAACTCTCCTTGACGGCTGGATGAACAAGACATGGTGGGCTTCAGAGGGCTCGGAGCCGGAATCTTGGATAATCGAGTTCTCGACCAAGGGCATAAGCGCGGAGCATCTTTCCATGCAGTTCACATCATACGGCGCGGAGACAAGTTCCACCGGCAAGACTCCATACAACTGGACAGCGTGGTGGTCGGAGAGCGGAGACCTCAAGGACGCTTCTGTGTGGACGAAGATTGCCGACTATGTGGTTCCGGACGGCGTGGCAGGTGCGGCCCAGCAGGATTGGCAGCTCCCGGCGTTCAAGCAGTACGATTTCCCTCTTCCTGCTGAGATGCTCGGGAAAGACAGGGTCTACATCCGGCTTCAGCCGTCCGACCGCTACACGAACACCTCCTATTTCGGCGAAGGACTCGCTCCGGCTGGGGCAAAGTCCGGTAATGGCATAGACTACTTCGCCGTAAGGTATAATTAGGCTCGCGTGCTAAGACAATGATTCAGAAATTCAATGTTATGAAAAGAATGCTTATTATAATGTCGGCTCTATCTCTTGTGATGTGCACAAAGGCCGAGCCGGTGAAACCGCAGACCGAGTATTCGGAGCAGGAGCGGCCGGAGCAGGTTCGGATTAGGGTGATGTCGTCGAACATCCGCAGCGGACAGTCCGACGCCGGCATACAGCTGTGGTCGTACAGAAAATTCGCCTATATGAATATGCTCAGCGACACCCAGCCCGACATCATAGGACTGCAGGAGTGCAATGAGGAGAAAGTTCAGACACTCTCCATCGCCTCCGAGTATGGTTTGTGGCGGGTCCCGACCTATGACGGATCGGTTCCTGGCGTTACCGATGATCACCTTCCTACGCTTGTGATAATGTATCGAACGTCAAAGTTTGAACTTCTCGACAAGGGTGTTTTCTACTACAACGAGGCAGACCCTTCGGTTCCGTGCCACAATCCTTGCGGAGCTTCCGGATGGCAGGTTCGCGGAAGCGTATGGGTGAAGCTTCAGCTTAAGGAGAACGGAAGGATTGTCTATTTCTTCGACACGCACTACACCCACGACCCGGAGGAAATCATAGACCCGGAGACTGGCAAGAAGCACTACAACATTGAAGAACGCCGCAAGGCTTCGCTGATTGCCGTGGAACAGATGGAAAAGATTGTGAAGGAGAAAGATGCTGCGCTTTTCCTTGTCGGAGACCTTAACTGCTCGCTTGCGGACGGGGCCACGCGCAACGGCCCGCGCAGCCTTGAGCCGCTGACCGAGTACATGTGGTCGGCGCGGGAGGATGCGCACTCTTACGATGGGGCAATCAGCTTCAACGGCTTCACCGAATACAAGAACGGCAAGATTGGCAACATCGATCACATCTTCTACCGCGGTGCAGAGGCCCTGGACTTTGTGACGGTGAACAGCCCCGACTATGGCGTGACCTACATTTCCGACCATTATCCGGTTATGTGCGGATTTGAAATTTAGATTTTATGAAGAAAATCCTGTTAATGTTTATTTTGCTTTCGGCTGCGGCGTTGACGATGAGCGCCGCACCGAAGGCATATACCTTGAAATCGCCTGACGGAAGGCTTGAAATGCGCATTTCGACTGTAGACGGCATCCGCTACGACGTGCTCCACGAGGGCATGCCCCTGCTTGAGCGGTCGCAGGCCTCGATGACGCTCGGCGACGGCACGCTCTACGGTGGACCGGCCATGAAGGTACGTCGCGCCCGCACCCGCAGCGTGGATGAGGTTGCCGAGGCCGTGGCCTACAAGAAGTCCGAGGTTCGCGAAAACTTCAACGAACTTGAACTGGACTGCGGTGGCTACAAGGTCATCTTCCGCGCATACGATGACGCCTGCGCCTACAGGTTCATATCCCTTTCCCGCACTCCTTTCACAGTCACCGATGAACAGGCGGATTTCCGTTTTGCGGAGGATTGGTATGCACAGATTCCGTATATCAATAAGAAATGGAAGGGAAGTCTTGAGGATATTCTCGTCAACGATTTCCAGTGCACCTACACCCGCTCGAAGCTTTCGGAGTGGAAGGAGCGCTGGAGCATAGTCCCGCTTCTTGTCGAATGTCCTCAGGGCAAGAAGGTTGTGCTTACAGAAGCCGACCTTATGGACTACCCCGGAATGTTCCTCTATAACTACAAAAAAGGAGGGGAGACGACGCTCAGCGGCTATTTTGCGCGGATTCCGGACAAAACCGAAATCGGAGGACACAATATGGTGCAGGAGATGGTATATACCCGTAAGGACCATATCGCCGAATTTGACGGGGCGACGTCGTTCCCTTGGCGCGTAATCGTCGTTTCCTCCGAGGATAAGGAACTTGCGGACTCCGACATCGTCTGGAAGCTCGCGACTCCAGCCTCAGACACCGACTGGTCTTGGGTAAGGCCCGGTAAGGTCGCCTGGGAATGGTGGAACGCGTGGAATCTGAAGGGAGTGGATTTCGAGACCGGCGTCAATGACGAAACCTACCGCCACTACATCGACTTCGCTGCGGAGAACGGCATCGAGTATGTGATTCTCGACGAGGGTTGGGCAGTGAAATATGCCAACGACCTCATGCGGGAAGTGCCTGAGATTCACCTCTCTGAGCTGATTCCTTATGCCGCCGAACGCGGTGTGGGCATCATTCTCTGGGCGGGCTGGTGGCCGTTTGCGAAGGATATGGAGAATGTCTGCCGGCACTATTCAGAAATGGGTGTCAAGGGCTTCAAGGTGGATTTCATGAACCGCGACGACCAGCCTATGGTCGACTGGTTCCGCAGGGCGGCCGAGATGTGCGCCAAATATCGCCTGCTTATGGACTTCCACGGTTCCTACAAGCCGACCGGACTCCAGCGCACCTACCCGAATGTCGTGAACTTCGAGGGTGTGCACGGGCTTGAGCAAATGAAGTGGAGCGACCCGTCGGTGGATCAGGTGACCTACGACGTGACCATTCCGTTCATCCGCCAGGTGGCCGGTCCGATGGACTACACTCAGGGTGCGATGCGCAACGCCACGCGCAAGAACTATTTTCCTGTGCGTTCCGAGCCTATGAGCCAGGGCACGCGCTGCCGTCAGCTCGCGGAATATATCGTCTTCGAGTCCCCGCTGAATATGATGTGCGACTCTCCGACGAACTACAGGGCAAATCAGGAATGTACCGACTTCATTTCGGCAGTTCCGACAGTCTGGGACGAGACTGTGGCCATTGATGGAAAGGTGGCGCAGTATGTTGCGGTGGCCCGGCGCTCGGGTGACGTATGGTATGTCGGGGCGATGACCGACTGGGACGCGCGGGAGATGACGCTCGACCTCGGCTTCCTGCCGGAAGGGGAGTATGAGATTGAGATTTTCCGCGACGGCGTGAACGCGAAAAAGATAGCCTCTGACTACAGAAGGGTTGTGGAGATGCTTCCCGCCGACCGGAAAGTAAGCCTGAGCATGGCTCCTGGAGGCGGATGGGTCGCAAGAATCTATTGACAATTTTGTGAAGATGAAGAAAATAAAGTTGGGACTGTTTCCCAAAGTGCTGATTGCCATAGTGCTCGGCTCGCTGCTCGGTCTTGTGGCGCCGGATGTGCTCGTGCGCATTCTCAAAACATTCAATGTTCTGTTCGCCCAGATTCTCAAGTTCATCGTGCCTCTGCTCGTGCTCGGCCTTGTGACTCCTTCGGTTGCGAACCTCGGCAAGGGTGCGGGCAAGATGCTCATTGCCGTGATGACCATTTCCTATCTTTCCACGGTCGGGGCAGGACTTTTCTCCTACGGCTGCGCGAGCGGACTGCTTCCGCACTATCTTGAGGTCGGCGAGCTTTCGGCGACGGCGGCTGATGCCAAGACTTTCGCGCCCTACATCGAACTCAAGATTCCACCGATATGCGACATTCTTACTGCCCTGCTGCTGTCGTTTATGGTCGGTGTTGGCATCATATTCACAAATTCCACGGCTCTCAAGAGGGGATTCGACGAATTCGGGAACATAGTGAAACTCACCATCGAGAAGGCGGTCATACCATTCCTCCCGTTCTACATCTTCACGATGATGTGCGAGATGAGTGCGTCCGGAAAACTTTCCGTGGTGATGGGATCCGGAGTGAAGATTATCGCCACCGGTGTCGCCTTGTCGATATGCTACCTTATTCTTCAGTACCTCATTGCAGGCGCGGTTGCCCGCAAGAACCCTTTCAAGTGTCTTTGGAACATCATGCCGGCTTATTTCACGGGTTTTTCGCTCTGTTCAAGCTCGGCGGTGATTCCGGTCACTCTCGAATGTGCGATGAAGAACGGTACGCGCAAGGACATTGCCGATTTCGTAATTCCGCTCTGCTCTACGGTGCACATGTGCGGCTCGACGATAAAACTGACGGTGACTTCCGTTGCCGTAGCCTATATGTGTGGGATTGAAATCACGCCTGCGATGTTCGTTAATTTCGCTCTGATTCAGGCTGTTGCGGCAGTCGCTGCCCCGGGTGTGATGGGTGGAGTGCTCATGGCTTCAATCGGGCTGCTTGAGTCTGTGCTGGGCTTCACCCCTGACCAGTGCGCCCTGATGATGACGATTTACCTCGCCCTCGACGGCTACGGCCCGGCCTGCAACGTGAGCGGCGATGCGGCGATTGCGCTGGTGATTGACAGATTATTTGGTTCAAAAACTCATTGAATATGAAAAGGTTTCTGAAAATATTTCTCGCCGTTGCACTCGTGGTTTCGACGCTTGTCGTTGCCGACGCGAGGCGCAGGCCGAAAAAAGCGGCAGATACAAGGCTTCGTCTGATTTCCTACAACATCAGGATGACGACCCCTAAGGACACAGGCCTTGCGGACTGGGATGCCCGCAAGTTTGCGTCCGTCAAAATGATACGCACGGAAAAGCCCGATGTGTTCGGACTTCAGGAGCCTCGCTGGCCGCAGTTGGACTATCTCTATGCCGAACTTCCCGATTACGACCACTACGCCGAGGACAAGGAGGGCGGACTCAAGGAGTCGCAGTGCGAGGCGATTTTCTGGCTCAGGGACAAGTACGAGCTGCTTGACAAGGGAATGTACTGGCTCAGCGCCACCCCGGAGAAGGTTTCCAAGGGCTGGGATGGCAACCGCCGAATAACCGTCTGGGTGCACCTGAAGGATAGGCGGACCGGCAGGGACTTCTGGTATTTCTGCACGCACATGGACCATCGTGGCATGACGGCACGTCAGAAGGCAGCCGAGCTGAATGTCGAGAAGATGACGGAGATAGCCGGCGACAAGGCTGTGGTCTTCCTTTCCGGCGACATGAATTCACAGCGCGACAGCAAGACCGGCAAGTTCCTGGAACCCTACGACAGCTGGATGGACGATGCACGTGAGAGAGCAAAGAAAACCGATGACCATCGCACCTACGGCGGC
>OIYX01000320.1_pt1 | contig 17712 bp, 6 predicted proteins | sample 1588431 | NCBI WGS metagenome assembly OIYX01 (sample SAMN03283241) | human gut metagenome | biome: human-associated habitat; material: feces | host: Homo sapiens | place: Peru | collected 2012
CTCGTTCACGGTGCGTGTGGTGGAGGGCCTCAAGGGCTTCACGATTAATGTGGTGGATCCGCCCACCTTGGGCCGACAGGCCACTGTGGAGATTACTCCCGATCCCGCCACCGCTCCTTACGAGCCTAAGGACGTTCAGGTCCAGGTGGATTGGAATGCACAGTTCCCCGATGGATGCCCCGACACGTGGACCATTGCCACCATCCAGCGTGCAAGCGAAGATGGACAGACCTGGACGCTCTTGCCGAAGTCGATGGGTCATGGAACGATCCGGGTGGTTTATGGCAATATCGTGATGGGCAACGCGTGGTTTACCGTTGGCCAGCCCTTCGATCAGAAGGCAGGATGGAGCTGGAACACCTTCCTGGGCAACATGAGCGAGGATGCGATGCATGGTTATTTCGATGAAGCCGTTGAGGAGATCCGCAGCGAGAACGACCTTATGTACAACGACCCCAAGTATGGCTACTTTGGAACGTTGACCAACCTCGTTGAACGAACCTGCTACAAGGTGAAGATCGGTGAGGAGCCCGGATACGTTAGCTTCGTGCTGCCGTCGGATAGCTATGCTGCCGACATCAATGGCGAGGCAGAGTACCGGCCCCAGTGGAACTGGCTTTCTTACAACAGCCAGTTTGACCTTACGATGGATCAGTATTTTAACAAGGAGAAATTCTCCGAGGGCGACCGCATCGTTTCGAAGAACGAAGGCTTTGCCACTTACACCGCCAACGGATGGGAAGGCACGCTCGAGTATCTGCGTTTCGGTCAGGGCTATATGTACTACAACGCCTCTGGCGAGACGAAGCTTATTAGCTATGCGAGCGACAGCGAGTTCGACCAGCCTACCGATAGGGAGTATGCCAAGTCGGCATACGTTAAGAGCAGCGTGTGGACCTACAACAGCGCACCGTTCGCCGACAACATGACCATCATTGCCGACCTCGGCAGCCGCTATGGCACCGACAACTACTCGGTGGGAGCCTTCGTGGGCGACGAGTGCCGTGGCGAGGGACGCATGGTAGGCGGCAAGTGCTTCATCACCGTACACGCCGACAACGGCGAGACCATCTCGTTCCGCCTCTACGACGAACTGACAGGCGAGATGCGCATGGTGAACGAGCAGATGCCGTTCGCCGACATGGCAGGTACCATGAAGCGACCCGTGAAGATGACCTTGGGCGAGTCGACCGCCATCGACCAGACCCTCCTCGACCGTTCGGGCATTGCCGTGATCGACGGACAGCTCTCGATCCAGGGCATGAGCGTGGCCTCGACCGCCGTGGTCAACACCACGGGAGCCGTGGTGCTGCGCAACCAGACCGACCTCAGCAGTCTGCCTTCGGGCGTCTACATCGTGAAGGTGAAGACCACCGACGGAAAGACCATTACGAAGAAGATCATGAAATGATAAGCAATGGGTAACAGGGTGGGGCGTGACATCCCCACCTCGTTTACCCCTTTGCCACCCACACGAAAGTGTAACCCCTCTTCCATTACAACCATTCATATATTACTCACCCAAAGAAGCGAAGCGATGAATAGCCCCCTACACAAAACCATACTTACGGCTGTGGCAGCCCTCTTTATGTATAACGGCGGCGTGCAAGCACAGACCATCTCGGAGATAGCCAAGCGCGATCCCCTGATCATCACCGGCTCGGTAGGTACGCGTAACACCTATTTCCATTCGTCGGCAGGTTCGAGCTACGCTTCGCCCATGAGCAACATGTTCTACCTGAACCTCAATGTGAGCCTGTATGGGTTCAGCATGCCGTTCTCGTTCTATTATTCGAACAACAACCTCGACTTCAACTATCCACACATCAACTTCAAGATTAACCCGCGCTATAAGAACTGGCGCGGATACATTGGGCGCACAACGCTCAACTACAGTCCCTACATCATGAACATGTCGTTCAACGGCGTAGGACTGGAATACCGCGGAAAGACGTTCCATTCGAGCGTGTTCTACGGAACCTTCCGCAATGCCATCAACGACAACCCCGACGACCCGTCGCCGCGCAACCCGCAGTATCAGCGCGTGGGATGGGGCTTCAACGTGGGGTACAACAATGCGCGCGGAGCCATCGACCTCTACCTGCTGCGCGCCTACGACCGCCTGAACACGGTCGATGAAGTGTGGCGCGACCGCATCACGCCACAGGAGAACCTGTCGTTTGCCCTGAAAGGCAGCTACGCCTTCAGGCGCTACTTCTCGTTCTCGGCCAACGTTGCCATGTCGGCCTTCTCAACCGACAGGCGCGCCGATAAAGTGACCACATCCGAAACCAAGCGTTTCGACAAGATATTCGACACACGCTACACCTCGCTCGCGCGTTTCGCAGGCGATGTGAGCGTCAACTTCAACTCGCCAACGTTCAACACGTCGGTGTTCTACCGCATGGTGCAGCCCGACTACCTGACGCTCGGCACCAATTATCTCGCCAACAACTACCACAGCCTCGGACTGACCATGGGCACATACCTCTTTAAGAAGGTGGCGCTCTCGGCCACGTTCTCAGGACAGGAAGACAACCTTACCAACCGCCAGTTGTACACCACGCGCGGTTATGTCTACTCGGCCAACGCCAGCACGCGCTTCGGCGAGCACTTCAACCTCTCGGCGGCCTACAGCGGGTATCTCACCACGCAGGCCGACGGAACGGAGCGCGTGAACGACAGCACACAGGTGAAACGCATCATGCACTCGGTGTCGGTAACGCCAACGTTCACCACCGAGAACGACCTCCTGGCCCACACCGCCTCGGTCTCAACGAGCTGGTCGCGCAACAAGGACCTCAACCGGTTTGCAACAGGCGTGGGCGACTACACGTCGCTGGCCATCGGAGCCACCTACGACCTCGGGGTGAAACCCTGGGAAACCGACTTCATAGCCTCCTTCAGTCACCAGAACACCAGGGGGTCGGGAACGCGCTACACCAGCGATGTGGCGTCGATCACCACCAGCCGATCGTTCCTCAAGGAGAAGAACCTCAACCTGTCGGCCACCGTGTCGATGTGCTACAACGAGGTGGAAAGGCTGTCGAAGAGCCTCTCGGTGGGCTTCGACATGGCGGCCAGCTACTCGCTGAAGAAGGTGCACCTGTTCTCGTTCACCGCCGGCATGTATAAGTATGGCGATGTCAACCCGTCGAAGACCCACGACGACCTCAACGCCACCGACATCACCCTCAGCTTCAACTACAACTACACCTTCACGCTGCTCGAGCTCAAGAGGAACGCCGAGCGTGCCGAGAAGCGGGCGAAGAACTGAGCGCACCTTATATAATAATGATACCATAAGCTAACAAAACACTACACGATATGAAGACACTGCGATACTGCCTCACCTCGCTACTGCTGCTCATGAACACACTCATGGCGCTGGCGACCGACGATATCATCGTCAACATCAATCCGGTGCAGCCCGTGCTTCCTCCCCAGTTGGGCGCGTATGTAAGCAACCCGGGAGCCTACTTCAATGTGACGGTTACCAACACCACGTCGAAGCAGGCCTTCATCTATTTCGGTATGACGCTCGCCAAGATGCCCAACACCACCGACCCGCTGGTGATTGTGCCTGGCAACCGCATGCCCAAGATGCCTACCGTGGCCCTCGCTTCCAACGAGACGCGACAGCTCAACCTCACCGAGATGCGACAGATGTTCAACCATCTCAACGCATCCGACATCGTTACGAGGCTCGACTATTCGAGTGGCTTCGAGAGTGGGCAGTTTGGTCTGCTCGAGGAGGGCGACTACCGCTTGCAGCTCAACGTGTATAAGTGGAACGTCGACGGAACAACCGACATTCAGCTCAATGGCGAGAGCGCCGTGGCCACCAATGGCAAGAACTCATGCCAGTTCTCGGTGCGCTATAAGGTCGACGCGCCTAAGTTTGTGACGCCCATGCGTCCCATGGGCACTACGCTCGAGTCGTTGCAGGGGGTGGCCAAACTCAACCCCATCAACCCCATGTTCGCATGGACCGAGTCGATGCTGGGAGGCGCGCGGCCCGTACACTTCAACTACGACTTCAAGGTGGTGGAGGTGGGACCCGACCAGGATCCCGAGGACGCCTGGGCCCACGAGACCCATGTGCTCTATAAGAAAGACAACCTGACGTCGGCAACGGCAGTCATTCCGCAGAACGTGATACGCATGATGGACAAGAGTTGCACCTATGCGGCTCGCGTAACGGCCAAGCAGCGCACGCAGGTTACCTCCAACAACATGAACTTCACGCTCGTGGCCAATGAGGGCAAGAGCGACCTCATGGTGTTCAGGTTGCAGGCCGACGATGTTCCCGCGCCACCCACACCTACCGAAGAGCAGAAGCCCGAAACCGGCGACGAGCCTGAGGACAGCTTGGTGTTGAAGTTCGGATTCAAGGAAAAGGAAGGTGCGCTCACCGACTCGCTTTACAACTTCCGCAACCCGGAGATTCTCTCGCCGGCTTTCAGCGAAGACGCCGGTGCGCGCAAGGTGTTTGTCAGCGACGACATCTTCGTGGAGTGGAAGCGCGTGTGGTTTGTGGGCGGAAGCGGTGCGCGGCAAGACAGCGTGCGCTTCAGCTACGACGTGGAGCTGTTTCGCGGCGACCCGTCGTTGAGTTATGAGGAAAACTTCAAGCAGGAACCCGTATATCGCCACACCACCGAGGAGCTGCAAGACAGCATCTCGTGGGAGCAGATCAATGGCGATGTGAGCATCGGCGACTACCTGTTGCTGCGTGTCAAGCCCAAGGCGCTCAACGTGCAGTCGGTGGCATTCATCGACGACTCGCTCAATGTGCGCGACTTTGCCCTGAGCGACCGCATCAGCAAGAAGTTCTTCCAATGCTCTTCGCAGGTCACCATCGAAAACACCACCCCAACCAACAAGTCGGCTTCCGACCTCAAGGGCAAGGTGGTGGGCATTGGCCAGTACCAGCTCACCCTCGACGAGCTCGCGAAGAGCAAGCAGGGCTTCAAGGGACGGGGCCGCGTGGAGTGGCGACCCTTGGGCTTGAAGGTCATGGTGGCCGTGGAGTTCGACTCGCTGTGTATCAACACCGACGACATCGTTTACTCGGGTATCGTGCGTGGCCGCAAGGACGACAACTATTACGGGCACAACGGTGAGCAGGTCGACCAGCTGTTCTCTGAGTGGGGCCTCGACAACCTCGTGAGCGACACCCGCCTGCCCTTTGCCGACAAGTTGCAGAAGGAGGCCTCGAAGCGCGGACGCGAGTTTGCCAAGAAGATGGGCATAGGCAACTATTACAAGTGGTACCACGATGCCAAGGACTTTGTGAAGGAGGGCAAGCTCGATAACGTGTGCCTCCCCATCAAGTTGCCCGACGACATGGGTAAGGTGCCTGTCGATTTGCAGATCGTCAACGTAACGTTCACCCCCACATGGGCGTCGATGGACCTCATGGGCACGTTCATGATGCCCAAGAGCAGCCATATCAAGAATGAGGTGCTTGTGCTGGGTGCGCCGCATCTTTGCATCAGTCCCGACCGCCTGTTGCCAGAGAGCGGAGCCATCTGCCTGCTCTCCGACTTTACGCTGACCGAGCAAGACTCGCAGTTTGAGTTCACGTTTAAGTCGCCGAGCGACATCACCGTCACCAACAACGGCCAGGCGCCCGAGGACGGTTGCTATATCAGTTGGGGCGCCGACACGCTCTCGGCCTTCATGGTCGACATAGAGATGGCCATCCCCAAGCTCAAGAAGGTTACCGACGCAGGCGATGTCACCTCCGAACTTCCGAAGGTGTACATCAAGTTTGGTGTGCGCGATTGGAGCGACTGGAAGACCAGCGTCAAGATGGACTCGTTTGAGGCCGACGACCTGCCCGGTTGGACCTTCATGCCCGGCGAAATGATCTACGACCACTCGTCCTCGACGAACGCAAGCGGCATGGGATCGTTCCCCAAGACCTACGATAGGTCGAAGGTGCTCACCGCCAACAAGATCGAGACGTGGCAAGGACTTTATATCAAGAAGGTAGGCATCCGCTTCCCGAAGGCCCTCGCGTTTGGAAGCGCCGATAAGGAGAAGCGCTTGGAGGCAAGCGTGGACAACATGTTCTTCGACAAGAGCGGTGCTTCGCTGCAGGCCAACCTGAACAACATCTTCGACGCCGTGACAGGTAAGGTCGGCGGTTGGGGATTCTCCATCAAGAAGATGGAGCTCAATATTGTGCAGAACTCGTTCGATGGCTGCAACTTCAGCGGAGGCATTGGCGTGCCATTGCTCGGAAGCAAGGACAAGGACGAGAAGAACATCGACTACCGTTGCGACATCTACAACCAGAGGACGCTCAAGGGCAGTAAGAATAAGAACGGCTACACCTATGTGTTCAAGGTTGAGCCGAGAACCGACGAGTTGGCCCTCGACTTCTTCCTCGCCAAGGCCAAGATAACCAAGTCGCAGACCTACTTCCTGCTCGAGGCCGAGGATCAAGACGATGGAAAGACCGAGACTCATGTGGAGCTCTGCTTCGGTGGTGTGCTCAGCATCAACGGCAAGGAGAAGATCTCTCCCAAGCTGCCCGACATCCACTTCGTAGGCATGCGCATTGCCAACTTCGCCTATAAGCCCGAGGGCCGCGAGGCATGGCAGTCGTCGATAGCGGAGGTGGAGGAAGATCGTAAGGCGGCCTTTGTGCCCACGGATTCGAAGATCGAGTTCAACAAGTGGAAGGAGATGCAAGTGGGCCAGGATTGCTACTTCAGCGCCGGACAGTGGTCGCTGGCGTCTATCGAGAAGAAACTGGGCCCGTTCAAGTTTAAGTTCGACGACTATCAGTTCCGCAGCGATATGGCGGCCCATACGGTGGGCCTCTACCTCAAGGGATCGTTGTCGATTGTCGATGGCGTGTTCGATGCCGGCACAGGCTTCGCCATCAACGCCAAGGTCAACATCGAAGACCTCGACCTGAAGTACGACGGTTGGGAACTCGATGAGATATCCATCGGCGCCAACTTCGGTGTGGTGAAGCTCGATGGTAGGTTTGATATTCGAACCAGCGGCGAGGACACTGGTCTCGGCGGCAACCTCACCGTGACGATGCCCGGCGACCTCTTCAAGGTAACGGTTGACGGAGGATGCTTTGAGCACGACAGTGGCGCCGAGGATCCCAAGGAAGGCGATAAGTTTACTTGGGGTTACTTCTATGGCGAGCTCGACTCGAAGACGGGTGTGGGCATGGATCCTGTGAAGATTACCGGCGTGAAGTTCGGCCTCTTCTTCAACTGTAAGCGTGGAGGAGGCAAGGGCTCGAAGGTCGACCTGTCGAATACGAAGGATGCGCCGGTTCCCTCTTACGGCACCATCGGTATCATCGCGGGCCTGAGCCTGTCGGCCATCTCCGAATCAACCATGAGTGGCGATTTCGACATGACGGTGATCTATCAGAAAGCAACCGAGGATAAAGACGGATATCTGTCGGCATTCTTGCTCAACGGAAGCATATCGGGCGCTGGTGGACTGGTGAAGAGTAAGGCCAGCATCATCTACTTCTGCGACGATGTGGACAAGTACTTCCAGCTCAATGTGACCTTTGAGACCGGATCGTCAGAGTTTAAGGAGCTTGCGAAGAAGCTCGACGATCTGACCAAAGACTTGCAGGAACTCAACAATCAGTTTGAGAAGTATGAGAAGGACATGAAGGCAGGTCTCAACGGTCTTTCAGGCAAGACCGACAAGCCCACGGAGAGCGAGTCGTTGGAAGCCAAGGACACCGATACCGAAAAACCGAAGGGATCGTTGAAGGCCATGGAGTCGACGATAACGTTCGACTTCAAGATAACGTTCCGTGCCAACAGCCAGAATCTCAGCACGCCCAAGTGGCATGTTTACATCGGCGAGCCCGACTATGAGAAACGATGCAAGATAACGTTCATCGACTTCGACGCCAAGATCGTGAAGGTGAAGGTGGGCGCCAACGTCTACGTATGCTTCGGCAATGAGTTGCCAGGCAACGGCCAGCTGCCACCCATCCCCGCCGAGATCAGCGAGTTCCTCAACGGAGGAAGCAAGGAAGGTGTGAAGTCGGCGTCAAGAGGCGAGGCCGATAAGGCGCGCCGCAATGGTGTGACAGGCATCACCGGAAACGTGAAAGGTGGCGTGATGGTGGGTGCGCAGGTGTTCGGATTCATCAAGTTCGACCTCGGACTCATCTCCGCTGACATGGGTGTGCAGGCAGGCTTCGACCTGTCGCTGCGCAACCTCAGTGGTGGTTGGTGTACCAACCTCAACCACGGTAAGGGAGCAAAGCCCGGCCACAATGGCTGGTATGCTGAGGGTCAGATGTACGCGTACCTTTACGCTGTGCTGAAGCTCCACATCCGTTTGGGCTTCTACAACAGCTCATTCAACCTGCTCGACGCCGGTATCGGCGGTATGTTCCGATGCGCACTTCCTAACCCCAACTACGCTGTGGGTAAGGCCCGCATCAAGCTGAAGCTCTTGGGTGGACTGGTGAACGTCAACCGAAGCTTCTCGTTCGAGTGTGGCGAGGTGTGCGATATGTTCTACGGCAATCCGCTCGACAACTTCGACATGTGGAGCGAGATGAGCATTGGTAGCGAGCGCCGTCGTGAGGGATGGGCCTATAGCGCCCGCATCGCACCCGAGCTGGGCAGACGTCCTACCATCAAGACCAACGCCAACCTCAACCAGCACTATCGCCTGATTGATGAGAACGAGCGCGCCCGTCTTGAGAAGAACGGCATTGTCAGCGAGGATATTGCCGCACTGGCTTCGCGCACGTTCATCTTCCGCAACAAGGATATGAAGGACGGCAAGTATGTGGCGTATCTCTATTCGTACACCGACTCAGCTAAAGCCTTTGCCGACTCGCTGCACAGAAAGCCCGAGTTTGTGGAGACAATATCTTACTACCGTGGCGCGGAGACCACCTCGCAGCACCTTCTCGACGTGCGTATGCTGAGGCCCAACCGCTTCTATGCACTGAAGGTTGTGGGATGCGCCAAGCAGATTGAGGCTGGTATGGAGGTGGATCCTTGGACTGTTGACACCACATCGACTCCTTACAAGGCCAACTACACCCCATGGGAGCAGGCCAAGTATTACTACTTCCGCACCACTGATCAGGGCTTCGACGATTTCGATCCACTCTCTGAGGACTTCAACCTTGAGGATTACGTGGCGCTGGCTTATCCGTCGCAGCACAACAAGCTTAAGTTTGACGTGGATGTTGAGGACGCTGAGTCGTCAAACAAGAAGGTGGAGCGCATCAACGCCCACTCGTACGACCTGATTTTCCCGAACATCGCCCTGACACGCGAGTTCAAGTTTAAGAAGCCGGGCGACAAGATGATATGGCGACAGTATGTGTATGACAAGAAGGACGGACGCCAACTTTACAGCACAAAGGACGCTGTGGTGAAGACGATGACCTCGATACTTCCCGCTTCGAAGAAGAAGGTGGTTAGTTGCAACATCATTGCCCCGGAGGACGGACTCAGCGATGTGTCGAATGGCAGATATAATGTCGACGTCGACCTGAGCCTCGACTACATTACCACGAGGACTATGACGAGGAAAGAAATGGTGGAGAAGGAAAAGACGTCTCCAACCTCGTTCACCCTGTTGCTCACGAAGGCCAATGGAGGCGCCATGCCTACCCAGCAGGCCATCAACACTTGGAGGGAGTTGGTACCCGACATCAGGCAGTATATGAACGCTCATGGTGCTTCCTCTTCGGGCAGTTCGTCGAGCTCGTTGCCTCCCTCAAGGGCAACGGCCGGCATGACAGGCACGAGCGGGGCGAAGGGTGCGGGCAGCACCGTGAACGGTCAGAAGGTTGGCGGCACATCATCGAAGGGTGGTGCCACGTCGCCATCCGGTAGCAATACGGCTATTGACAAGAACCGAAAGCAATTGGCGGAGACTTTCTATAAGCAGTGGAAGTCGCGTGGTCTGGTCGATAACGAGATCCGTAAGATCCTCGACGGCCTGGCAAGCAATGCCAACATGTACACCACTAAGAAGTTTACGGCCGAAGAGGAGATTCCTTACGAGGTTGTCGACACCATCAACCTGGCATACCTGCCCCTCACCATAACGTCATCCTCATGGCAGGGCGGCGAAGACCTCGGTGGTTATACGACGCAGTATGAGAAGCCGTTCGTCACGTCGCGCCTCATCGACTACGAGGTGAACACCCGTAAGTACGACTATTTCCCCAACCACACCGACTATTCGGCGATGCTCGTCAATGATGTCAACGGTTATTGGATCCAGCGCGACCCCTTCTTCTACCTCAGCTGGTTGAGCAACTTCGCTTTGGTAGGTGGTTGGCGAGCCCAACTGTTGAAGTACAACATCGGCGTTACCACCACCGAGTCGTTGTTGGCAGTGGGTAACGGCGGCGTGTATGCCGGCTTGCTTGGCCGTAATGGTTCACGCAATGTGTTCCAAGGCGCCAAGGATCTCTTCAAGACGCTGATCTACTGTCCTGAGCGCGACTACTTCCCCGTTCGCGAGTTGGACAAACCTGAGGAGGATGTGGCTCTCGTGGGCAACTTCCGTATGGGTGGCGTTAATGTTGGAATGCTACACGAGCGATTTGCCCGCTTGTCTTCAGAGGCTTTACGTAACATCACGGATGTGTATGGTCTCGCAAGACGAGTCAGCGTCAGCTTGCAGAGCGAGATGACCCGTGCGAACAGCCTGTTTAAGCAAAAGGGAAGGCTGAAGAATCTCGTTTCCAGTTATCTGGAAGAGCGCAACGGCTTATACATGAACGTGAACACCGATAAGCAAGACAGCAGCTTCGTTGCTTCTACAAGCTTCTCGTTCGTCAGAAAGTACGCCAAGGCGTCGATACCGTTCTATCAGATGGCGCTCACCACGTACCTGCTCGATCCGAACGACATCTTCGAGTTTGAGGGACAGTCGAAGGAACTGGTCGACCGATTCGCCCAGGACAATCAGAAGAAGGTGTGGACGGCGCTCGCCGACGAGACGTCTGCCGATTACCGCCCGTTCGATTATGTCAAGGCGCTGAAGGGCATTAACTACGTGAAGGTGCAGGCATACCGTGTCAACACGTTCGACCTCAATAGCGGCGAGTATGTGGCCATCCCCGACCTGTACGACATGACGAAGGGACGCTATAAGAGTGTCATGACCTACAACGCTCCTGTGGTGAACATCTTGTTGCGCTCGGCCTTCGACGACAAGCCAGAGGGCTTTGTGCCGACCACGGTGGCCGACCTCAACCGATTCCCCAACGATGGTGGCTTGGTGACCAGTAGCCCAACAGGCGGCACAGGCACGACAGGCGGCACAGGCACGACGGGCGGCACAGCCACGACGAACAAGCCTGTAGGCTCAAGTACCGCTTCCAAGCAAGACTTCCTGATGAACAACACCAAGACGCCTGGGCAGATCAGGAAGGAAATGGAACAGGAGAAAGCGTTAGACTGGCTTAAGAACCACAAGCTTGACGCTGATGGCAACTGGGTTGACAAGGACGGCAACAAGTATGATAAGAATCACAACTTGATAGAGTCGGCTCCCAAGACCGACGAGGCTCCGATCAGGAAGCCTGTCACTGTCACACCTACGCCGCCCACTACGGTGGAGAAGGTTGGCACCCTGACGAGGGGCGACATTGAGCGCGCCGACGCTACGAAGCAGAACCGTGAGTCGGGACCGATCAACACCGAGACGGCCGACACCACCTCTACATCGAAAGTGGAAACAGAGCGACCCCTGAAGCGCGTGCCGACCGGCACCATAACGGGCACGTCGACCGGCACCAGCAGTTCGAGCTCCACGTCGGGCAGCACGTCGACCAACGGCGCAACGTCTAACACCACGAATACGCCGAAGAAGAAATCTACGACCACCACGCCAGTACGGAAGGCGGCCACCGGTTCTTCGACCACGACCTCCACGCCCACCCGGCGTAAACGCGTCAGATGACGAGAATATCCTATCCACTAACATCAAAGTAAACATAAAAAACAACGGATTATGAAAAGACACAAGGTCATAGCAACACTTCTGGCATCGCTCCTTATGGCGGTGTCGGCATCGGCCATCCTTGCGCCCGGTCGCGCCAACAGGTCGTCGGCCGAGGTGACCGATAGCCAGAAGGACAGTAGCATCTTCGTGCTGAAGCCCGACTCGGCCCATGCCACGCCCGTGAAGGCGAAGCCCGCAGCCATCAACCTGCTGGCGCGCTGCTACGGCGACAGCATCGTGCTGCGCTGGGCGCCCGAGGACTTCGTGACGTGGAACTACCTCAACCAGGTGGGCTACAACCTCTATCGCATCTACACCGACAAGAGCGGCCAATACCACGACGACCTCATTGCCAAGGGCATACGCCCGCAGACGCTTGAGCAGTTGCGTGCCCGCTATCCCGAGAGCGACTCGCTGGCCTTCGTGGCCGTGGGCATGCTCTATGGTAAGGGCGAGGTGATGCCCGGCCAGACGCGCGAGCCCTACGGCGCGGTGGGTGCCATGCTCGAGGTTTACGACGATCAGCAAACCAAGTTTGCCTTCGCCGAGATGGTGAGCGAATGGCGTCCCGACGTGGCGCAAGCCATCGGTCTGCGCTATGTGGACCGCGACGTGAAGCCCGGCGTGCGCTACGAGTATATCCTGCAGCCCGCCAAGCGCGATCCGCACGGCCGTCTGCCCATCGCGCCCGGACAGGTGGAGGTTACCTGCACCAAGTATAAGCCGATGACCTACACCCCCGCTTACAGCGACTCGGTGGGCAAGGCCCTGAACGTGTTGCTTCGCTGGGAAGACGCCGTCAACTCGGCCTTCGAGGTGGAGCGTCGCCTGGAGGGCGAGACGGAGTGGCAACGCCTCACGAAGCGCCCCTACACCTCAGCGCTCGACTTGGGGCTTACACAGGAGAACACCAGCCGCTATGCCGACGTGGTGGAGAAGCCCGGCGTGTACGAGTATCGCGTGCTGGCCTACGATGCCTTCGGCGACCTGCTCGTCAGCTCCACCACCCATAAGGTGCGTGTGGGCGACCTCGACGCCCCGACGGCACCCGTCGTTCGCCGCATCCTCATCGACCGCGATGGCAACCCCGACTCCCTGCAGACCATCACCGCCCACATCGAGGTAGAGAAGCCCTATGTAGAGGACGACTGCATCGGACTGATGCCCCTTTACTACAACGAGCGTTACACCGGCAAGCAATGGAAGCGCCTCACCGAAACGATGTATAATCCGCACGACACGGTGCTTACCGTCGACGTGACGGGCTTGGCAACGGGCATGCTCACCATTGCCGCCGTCGACACCGCCGGTAACATGGGCTACTCCATGCCCGTGCAGCTGCGTATTGAGGACAAGAAGGCTCCCGAGCCTCCCCTCAACTTCAAGGCCTCCGTGGAGCCCAACGGCCGCATCCACCTGTCGTGGTCGCCCGCACCACAAGACCGCGGCGACATAGCCTTCTACGAGGTGGCGGCCGCCAACGACTCAACGCATGAGTTCATGATCATCTCGCCGCAGCAGATGCGCGACACCACGTTCACCGACTCGGTGGCCGTCGATGTCAACCAGAAGTACATCTACTACCGTGTGCGCGCCACCGACTACGCCTCCAACATCGGCCGTTACACCGCCATGTTGCAGGTGGAGCGCCCCCACTTGCTGCCGCCCACGCCTGCGCACCTCGACACCCTCGTGGTCGACACCGCCGGCATACACCTCTGCTGGATAGCGGGCGCCGACAAGGCCATCATCCTCCACAACGTGTATCGCCGACTGGAGGGCCAGGCCGACTGGGAGCTCATCGCCTCTTACGAAGCCGATCAGGTGGCCGCCAACGATTACCGCATGTGCGTCGACGACAACCCGCCGTTCAACAACCAGCGCCGCTACGAGTATGTCGTGGAGTCGTTCAATTCCACCGGCATCAGCTCTGGACCAAGCCTTGTGGTGTCGGCCATGAACGACCGCAACACCGCCGTCGACGTGACGCTGAAGCTCATCGGACGCTACGACGCCAAGGCCGGGCGCACCCGCCTCTCGTGGGACTGCCACGGCCAGCAGCCCGAAGGCGAGCGCTATTGGGGCGTGTATGTCCGCAAGCCGGGCAGCGACACCTTCGAGTATCTCATCTCAGAGGACCTCAACGATCTGATGCACTCCGACCGTGTGTTGTCGGCAGGCGAGAGCGCCGACTACTATGTGGTGCTTCTCTATTCCGACGGACGCTCCAGCAACCCCTCGAACATCGTGACGGTGACAGCGCCCACGAAACAATAAGCTACAATCCCTATCTCCAAACCACTCACATCTTGTCGATATGAAGCTACAACATCTATCCTCGTCATCGCTGAGCCTGGCACGTGTCGCGGCGTGCTTGCTGCTCACAGCCGCAGCCCTGTGCTCGTGTGGCGACTTCTACACCTACGAAGAGGATGACTCTCAACAAAAGCCCACCATGGTGCTCTATCGCGACACCATCGACATTCTTGCCGGCGACACATGCCGCCTCATAGCCTTCGTGATGCCAGCCGTCTCGGGCGACGTGGGCGTGGAGTGGGAGAGCGACGCCGACTCCATCGCCACGGTGACCGGCGACTCGCTCTTGGCCCTCAAGGCCGGCGTGTGCAAGGTGGTGGCGCGGTCGGTGGTCGACGCCACCGTGGCCGACACCTGCCTGGTGAGGGTTGTGGGCCCGTGGCGCGACCAGAAAGGTGAGTATATGAACGAGACGGTGGTGTATGCCGACATCAGCGTGCACGGACGGCAGCCCAGCGACATGCTGCTCGTGGGAGCCTTTGTGGCGGGCGAGTTGCGTGGCGTGCCTGTGCGTCAGGAGTGGAAGGGAATCCCCTACTATGTGTTTCGCATTAGTGGCCGCCGCGACGTGGTGCTGGGCGAAACCATCAAGTTTCGAGCCATCGACCGCTCCACGTTCAAGCTCTATGAGTTCGATTATGAGGTGGAGTTCGACGGACAGAGCCACGGCACCCTGTCGAACCTCGTCAGCTTGAGGATCGACTGACGCGTCGCTATCCAGCGTTAGCCCCTCACCCTTCACCATTCATTAACCCACACACAACAACGACAATATGAAACGACTGCATTACCTTCTCCTGCTCCTTGTGGGCTTGCTGGCCTCGTGCTCACTCTCCTTCGACTCGCTGGTCGATGAGCCGACGGCCGACGACGATGGCATAGAGAACAACGGCGACGGATTCACGGCGCCACGCCACGTGAAAAGCTCGACGCTCAATGCCCAGTATCAGTTTAACGAGGATGTGATATGGCTCAACCACGACAACTACAAGGGCTACATCGCTGAGATCAAAGACTCGCTCGTGAGTTTCAGCACCAGCATGCCCAAGGAGTTGCTGCCCCAGACGGGCGAGGTGGTGTACCATGCCGCCGACTCGCTGTTTGCTGGCATCGCCATCGAGGCCGAGCGCGTGTTCAAGGAGGGCGACCAGTATAAGTGTATCGGTAAGAGCGTCGGCACCAAGCGTGTGTTCAAGGTGCTGAAGTTCGACCTGAGGACCCGCCTCCCCGACGAGTCGTTGGCCAAGCAGTATCTTACGCGTGGCCGCCCCTCAGGCACACCTGTTCTCGACAAGACCTTTACGATTGGGTATGCTGCCGACAGCAAGAATCTGCCACCGATAACCACACCTTATGTGTGGACCGGCAATTTCAAGAAGAACCATGAGTTCAAGGCCCGCCTGAGGGCTTACTGCGACGCCCACTACGACGACAGTGGCGACGGCATGGACTTCTGGTTGAAGACCGATTATGTCGTTACGCTGGAGCAAGCCATCAATCTCACAGGAACAGGCACCCTCAACACCAGTTTGCTGGGACCGTTCTCGGTGGAGCGCCCGCCATGCATTCCTATTCCCGCCATGAGCGTCGATATTATTCCTTTCGTGTTGTCGATCGGTTCATCGTTCCAACTGGAGAGCGAAATGGGATTCGACCACATAGATAGGACCTGGACTGATAAGGGAGAGTTGATCTTCGGCATGGAGGTGGGTAAGCGGAGCTATGAGACCTTGCCCTATCTGAAGTTTAGGGATAGCCAGTTCACAACCAGTTCGACCGACACCCATACCGGAAAACGAACCTTCGACAAGGTGAACTTCACCTTTGGCTTAAATCTGTCGTTTGTATCGGCTTTCGGCGTCTCGCTTTTCGACGGTGGCCTGGGTGCAACAGTCAGCGTGGAGGATGCGTTTGCCGAGAACTTCAAGTGCTCTAAGCGCGAATGGCAGAACCCTAACAGCATTAAGCTTCCCTATAGCTTCTATGAGTTTACGGCCGGCAACGATGTCACCAAGCGCAGCGTTGGCCTGGAAATCTTTAAGGTGCAGAATGTGGCTATAGTGACCAGCATGTTCAACGCTTATGGCATCAACGACAAGGTGCCGACCGTGGTGAAACTCATACCCGGAGTGGGAAGCGTGTTTGGAAACATATCCCTGTTGAAGGACAAGCTCCCCACCAAGACCGAATACTATTTCCCCACAATCAAGGAAATGTCGGTGGCACCCGTGTCGAGTGGCACGAGCAACGCCACGAGGTTCGAGGGACACGTGGTGTTCCAAAGGGCAGGGCGCGAGAAGATAGAGCCCAACCATTTCTCCGACCTGTGCCTGCTCATCAGGAAAGGCACCGCTATCGTGAAGATGGTGAACCTGGCTCCTGGAATGAACTTGGAGAAGAACAAGAAATACCCCATCAAGTTTGATGTGGAAAACTTTGACGAGAGCGAAGACTGGAGCGCTTTGGTGACCGTGGTGGAGCACGATAAGAAGCGAATGTTGGAAGTGGAGGAATACAAGCTCTACAAGCCGGAGGAGGGTGCCCGGGTGAAGCAGCTTACCCAATACATGGGCAGAGAGAAGTATGAATACTACGAGTATGGCTTCATGACCGAATGGGAGTATGTGGGCATGAAGAACTATTATCGCAAGGGAATGCGTGTGAAGCTCTATGATGAGTGGGGCAAACTCCTTACCACCCGCTATTTCACCTCGGCGAATGATAAGCCCTATATGTTTATGGCGACCTATTTCGAATGTAACCTGCCCATGAAGTTTACCGTAGAGGTGGCTGCTGGTATATATGAGGACTTCATGTCGACCAATAAAGACTTCGACAAGACTGTCAATCCGAAATATGTGAAGCGCCTTCAGCTGACGCCCGACTTCGGTTATGACGCTGTAGCTGAAGAATTTTCCGATATGGAATATCGTATTGGCGACTATATGGATAGCGAAGATTAAGGTTGGGCTCATCGGTCGTCCGTTGTTACATTGCCCCGCTACGGTTTATGCCGTAGCGGGGTTTTGGTTGCCCCCTGTGGGGTTTACGGCACCTATGCCTTGTTGGGTGAGGGTGGAAGGATGGTGGGTTGGCGCAGCAGATTGTTGGATAATATTGCTAAGAAGTTGTGTCGGGATTATGTGCGAACCAGAGAGCGGAAACGTCGTTTTTGCGCGCTGGACGCTGCTAAAATGAGCGTAGCGGTTGCCGTTGGGCATGTATCGAGTTGCGAAAGATGGCTAACCGTGCTTCGATTGGGAAGGTTTCGTCTTGCCGATAGGCATGTTTCGAGGGGCGAAACATGCCTAACGGAATGACGAAAGGTTGAATGTGGAGCGTTGGATGTGGTGTTGTGGGTGCAACGTGTTGATTGTTAGGTGAATACAAAAATGCGCTGAG
>OIYX01000321.1_pt1 | contig 17686 bp, 8 predicted proteins | sample 1588431 | NCBI WGS metagenome assembly OIYX01 (sample SAMN03283241) | human gut metagenome | biome: human-associated habitat; material: feces | host: Homo sapiens | place: Peru | collected 2012
GCCGCCGCTCCGCATCATGCCACGCGCCGCCCGCCTGAACCGATCCCTCCGGCCGCATCCGCGTGAACGTCGCGTAGGCCGCGTACGCCGGCTTCGGCGTGAGGTCGGCATGCGTCAGCCCGAAATGGCTTTCGCTGTAAAGCGGTTCACTCTCCGACGAACGCAGTTCATAGGCGAAGTAGGCTTCGACGCCCTCCGCAAAGCAGATCGCCATGCCGCGCGTCGTCCACTTCGCCTGCGTCGCCTCCGAGATTGCCACGGAACAGCCCTTCGGCCGAACGCCGCAGACGAGAACCGTGCCCTTCCCCGGACCGAGCTTCACGGCGGCCGCCCCGACCACCTCGCGCCCATCGTCCGTCCGCCCCGTCAGCAGCGGCACGAACGCGCCGCCTTCGGGAAGGCGTTCCGGCACGAAATAGCGCGACGCCTCACGGGGCTCGGACGGATCGTCCACGCCGAGGGCGCACGCGGCGGCGGGAGGACGGACGGCGAGCGTCTTCGGATACGCCGCGTCCTTGCTCCAGCTCGCACGCACCCCGAACGGCAGCGACCGCGCGAAGGCGCCGTTCTCGCACCCCTTCGGGACCGCGCGTCCGCGATACCCCTTCCAGCACGGCGCGCCGCCGAAGTGCGCAAGAACGCCGCCCCGTTCCAAAAACCGCTTCGCCGCCGCCTCGGTCTCGGCGGGATAGCATTCCGCCATCGGATAGACGAGGAGATCGACTTCGCCCGCCTCCAGTGCGCGGACGGTCTCGCGCTGCGTACACGTGCGGACAGAGCTGCCCGGCGGCAGAAGCGCCTCCAGCGCCTCAGCCTCATGCTGTTCCGGCGCTTCGCCCGCGACCTTCATGTCCGCCAGAATCACGCGCCAGACCTTTCGTCCGGGATCCGCCGCCTTCAGGCCCGCGAGCAGCACGTCGGCATTGCGGAACGTCGCCGGGGTCGTCGGGTAGCCAAGCTCCGTAATCCAGATTGGCTTGTCGCCGATGCCGAACTCCGCCATCAGGGCCTTGAGTCCCTCCAGCTCGACGTCAACCGAACCCTCCGGCGTCCACGGATGCGCGTAGGGATGCACGTTCATGACGTCGAACGCGTTCGTCGCGCCCGCCGCGAACACCTCCCGAATCCACGCGAGCGGCACGTGCGACGTGCCCGTGAACGCGACGCGGATGCCCGAATCGACGGACTTGACCGCCGCGTAGGCCGTCTTCAGCGTCTCGGCGTAGTCCGTCGGATTGGCTTCCTTTAAAAATCTCGTGACATTCGCCTCGTTCCAGATTTCAATCACGGGGAAGCGTCGGCCGTAGTGGCGGACAAGTTGCTGGACGAAGTCGCGATACCGATCCATGTCCGCCGGCTTCTCGTTGACCTTGTCGTAGCCGTAGAGAATCGGCAAGGCCCGGATGCCCGCGCCCTCGACCGCCGCCAGCAACCGGTCGTGGAACGAGAAGTCCGGCGCACCGTCCCGACCGCGCAGCCGCCGTGGCGTGACGTCGTAGCGGACGTGCCGAATGCCCGCCGCCTTCATCGCGGCGAACTCCGCCGCCAGCATCCGCTCGTCCTTCAGCCATCCCGGCAGATGCGCACAGCATCCGTACGGCGCGGGTGCCGCAACCGCCTGACGCACAGAGGCAGACGGGACAACGGCATCCCGTTTCTTCTCGTCCGGCAACCGAATGACATAGCCATCGGGGTCGCCGCCCATGATGCGCCGCTCGACCAAACGGCCGTCCCGCCAGACGAGATCGACCGTGTAGCCGCCGCGCGCCCGCAGACCTGTCACGCGCCCTTCCGGCCACGCCGACGGCAAGGCTGGCAGAAGTCGCAGAACGACCTTGCCGTCCGATGTCCGTTCGTGGCTCTGCAACAGCATCTCGGCAATTGCCGCCGTGCAGCCAAGGTTGCCGTCGATCTGGAACGGCGGATGTGCATCGAAGAGGTTCGGATACGTGCCGCCCTTGTACGTGCCGCCCAAGGTCGCAAATGTCGGGGCAAGCTGGTTCTCAAGAATCGCGTAGGCGTGGTCGCCATCGTGAAGACGCGCCCACCACGCCATGCGCCACGCCATGCCCCAGCCCGTGGAGACGTCGCCGCGATGCACGAGCGTCTTCTTCGCGGCGGCGAGGAGCGCGGGCGTCTCCGGCGTGATCTGCGCCGACGGATAGAGGGCGTAGAGGTGGGAGATGTGGCGGTGCTTGTCCTCCGGGTCGTCCAGGTCTTCCGTCCACTCCTGAAGCTGACCCCAACGGCCAACCTGCAAAGGCGCCAGCCGCGCACGACGCGCCGCCAGCTCGGCAAGCGTCGACGCATCGTCCGCCTCGCGGCCGAGAACCTTCGCCGCCGCCGCAACCGCGTCAAAGAGATCACGCAGAATCTGCGCGTCCATCGAAGCCCCGCGCGTCCACTTGATGCCGTTCCGCCCCTTCGGCGCGTTTTCTGGGGAATAGCTCGGCACGACCGTCAGGAAGCCGGTCTTCGGATCCTCGACAAGCGCATCGATGAAAAACTCGGCCGCGCCGCGCATGACGGGGTAGGCGCGTGCGAGGAACGTCCGGTCCTGCGTGAAGAGCCAATGATCCCAGAGCTGGGCCGCGAGCCACGCGCCGCCCATCGGCCACCAGCCGAAGGCGCCGTGCACGGGGACGGTGAGCCGCCAGATGTCCGTGTGGTGGTGCGCACACCAGCCGCGTGCGCCATACATGTCCTTCGCCGTCCGTGCACCAGAGACGGCCATCTCCTCCAACGCGGCCAGCAGCGGCTCGGCGAGCGGCGAGAGGTTCGCGACATCGACCGGCCAGTAGTTCATCTCCAGGTTGATGTTGATCGTGTAGCTCGACATCCACGGCGGAACCCGCCATTCGTTCCAGATGCCCTGCAATGTCGGCGGCTGCGTGCCCGGCTGGGAGGACGAAATGAGCAGGTAGCGTCCAAACGCGAAGTAGAGCGCGGCCAGGTGCGGATTGCGCGTGTCCCGAAACGACTGGAGCCGCGCGGGAGTCGTCAAGCCCGGCTGGGTATCCGGCAAGTCGAGCCGACACGTGTCGAACTGCGCCCGGTATTTCGCGACATGGCGCGTGCGCAAGGCGTCATAGGAAAGGGTCGCGGCCTTTGCGAGACGGCCGTCGCAGCGTGCCTTCTCGTCGCCGGACGCGCCGTCCTGCCAGTTGACGAAGCTCGTGGCCGCCGAATAGAGGAGCGTGACGGACGTCGCGCCGCGCACGAACAGGACGCCATTGTCGGCCGACACCTCGCCATCCGTCGCATTCGCCTTCAGGTGCGCCGCATACCGAATCGCGCCCTGCGAATAGTGCGAGACGCCGGCGCGGCCCGCGAGGAAAAGGTCGCGTCCATCGTCCGTCGAACGCACCTCGCGCTGAAACGGGCTCTCGAAGAACGCCGCGAACGAGAGCGCCTTCGGACGGTCGGCCTTCAGGCGGACGACCATGACATCGTCCGCAAGCGACGTGAACACCTCGCGCCGATAGGTCACGCCGCCCGCCGTGTAGACGCACGAGGCGACGGCCTCTTCCAACGAAAGAGACCGACGGTAGGATGTCGGCAGTCCCTGTCCGTCGAAGCGAAGGACGAGCGAGCCGAGCGTCTGGTAGGCCTCGGACGTGTTCCGGCGCGAAACCAGCCCGCCGGTCGTCCGGCGGAAGAGCGCGAGGGCTTCCTTCTCCTGCCCGTCCAGGATCAGCCGACGAACCTCCGGCAGGATTCCCTTCAGCCTCGGCTCCAGCATGTAGTCGGGGCGTCCATCCCAAAGCGTGTCCTCGTTGAGCTGCAGGCGCTCCGCACCCACCCCGCCGAACACCATCGCGCCCAAGCGTCCGTTGCCAAGCGGCAGGGCCTCGTTCCACGTCGCCGCCGGCGCCTCGTAGTCGAGCGTGAGCGGCGCGGCGACGGCCCTCGGCGCAAGCGCCAAGCCAGCGACGAGACCGACGATGAAGAGACGACAGACAGAGTTCACCATAACCATGCCCATATTATAGCCGAACGGACGCGAATCCGGTAGGTATCCAAACGGATACTATCCGTTCCGCCCGCCATTATGCTAAAATACGGACATGACGTGGACTGCGATATCCCTTCTCCTGGCGACGACGCCCTCTGTCGTCTCGACGACGAACGCGGCGGCGCGCGAGCCGCTTCGCACGACGGCGGCGATCCGCGCGCTGCCCGCCGACGAACTGCGCCAGATGCTCCCCGTCGAGCTCACGGGGCAGGTCGTCGCCGGACGCTATTCCGGCGGATTCGTCATTGCGGACGCGACGGGCGGCTACGTCTTTGACGGCATCTCCAAGCCGCATCTGGAAGTCGGCGACCTCATCACCCTGAAGGGCAAGACGTTTCTCCAGGCGTTCTACCACCAGACCTACATCCGCTACTGCACCGCCACGATCACGGGCCACGCCCCGCCGCCGGCGCCCCGCCCGACCGAGGTCGCCCGCATCGCCTCGGGCGCCGAGAACTACAACCTCGTCTCCGTCCGCGGCTCCATCTCCGAAGTCGTCAAGGACGAGAACCACGGCGACTGGCACTGGATGGTCTTGCGCGACGACGCGCAGAACTTCCTCTATGTCTCCGTGCCGGCCGCCGGAACGACGAACCCGGCGCTGCTGGATCTCGTCGATGCGCTCCAGAACTATTCGGCCGACCGCCGCTTTCTCGGCCCCCACCTCGAGACCTGGAGCCGCGACTGCATCCGCGTGACAGCGCCCCGCCCCGACGACCCGTTCGCCGCGCCCTGCCTGCCCGAGATCTACCACTCCTCCCCGCAGGCGCTCGCCCAGATGCGGCGACGGCGCATCGCCGGCCGCGTCCTGGCCGCCTGGCGCGGCAACCGATTCCTGGCGAAAGAGGACTCCGGCCGTCTGATCGAAGTCGATCTGGCGAAGGGACAGGCCCTGCCGCCGACCGGCGCGCGCGTCGAGGCGGTCGGATTTCCGGGGACGGACCTCTTCCGCATCAGCCTCTCCCGCGCCCTCTGCCGGACGGTCGCCGCCTCCCCTGCGCCGCCCGACACCAACGCCGCGCCCGTTTCGCCCAGCCAGATCGTCAGCAACAAGGAGAGCCACCAGCTGCTGAAGCAGTCCTTTCACGGACAGACCATCCGCCTGCAGGGAATCGTCCGCAGCCTGCCCGCGCCCGACAGCGCCGACGGACGCCTGAACCTCGACTGCGACGGCTATCTCGTCCCCGTCGACGCGACGGCGACAAGGGACGCGACAAAGGGCCTCGTCATCGGCTGCAAAATCGCCGCGACGGGCGTCTGCATCATGGAGACGGACAAGTGGAGCCCCACGAACCTCTTCCCGGTCTTCGGCGGCTTCACGCTCGTGCCCCGGACGCCGGCGGACATCCGCGTCCTCGCCCGTCCCTCGTGGTGGACGCCCCTGCGCCTGCTGGTCGTCATCGGCTCGCTCCTGGCCGCGCTCGTCGCCGTCTTCATCTGGAACCGGATCCTCGCGCGGCTCGTCGAGCGACGCGGCCAGCAGCTCTTCAGCGAGCAGGTCGCGCACGCCGGCGCGGCACTCAAGATCGACGAGCGGACGCGGCTGGCCGTCGAGCTGCACGACTCGCTCTCGCAGAATCTCGCGGGGCTCGCCTGCCAGGTCGCCGCCGCGAAGAGCGCCGTCGCCCTCAGTCCGGCCGAGACGGCACGCCACCTCGACACGGCGGAGAAGATGCTGCTCTCCAGCCGCACGGAACTGCGCCGCTGCCTCTGGGACCTGCGCGGCGACACGCTGGAGCTCGCCGACATGACGGAGGCCGTCTTGAAAACCGTCCGGCCCGTGGTCGGGAAGGCGGCGCTCCACATCCGCTTCGACGTGCCGCGCGCACGACTGGACGATTCGACCGTCCATTCCATCCTGTGCATCGTCCGGGAACTCGCCGCCAACGCCGTCCGCCACGGGCACGCCACGCAGATCGACATCGTCGGGAGCCTCGCGGACGACCAGGTCGCGCTTGCCGTCCGGGACAACGGATGCGGCTTCGACGCCGCCCGTCCACCGGGCCTCGCGGAAGGCCACTTCGGATTGACCGGCATCCGCGAGCGGGTGGGACGTCTGGACGGAACGTTCGCGCTCGCGTCCGACGCATCCGGCACGACAGCCCGCGTCACGATCACCCTTCCACACACCCCACGCGCGGAGACGCCATGAAGAAGATCCGCATTCTCATTGCCGACGACCACGCGCTGATGCGCCTCGGCCTCAAGTCCATGATCAGCCTCCAGCGCGACATGGAAGTCGTCGGCGAGGCCGAGAACGGACAGGAGGCCATCGACCTGGCCCTCGCCCTTGCGCCCGACGTCATCATCCTCGACCTCATGATGCCGAAGGTCAACGGGGCGGCGGCGACCAAGGCCATCTGCGACGCGCGGCCCGACGCGAACGTCATACTGCTGACCTCCTACGGCGACGCCGCCGAACTCGGCAGCGTCATCGCCAACGGCGCGGCAGGCGTCCTGATGAAGGACGCGCCGACCGAAAGCCTGCTGACGGCCATCCGCAGCGTCATGTCCGGCGGAATGGCCCTCACCGCCGAATTCGTCGCTCCCTGCGAGGCGGCCCTGCCCGCGCTCACGCCACGACAGACCCGCATCCTCGAGTCCGTCGCGCTCGGCTACACGAACAAGGACATCGCCCAGCAGCTCGGCATCACCGAAATCGGCGTCAAGAAGCACTTGCGCCTCGTCTTCGCGAAGCTGGGCGTCGCCAACCGCACCGAAGCCGTCGCCCTCGCCCTGAAGCGCCAGATCCTGATGGAATAGACGCCAGGCAGTCCTCCGACGCGGGCGTATGGACACCCATGCGCGGAATATGGTATAGTCTCGCCCAATGGACATCATCCTCTTCTTCCAATCCACGTTTCAGAAAAGCTGGCGGCTCAAGCTCAACGGCGCCTACCGCTTCGCGCAGGAACACGACTGGTTCCTGCAGGTCGTGGACGGCCGCTCGTCCGTCCGCGAAATCCATCGCGCCCTCGCGACCTGGCGTCCGTCCGGTTGCCTCGTCGACCGCGCCCTCGCGCGCGGCGCCGCGCCTGACCGCCTCTTCGGCGACCTGCCGACCGTCTACCTGGACCAGCGTCCGACGCGCGCGCCCAACCGGCGCCCGTGCCTCCTCCACGACTCCGCCGCCGAGGCGCGCCTCGCGGGCGAGGAGCTTCTCCGCCTCGACTGCGCCTCCTACGCCTTTCTCGGACTGGAGCGCAACTACTTCTGGGATCGCGAACGGCAGGACGCCTTCCGCCATCTCTGCGCCGCCGCCGGAAAGAAGATGACCGTCCTCCGCCGCGCCCACCTCGCCGCGTCCCTTGCGGCCCTGCCGAAGCCGTGCGGCATCCTCGCGGCAAACGACAGCTGCGCCGTCGACGTCTGGCCGGCGGCCGCCACGCTCGGCCTCTCCATCCCGGACGACATCGCCGTCGCGGGCATCGACAACGACGAGCTCTTCTGCGAATCCGTCTCGCCGGGCCTCACGAGCGCCGAGCCGGACTTCGAAGGCGCCGGCTACGCGCTTGCGCAGCTGCTGGCGGACGAAATCGACCGCAGACGGCGCGGCGAACCACAGCCCCGCCCCGCGCCCGTCGCGCACTACGGCGCGCTCCGGCTCGTCCGACGCGGCAGCACCCAAGTCCTCGCGGGCGGAAACGACCCGCGCGTCATCCGCGCGCTCGACTTCATCCGCCGCCACGCCCTCAAGCAAGGGCTCTCGACGACGGACGTCGTCGCGGCGATGGGCTGTTCGCGACGCCTCGCGACCGCCAGCTTCCGCAAGGCCGTCGGGCACTCGATCCTCGACGAGATCCAGTCCCGGCGGTTTGACGAAGTGCTGCGGCTCCTCCGCAACCCGCACCAGCAGATCGAGGCGATCGCCAGCCGCTGCGGCTACGGCGCGCCGTCCTTCCTCAAGCGGTTCTTCAAGAAGCGCACCGGCCTGTCCATGCGCGCCTGGCGCAAGCGCGAGGGCGCCAGAGGCGAGAAAGCGTAAAACGAAAGAACTTCGGCCACCGCCACGCGGTGACCGAAGCCCTTTCTCGCCTTGCAGGACGCCTTAGGCGTTCTTCGCGATCTCGACGATTGCCTTGAAGCCGGCCGGATCCTGAATCGCGATCTCCGAGAGCATCTTGCGGTTCAGCGTCACGCCGGCCTTGATGAGGCCCGCCATGAACTTCGAGTAGCTGATGCCCTCCAGACGCGTCGCCGCGTTGATGCGGCCAATCCAGAGCTGACGGAAATCGCGCTTCTTGAGCTTGCGGTGCTCGGTCGAGAGGCGCATCGCGCGATCGACCGCCTCGGTCGCCGTGCGGAAGAGTTTGGAGCGGGCGCCATAAAAGCCCTTCGCCAGCGCAAGGCGGCGGCGGCGGCGTTCGCGGGAAGCGGGAGCATTCGTAACACGCATGGTAATTTACCCCTTTCGATTAGCGACCCTGAAGCGCACGCGCGTAGGTCTTGGTGACTTTGAGGGACTCGACGGCAGTACGGCCGCAGAGGTTGTTCTTGCGGTTGCGCTTCTTCCCGTTGTTGAGGTGGGCGTGACCGCCCTGCGAACGAAGGACCTTACCGGTCTTCGAGAGCTTCATGCGCTTGACGGCGCACTTCTTTGTCTTCATCTTCGGCATTTTCGTGTTCCTTTCTTTCCTTACCGTTCGGGCAGCTGAAGGAAGCCCGATCCAGACGGAATTCCGCATATGATACCATATCCCCGCCGACACCGTCAAGTGCGCCGCCGGGGACACACCGAGGACGCTCGAAATATGACGCTGCTCCTGCTTTTGGCCGAGCAGCATACTATATGGACGCCGCCCTGTGGCGGCCGTTCAGCATTCTGAACAAATTAGTGCTTCGCGATTAGGCGAAGGCCAGCGTCAACGCCCCGGCGAGGAAGCAGTAGGGCCCGAAAAGCCAGAACCAGCGCCCTTTCAGGGACTTCAGCAGCACGGCCAGCGAGACATAGCCGACGACGGCCGCAAGCCCCGCGCCAAGGACGCAAAGGCCCCAGCCGACTTCCGGCGCCGCCGCGCCCGCCTCGGCGGCGCCCTTGAGCGCCGCGAGAATCTCCAGAAGCGCCGCGCCCGCAATGGGCGGCGCGCTCATCAGAAACGAGAACTCGGCCGCCTTCTCGGCGTCCACGCGCGACGCGCGCGCGGCGGCCAGCGTCAGGCCCGAACGCGACACGCCGGGCAGAATCGCGACGGCCTGCGCCACGCCCATGAGCAGCGCGCGCAGGAACGAGACGCGCGCCGTGCCCTTCGGCAGGAAGCGCGTCGCGGTGAGGACGGCGCCCGTGAAGAGGAGCGCGCCGCCGACGGCCCGTGGCGACGCGAACGCCGCCTCAAGCGAATCCTTGAAGAGCAGCCCCACGACGCCCGCCGGAACGGCCGAAAGGACGATCTTCAGCGCATACGACCATGCCTCGGTCCGGCTTTCCGGCGAAGAGAGGTCAAAGAGCCCCTTCGCGAGGCGCCCCACCGTCTCCCGATAGAAGACGAAGACGGCGACGAGCGTGCCGACATGGAGAAAGACGTCGAGACGCATCCCGACCTCACCGAGGCCCAGCAGGGAACGTCCGAGAACCAGGTGGCCCGAACTGGAAATCGGCAGGAATTCGGCGATGCCCTGCAACACGCTCAAGACGAGGACTTCAAACATGGCGCGCATTATACCACAAATGCTTGAGTTGGAGGTTGGAAGAGAAGTTGGAGGTTTTAGGTGGAGGTGGAGTGTGGATGCCAGAGTTGGAGGGACAAGGTGGAGGTGGAGAGTGGATGCTCAAGTTGGAGTCTGAAGGTGGAGGTGGAGAGCGGAATGTTAACCTCCATGCTCCACCTCCAACTCCCACCTCCAACTTACCCCACCTCGACCTCCAGACTCCAGCTACAAGCGGACGATTTCGTAGGCCATCGCGATGTCCGTCGATAGCGCGAGCGCCGACTGTCCGTCCGAGCTGCCGATCGGCAACTCCCGTAGCCGAGTTCCGTCGTTCTTCAGCGCGTAGAGGGCAAAGCCGGCGAGATCGCGCGCGAGGCGCACGTCGGCCGTGCCACGGCGCAGTAGAAGCGGCAGACGCCCGAACGTCTCCTGGACGGACATCTCCGCATCCGAGAACGTCATGCCCGTCGCCAGAAGCCGCGTGAGGTGCAAGACCAGGATGCGTTCGGATCGGGCCAAGTCACGTCCGTCCATCGCGGCGACGCAGACGACGCCGAACGTGCCGTCCGCACGCACGGTCGCGAACCGTCCGCGAGCCTGGGCGCCCGGCTCCAGGGAGAACGCCTCGGTCTTCGGCGTCACGGCCCGAAACGACAGATCCCGCCCGCCGAGCTCCAGCTCGCCGGTCGAGCTCCGATAGCACAGGCGAGACGCATCCTCGCACGACGCCGCCAAGACGCCTTTCTCGGCCAGGCGCCCAAACCCCTCCCGATGCGCGTTTCCGTCGAGGTGCAGGAGTCCCGCCGTCTCGGCGGCCGCCTCGCCCGCGCGATCGACCGTCAGCGCCGCCCTCACGCCCTCCGGTAGCGGCGGCCGCTCGCCAGGCGTGAACAGCACATTGCCCGTCCGCGCGACGAGTCCGAGGCGACTGCCCAGCAGCCCGATCTCGTCCCGTGCGCCCTTCTCGCGGAAGTGCCGCCGGCTGACGAGCAGGGGAATTGTCACGTCGGAGGGCTTCACGTCGCCCCGCGTGAACAGGCAGGCGGCAATGCGCTCGGAAAGCTGGCGGAGCGGATCGCACGAGAGGTTGAACCACTCCGGCACGCCTTCGCCCGACAGAAGCGGCGCCGCACGGTGATCCCACGAAAAGCGGCAGAGCCCGTCCCAATCCTGCAGCGCCGCATAGGCCGAGCAAAGCAGCGCGCCTTCAGCCGCGTACGGATTGGGCGAGACGTAGTCCCACTCGGTGACGAGGAACGGTACGCCCAGGCGCCGCGTCAGCGCCACGCCCATGAGCTCCCGCTCAAGCGTCGCCTTGGAGGACACCGGGGCATACGCGGCGGGCAGACCCCACGTGCCCTTGAGCGCGCGCGGATGCGCGTGGTAAAAGTGGTTCTCGACAACGCCATACGGCTCGCGCGTCACGATGCCCAGAAGCGACGTCCCGTGGTTCTGGTCAGTCAGCAGATGCCGGACGCCCATCTCGCGCAGTGCGGACTCCGTCTGCCGGAAGCTCTTCGGATAGAAGTCGCAGAGGAACGCGCGCCAGAGCCGGTCACGATCCGCCGCGCGTTCGTCCGACGCGATGTCCTGCGCACGCAGCCACGTCTCGAAATGGCGTTCGTAGACGGGCTTGGCCTGCGCACAGGTGGTTGTCCAGGCGACGGCGTCCTCGTTCACGCAGTCCACGTTGACGATGCTTGGGTCTTCGCCCCAGGTCATTCCCGTGTAAGGGTTGCGGTGCGTCATCAGCCCCCGCGCGAAATCCAGGAACTGCCGCCGAAAGCCCTCCTCGCCCCAGATGAGCGCCTTGTGCGACCCGCGATCGACGCGCTGTCCCTCGAAGCCCTTCACCGGCCAAAGGTTCGCGGAGCGGTTGATGAACAGGTCGAGCGTGGCGTAGATACCCCGCCGCTTCATCGCCGCCAGCGTGTAGTCGAACCGATCCAACTTGTCCGGATCAAGCTCCATGTAGCCGCCGCCGCGCTTCAGTAGCGCACCATCGAAATGGTGGAAGCGCACGAAGTTGTAGCCGACGCGCGCGAAGGCGTCCGCCATCCGGTCGATGGCCGCCTTGTCGGGCAGGAAGTTGGCGTCGAAGCACAGGTTCGCGCCATAGAGTCGCACTCGCCGCCCCGTCTCCGAGAAGACAAGGCGCCCGGTCGCGTCCGGCACGATGCGCCCCTGCTTGCCGGCCGGCACGTCCAAGAGGAACGAGAAGTCGAGGATCGTGCCGGGTTTGACGGCCGTCTCGCTCGACACCGCCCGCCAGTCGGAACTTTCGGACAGGACGACCTTCCGATTCTCCGCGCTCGGCACACGCGCGGCCGTCACCGTCGCGGCGACAACCATCCAGGTCGCGCCGTCGGGGCGCGACGCGAACGCGAGCCCCGCGACGCCCGAACGGTCGAGGCGCAGACGCGACACGTAGAGCCCCACGTGCGCCGAACCGTTCTGACCGCGCCAGCCGACGACCGCCTCGCGCGCCTCCGCCGGATTCCAGAAATTTTCCACCTGTTCGCCGCAGACGATGGGGATTGTCTGCTCGCCGCCGTCCACGTACCGTACCGTGACCCACCCCGTCGGCTTCCCGTCCCGAACGGGAAACGCGACGGCATGCAGCAAGTTGAGCCATCGGCCCTCGGCCGGCGCGGCGAACGTCGCCTCGGCCCGACGCGGCAGACGCGGCGAATGCGCACCACCAAGCGTCAGGCAGCTTCGCCCGCCGTTCCCGGCCGGATCAACGACCGAGAAGACGACATTGTCGCACGTGAGCGCACCCGTCGGCAGACAGCGCAAGTCGTTTCCGGGCCCTTGATCGCTCCAGCCCCCCTTGCCGTCGCCCGGCACGTCGTCCGCAAAGCCGACGTTCATCGCCGCGCGCAGGTCGAGCGCCGTTCCGGCGTCCGGCTCGTACGCGAGGTCCAGCGAGAGGCCGATGCGTTCCAGCCCCTTGCCGCCCGACGGCCGAGGCTGGATCTGGACGCAGAGCGAATCCGGCGTATATGCCGACTGAGAGACGTCCTCGATCCCGACCGAGAACGAACCCCTTAACGTCAGCCGTCCGCCCGCCGCCGGCAACGAAATCTCCTTGACGTCGGGCAGGACGACGCGCCGCCCGTCTTCTCCGACGCTCGCTCGTCGGCCGTCGAAAGTCCCGCCTGCCTTCCGCCATTCCTCGTTCGAGAAGATGCCCTTCAGCCAGAGACAGTCGATGTCCGTCGGCGTCGGCGGCCGCAGTTCAAGCGAATAGGTCGCGTGGCGCGCGTCGCGGACGACCAGTCGTTCGGCGAACGCCCAGGCGTTCGACCCGACCTTCCACGTTCCCTTCGAGTCGAAGCCGCCGTCCGCCCGCCGCCTCGGCCAACCATCTGCCAATGTCGTGACGCCCCTTCCCCTTCGGCCACCCGCCTTCCAGCGCTCCGCGAAGACGTCGATGTTGAACGCGCGCTTGCCCAGGCGAAAACCGCCGTTCGGCTGAATCTCCAGCCAGTCCGCCACGGACGGCGCCTGCCGCGTCGGCGCGCGAATCCGCTGGAAGGAGAAGGGATGGTCAAGTCCGCCGCGACAGACCGTCAGCTGCTCCGAACTCGGAAACCTGTCCTGCGCGAGGTCGGCACGCACGATCAGCCGGTTGACACCGCGACGCACCGACAGGGCCATCGGCGAACCCGTGAACGGCAGACGCGTGCCGTTGAGGTAGACGACGGGATGACGGTAGGACGGATCGAAACTGGCGAACAGCTCGCCCTCGCCATCGTCCGGCGCGACGAACTCGACGGCCAGCAGACGCGCGCCGCCTGTCCCGACGAACGGTGCCGCCGCGTCCCGATACGCGCGATCCAACAGCGGCCCATAGGGTATGTTCACATAGACGGTCGTGTCCAGACGCGCCGGATCGACGAGCGAAATCCACCGCTCGTTCCTGGCCGTCCCGACGTCCGGCAGCTCCCCGCCCGGCCGGGACGCCGCCAACCACGTCTTCTCGTCGAACTTCCGCTCGTCAAACGGGCCCATCACGAGACAGGCGTCGCGCGGCGTGTCCGTCCGCGCGGGTTGCCCGCGCACGGTCGCCGTTTCCCACGCGCGCAGCCGGCGCCCACCGCACCGAAAGTCCACACACGCCGCATAGAGGGCTTCGCCCGCCGCCGCAACGGGCTCGCCCAAGTCGAGAGCCCGCGTGTCGGTCGCCTGCGCCGCCAAGTTCCCGACATCGACGACCTGTCGCATCTTCCGCCATGTCGGCGGCAGGCAGACGGCCAGGCGCACGTCTTCGAGCGGCAGGGACGTCCGATTCTCAAGGCGGACACGCAGGGTGCCCTTCTTCGCGTTCGGTGAAAGGCCAATCGCCAGCGTCGTGCGATCCGCCGACGTAAACGCGGCCGGACGCGAATGCGCCAGCGCGTACGTTCCGTTGCGCCCCGCCGGAAGCGCACAGGACTGGGGGTTCTCGCTGAAGACGAGCGACAGCGGAATGCCGTCGCCCAGATCGACTGGGTCAAAGCGCGTCACGCACCACGTCGCCTGCGTGCCGACGGCGCCAATCTTGCGGATGCGACCGAAGCGCGCAGAATACCGATAGGCCCCGTAGGCGTTCGCATGGCAGTAGAACCAGTCGGGATGCGCCCGCCGCGTCGCGGCAAGGCACTCGCCCTGCAGTCGCGTCCCCGCCGCATCGCACCAGGAATGGACGCCAAAGGTCAGGCGCCCGACCGCCGAATGCCCCGCCAGCATCCGCTCAGCCGCCGCGAACGCCTGATCGTAGTTGGCCCGCGACGGATGCCGGTCGTCCGCGCCAAACCGAACCGTCTCGAACCAGGCGTCCGTCGCGCAGTCCCAATCCGGGCGGCAGATGGGGTTGTCGTCGCTCACGTAGTGCCCGCTCGCCTGCAGCATCCGGACAAGCCGCGCGGGACGGCCAGGGTCGAGCGTCCGTCCCCAGCCGAACGGCGCGGCATAGGCCACGCACGGCGTCGACAGGCGCGTCTCGATCGCAATCTTCTCGCGCAGGATCTCGGTCCAAGCGACCGTGTCCGGCACTTCCACGAGCTGGGGGTGGGTCAGCGTGTGGTTGCCCAGGGCGTGTCCGAGGGCCAACAGCTTCGGCGCCTGCGTGCGCAGGTACGCATCATCCCCGCCGTTCAGGTAGAAGTTCGCCCGAATGCCGTTCTCGGATAGCATCTCGGCCTTCGCCACATGGTCCGGATGGGTATCGTCCCAGCGCGACGTGAAGACGCGTGCGCATCCCTCGGGCAACGCCGTCGCGCGCAACGTCGCGGCTGCCGCAGCCTCCGCCGTCGCAAAGCGCGCCGTCACCGTCTGCTCGTATTCGGCAAACGCCAGCGGATTCGCGGAGGCCGCCCAGGCGACGGAGACTCCGACCACGGAAAGGAGAAGACCGAACACGTGCATCGTCGCCCCCTTCAGCGAATGATGATCGCCAGGCCTCGCGCGTCATAGGGCGTCGTGATGCCGATCAGCCAAGCCTTCCGGCTTCCGTCACGGTAAACACCCCCGCCCAGGAAGCCGCGCTCCACCGCCGCCAGACGCGCCGCCTCGGCTTCGGCCGCCGCAATCTCCTCGTCACCCGACGGCGCGACCGCGAGATCGCACCAGTTCGGCCCGCCGTCCCGACGATTGCGTCCGGCGGAAGCGTAGATCCGGCACGCTTTCGCGCCCGCCCGCTCCGGAACGGCCGCGATTACGCGGTCGATGACAGTCGCGTCCGGGGCCGGGCCCAGAAACGTCACGGACGTGGGAACGGCCGCCTCCTGTAGCGATTTTCCCTGAAACGCCGTCTCGTCGATCTGGAGGTTGGCCGCGTTCCCCAGCGTGACCGCACGGAGATTGCCGCACCAGCGGAAGGCGGTGGCGCAGATGTTCGTGAGGTGTTTCGTACCCAGCACAATCTCCGTCATCTTCGCGTTGTAGAAGGCGTCGGAAGAGACCTCGCGCAGAGCCGGGAACGCCAAGTCGGCCGTGAGCCAGCATTTCTTGAAGGCGTTCGGGCCAATGCACCGGACGGACGAGAGATTCCACGTCGTGAAGTCCGTCTCCGTCAGAGGCGCCCCGTCCAGGAACCTGTTCGAGAGCGACGTCAGCTTCGGCGCCCGGATTTCCGCGCGGACAAGCTTCGCGTTGTTGGCAAACGGCCGATACGGGGCGCTCGGCGCACAACTCGTCAAGTTGTCCGCGTGCAGGAGGAGGTTGGTCAAGGCCGAATTCGTCGCACAGCACTGGTAGCCGACGCTCTCGCACGCGGGAATCGTCAGACGAAGATCGCCCAGATCCGGCAGACCGTAGAACGCCTCCGCGCCCAATGTCTTCAGCGTCTCCGCGACAACGCGGACGGACGCGATGTTCGCCGCCTCCTTGAAGGCCAGGTTTCCGATGGCGTGGAGCGTCAGCACCTGCCCGGCGGCGTCCGTCAACGCCCCCGTCAAGTCGAGCGGAGTCGGCGTCGACGGGCCGCTCAGAAGGCCGCCTTGTTTCGTCCAGCCCTTGCCGATGGTGACGCGCCCCTGATCTACCGTCGCCCGAAGGTTCCAGACGCCGTCCGTCAGGATCTTGCCGCCCTCCGCGTCCGCCTCGCCCGCGAGCAGCCAGTCGCGGCAGATCTCGGCCCGGATGGAACAGGTGCCGTTCGTCGGCGTCACGACCAGCGGAAGGTCTGTCTCGTGCCCGGCAGGCACGTCGCCGACCCAGCGGACGAACCGACTCTTCGGGAGTTCCGTCCGACAACCGTCGACGGTCAGCGTCCAGGTCGTGCCGACCGGATAGAAGCCGTCGGCGTCCGCCTCATGGTCGGGCACGGCCGTGACCGACTCGGGATAGGTGGCGGAATCCGTCGAGACCGACGGCGCGGCAAAGCCGACCTTCTCCTGGCGCCAGACCAGCCGGGCGCTGGCATCGCCGCGTTGAACGAACGTGTACGAGCTTCCCTCGAACGAGACGTCCGCCTTCCAGCCCGCCGCGTCGGGCGCCGGACGCCAGACCGTGCCGCCGACCGTCCGCCACTTGACGCCCTCCGCCACAAATGTCTCCGGCTGTTCGGACACGAACGTCTCGCCGTCGTCCAATCCGCAAATCGTTCGGCCCGCCTCGTCCGACACCGTCGAGACGACAAGCGTCCCCGCAACCGTCAGCGGATTGAACTCGACCAGAACCTGATCGTTCCACGTGCCGCAGAGCGTGCCCGACAGCCAGCCGATCGGCTCCTCCTCGTCTGGGTAGCGCTGAGAGAAGTCAGCCCGCTCGGCCTCGGACAGCGGCCGCACCGCCGCTGCCGTCCGCCAGGCGTCGTAGGTCGCGTTGCCAAAGGGAATGCGCACGAGCATCTTTCCTTTCGGCGTCCACTCGCCGCCAAAGATGCAGGTGTCCGCCGTCGCGCCACGCGCAGACAAATCGGGGCAGTCGCCCGTCAGCGACACGGAATAACCGTCACGGTACGAGAATGCCTTGGACTGGATCTTCTGCCTCAGGGACGTCTTCAGCACGAGATTGGAGAATGACGGCCCACCCAGCATACTCGTCGGGATCTCGCCATATTCCGACACATCGAGAACAAGCTGGTGCTTGACGCCGCCATTGGATCCGACCTTGTCCCCAACCGTCGCGCTTGACGGGAGGAGCAGTTCCAGTCGCAACAGATTCGAGACATTGAAGAATGCCCGCTCGCCGAGAGACGATAGCCCCGCCGCGTGTAGCCGGATCTTATCAACAGACGATACACCTGAAAAAGCATATGGCCCGATTGTGGTGACCGTCTCCGGCAGGACAATCCGGCGAATGCGGACGCTGCTCGGCAGATTCATGAACGCCGTCTGCGAAACGGCCGTCAGCGTCAGGTCGCCGCCATCCTCCTGCACGATTGGCGTCGTCAAGTCCAGCACGCCACTGCCATCAATGTAGGCAGCCGCTGTTGCCCACCTGCCCGTTCCGAGAGAGAGTACCCCCCCTGTCTAATCCGTTTGTAGTATAATGCCCCCCGTTCCTACCCGGTGTGTGCCGGGATAGCGGAGAGGT
>OIYX01000322.1_pt1 | contig 17648 bp, 12 predicted proteins | sample 1588431 | NCBI WGS metagenome assembly OIYX01 (sample SAMN03283241) | human gut metagenome | biome: human-associated habitat; material: feces | host: Homo sapiens | place: Peru | collected 2012
TGGACGGCCTCGGCGGCGGCGGCGGCGGCGGTTCGCATGGCGGCGCGACGGGCACCCAGGCGGGCGGCAGGGGCGGCTGCGGCACGGTGATCCTGCGCGCGCGGAACTCGAGCATGATCTGCACGCTGCAGCCGGCGCGCGGCACGGCGACGTCGGCGATGGGGCTCCGGTCGCCGTATCTGGGCGAGGGCCTGTCGATGCTCAGCTTCAACTACGCGAACGCGGATTCGAACTGCGTGCTGCTGCTGCAGACGTGCATCGGCACGAACGGTTCCTACAGCTCACGCATGCAGGGACTCTCCAGCATGACCGTGAGCCTGACGCGCGAGCCGCCGGCCACGAACAACTTCGAGAACGCCAACTGGATCACGGTCACGAACTTCTCGTTCAAGGGAATGACCGAGAAGGAGCTGCTGGCCGGCACCCGCACGCACTACATGAGCCTGCGCGCGCCGGTGCTCGGCTTCATGCGCCTCGTCATGGCCCCGGAGGTCATCGCGCAGTCGCTGGCGGACGAGGGGCCGGACCGCGACGTCGACTACGGCAAGATCACGATCACGCGGATCTCCTGCTACAACGAGCCCGCGCTCGACCTGCGGTCGTGGTGGGGGTGGAACCTCCACACCGAGGGCTGGAACACGGAGGACAAGCAGTACGCCTACCTCTTCGACTCGCCCGAGGGGCTTTCGGGGTCGCTGAACTTCTCGGCGCTGCGGCGCGACAACGAGACCGTCGACGCGCGCGGCATCGGGCTTGCGCAGCCCGAGCTGGAGACCGAATACCAGGAGAACAACTCCTTCGTGCAGTGCCCGCCCCTCACGAACGGCATCGGCACGGTGACGTTCCGCGCCCGCACGTTCACGACGAACCAGACGCAGAGCTCGTACCTCACGCTCTTCGGCACGAGCGAGCCGGACTCCTACCAGGTGGACAACCCCCAGGACTGGACGGCGCTCGCCACCTTCGAGATCACGAACACGACGTACCAGACGTACCGGTGGGCGACGACGGACGACAACACGAAGGTCTACGCGATCCGCCTGGAGGTGAACGGTTCGCGGCACGGGCGCGTCCCTGCGAACCCCGCGGACTGGGAGAAGCCGCCCGTGAAGCCGATCCAGCGCGTGTGGGTGGACGAGATCACGGCGAGCCGATCGTGCCGCGCCTCGTCTTCCGCGACGTGCGGCCCTTCCGCTCGCATATCGGCGACATCCCGGCCCATCCCGTCACGAACGTGACCGACCTCAGCGAGCAGCCGATCCTCGGCGAGAGCTGGGGCATCCAGGCGACGGTGGAACCGCAGCAGATGAGCGACGAGCTGGATGCGTCGAGCGTGGTCGTGTACGCCTCCTTCTACCGGGGCATCTCGCCGTGGGGCTACGACCAGTGGAAGGACCGGCCCGCCGCGATCACGGTGCAGCTGGAGAAGGTGTCCTCCAACCTCGTCTTCCGCAGCACCTACAACAACGCGGCGAGCGTGATCGGCCCGGACATGACGCCGAACGGCATCTTCCCGAACAACGTGTGGCAGTACTACGTGTGGGCGGAATACAAGGACAAGAAGGGCATCGCGCACGTCCACGGGCTTGACGCGACGGAATGGGGTCCGCCGAGCTGGTTCTACGGCATCAAGAACCTGAACGAGACGTACGGATCGGGCCTGGCGAACCGCTTCGCGGGCTACACGATCCTCGACTCGATCTCGCCGCAGCGTGCGTGGCTGAACGAGGTCAACATCTGCGACACGGGCACGATGGACGACTACGCGAACCAGTTCATCGAGATCGCGGTGCCGCAGGGCGCGGACCTCACCGACTGGCGCATCGACCTGCTGGACCGCAACGTGAAGCGCGGGACGATCGCCCGCTTCGGCAGCGGGAACGCGCGCGTCACCTCGAAGACGGGATCGCGCCCCGGCGTCGACGCGACGAACTACTACACCTTCGTGGCGCTGCGCAGCCCGGCCGCGCTCCTCCAGAACCGCGTGCCCGAGGCGGACGGCTCCTGGATGCGGACGCCGACGGACAGCACGGGGATGAACTACACCACCCTCTCCCTCATCGACGGCAATCTGCGCAACTACGAAGCCTACGGCCTTGCGCTCGTGCGCCCGAGTGGCGTCATCGAGCACCAGATCATCTTCAGCGGCACGAACACCTACCTGGGCGGTCCGCTCGAATACCTCGCGAGCGGCACGAACCTGCTCGCCAAGGCCAAGGCGGCGGACGGTCCCGATTCGCACTGGTTCTTCGCGGGCGAGGACATGGTGGGCGGCACGCTCGGCGTGTTCCGCAGCCACGGCGAGGACGCCTCCTGCTGGACGAACCAGATGATCGCCACGGCGGCCGCCCTCAACCGCCTGGCGGACGGTACGCCGCAGGACATCGACGGCGACTGGTTCCTCCAGCCGAACGGCACGAACGTGTGGATCTATTCGTCGGTCCTGGGCGCGCACATCAGCCAGAAGGTGGGCTCCAACACGAACCGCACGGCCGTGGTGATCATCCGCAAGGGCGACTCCACGAACATCGTCTACACGACCGCTCCCTGGTACCAGATCGGCGAGGTGAAGACGAACGACGTCGTGATCGCCGAGGCCCGGGGACGCGGTTCGCGTTCGGACCGGCCCGCGCACACGTGGACGCTCCAGCTGAAGGACGTGCAGGAGACCGTCAACGTGACCGTCGACGAAGAGCCCTCCAAGGACGTGGTGGATGCCGGCCTGAGCCGGGACGATCCCTACTACAATGCGATCATGGCCTGGCTCACCTCGTTCGGTGAAGACCTCGCGGGTATCTACAAGGCGGAACAGTGGGATCTCGCGAACCGGAAGACGGGCGACCTCGACATCCGCGACATGTACTGGCTCAACATCGACCCGACCACGGCCGGGTGGGTGCTGAAGGCCGGCATGGGCGGCCTGGGGGACGCGGCGGTCGCCCCCGTGCCCTACGAGGACGAGACGGTCGGCTCGCTCACGAACGTGCGCATGGTCGTGACGATGATGATCACGAACCGCCTCACGAACGTGGGGTACGCGCCGGACCGCATCCAGGGGCTTGAGCCCGGCAGCAGCAGCTACGCCTACGACGGCAGCAGCAACTGGACGAGCGCGACGTTCAAAATCTGCGGCGCCCTGCAGAAGGAGGGCGTGCAGGACAAGTTCTACCCGCTGCGCTGGTTCGTGTTCGGCCCGGATTCCTTCGACGAGAACTGCGAGGCGCGGATCGAGATCAGCGACCCACACGCCAAGAGTTCGCCCGGCTACTTCAACGGGTGGCACGACTTCCCCGATCTGCCGGTCTTCTACAAGTGGATGCTCAATGCGGAGCCTCCGGCCTACGACACGACCGAAATGCTCAAGGCCGACTCCACCTATCCCTGAGAAGGCCGAGCGGGTGGGGCGGACCGCGCGGCGCGCGGCCCGCTTGTACCCGCTTGTAAACGACTTGATTGGTCAATGCGAAAAGGTCAAAATGAGCGATTACGATCACGGCGCCATTGAAGCGAAATGGCGGAAATACTGGCTGGAAAACAAGACGTTCAAGACGGACGCCACGGCGGACAAGCCGAAGTTCTACTGTCTCGACATGTTCCCCTACCCGTCGGGGGCGGGCCTTCACGTAGGCCATCCCGAGGGCTATACGGCGACGGACATCCTCTGCCGCTACAAGCGCATGAAGGGTTTCAACGTCCTGCACCCGATGGGCTGGGATGCCTTCGGCCTCCCCGCCGAGCAGTACGCCGTGGAGACCGGCACGCACCCCGCGATCACCACGAAGAAGAACGTGGACCGCTTCCGCCAGCAGATCCAGGCGCTCGGCTTCAGTTACGACTGGGACCGCGAGGTCAACACGACCGATCCCAAGTACTACAAGTGGACGCAGTGGATCTTCGAACAGCTCTACAAGAAGGGGCTCGCCTACGTCGCCGAAGTGCCCGTGAACTGGTGCCCCGCCCTCGGCACGGTGCTCGCGAACGAGGAGGTGATCGACGGCCGCTCGGAACGCGGCAACCATCCCGTGATCCGCCGCCCGATGCGCCAGTGGATGCTGCGCATCACCGCCTACGCCGAAAAGCTGCTCGCGGGGCTCGACACGCTCGACTGGCCCGAGGGCATCAAGGAGATGCAGCGCAACTGGATCGGGAAGTCCGAGGGGGCGCTGGTGGCGTTTCGGGTGGCGAAGGACGGGGCCTCGGGCAGCCCCGCACCCCAGCCCAAGGATGCCGGAACGGACGGGGCCTCGGGCGGCCCCGCACCCCTGCCCAAGGATGATGTGATTTCTGTTTACACCACCCGCTGCGACACGCTTTTCGGCGCGACGTACATGGTGCTGTCGCCGGAGCACCGGCTTGTGGAGAAGTGGCTGGCGGACGGCACGATCAGGAATCCGGACGCCGTGCGGGCCTACCAGAAGAAGGCCGCCTCTAAGAGCGACCTGGAGCGCACCGAGCTCAACAAGGAGAAGACGGGCGTGCGGCTGGAGGGCGTGAAGGGCGTCAACCCCGTCAACGGCGAGGCGCTGCCGCTCTTCATCTCAGACTACGTGCTCGCAACCTACGGCACGGGCGCGATCATGGCCGTGCCCGCGCACGACGAGCGCGACTTTGACTTCGCGAAGGTCTTTGACCTGCCGATCTATCAGGTCGTCGCGAAGGCGGACGCGGCGGAGCGCGTCCCTCTTGTGGCGGGTGCGGCGGACGCGACGAAGCGCGTCCCTCCCGTGGCGGCGCGTGTTCCCTACACGGGCGAAACGGCGTTCACCGACATCGCGACGGGCGTGATGGTCAACTCGGGCTTCCTCAACGGCCTCTCGGTCGACGACGCGCGCAAGGCGATGATTGCGTGGCTCGTCGAGAGGGGCGTCGGCGAGGCGAAGACGCAGTACAAGCTGCGCGACTGGCTTTTCAGCCGCCAGCGCTACTGGGGCGAGCCGTTCCCCGTCATCCACTGGGAGGACGGCACGCAGAGCCTCGTGGACGAGGGCGACCTGCCGCTCACGCTGCCGGAGCTTGCGGACTACAAGCCCACGGGCACGGGCGAGCCGCCGCTCGCGAAGGCGACCGCGTGGGTTCACGTCGTCGATCCGAAGACGGGCCGGAAGGGCCTGCGCGAGACGAACACGATGCCGCAGTGGGCGGGCAGCTGCTGGTACTACCTGCGCTACATCGACCCGCACAACGACACGGCGTTCGCCGACCCGGAACTGCTGAAGAAGTGGCTGCCGGTCGATCTCTACGTCGGCGGCGCGGAGCATGCCGTGCTGCATCTGCTCTATGCCCGCTTCTGGCACAAGGTGCTCTTCGACCTCGGCCTCGTGCCGACGAGCGAGCCGTTCCAGAAGCTCGTCAACCAGGGGATGATCCTCGGCCTCGCCTACAGGAACACGCGCGGCGTCCTCATCCCGATGGACCAGATCGTGTGGAAGGACGGCAAGCCGTTCGGTCCGAAGGAACTCGCGGACGAGGCGGCGGGGCGGCCCGCCGACGCCGACCTGGAGGAGCTGACGGAGTTTCCGGCGAAGATGTCGAAGTCGCTCAAGAACGTCGTCAACCCCGACGACGTGATCCGCGACTATGGCGCCGACTCCCTGCGCCTCTACGAGATGTTCATGGGTCCGCTGCAGGCGGTGAAGCCCTGGAACACGAAGGGCGTCGACGGCGTCTACCGCTTCCTCAAGCGCGTCAACAAGATGGTGACGGAGCAGCCGATCGTGGACCGCGCGCTCACGAAGGCCGAGGCGAAGACGCTGAACGCGACCGTCAAGAAGGTGGACGAGGACCTGGCGGCGATGAGCTTCAACACCGCCATCAGCGCGATGATGGTGTTCGTGAACGCCTTTGCGGGCGAGGGGAAGGATCTGCCGCGCGAGGCGGCGGAGAAGTTCGTCCTCTGCCTCGCGCCGTTCGCGCCGCACCTCGGCGAGGAGCTGTGGCAGGTGCTCGGCCACGCGACGACGCTCGCCTACGAGCCGTTCCCGGCGTTCGACCCGAAGGCCCTCGTGGAGGACGAGATCGAAATCCCCGTGCAGGTGCTCGGCAAGCTGCGCGGGCGCGTGACGGTACACGTGGCGGCGACGCCGGCCGAGATGGAGGCCGCCGCGAAGGCGAACCCCGACGTGGCGAAGTTCCTCGAAGGGAAGACCATCGTAAAGGTGATCGCCGTGCCGAAGCGCATGGTCAACTTCGTCGTGCGGTGAAGCGGCACGGGCAGATCTTCGCACTCGCGCTGGCCTGTGCGCTCGCGGCGGGGGCGGTCGTGCCCGTACCGACCGACGAGGCGCTGGAGGCGACGCGCGCGGGCGTGGAGGAACTGACGCGCTCCGACTACGCGGCCCTCGAACGCGGGCGCATGACGCACGACGAACTGGCGGGGTCGCTGCTCGACTACGCGCGGAACGCCGAGGACGCCGCGGCGGTCTACCTGCTGCGGCGTGCCGCGTTCCGTCAGTACCTGACGGGCGGAAACATCGCGGCGGCGGAGGCGCTGTACGACCGGATGACGCGCGTCGGCGGGGTGGAGTACGCCCAGGCGCTGGCGCGCTTTTCCTCGCGCGCGCTGTCCCGCCAGGCGACGGCGAAGGCGGCGGGCGCGAAGGAGTTCCTGGGGCGCCTTGCGGTGGTGGAGAAGAAGGTGCGTGCCGTGGAGGCGGCGCGCGCGACCGCCGAACAGGCCCCGGACGACCCGGCCGTCTGCGAGCGGTACGCGGTGGCGCTGGTGGCGCTGGGGGACTGGCCGGGCGCGTTGGTGCAGTTCTCGCGCCTGGAAGGGCGCGACCGGGAACTGGCGCTCTTCGAGCGGCGCTACCCCCGCACGGGCGTGACGCGGCTCACGACGGCGGACGTGGCGGACCGCTGGTGGAGCTATCCCGAGACGACCGGCCTTGGTTCCGCCGACGCGGCGGCCTTCCGCCTGCGCGCCGCGAAATGGTATCGCCTTGCGGTGACGAACGGCGTGCTGCGCGGCGTGCGGCGCCAGATCGCCGAGAAGCGCGTGCGGGAGACGGAGGCGGCGGAATGAACGCCGGGGCGAATCCCAATCTCCTGAAGCCCGGCGGCACGTTCGGCGACTACACGGTCGTGAAACTGCTGGGCGCGGGCGGCATGGGCGCCGTCTACCTCATCCGGGGCGATGCGAGCGGACGCGAGTTCGCCGTGAAGATCCTCGACCCCGAGATGGAGAAGAGCGACCCGGAGTTCAAGCAGCGCTTCATCTTCGAGGCCGAGCTCGCGATGTCCATCCGCCACGAAAACCTCATCGAGGTCTTCGACGTGGGGCGCGACCCCGAGACGGGCTATGCCTACATCCTGATGGAATACGTGCCCGGCGGCACGGTGCGCGACCGGCTCACGAAGTGGGGCGCGCTCTCCGTGGAGGAGGCGGGTGACATCGTGTCGCGCGTCGCGCGCGCGCTCGCGGCCGTCGCCGCGCACCACGTCGTCCACCGCGACGTGAAGCCCGACAACATCATGTTCACGGCGGACGGCGTGACGCCGAAGCTCGCGGACCTCGGCATCGCGCGTCTCGCGAACGAGAAGACGCGCCACACGGCCATCACCGAGAACGGCTTCATCATCGGCTCTCCGGCGTACATGTCGCCCGAGCAGATGGAGAACGCGCATCTCGCGGACATCCGTTCGGACATCCACGCGCTCGGCGTCACGTTCTGGGAGATGCTCGCGGGTCGGCGCCCCTACGAGGGCGAGGACGCGCTTGCGATTGTCGCGCGCGCGATGAAGGGCGAGGCGATTCCCGACGTGCGCCGGTTCCGCCCCGACGTGCCGGCCGGCGTCGCGGACCTCATCGCGCGGATGACGCGCCCGAACGTGGAGGAGCGCATCCAGACGCCGGACGAGGTGGCGGACGAGCTGGACCGCCTGCTCGCGACGGACGGCGGAAGCGGCCGCCGCCGCATCCGCGTTCCCTCGCGGCGCGAACTGGCCGCGCTGCGCCAGGCCGCGCGCTCGCGCCGCCGCGCCGACAAGAGCCTCTGGATCGGCCTTTCCGCCCTCGCCGCCGCGCTCGTCGTGGGCGTGATGGGCATGGCCCTTCTCGTGAAGTCGCTGCGTCCGGAGCTGCCCGCGCCGCCGTCTGCGCCGTCGCTCCCGCCCGATCCGCTTTCCGTCCTGACGACGACCGAGACGCCCGTGGCCGAGACGCCCGTCTCCGCCGGAGGGGCGGACACGCCGTCGGACGCATCGTCTGCGGCGTCCGCCGCCGAGGCATCCGCTGGATCCGTCGCCGAGCCCGTTCCGTCGCCGTCCGCCGAGGAGTCCCCCGCCGTCGCGAAGCCCGCGCCGCAGCCAAGTTCCACGCCGGCCCCGGTGCCCGCGCGGCCGCGCCCGAACGCCGCCGCGTTCGTGGAGACGATCGCGCCCGAACTGCGCCGCTACGCGATGTACCGCCGCATGGCGACGGTGCCCGAGACGCGGGCGGAGGCGTACAAGGCCGTGCTGAAGGCGGTCAACGACGCGCGGCTGCTCGACCCCGACATGCGGATCTACGATCTGGACGGCTCGGCGAACCTGCCGGGCCGTGCGCCGCTCGCGTCCGCCGACCGCGCGACGCTGCGCACCGGCAAGGTGTTCCTCGCGTTGGAGCTGACGCGCGCGGACTGCCCGAAACTGATGGAGCAGTACGCCCGCGAGAAGATCGCCGCCACCGCCACCCTGCCGCAGCCGCGCGCGCTGTCGCTGGACGACGTGGTGGCCCTGCTGGGGCGTGCGGCGAAGAAGGACCTTTTCCCGCTCTTCCGCGAACTCGGCGTGAAGGTCGATCCGGGGAAGACGACATTCAGGCAAGGAGAGACGAAATGAAGAACGACTGCGTATTCTGCGCGATCGCCGCCGGCGAGATCCCGAGCTTCAAGGTCTACGAAGACGACCTCGTGCTTGCGTATCTGGACATCAACCCCTTCACCGAGGGCCATACGCTCGTGATCCCCAAGGACCACACGACGGGGCTTCTGGATACGCCCGCCGAGACGCTGAAGGAGATCGTCGTGCGCGTGCAGAAGGTCGCCGCCCACCTCAAGGCGGCCCTCCCCTGCGATGGGTTCAACATCCTCCAGAACAACGGCGCGGCGGCGGGGCAGACCGTCCCCCACGTCCATTTCCACATCGTGCCGCGTGTCGGCACGGCGGCGGGCGAGATCTCGTTCGCGAACCATCCCGGCGACAGGGACGCATTGGGGAAACTCGCGGCCCGGCTGCGCTTCTAGTTATGGACGTTCCCGAAATCAGCTACGAGACCGAGGACTTCTCGGACATCCTGAAGAAGGACGCCCGCTTCGACAGCCGCGCCTACGACTTCGTGCTGCGCGTCATCGCCGAGGCGAGCGAGGTTGCGAAGGGCCACGTCTCCGGGCAGGAGCTGCTGGGGTTCTTCCGCGACCTCGCGCTCGACGCCTACGGTCCGCTCGCCTACACCGTCCTGACGACGTGGGGGCTCACGTGCTGCGAGGACGTGGGCGCGATCGTCTTCAACCTCTACAACGCCCGCCGCATCGGCAAGACGGACCAGGATTCGCCGGCCGACTTCATCGGCGGCTTCGACTTCCGCGAGGAATTCCTCGGCCCCTACCGCGCGCCCTGACGGAAAGCCGCCCATGCGCTTCGCCCTTTCCACAAATTGGAACAGCGACCGCCTTTCGGACGGCGCGGCCCTCGCCGACGAGGCGCTGGCCCTGGGGTTCGACGCGCTGGAACTGAGTTTCCGCACGCAGCCGGAGCATCTGCCGGGCATCCGCAGTCGCCTCGATGGCATGCCCGTCGACTCGGTCCACGCCTACTGTCCCGTGCCTCTCGGCGCACCGAGCGGACACCCCGAGCTCCACCAGCTCGCGGACCGCGACGAGACGGAACGTGCGCTCGCCCGCCTGCTCATGAAGCAGACGATCGCCTGCGCGGCGGACCTCGGCGCGAAGGTCGTCGTGACGCACGCGGGCTATGTTGATCTCGACGGCCTTTTCGTGAACTGTTCCTCGGATGTGCTGAGGCAGCTCCTGAAGGGGCCGGACGGCAAGGCGGATGCCGCGCGCCCCGCCTACCGCGCCCATCTCGCGAAGGCGCTCAAACGGCGCGCGGCGCGCGGGCGGAAGCTGCTGGATGTCTTCTCGCGCGAACTCGACGCGCTCATCCCCGACCTGGAGAAGGCCCGCCTCACGCTCGCCCTGGAGAACCTGCCGCGCCTGGAGGGGTTCCCGAACGCGGACGAGGGCGAGGCGCTGATGAAGCGGTTCGCGGGCGCACCCGTGCGGCTTTGGTTCGACACGGGGCACGCGCGCGTGCGGGAATGCCACCTCTGGAGCGCGTCCGCAACGGAGATCGCCACGCGCCTGGCCCCCCACATTTGCGGCATGCACCTGAACGACGTGCGGGACTTCCACGACGACCACCGCCAGCCCGGTTGGGGCGGCGTCGACTTCGCGGCGCTGAAGCCGCTCGCCGCGCGCGACCTCCTGCGCGTCTTCGAGCCGCACGCCCCCGTCACGTTCGACGAACTGAAGACGTCCCTTGCGCGGATTAAACAACTGTGGTTAAGTGGTTAAGTGATTAAGTAGTTAAGTTGTTGTGTATCGTTAAGTTTGGATTCTACGGTCAGTCGTTCCCTTCGTGTTCCCGTGTGAGATTGCCGAGACTTAACTACTTAACCACTTAACTACTTAACGTGACAAAGAATTGTCAACATTGGTCCATGAAGAAAGTTGCGATCTTGATTCCCGCGTATGAGCCGGACGACAAGCTTGTCCGGCTTGTCGAGGCGCTGCGTCCGCTGGGCGCGCACCTGGTCGTCGTCGACGACGGGTCGGTGCGGCCCGAGGCGCGCGCGGCGTTCGCGGCGGTGCGGGAACGGGTGGACGCCCTGCTCGTGCATGGGGTCAACCGCGGGAAGGGGGCCGCGCTGCGCACGGGCTTCGCGTGGATCCGCGACCATCTGCCGGAGGCGGAGGTGGTCGTGACGGCCGATGCGGACGGCCAGCACACGCCGACCGACATCCGCCGCGTGGCGGAGGCGGCGTTCGGGCATCCGCAGGGGCTGGTGCTGGGCGTACGCGCGTTCTCGGGGCACGTGCCGCTCAGGAGCCGCTTCGGAAACGCCTGGTCGCGTATGTTCTTCCGTCTGCTGACGGGGCTTTCCGTGCGCGACACGCAGACGGGTCTGCGCGCCGTTCCGCGCGCGCTCCTGGGGCGCATGCTCGCCTTGCCGGGCGACCGCTACGAGTACGAGATGCGGATGCTCGTCGACGCGCGCCGCCATGTGGCGAAGCCGTTGCAGGTCACCATCGAGACCGTCTACCTCGACGGCAACCGGTCCTCGCACTTCCAGCCGCTGCGCGATACGATCCTGACGCAGCGGGCCCTGTGGTCCGCGCGCTTTTCGGGGAAACGCTGAACAGAAGGAGAACGTGAAGATGCGGAAAGTTGTGAAGACGCAGGGCGTCTGCGCCCAGGCGATTGGCTACGAGGTCGAGAACGGCCTTGTCACGGCGTGCCAGTTCATGGGCGGCTGCCCGGGGAACACGCAGGGCGTGGCGAAGCTCGTGGTGGGACGGAAGGTGGAGGAGGTCGTGGCGCTCCTGAAAGGCATCCCCTGCCGCAACGGCACCTCCTGTCCGGACCAGCTCGCCCGCGCGCTGGAGGCCGAGTTGAACGCCGGGCGTCCAGACCTCCAAAATTAGGTCTGACCTAATTTTGGAGGTCTGGGTCGGCAGGAGCGTCCCGCCGTTTGGCGCGTAGCCGACCCGTTATCCCCCCCATCTCCCGTTCGGCGCGTGGCGTCCGAACGGTCGCGACAAGCGCGACCCTCCCGGTTCGGTGGCCGCAATACAGTGCGTCTCTCCCCCATGCCGCAAAAAAATTAAAATTCGCAATTGACAAGGGGGGGGGGTGCGAATGATAGACTTATACACACTGTGGAAAAGGTCTATTCGTGAACGGCAACGGTGAGAGGAACACATGATGAACGTGACGAGGAACTGGAAGGTGCGCACGCTGGTGTGGGTGCGCACGCTGGTGTGGGTGCGAACGCTGGTGTGGGCGCGAACGCTGGTGTGGGCGTGCGCGCTGGGGTGGTGTGTTGGGGTCTTGGGCGACGGGGCCGAGGCGACGGAGGCGGGCGTCACGGCCGCCTGGGTGCCGACGGCCGCCGGCACGTATTCGATCACGAACCTCGCGAACTGGTCGGGGACGGACCGCATCCCCACGAACGCGGCGGACACGGTCCATTTCGCGCCCGACCCGGCGGCCATCGAAGGGGCGCAGACCATCCAGTTCCCGACGGTGAAGACGAGCCGCCACGTGTGGGACCTCGGAATCTTCGACGGCGCGGCGAACCAGGTCCTGTGCGGCGGACTTGGAAACACGGCCAACAGCTCCGCCATCATCCGGCTCGGCAACCCAAACGGCTTCCCCGGATCCTACGAGACGCAGGACTTCAACACGACGTGGCGCGTCTCCGCCACGGAGGCCTTCACCCCCTTCCTCGCAAGCGTGAAGACGGCACGGGGGCCCATCGTGGAGGTCGAGGGGAGCGGGACGGCGCGGATCGGGCGCCTCGACGGCGGGGAGGTGCTGCAGAAGGCCGGCACGGGGAATCTCGCGATCGACGACGTGACGTCGGTCGCCGCGACGCGCATCCGGACGAACGGCGGCACGCTGACGGTGGGCCTGGCGCCGTCGGAAGCCGCGCCGACCCTGCCGGTGGCGGCCCCCGCCGTCTGGTTCGACGCCGCGCGCGCGGACACGCTGACGGTGGGCGCGGAGCCGGACGCGAACGGGCGGCGCTTCGTCGCCGAATGGCGCGACGCGAACGGCGGGGCCGTCTGCGCCCGCCCGTTCGACGCCGAGACGCGCCCCTTCCTGAGCGCGGTCGCGCAGGCGGATGACGGCACGCCGCTCGTTGACTTCGGCGCCTACCAGGGCGAGGAGAACAAGAATCGGTGGGCCGAGTTCGCGGCGGCCTACGGCCCTGCCGGCGCGCTGCGGCTGAGCGAGGACCTCGCGGGCGTGCGCGAGGTCTTCGTCGCGTGGGGCGACTGGGCGGCGGGGGCGAGCTCGTGCGTGTTCGTCCTCGGCCACACGTCCACCTTCGAGATGCACCGGGCCTCAGGCGACCGTTTGCTGAACGGCAACTATTCTGCGGACCTGCACGCGGACGACGAGACGTGGATCGACGGCGTGCGGCGCACGTGGACCTACGGCCCCTACGACTACACCGGCCTCACCGTGGCCTCGATGAACATCAGCGGCGCGGGGGCGAGCATCAACGCGCTCGCCTACGACCGCGGCCTCCGAAAGGGCGGCTGCCGCATCGCCGAGGTGATCCTCTACACGAATGCACTGACGAGCGCGGAGCGCCAGGCCGTCCATGGCTACCTGCTCGCGAAGTGGAAGGGGCGCGAACGCATGCTGCGCGAACTGTGCCTCACCGCCGATGCGACGGTGCAGGTGCCGGAGGGGCGCGCCCTCGACGTCGCGACGCTGGCGGCGCCGAAGGGCGGCATGCTGACGAAGGCGGGAGCGGGGACGCTCACCGTGGCCGACGTGGCCTACGACAAGACGTCGCTGCGCGTGGCGGAGGGGCGCGTCGCGTTCGCGGAGGCGCCCGCGCCGGACGGGACGGCCCCGGCGACCAATCCCGAACTCTGGCTCGACGCGGCGGCGGCCGACTCGCTCGTCGCCCAGGAGGTGGCGGACGACGCGACGGGCCGCGCGTACATCTCCGCCTGGAAGGACTGTCGCGCGTCGCGGACGCTGCGCGTGGAGGTTCCCCAGAAGGCGAAGAAGGTGGGGAACTACCCGTTCGTCGTCGCGGACGCCGCGCGCGGACTGCCGACGGTGGACTTCGGCGATGGGTGGTTCGTGAGATGGGGAGAAAATGGACGATACGAGGACGTCGCGAACGATTCGACGTACATGGAGATCCCCAACGGCGTCGCCGTCGCGGCGCGCGAAGGGTTCACGGTCGTGCGCATGAAGATGCCGAACGGCTTGCCGGAGACGAACCGCGCGTGCCTCGATCCGTCCCTCTTCGCGTCGTATGAGATGCCGTTCGCGCGGTACCAGGCGGGCGCGATTCTGTCGAACTTCGCGCACCCGACCGGGCTCGCCGCGCAGTGGTGGGTGGACGGCGTGCCCGTCTGGCCGCGCGACGAGAGCTTCGACCCCGGCACGAATGTGTTCCACGTGGTGAACTTCTCGTCCTGCGCGCCGCTGCGCGTGCGGGGCGTCGCGTTCGACCGCTGGGACATCTGGGGCGGCATGCAGGTCTGCGAGACGATCTTCTACGCGCGCACGCTCTCCCATGCGGAGCGTGCCGCCACGATGGCCTACTTGCGCCGGAAGTGGCAGGGCGCGGCGCCGGCGGGCCGGCAGCTGGACGTGCTCGCCTACGAGGCGGGGGCGGAGACGTCCCTCGCGTGCGACGGCCCGCTCGCGGTCGCGCGCGTCGCGCTGCCGGAGGGTGCGGCGACGTTCACGGTGACGGGCGGCGGCACGGTAACGGCGCGCGACGTCAACCTGGGGCCGGACAAGGGGCTGGTGGTGGACGGCGGTGCGTTCGTCGTCTCCGCCGGGGCGGAGGGCCTGCCGGAGCCCGTCTATCACTTCGACGCGACGGACGCCGCCTCGCTGGAGACGGCGACGACGGAGGCGGGCGCGACGAGCGTCCTCAAATGGAAGGACGTGCGCGGGAACGGCGTCTACGCGGAGGCGGGATCCGGCGTCTACATGAAGGCCCGGCCGACCCTGCGGACGGTGGAGACGCGGAACGGGAAGACGATGCCCGTCCTCGACTTCGGCGACGCCGCGCAGGGCGACGTCAAGCCCGACACGGCGGCCGGCATGGTCATCAAGGGCACGGACGGGCGCGTGCAGGAACTCCACGTCATCTACTCCGACGCGGGCGAGAACTTCAATGGTATCGGGCACCGGTTCATCTTCTCGGACAGCGCCACCTACCCCTTCCACCGCGACGACGCGAACGGGAGCATCTTCGGCGCCTACTACAAGGCGGCAGAACACGACTGCGTCAAGTACGGCTACGTGGGCGTGGACGGCGAGGCCGTGCCGTGGACGTGGCCGATGACGGACCGGGCGTTCCACCTCGTCTCCGCCGCGCCGACGAACGCCGTCTTCGTGCGGACGATCGCGAACGACCGCGGCTGCCGCGCGGGCGGCAGCCGCCAGGGCGAGCTGATCGCCTTCCGCACGCCGCTCTCGGCGGCCCAGCGCGCGTATCTGCAGCGGCGGCTCATGTGGAAGTGGTTCGGCACGGGCGAGGCGCCCGCGTGGGGCTTCGAGGTGGCGTCCCTGCGCGTGCGGAAGGGCGGGCGGATCGCGTTCGCGGGCAACGTGGAGGTGGCGGCCGCCGCGCTCGGCGGCGCGGGCACGGTGGAGGCGACGCGCGTGATGGGCGTCAAGGCGCTTGCGCCGGGCGAGGATGCGGCGGATGGGACGGGCCGGCTCGCGCTCTTCGGCGACTTGGAACTTGCGGAGAACGCCGAGATCGCGCTCGGCTTCCGGGGCGTGGCGGACTACGACGCGGTGGCGGTGTCGGGCGCGGTGGCGCTGCCCCAGGCCGCGCACGTGGCGTTGGCGGTGGCGCCGGGGCTCATGGGCGTGAGGGGCCGCTTCCGGGTGCTGGCGGCGGACGGCGCGGTGACGGGCGGCGAGAACGTGCGCGGGTGGACGGTGGCGGAGGAGAACGCGAACGCCTTCTCCTTCGCGCTGGAGGCGGACGAACAGGGCGTGTGGCTCGTCGCGCGCCCGAAGGGCACGGTCCTCCTCCTGCGCTGACCGCGTCCGCTTATGGTATACTCATGGGCATGAAACCGACAATCGAGCGCTATGGCAGCGGGCACATCAACGAGACGTACCTCATGACGTGCCCGGAGGGGCCCCGGTACATCTTCCAGAAGATCAACACGTCGATCTTCCCGGACCCCGACGCGCTGATGGAGAATATCCGCCGCGTGACGGCGCACATCCGCGCGAAGCACCCGGACGACCCGCGCTGCACGCTCACGGTTCTCGACTACGCGCGGCCCTGGCGGCAGTACGTCTTCATCGAGGGGGCGCGCACGTATGACCTTATCGAGCGCCCCGAGCAGGCGTTCAAGGTCGCGCAGGCGTTCGCGCGCTTCCAGAACGACCTCGCGGACCTGCCGGGTCCGCGCCTCCACGAGATCATCCCGCACTTCCACGACACGCGCGCCCGCCTCGCCCAGCTCGACGCGGCGGCGCGGGCGGACGTGAAGGGGCGGCTGAAGGACGTTGCCCGCGAGATGGCGTTCGTCGACGCCCGCCGCGCCGAGGCCGGGCGCATCCTCGACCTCATGGCGCGCGGCGACATCCCCGAGCGCATCACGCACAACGACACGAAGATCAACAACGTCATGCTCGACGACGCGACGGGCGCGGGCGTGGCCGTGATCGACCTCGACACGGTGATGCCCGGCTGCGCGCTCTACGACTTCGGCGACATGGTGCGCACCTCCACGGCCGCCGCCGCCGAGGACGAACGCGACCTCGAAAAGGTGTTCTCGCGCCGGGAATACTTCGAGCAGCTTGTGCGGGGCTACCTCTCGGAGGCGAAGTTCCTCAACGAGGCCGAGTGCGCGAACCTCGCGTTTTCGGGGCGGCTCATCACCTTCACGATCGGGGTCCGTTTCCTGACGGACTACCTTGCGGGCGACGTGTACTTCCACACGGCCTCGGCGGACCACAACCTCGTGCGCTGCCGCACGCAGTTCAAGATGGTCGCGTCGATGGAGGCGCAGGCGGCGGACTACGAGGCGGTCGTGCGCGCCGCGGCGGGGCGGTAGGCATGGCGCCGGCGCGACAGGTGTGGGCGTTCGACTGCGAGTGGGCGCCGGACGTGGCGGCGGGACGGCGGCTCTACCACCTCGGCGCGGACGTGCCGGACGACGAGGTGATGCGCGTGATGTGGGAGTACAGCCCGGACTACGACCGGGAGCGGAACCCCCAGCCGTTTCTCAAGACCGTCCTCTGCCGCGTCGTCTCCATCGCGACCGTCGTGCGCGTGGAGGAGCAGGATGGCGGTGTCAAGCTTCACCTCTGGGCGCTGCCCGAGCGCCCCGAGAACCGGGATGCGTCCGAGGCGGACCTCCTCGCGCGCTACCTGGAGAAGTTCGGCGAGGCGAACCCGCTGCTCGTGGGCTACAACTCGAAGAGCGCCGACATGCACATCCTCGCGCAGCGCGCGATCGTACACGGTCTGCGCCTCCCCGCCTTCGCGCGGCAGATGGAGTGCAAGCCCTGGGAGATGAACGCCTACGACCTCATGGACCTCGTGGGCGGGCGCGGGCGGGGCTACGGCTGCTCGCTCCACGAGATCGCGAACCTCTGCGGCATCCCCGGCAAGCTCGACACGACGGGCGACGACGTGGCGGGGCTCTTCTACGGCGGGAGGGTGCGCGAGATCGTGCAGTACAACGTCTTCGACGCGCTCACGACCTACCTCCTGTGGCTGCGGGTGGAGCACTTCAAGGGCACGTTCACGACGGCGCGGTACGGCCAGGAGCAGACGCGCGTGCGCGACCTCCTCGCCGCCGAGATGGAAAAGCCCGGCGGCGCCTACCTGCGCGCCTACGCCGACGCCTGGGACGCCCTGGAGTGACGGGCAC
>OIYX01000326.1_pt1 | contig 17474 bp, 20 predicted proteins | sample 1588431 | NCBI WGS metagenome assembly OIYX01 (sample SAMN03283241) | human gut metagenome | biome: human-associated habitat; material: feces | host: Homo sapiens | place: Peru | collected 2012
TGGCTGCGACGGCAAGCTCCGTGCCCGTCGCCTGGGAAAGGTTCATAATGGCGGCGGTGGACGCCTTGATCTCCTCGGTGGAGAAGCCCATCATGCCAAGAGACTGCATCCCCGCGGCGACCTGGGCGGCGGTGAAGGCGGTGGATGCGCCGAGGCTCTTCGCCAGGTCGCCCAATGCCGACAGCTTCTCCACCGATGCGGCGGTGACGGCGCCGACGCGCCGCATCACGTCGTCGAAGGCAGCGAAGACGGGACGCCCCCTTCGCAAATGGCGCGAACATCGCCTCCCCCATCTCCTGGGTGGGCGTGCCAAATTTTGCGCATGTCTTAGCAAACTTCGTAAACCTGCCCTCTACGGATTGTATTTTTTCAAAGTATTTATCCGAATCAACAATAATTTGCAAGAGAGAATATGCAGAGTATCTATCGCTGGGAGAGGGTTTATTCATATTTATGTGCTACATTATCGGAAGGAGGTTAAGAAATGAAACGCTACCTTGTGACAGTTTACGAGTTTGACGGAAGCGAATACACCGTAGACGATAGACTGACTGGGAAACACTATGGGATAGGAGCAGAACAAATTGCATTCAAGGATTATCCAGGAACAATTCAACAGCTTGCATCTGAAGTTGAAATCGTAGAATCGTCACGCTTCCTAGGACTCTATGGGACGGAATACAAACTCCGAAGAAACAGCCTGACAAAAGCGCCAGAACTATTCCTAAAACTAAACGGCGTAGGGTTAACAGAGAAATTCCATAGATGGCTCTTCCGTGCCGGTGTCAAGTGACCGCCGTTTCATCTTCCCATTCCTCCCGCCAGTGCCTTGAAGATTTCCGCCGCCTCTTTTGGGGTCGCCACCGTCGCCGCCCGTCCTGCCCCCGTCACGGCCGCGACACGGCGCATCTTGTCGTCGAAGTCGGAGAATACCGCCGTGGCGGCCGACAGGAGCGCCACCAGGGAACGCCCGACCGTCTCTAGGTTCTGCCCGATCGTGAGGGTTTTCTTTGCAAACTCTATAATCTTCCTTCTTGATTCATTTAACATTCCCTCCAGATTGCCATTGTCAACAATAAGCTGCAAAAGGGCATAAGCCGAGTATCTATCACTGGCACCTGGATATGTTTTCATTCTTGTGCTAAATCATTAGTGTTGTTAACTTAGAGGAGGAATCAATGAAAAAACTATTCACTGTCCATATTCAGAACTGGCGAATCAACGGAAAATTCTATATCACAGAGAATTCCACTGGCAAGAAGGTTGGCATTTTTTTCGGGGCTGCACGAAAAAGGATGGTTGATTATCTTGGGAACAATGCAAACGCAATGGATGCATTCGATTTTGTTCTAGAGATCCCTGATGAGCCGAATCCAATACCCGAGTTCGTAGAACGCTATGAGATATTCCATACTGACGATGGATTTGAATTTGATGTCCGTGCAGTCTTGACTGAAAAGGGGGCAATGAGAAAATCAATGGAGATGGGAGGCGGAAGGGTTGTCCGAATCACCCCATTTGAGCCGATGAATTTTTAGCCTCCAGCCATTGCCTTGAAGAACTCCGCGGCCTCCCCTGGCGTTTTCGCCACCATCGGCACTCCGCCTTTCCCTTCGCGGAAGGGGTTGAAGTTGTCAGGCGAAAGCCTGGGCGACTTCTCCGACCTGTTCATGTTGTAGACGAGGGAGAGTATGTTCGCCGTCCTCGTCCACGCTTCCGCGGATGCCCATGTTGGCCAGGACGCCAAGGGCGGCGGATGTCTGCCGGACGGTCTGTCCGACCGAGGCGGCGGCGGGTCCGGCGGTCTTCAAGGCCTCCCCGAGGCCAGTGAGAGTCTGCGCCGAGCCGTTGGCGGTGGCCGCCAGGTAGTCGGACACCTTGCCGATGTCCTTCGCCCCCATCCCGAATACCCGCAGGTTGTTGGCGGCGATGGTGGCTGCGACGGCAAGCTCCGTGCCCGTCGCCTGGGAAAGGTTCATAATGGCGGCTGTGGATGCCCTGATCTCCTCGGTGGAGAAGCCCATCATGCCCAGGGACTGCATTCCGGCGGCGACCTGGGCGGCGGTGAAGGCGGTGGATGCGCCCAGGCCCTTCGCCAGGTCGCCCAATGCCGACAGCTTTTCCACCGATGCGGCGGTGACGGCTCCGACGCGCCGCATCACGTCGTCGAAGGCCGCGAAGACGGACGCACCCTTCGCAAAGGGCGCGAATGCGGTTTCACCTAATTCCTGGAGGGGAGTGCCAAATTTTGCGCATGTCTTAGCAAATTTCGTAAACCTGCCTTCTGCCTTGTCAAGATCCTCAATAAATTTTTGCGAATTGACTACAATTTGCAGGAGAGAATATGCAGAATACCTATCGCTGGGAGATGGCTTGTTCATAATTCTATGCTACATTATTAACAAGGAAGGAAAGAGAAACATGAGGCGGTATCTTGTAGAGGTGTTTAGTTACGATGGAACCAGATACAGGGTTACAGACCGACTAACTGGTAGGGTATATTGCGTAGACGATCGCTATGATGCCTTTCTTGGATTCGACGGGGCTATTAAAGAGCTAGCTGAAGAAATTGAGATAGTTGAGAGTTATCCAATTCTTGGTGTCTATGGAACCGCATACAAGGTCAAGTATGACGAAAGATTTAGAGCACCCGTCCTATACCTGGAAATGAACGAAGTAGGAAGAACAAAGAAGTATCACGAGAAACTCTTCCGTGCCGGTGTCAAGTGACCGCCGTTTCATCTTCCCATTCCTCCCGCCAGTGCCTTGAAGATTTCCGCCGCCTCTTTTGGGGTCGCCACCGTCGCCGCCCGTCCTGCCCCCGTCACGGCCGCGACACGGCGCATCTTGTCGTCGAAGTCGGAGAATACAGCCGTGGCAGCCGACAGGGGCGCCACCAGGGAACGCCCGACCGTCTCTAGGTTCTGCCCGATATACAGGCATTTCTTTGCATATCGGTCTAGTTTTTCATGCACTTCACTCATTGCCTCCTTGAAATCCTTGTTGTCGACAACAAGTTTCAGGAGGGCAAATGCTGAATATCTGTCGTTTGACAAACTGTAATTTGGCATTTTCGCATTAGGTTAACATCAGATTCCGCTTGAACAGCATAGGAGGTTAAAATGGAAAAGTTGTTTACAGTGCATATAACCTACTGGAAGGCAGGTGGGAACTTCTACATCACGGAGAATAAGAGCGGGAAAAAGGTTGGCATTCTCTTTGGTCGTCTTCACCGAAAGGTCGTTGAACTTCTCCAGGATCCAAAAAATGCAAAGGAGGCGTTTGACTATGTCGTGGAGATTCCTGGCGAACCAAATCCAATTCCCACCTTTGTCGACCACTATGAATTGAAGTACTACGGACTGGACTTTGGGGTCGTGGCACACCTTACCGAAAAGGGAGTGATGAGGGCTGCACTCGAACGCAGGAGACCAAGCGAGATGACTCCTATTGGGTTCATGTAACGCTACCCTCCCGCCATTGCCTTGAAGAACTCCGCGGCTTCTCCTGGCGTCTTCGCCACCATCGGCACTCCGCCTTTCCCTTCGCGGAAGGGGTTGAAGTCGTCAGGCGAAAGCCTGGGCGACTTCTCCGACCTGTTCATGTTGTAGACGAGGGAGAGTATGTTCGCCGTCCTCGTCCATTCGTCCTTCTGCCTTGCCCTCGCCATGTCCGCCAGCTGGCGCATGCTCATGTCGTCCGGCTGCACTCCGGCTATTCCGGCGAGTTCGTAGCATCTTCCAAGAAGGTCTCGAGAGTCTTGCCGACCTCCTCCTCCGCCTGTCTGCAGAGCCTTTCCCTCTGCCCTTCGGAAGCCTTCAGGACTCGGCGGAGTATCTTCCCCTGAAGGCCTGGGGAAAAATCCGCGAGACCCTCCAGGAAGGCGTTGGACATCTGCTCGATGCAGTCCCCGGACAGGGCGTCCAGGAACGCGTCCTCTGAGACGTTCCGCTTCTCTGCTTCCGGGAGGACGGCCGCATAGACGGCCCTTGCCATCTTGAGGCAGTCGTCGGAAAGCGACGCAAGCGGCGACTCCTCGCCGAAGACGGAGAAGTCCCCCAGGTCTATCCCCGCGATGTCCTTGATCCTGCGGATTGCCGCGACTGTTATCCTGAGGGTCCAGACCCTCCCCTCCGTGTCCTTGAATGAAGGCATTTTCGTCTTCTCCTTTCGTTGTCGCGGCCATGGCGGCGTTCCGCCATGGCCTTCTTCTTCCTGCCTGTCCCGCTAGCCTTCGGACTCCTGTCCGAAGGTGGGCTCAGCTTCAAGGAAAGCTCCACCTTGGATCTGATTTCGCCTCCTGCCGCAGGCTGCATGAATAATTTGCAGCATTCACTCCATCCACGGCTAATATCCTGCCACTGCTATGCGGTTTGCGTTTTGAGTTCTGAACGATTGTCTGGGAGATAGATGCATTGGATTCCACATTCCATGCCCGCTGTGGATGTGGATTGAAAACTCAGCGACGGAGGGTAATAGAACCACGAAATACACTAAAAAGTGGGGCAGTCGGGCTAATTCAGGGCAGTTCTGGAAGCGGGAATGCACGCGGAAGATATCGTGTCTACTTGTGGTTCTATTCCTGCCCTTATGGGGGACGAGCCGGTATTTAAAATGGTGGCCAGCACTTGGTTCTCACCACAGGAACAGTGTCACCCAGCTCGATATCTGGGGGGATATGACTGGAAGGGGTTTAGCTGTCCCCACGGAGCCAATGCTGGCTGTCCCTACGGAGCCAATGCTGGCTGCCCCTGCGGAGCCAATGCTGGCTGCCCCTGCGGAGCCAATGCTGGCTGCCCCTGCGGAACCAATGTTGGCTGTTCCTGCGGAGCCAATGCCACCATCGTCCACCGACTCCTCCTTTCCCGTGTAAAGGAGTTTAGCTGTCCCCACGGAGCCAATGCCACGCATATTTCCTTTCCTGATTGAAAATTTGGTTCCACAGAAAGAAGCGCTTTTAATACTGTTATTCCTACAGAAAATAAAATCATCGCGCTTAGAGAACCAGCTACCTCCTCCCGTTTCAATTTCACTTGCAAATGGGAAGTCCGCAAAATAGACCCTATATGATGAAGAGCAAATCATTGTGCTGCGGGATGGGGATGCCGGGAAGCGCACGTTTCCTGTTTTGTTGACATAATATCCTGCATTTTGCCCCGTCGTATTCAGATAGTATGCCCCGACGTATTCCGTGCTGCACATGCTATCCCATACGCCGTCATTCGTGATATTCAATTCCAGCGGAAGCCCCTGAAATCTGCCTCCCTTGACACTATGCGTGTCAACTGTTTGTCTGGGACTGGGACTTGTTTTAGGCTTATTCACCTCTATTTGCCTATTCTCTGCATTATTAGTTACAACTTCCTTGGGAGATCGAGTAATGGGGTAAAATGGAGCAATAAGGGGCATTTGCTCCTCTCTGATATCCGATAACTGCTTGAAGGCCTCATATACCTCCACCCTAGACAAACTCCTGTTCCACAGAAGGAAGTTGGCAATGGATGATGTATTTGACGCAACACGGCGGATTCTCGTATTCTCATAAAAACCGCTTCCCGTACAGATGCCAGTCAAACGGCCATCGACATATACCCTGATATCGTTCGAAGAAGCTGTCACTAAAAAGGCATGTGCATTTGATTCTTCGATAGCAAAGGAGTAAAACGAAGAACCGCCATGCCACTGCGCGTCTATTTCACTTCTAATCTCGACAGTGTCTGAATTCCATCGAGTTGTCACTTGTCCACCCAGGCAATCCAATTGCAATTCGTATGTGTCTTCTGAAGGATCGCCTGATATGATAAACATACAAGTGAAGCCGTTTGCTTGATAATCAAAAACCAATTCACGATTTGACGACAATTCCTCAGAAGAGAAAACCAGACCAGCTTCCAATCCTGCGGAAAGCTTCTTTTCGGGAGGGGAGGGAGTGTCTTTTTCCCCTACGTCCTTTGCAAGGGAACCAGCGTCCTTATAACTGTTTCCCATTCCGCCATCTTCATTGGAAATGGCTTTATCCTTGCTTACAACAGGAGAAGAAAATGGCATTGAACTGTCTAGGGCACTCCATTTATCATCAAGCTTCCTAAGCAACTGCGCATTGTCCTCAACAGAAAAGGCATACCATTCCCCGTCCTTGCAATACACCTTCAAATCATCTCCGAGCCAGGTGATAAAGCTGTTTTTCAACCATTGCTCTTCAAAGTCAGGCCCCTTGCCCAGGTAGGCATTGTATGCTCTCTTAAGGGAGGAGCCGCTAATTGCCGTTATCCTAAGCATTCCAATGCCGAGATCAAATGAATGCGTATACGCTAAATCACTATCTCTGACTTTCCCGTCGACATCCGATATGTCAATCAAACAAATGAAGAAAGAGTGTCATGGAGAGACTGGAAGAATGCCTGGGATTCCCTTAAATCCTGAATTGCGGCTTCAGCCTCTGCTTTTCTTGTCTCCGATCGTAGTAATTCTTCCGAATGCTCTAATCCATCTCCTGAAGTTCCATACTTCTGTTTAAGTTGGAAATTGATATCCTTGTCATACTCCTTGAGAGCAAGCTCGAGCCTCTCGATTTCCTGCTTTTCGTTGCCATGTTTCCCTATCAGGTTGGCAAATGCATCGTCAATAGTGGAATTATACTCTTCATTCTTTGCTTTTGAAAAGAACCGCAACTGCTGCGGGGCGATGCAATCAAACGGGATTATCCTAACCCGATCCCTTAGGGCAAGGGTTACAGAAGAATCGTCTATCTCCCTAATTGTCCCCTGGAAGGCAACCCATCCCTCTCCATTGACCAGCGCAGTAAGCTTTACTGTGCTTCCTGTAGTTGCCAATTTCGCCCGGTGTCTTGAAATCCACGCATTCCTATACTTGCTGAACAATTCATTCAGGCGTCTTGAGCATTGAACGATTCTGTCCTGTGTAATGTCCTCTGCCAAATTGAGGCCGGCCACATACTCTGAAAGGGCTTTTCCATATTCCTGGCTATGCAGAAACTCACCCCAGGACATATTGAATCTGTCCCTTGCCTCAGAAAGGTGTTTCTGAAATAAAACATCCTCCTTTCCAACTGCATGATTGCCGGTGTAGGCTCCATACTTGGCATTCATGCCTCCTGTCTGATAGCCAATGGCATAATACTGACAGGCCAGCATCAATACAAGTACAATTGAAAGGAGTCTTTTCATCCCTGAATCCGCGAAGCTGTCTTAGCGAATAATTGATTAAATGGCATGACGGCCATTTGCATGCAGTTTATTAGGTGCGTTCCGATTTGAAGGGGTGTTTCCGGATTCATCGGAGAAGAGAAGGAGAACACGCAGACATGGTGTATTGTCAAGCGACCTCCTGGATTCTATCCCTCAAGTAATATACAGGAGGCGGAGGCACCCGGCAGGTCTCCTGCCGAGGGGGAGCCTGTGATGAAAAGTGGCTTCTTTGTGCGGACAATCGTTGGGTGGGTGCGTCTATCAGGAAGTGGCGGATTTCGGCGGGCTTGCCTCATCAGGGGTCGGGGGAGGAGCCTGTGTCTTTCTGCGTGACGGGTGAAAAGAAAAAATCCCCAGTCGCGTGGTGCGGCCGGGGATTCCCTGAGTGCTGTATGTGGAAGATGCCTAGTCGTTGACGGATGCGATTTCGGTATTCTCGCGTTCCGCCTGCTCGATTGCATGGTAGTCTCCCTTTTCGATGATGATCTTACCCGCCGCGACCTCGCGCAGTGCGAGATCCAGGAGGGGGGTGTCATCGCCCGGAGTGAGCGGGATGAGCCTGCGGTATCCCTTTCCGAGTTGGACAGCGCGTTTTGAGACTCCCGTGATGAAGAGCCTGAGGTCGAAGGTCTCTCCGCGTTCCGCGCACATTTCCTTGCTCTTGGCGACTGCCTGGCGCAAATATTCTTCGTTCATTCTGGTTGTCTTCCTGTGTGGGTTGGAGTTAAATCGACTGATTGGAGCGCCGTCCTGTGCGGTGGCGTGCGTCCCCGTTTTCCCTTGCGTGGCGTCATGTGAAACGGGCTTGTCTCCAGCGACTTGGAGCCTGTTTACTTTGTGTCCCGCGGCAATTCCGCATAATATAATCCCATGCGCAATGTTGGCAATGCAATTTATAGTAACCGACCTGTGCTTGCACAGGGTGGTGCGGCACCTTATTCACCCAGCGAAGACCAAGAATCAATGGACCTCAACGCAGAAGCATTGTCATACCACAGCACCCCCGTCCCGGGGAAGCTGGAGGTCAGGGCGTCCAAGCCCTGTGCGACCCAACACGACCTCTCCCTTGCCTACACTCCTGGCGTTGCGAAGCCATGCCTTGAGATCCACGCATCCCCGCAGGAAGTCTACCGTTACACTGGCAAGGGCAACACCGTGGCGGTGGTCTCCGACGGCACGGCCGTCCTGGGCCTTGGCAACATTGGCCCCGAGGCGGGGCTCCCAGTCATGGAGGGCAAGTCCGTCCTCTTCAAGCGCTTTGCCGACATTGACGCAGTCCCGATTTGCCTGGGCAAGGTCTTCCGTGAGGACGGGAAGACGGATGCCGGGAAGCTGATTGCGGCAGTCGAGACCCTGGAGCCCTCCTTTGGGGGCATCAACCTGGAGGACATTGCGGCACCGGCGTGCTTCGAGGTGGAGACCACCCTCAAGAAGCGCATGGGAATCCCCGTCTTCCACGACGACCAGCACGGCACCGCCATCATCTCCCTGGCTGCGCTCCTCAACGCGGCGCTCCTCACCGGGAAGCCACTTTCGTCCCTCAAGGTCGTCGGCAACGGTGCCGGCGCCGCGGGGCTCTCCTGCCTTGAGTTCTACATCCAGGCCGGTGTCAAGCGTGAGAACGTAGTCGTCTGCGACTCCAAGGGGGTCATCACCCGTGAGAATGCGTCCAACGACTCGAAGCGTGCATTGGGGACGCCCCGCACTGACATCCACTGCCTTGCGGATGCCATGAGGGGCGCGGACGTCTTCCTGGGTTGTTCCGTTGCGAATTGCGTCACAGAGGAGATGGTTCGTTCCATGGCTCCTGGCGCGGTGGTCTTTGCGATGGCGAATCCCGTTCCCGAGATCATGCCAGAGATAGCGAAGGCTGCGGGCGCCGCGGTCGTCGGCACCGGGCGCACCGACTTTCCGAACCAGATCAACAACGTCCTTGGCTTCCCCGGGATTTTCCGTGGCGCATTGGATGTCCGTGCGAAGGACATTACGCCTGGGATGCAGATGGCCGCCTCATACGCGCTGGCGGAGATTGCCCGCATGCCCGTGGAGGGTGCGGTTCGCGATGCTCTTGTGGCGGCGTATCCCGGGGATGCGGCGGCAGGTCTTTTCGACGGCGCGGATCCGCTGAAGGAGTCGTATGTGATTCCGAAGCCCTTCGACCCGCGCGTCGTGCCCCACGTGGCGCGGAAGGTCGCCGAGGCGGCAATCGCCGAGGGCGTCGCCCAGATTTCCGTCGGCGACTTCGACGCCTACGAGGCATCGGTGGCCAGGCGCATCGCCGGCTAGGCGCCGCCGGGTCGCATCCAGTTTCCCGAGTTCCTCCAAATCCAGGAGAATAATAAACAACAATGATTGACATCAAGATACTTCGTGAAAATCCCGAGCTGATCAAGGAGAACTGCGCCAAGCGCAAGTACGATGTGGACATCGATGCGCTGCACGATCTGGACCAGCAGTATTTGAAGCTTGTCCGTGAGACGGAGGACCTCCGCGCCGAGCGGAACCGCCTTTCCAAGGAGTGCCAGAGCAATCCCGCGGCGCGGGAGCAGGTCAAGGCGATGAAGGTCGAGCTTTCGGAGAAGGAGAAGCTCCAGGACGAGCTGAAGGCGCAGGTCGAGGAGAAGCTGACCTGGCTTCCGAACTTCCAGTCCCCCGACACCCCGGACGGGGAGAGCGACGCGGACAACGTCGAGGTGAAGGTCGTCGGCGAGAAGCCCGTCTTCGATTTCCAGCCCCGTGACCACCAGGCGATTGGCGAGATTCTCGGAATCATTGACACGCAGCGCGGTTCGAAGGTCGCCCAGAGCGGCTTCTACTACTGGGTGGGGAAGGGCGCCATGCTGACCCAGGCGATGTATTTCTGGGCGCAGAAGGAGCTGGTCAAGCGCGGTTTCACGATGATGATGTCCCCCTGCGCGGCCAAGTCCCGCACCCTCTTCGGAACCGGATACCTGCCCTTCTTCAAGGACCAGATCTACCCCATCGGCAACGAAGACCTTTGCCTCATCGGCACGGCCGAGCAGACGCTGGTTGGATTCCATGCCGACGAGGTGATGGACGCCGCCAGGCTTCCCGAGCGCCTGACCGCCTACACCCCCTGCTTCCGCACCGAGGCGGGCTCCTACGGCAAGGAGGCCCGCGGCATCTTCCGCGTCCACCAGTTCCACAAGGTCGAGCAGATCATCTTCTGCCGTCCGGAGGATTCTCCGAAGTGCCACGAGGAGTGCCTTGCCAACGAGGAGTATCTCCTCCAGCAGCTTGGCGTCCCCTACCACGTGGTGAACGTCTGCATTGGCGACCTTGGGGCTCCCGCCTACAAGAAATACGACTGCGAGGCCTGGTTCCCGGGCTACAACGGATACCGTGAGGTCACCAGCAATTCGAACCTGACCGACTTCCAGAGCCGCCGCCTCAACATCCGCTACAAGGACGGCAATGGCGGCAAGGGCTTTGTCCACACAATCAGCGCCACCGGCCTTACCGACCGCGTGGTCTGCGCGATGCTGGAGAACTTCCAGCGCGAGGACGGGTCGGTGGTCGTTCCCGAAGTCCTCAGGCCCTTCACGGGCTTCGACGTCATCGAGGCTCCCGCCCGCTAGGCCCCAGGGGCGGGGTGCCGGGGTTGATGTCCACCCCTGCGCTCCGCCTTGTCCCACGGCCAGGGCGCGTCCCTCCGCGTTGTTCCTCCAATCCGCCACATTGTCCCGTTTCCACTTCAGATTGCAACCGTGATTCGTCTAGCCACACAGCGTTACAAGTGCCAGCAGTGTGGGCGGTGCTGTCGTCGGTTCCTGATTCCGATTTCGTCGTTGGAGATTGAGGCGATATCGAAGCTTCCCTGGCGCCGTGCGTCGGACCAGAAGCTCCAGTGCTATTCGGTGATTGGGGGGCGTTCCTATTTGAAGGCGGACAAGCGGACGGGGGAGTGCGTCTTCCTGGAGGATGGGGTGCGCTGCAAGATGCACGCCTCCTTCGGAAGCAAGTGCAAGACCATCTCCTGCCGCGCATATCCCTTCGAGTTCATGAGGACATTCGACGACGAAATCACCGTCGCCGCCCGCTTCGACTGCCCCTCCATACAACAGGACTCCGGGGAAAACCTCGGATACTACCGCATAGAACTGGAGGAGATACTAGGCGACCCCCTGATGCCGCCGCTGCCGCCGCCGTTCACGGAAAAGCAGCTTGACGGATTGACGCGGGAGGCCGTCGAGGCCATCGCAGACTTTATCAGGGATGCGCTTCTCAACACCCAGACGCCTGTCCCCGCGCTTCTCCTGGTGTGCAGGCGCCTCCGCTATCTCGGCGCCTCGTTCCTCAACGACCTGGAGACGCTGAAGACCGTCCTGCCGACGATGCTGAAAAAGGCCCTCGGCGACGTCACCGCCGACGAGGGGTCCATCGGATTCCTCTGGCCTGACCGGGTCCGCCTGCGCCAGGAGATGCTGGACTGCCTCAGATACGACAGGCAGGTGCCCGACTTCTCCATGAAGGCACGGCTCCACAACACGGCCAAGTCCTTCAAATTCCTCTTCGGATTCGGAAATCCGCGCACATTCGGACCAGAACAGCCCGACATCCCGGTCAGAAGGGCAGGGCTCTTCGATGGGGAGAGATGGCGTCCACTGGCCGCGGACGCATGGGGGCCATATCGGAGATTCCTGGCCGCAAAACTCGAAAGCCGGCAGTTCTTCGGAGCAGCACATTACGGAAAGAGCTTCCACGACGGAATCGACGCGCTGCTGTCAACCTGGAAGATCGCCGTCGTCCTCGCAAGGCTCAAGGCGGCATCCCGTGACTCGAAGGAAGTCGAAGCCCAGGACATGATGTATGCGACAGGGATGATCGACCACATCCACGGCAGGAAGAGCAGGAGAAAGAGATAGGATGAATGAACAATTTGCGACAATTCCGGACATCGCCGTCGTTGTTGCGGCTGGAGGGTCGGGTTGTCGCTTTGGTGGCAACAAGCTTTTGTCCAGGCTTGCGGGTGACGGGGAGCCGATATTCGCGCGTTGCCTGGGGAACATCCTGGGCGCCGGCGTGCGCCTCGTCGTCTCGACAAAGTGCCGTTGTGCGCTGGAGGGGTTGTTGCCTCCGCAGGTGGATGTATTGTGGGCGCCTGGCGGCGCGTCCCGCAGCGAGTCTGTCTGGAACGGCCTGTGTGCGCTGGCGGAGTCCGGCAATTCGTCTCCGTGGATTGCGGTTCATGACGCGGCCCGGCCGCTGGCGACCTACGGGTTGCTGCTTTCGTGCTGGCGCCGTCTGGTGGAGAGCGGCGCCGACGGCGTTGTTCCAGTCCATCCAGTCGCCGACACAATCCACTGCGTCTCCCCGGAGGGGGAGCTTCTTTCGACTCCCGCGCGTCCATCCCTCCGTGGGGCAGAGACGCCCCAGGTGTTCAGGCGCGAAGTCCTGATTGGCGCATACAGCCGCTGGCACGACTCCCCCGGGGATTTCAGCGACGACGCGTCCCTCGTCCGCGCCCTTCTTCCCCAGTCGCGGATTCTTCTGCTGGAGAACTCCTCCTGCAACCGGAAGATCACCTATCCCGAAGACTGCTTCCTGGGCTTCGGCGCTCCGCGCCCGCCCATGCCACGATGAAGAGCCATCTTGCAAAACCTGGCTTCGTCTCCTATCTGGCGACGCTTTTCCTTGGGGCGTTGAACGACAATGTCTGCAAGCTCCTGGTCATCTGCCACGTCTCCCTTGCGCTTGGCACGGAGAGTTCCTCGGCGGCCGCCTTCCTCTCCATGGCGGGTGCGTGCTTCTGCCTGCCCTATCTCCTCTTCTCCGCACTGGCAGGATATCTGGCGGACCGCGTCTCAAAGAAGGTCGTGATGGTGTGGACGAAGGTCGCCGAAATCCTCATCATGTCCATGGGGGCGCTCTTCGCAATCAAGGGTCATCCGGCCGCAATGCTCCTGGTCCTCTTCTGCATGGGGACGCAGAGCGCCTTCTTCGCCCCCGCAAAATACGGATTCCTGCCTGAGACGAATCCTCCGAAGAGGCTCGCCGCCGCAAACGGCGCCACCCAGCTATGCACCTTCGTCGCCATCATCATGGGCGGCTGGGCGGGGGGCGCAATCGCGGGCATCGAGACCTCCTTCTTCTCCACATTCCAGGGAGGAATGACAATCTGCGTCTTCCTCGCCATCCTCGGCACCTTTACAAGCCTCTTCATCACGCCTACGCGTCCCCACGCCGACAATCCGGAGTTCAGGTGCCTCCGCATTATTTCCCCCCACATCCAGGCGTTGAAGGAGATGAGCCACGACAAGGTGCTCATCACGGCTGTCATAGGCAATTCGCTCTTCTGGTTCCTGGGCACCCTCGCGCAGCTGGTGCTTGTCCAGCTTGTCCAGATAACCCTGGGCGGCAGCGACCAGATGGTGGGTCTTGTCCAGGCAGCGATGGGACTTGGCATCGGCCTTGGATGCGTAGTCGTCGCCTCGCTTGCGAAGGGAGACATTCCATACAGGCTCTCAATCCAGGGCGGCCTCATCATGAGCGCGACCCTCATCCTCCTGGGCTTCCTCGGTGGAATCAAGCCCTGCGCATTTGTCCTGACATTCACCGCAGGCTTCTTCGGCGGCTTCTACCAGCTGCCCCTCTCCACTGCAATCCAGCATCGTTCGCCAGAGGGCTCGCGGGGACGCCTCCTGGCAGCGACAAGCGCCCTCGACTCGGTGGCAATGCTGCTCGGAAGCCTTGCACTCTGGCTCCTCAGGCTTCTCCACTTCGGCCCCCGGGGAATCCTGGCGCTGGCAGGCGTGATGATGTTCATCCTCATCTACTCAATCGCCCCGCATCTACCTGCAAACCGCATGCAAAAGGTCTACAGAAATGGCTGAAAATCTCCAACTTATCTTCTCGCAATGGGGTTTTGACCTGAAGTTCTGCCGTCCCGACCTCCACATCGCAGGCAGCCCCGACCGCGCCGTCAAGCGCGAAGTCCTGGAAAGCACGGCGGGCGAACTGTTCGTCATCGAGATGCTTCCCCTTGCAAACCGGGAGGCACGGGAACGCCAGGCGTATTCACTGGCATATCTTGCCGACCGGGGGCTCCGCGGAATCTCACCCTGGCTCTACACGCGCACAGGCTCCCTCGGATATGTCCACGAAGGACACTATTGGCAGCTCAGACGCTGGATTCCAGGAGAACCGCTCCCCCGGGAGACATACGCATTGGACGCATGGCGGGGCGGCGCCGCCGCGGAGTTCCTGGTCCGGCTCAGGGAACTCTCGCAGGAATCGGGATTTCCAGGAACGACAGGGCATCCATTCGGATTGATGCACTACATCGGACATCTCATGCCGCACTTCCAGCGGCAACTCCCCGCACTCGTCACGGATATGGCGCCAATGGTCCAGGCACTTCAAGGCTACGGGGAGTTCGAGGCACAGGCACGGACGCCATTCTGCCACGGAGACTTCCACCCGGGAAACCTCCTCTGGGGAGAGAAGGCGGTCAACGGCGTAATCGACTGGGAATTCTGCGGGCGAAAACCTGCCGGCTATGACGCGGCGAACATCCTCGGATGCCTGGGAATGGACGACCCGGCGTTCCTCACGGGGCCAATGGCGGCGGAGTTCATCGGAACTCTCCAAAGGGCAGGCTTCCTGACGACCGAAGAGTGGCATTTCCTGCCAGACCAAATCGCCGCGCTGCGGTTCGCCTGGATGCGCGAATGGGTTGCACGCCGGGACAAGGCGATGATTACACAGGAACTGGACTTCATCTGGCTGATTCTGGATAACAGAAGCCTCCTGCGTGACAAATGGAAAGCCCAATAGGAAAAATGAGGAGTCGACATTTCATGTTTTTCTTTTTTCCCGCTTGCAATTTGCGGAAGGAACATTATCTTTAGCGCCGTTCCATTTCTTCTCCTTAGTTTTTAAGGATGCCTTCGTAGCTCAGCTGGTAGAGCAGTTGACTCTTAATCAATTGGTCCGGAGTTCGAATCTCCGCGAAGGCACCATATTTTCCTCCTCTGTTGTGTGTGGAGCCGCTGCGTAAAAACAGCGGCTTTTTTTATTCCTGGACGTATGTGCAAATTACATTTCGACCGTGATTTCGAGTCGGCGAGGACTGACGCGGCACGCCTCCAGGGGCTGCGGGAGCGCCTGGTCCGCCGCGCCTCGATGATGGCGGCCCTGCGCCGCTGGTTTGCCTCGGAGGGATTCCTGGAGGTGGAGTCCTCCGTCCGCATTCCGGATCCCGCTCTGGAGGATTACATCGACGCGGTGGAGTCCGGCACAGGCCATTGGCTGCGGACATCTCCCGAACTGCGCCTGAAACGGCTGCTTGCGGCAGGATTCCAGCGCATCTTCGAGATAGGACCATGTTTCAGGGCGGGCGAGTCCGGAGACCACCACCGGGAGGAGTTCACAATGCTGGAGTGGTATCGCGTCGGCGGCACCTGGGAGACTCTCATGGACGACGCCCAGGGAATGGTCGCACTCGCCCTCGAGGCCACAAACCCCGGACGCACGACAATACCGTTCAGGGGGGAATTGGTGGATTTCTCAGGCAAATGGGAACGACTGACCGTGGAGGAGGCATTCGCACGATACGCAGGATGCACACTGCGGGAGGCAATCGACCAGGGACGCTTCGAGGAGGCACTCTGCCTGGAGGTGGAACCACACCTCGGAATCAAACGCCCGCTCTTCCTGACGGAATACCCCAGGGAATGCAGCGGACTCTCCGCACCGCTCGAGGGCAGGACGGACACGGTCGCACGCTGGGAACTCTACGTCGGAGGACTGGAAATCGGGAACGCATGCACAGAACTCGCCGACGCGGCAGACCAGGAAGTGCGCTTCCAGAAGACTGCGGAATTGCGCAACTCCGAGGGACGACAGGTCTACCCAATGGACCAGGCATATATGAACGCACTCTGGAACGGCTTTCCGCTCTGCGCAGGAACCGCAATCGGACTCGACCGCCTCGCAATGGTCCTCACAAACGCATCGGATATCGCACAGGTCCGTGCATTCTAGGTACGCGCGTGTACATTTATTAAAAGGATTATAAGGAAAGAAAACCCAACACCACGACACGGCCACGATGCTGGAATCCTCTCTCGAACATCTGAAGGAATTCTGCGAATACCTTTCGCTTGAGCGGGGACTCTCACGGAAGACAATCCTCTCATATCGGAGCGACCTGGTTATCTTCGGAAGGTTTCTCGAGGCAAGGAAGATCACCTCTCCCGCAGAGGTCACACGGGAAATAATCCGCGACTTCCTGGCAGAGGAGGGAAAACGGGGAATGTCGGAAAGGTCCCGGGCAAGGGAGCTGGTCTCGGTCAAGATGTTCTTCCGGTTCCTCGTGCTAACACAATGTCTGGAGGCGGATGTGACGGAGGTGATGAGCGCACCAAAGCTGACGGCGAAAATCCCGGAATGCCTCAGCGTCGAAGAGGTGTCACGGCTGCTGACGGCATACGATTGCCCCCCGGATGAAAAGTCCGCCCCGAAATATCTCCGGAACAGGGCAGCACTGGCACTCCTCTATGCGTCGGGAATCAGGGTCTCGGAGTTGTGCGACCTAAAGCTCGCGGCAATTGACTTCGCCGAAGGGGTGATGAGGGTGCGCGGAAAGGGGGACAAGGAAAGGCTCGTCCCATTCGATGCACAGGCCGCAAGGGCTATGCAGGATTATCTCGAACAGGGAAGGGCGGCACTGGATGTGACAGGCAGATGCCCGTATCTGATGGTGAGCATCCGCGGAAGACAGATGAACCGACGGACATTGTGGGGAGTCGTCGAAGAGGCAGGACGACTCGCGGAAATCAATAAAAGAATCCACCCACATCTGCTGAGACACTCGTTTGCAACACATCTCCTCGCAAACGGGGCAGACCTCAGGGCAATCCAGGAACTCCTCGGACACGCCTCCATCGATACAACACAGGTCTATCTCTCCACTGATACCTCCAAAATCGCAGACGCATTCCACAAATTCCATCCACGTAGTAGAGGATAGGGAGAAGAATGTAGAATGTAGTGCGTGGCCACTTTGCAGTGGGCTACCGTTGAGCGCGGCGGGATGCCGCGTAGTAGAGGATAGGGAGGAGAATGTAGAATGTAGTGCGTGGCTGGCGCGCGCGGGCGCGCCTCGCACGGCAGAATCGCCGTGCGATCCCTGTGTGAATCACCTCCTGTCCTCTATCGCACGGCAGAATCGCTGTGCGACCTATAACCCTGGATTCCCGCCAACGCATAACGAGATGACGTTGTAATTCCAGTTTTTTCACC
>OIYX01000327.1_pt1 | contig 17452 bp, 17 predicted proteins | sample 1588431 | NCBI WGS metagenome assembly OIYX01 (sample SAMN03283241) | human gut metagenome | biome: human-associated habitat; material: feces | host: Homo sapiens | place: Peru | collected 2012
AGAGCTGGCTCTTTTCCATGGCCGGGAGCAGGAAGCCGATCGCGTTTTCCTGCTGCGCAAGCTCGATGAGGGCGTCGTCGTCGTGGATATAGTCGATCTCGCCGGGGTTATGCTTGAGATAGTCGTCGAGGAAGCCCTGCAGCGCGCCGACGGCCAGCTCGGACTTCGCGCGGTCGAGATAGACCGTGCCGGTCTCCCCGCCGATGTACCATTTGACGGGGAAGCCGCCCTCGGCGCACCACGTTTCCTCCAGCGCCTTGAGCAGCTTATGCGGCTCGCAGCGGAACACGACGCGGTGGATCGGCTCGAAAACCTGCGCCTCGTCGTGGATGTTCTCCAGCTCGACGAGGGCATAGCGCGCCGGATGCTCCGAAAGATCCTCGCCGGGATGCTTCGCCTTCAGCTCCTCGTAGCAGGATTTCGCCGTGGCAAGCGAGTGGTTGCCGTCGCCGACGGCGAAGACCATCGGCACGCCCTTGAGACCGACGTATTTTTCGCCCACCGTCTCGGTGTAGCGCGCCAGCACGCGGTTGAATTCCTCGACGTCCGCGCCCTCAACGAGCCAGCCGGCGATGTGGCCGCCGTTTTCCATCAGGTCGAAATCGTAGAGCTTCTTGAGCTTGTCCTTCTTCGCGCCGATCGGCTCGATCAGCTCCTTTTTGTGGTCGTCGCAGAGCATGAGGATGTGCGGCAGCTCGATGGGCGCGTCGCGGCGCACGCGCTGACGCGGCGGGATGCGCTCGGCCACGGTGCGCTCGGTGGCGCGGATCGGCGAGGTCGCGCCGGTGGAGTAGTCATAGGCGTCGAGGTCGACCATGCCGACCAGACCCTTGCGCACGGAGCCGTTTTCGAGCGTGCGCTCGACATAGACCAAGCTGTTATGATAGGTCGTGAAGACGTGATCCTTCATATACTGCGCCATGGTCGCGTTGATGACGCGGGTATGCTCCGCCTCTTTTTCGGTGCCCAGCTCGGCCTCCGGCAGGATCAGGTTGATCGTAGAGACCGCGCCCTCGGCATTTTTCCGCACTCTGTCCCAATAGGCCTGATCCGACGTGAACTGGTCGCAGGCGATCACCGCCCATTTTTCCATGCTGTCGGTCTTGGGCATGAGAATATCCGCCGGTAAGAATGCATTCATAAGGAGAATCCGCCTTTCAAAAAAATTTTTTGGTTTACTGAAATAATTATAGCGGAAATTGCCGGATTTGTACAGTCTTTTCTGCCGGCATTTTTGACAAAAAACACCGCGCAAACTGCGCATAGTGCCGAAAATCATGCGCATACTAGCACCAGCACAAGGATGGGAGGGAAACCGACTTGGATATTTTTGCGCTCATCGTGAGCATCATCGGCTCGGTCAACTGGGGACTGATGGGCTTGTTCCGTTTTGACCTCGTGGCATGGCTCTTCGGCGGTCAGGCAAGCGTCGTCAGCCGCATCATCTATGTTGTCGTCGGCCTTGCGGGTCTTTGGTGCATCTCGTTCCTGTTCCGGCGCCATGCGCTCGGAACGGACGCCGCCGACGCCTGACCCCGGAACGGCAAAAAGGCACGGACTCTTCGATTGAAAGAGATCCGTGTCTTTTTTGCATATCAGCGCGCCTTTGGCTTCACGGCTCGGACGGCTGCGTCTGCGGCGGCTGTGCGTTCAGGCCGGAGGTCAGCACGTCTGCGAGCGACTTGTCCGTCAGGAAGGTGTTGAGATTATAAAGATACAGCACATCCGTCACGCCCTCGCGGTTCAGCAGCGCCGCAGCTCCGTCGTAATAATACCGCGCGTCGATCATGAGAATGCGGTCATAATACGGCACGAGGAAGGGCACGAGGCAGTTTGCATAGGAATCCTTGAACATCAGGAGCACCCTGCCGGTGTCGGCCGTGGTGCGGATGTCGACCTGAGGATGGTTGCCGCCGAGGAACACCGCATACTGATCCTTGTCCTCCAGCGCCTGACTGGAATAGAGCGAGCAGGTCAGCCTCTGCTCATCCGGAATGGACACAGTATAAGACACGTCGGTCTTGGGGATGTAGACGTCGATGGCGTCGCGCGCGCTGTGGCTGCCGCTGCGCGAGGCCAGCGTGCCCTCGAAGGAATTGCTCACGCGGTAAACGTCGTATTCCGTCGAGGCCGAGGCGGACTTCAGCCCCAGAGAGGGCGCCATTGCCTCGAAGGCATATTTCGCGCCGAGGCTCGTCCAGTGGTGGTCGGTGCGGTAAAACAGCCCCTCGTCGCCGTGGGCGCAGAGCGTCTCGGTCACGTCGATGAAGTCCAGCCCGTCGAGCGCGTGCTTCAGCTCCTTGAGCTGCCTGCGCTGATCGGTCACGGGGGCGTTCCGCGGCAGCTTGTCGGCGCAGACCGTCACGGCGTTCGGAATGATCGCCGCATGCATTTTAACGCTCGGGAAGGCCTCGGCAAGCTCCCGCATGGCCTCCTCGTTTTTCTGCAAATTCCGCTCGTCCGGCGCATCCTGCTTCTCCATCAGATAGCCGTCGCGGCACAGGTAGACGCCGTTTTCCTCCTTTGCGCCGAGCAGCCGGTCATAGGCGAGCTTCAGCGACACCCAGCCGTCGCGGCCGACGAACTGATCGGAGTCATAGGCCTCCAGATCCGACGTAAAGCTGCCGTCGAGCAGCTTGCTCAGCGAGAGCTTCGGCCGCTGCGCCAGCACGCGGTTTTCATTGTCGGAAAACGCGCGATCCGGCGTCAGGAGGCCGATGATGCCCCAGATCAGCACAAAGGCCGTCAGCATCAGCAGCAGATAGCCGCCCTGAAGCTCCCGGTTCCGTTTGCGCCGGAGCTGACGCGCCTGCCGCCGCTGCAGCATCCGTTCGCTGCGATTTTCCAAAGCGCACACCCCCTGTCAGAATTGAAAATAAAGGAAGGTAGAATAGGTCGCGTTGGTCATGCCCGCGACGCTCAGCACGAACAGCAGCACGAACCACAGCGCCGAGAGCGCCGCAAGAAGCTGCCCGCGCCGATAGCAATACTGCCCGGCAAGCTTGCCGGCCGGGAAGGCCGCAAGGCCGCCGATCAGCAAAAGCGGCCAGCACTGACTGAAATAGTATTTCGCCGTCGCGTCCAAAAAGCCGACGTGCCCGCCGAAGAACATCCGCCCCAGCCAGCAGGCAGCGTCGCCGACCGTGCCGGAGAAGAAGAACACCCAGCCGATCATCACGAGAAGAAGCGTCAGAGCATGGCGCAAAAAACGCGGAATATGCTCGAGAATGCTTCGAAAAACAAACTTTTCCAAGATCAAAACCACGCCGTAATACAGCCCCCAGAGCACGAAGCTCCAGCTCGCGCCGTGCCAGAGGCCGGTGAGCAGCCAGACAATGAGCAGGTTGCGCACGGTCTTGCCCGCGCCCCTGCGGCTGCCGCCGAGCGGGATATAGACATAATCACGGAACCACGCGCCGAGGGAGATATGCCAGCGCCGCCAGAACTCCGTCACGCTCGCCGAGAGGTAGGGATAGTCAAAGTTGGGCGCCAGCTCAAAGCCGAACATCTGCGAGGTGCCGATGGCCATGTCGGAATAGCCGCTGAAGTCGAAATAGAGCATCAGCGTGTAGCACAGGGTGCCGAGCCACGCGCCGCAGGTCGAGAGGTTCACGCCGCCGATGTCCGAGAGGGCATAGAACGTCGTGCCGAGCGCGTTGGCCAGCAGCACCTTCTTGGCCATTCCCACAACGAACATCCGAGCACCCGCGCCGAGCGCCGTCAGGTCGAACGCGTGGGGCTCGAGCTGCTTGTCAAAATCGGCGTACTGCACGATCGGCCCGGAGACGAGCTTGGGGAAAAAGGTCACATACAGGCTGAAGCGGAACAGGCTCTTCTGCACCGGCGCCTTGCCGCGGTACACGTCGAACAGATACGACAGCAGCGAGAAGGTATAAAACGACAGGCCGATGGGCAGGGGCAGCTCCCGCACGCGCAGGCTCAGGCTCAGCAGCGAGTTGACCGTGTGCAGCAGGAAGCCGTAGTACTTGAAAAAGCCCAGCAGCAGCAGATTCAGGAGCACCGTGACCGTCAGCACGAGCCTCGCGCGGCCGGTTTTTCCCTTTTTTTGGTATGCGGAAAGCTCCAGCGCCGCCAGATAGTTCACAAGGATGCTGCAAAGCATCAGCACCAGATATTCCGGCGTGCCCCACGCGAAAAACACGATGCCGCAGAGCAGCAGCACGACGTTCCTGCCGCGCTTGGGCAGAAGATAATACAGCAGCAGGCTGACAGGCAGCCAGATGAAGGGGAAGATCAGATTCGTAAACGACATATTGCCCCTCCCCTACAGTGCGCCGCGGAAGACGTTGACCGCCGTGTCGGCCTGCGCGCCGACGACGAACAGCACATAATTCCCGCGCACCTCGATGCGGCTGAAATTGCACAGCATGTTATACTGCTCGACGCCGTAGCCGTCAAAGACCGTCTTCTGCGACTCGAGCCGCTTTTCCACCGCCGCGCGGACGCCGTCGGCCTGCGCCGGATCCTTCAACTTGACAAGAAACAGCTCCTCAGCCTCCATATTCGTCAGCGGATAGTACAGCGCGCAGCCCTCGAACTGCGTCGGGTCGAGGCCGTAAAAGCGGCGCACCATCTGGTTGTCACCCTCCTGCATCGCGCTGAGGTTCATCCCGGAGGTCACGGCCTGCTTCACGGCCTCAAACGGCTGCTCGCTGACCGGATCGGACGCGAACTTCAGCCAAAGGAAGCCGACAGCCAGCAGCACGACCAGCCAGCGCGCCAGCTTGAGCAAAATCGGTCTATTCACCGGTCGTGTCCTCCCCCCATGATGCAATGATCAGATTGGCCGCCCAATAGGGATAAAACGTGCTCTTAACGTGGATCCCGTCGCCCTCCCAGAGGTCGGCATGCTCCTGACAGATTGCCTCGTTATCGGCAAAGATCAGGCCGTTTTCCTTGCAGTACACCTCGATCGCGGCGTTGAACTCGGGAATCCTGCCCCAGCGCTCCTGCGTCTCGAGCGCGGCATCGCGCGCCGGGAGAATGGAGCTGACGACAATCTTGGCCTTCGGAAGCGTGCGCCGCAGGCTCTCGATCATCTTCGCAAAGCCCTCGGCATAGTCCGAGGGCTGATCCCACCTGCCGACGCCGAGGTCGTTCAGACCGTAGCAGAGAAAAACGGTCGAGGGGTTCAGCTTTGCCAGTTCGTCGAGCCGCTGCGAGACCTGCAGGATGGTCGCGCCGCTCTCGGCCAAAACGCGCGATTCATCCAAAAAGCCGAAATAAGAGAAGCCCACCGCGCGGGAATCTCCTAAAATGACATAGTTTTCAAAATATTTCCATACGCCGCTGCGGTCGTCGATCAGCGACTGGATGCGCTGCTCCCGCTCGCGCAGGATGCGCTGCTGCTCGATCTGCCGGAGCTTCTCCTCGACGGCATCGGGGCTTTGCGCCTCGAGCGCCTTCAAATAGGCCACGCCCTCGGAGCAGCGCTGCTCCTCCTCGCTCGGTTTGCATCCGGAAAATGTGGAAAGAGCCATGAATATGGTCAAAGCACCGGCTGCCAGCCGGTAAATTCTTCTCTTTTTCAAGTGTAAGCCTCATTCTCCGCGGTGCGGGCATTCCGGCGGATTTTTGTTATATTACAAATGACGGTGCGTCTTCGTGCGGAAAAGGGCAGCGCCCGCGCGCCGCCCCGTCCTCCTCGTTCTTCCCTGACGAGCATATTAAGTCTAGCATAGATACCCGGCATTTGCAACCGTTTTTCGACCCTCTGCGACATAATTTTTTGTTATTTTTTGTTTTTTTACATGGACAAAAAATCACCGTTCCGCGCCGATGGTTTTTCCCGGAATGCACGAAGCCCGCCCCCCCGCCTGCGTGCGCATGGCACGGCGGGGTGCGGGCTTCGGAGGGATGAGATCGCATCCGTCCGGCGGGGTCAGATATCCTGTCTGCCCTCCAGTGCGCGCAGCAGGGTGACCTCGTCGGCATATTCAAGCTGACCGCCGACGGGAATGCCGTAGGCCAGACGCGTCACGCGCACCTCCAGCGGGCGCAGCAGGCGCGAGATATACATTGCCGTAGCCTCGCCCTCGGTGTCGGGGTTCGTGGCCATGATGACCTCGCGCACGCCGCCCTTTCCGACGCGCTCCAAAAGCTCGCGCACACGGATGTCGTTCGGGCCGATGTGGTTCAGCGGCGAGATCACGCCGTGCAGCACGTGATATACCCCGCGAAACTCTCTCGCGCGTTCCATGGCTACAACGTCCTTCGGATCGGCCACGACGCAGATCAGGCCGCGGTCGCGCGTCTCGTCGTCGCAGATCGGGCAGATGTCCCGGTCAGTCAGATTTTGGCACATCGGGCACAGGTGCACGGTCTTTTTTGCCTCGAGGATCGTCTCGGCGAACTCCTGCGCCTCCTCCTGCGGCAGACTCAGAAGATGAAACGCCAGCCGCTGCGCCGTCTTGCCGCCGATACCCGGCAGCTTTGCAAATTGCTCGGTCAGCCGCTCCAGTGCGGCGGGGAAATAGCGCATCAGAACAGGCCGCCCAGATTCAGGCCGCCGGTCAGCCGCGAGAGATTCTGGGACGCCTCGGTGTCCGCCTTGCGCATGGCCTCGTTGACCGCGCCGACGATCATATCCTGAAGCATCTCAACGTCGTCGGGATCGACCGCCTCGGGCGCGATGGAGATGGAGAGCACCTCGTGCTTGCCGTTGACGACCGCCTTCACGACGCCGCCGCCGACCGTCGCCTCATATTCCTTGCTCTCCATTTCCTCCTGCATCTTCAGCATATCCTGCTGCATCTTCTGCGCCTGCTTCACCATGTTCATGTTCATGCCGCCGCCCATACCGCCGCGGAATCCGCCCTTTGCCATATTCATTCTCCTTCGAGTTTTTAATTTTTGAATGTGGTTATTATACCATAGCCTCCGGTGCTTTGCAAGCTTGCGCAGAAATTTCGCCGTCCTCCGGCAGCCTCCGCAGCACGCGGCAGGGATTGCCGGCGGCGACGCAGTGGTCGGGGATGTCGTGCGTGACCACGCTGCCCGCTCCGATGACGACGTTGCTGCCGATCGTCACGCCGGGCAGGAGCTGCGCGCCGCCGCCGATCCAGACGTTGTCGCCGATCACGATCGGCAGTGCGTATTCCCAGCCGGCGTTGCGGCGCGCGGCGTCCAGCGGATGCCTCGAGGTATAAAGACCGCAATTTGGCCCGAGCAGCACGTTCTCGCCGATCTGCACGCCGCCGGCGTCGAGGATCACCAGATTATGATTGGCATAAAAATTCTCGCCCAGCTCAATACTGCCGCCATAATCGCACCAGAACGACGGCTCGATCCAGCACGCCTTGCCGACCCTTCCGAGCAATTCCTCCAGCAGCGCGCGCCGGCTCTCCGCGTCCTCCCGGCTCAGCTCGTTATACGCCCGGCAGAGCTTCTTGGCTCGATCCCGCTCGCGCGCCAGCGCGGCGTCGTTCGCGTCATAAAGCTGCCCGCTCAGCATTTTTTCTTTTTCCGTCATGGCATCGTCCTCCTTATCCGTTTGTAGTATACGCCAAGAGACGCACTGCGTCAATCCCTCTTGCAATTTTCCCCAGAATCGGGTAAAATGGGCGCAAGGGAGTGGTTTCTATGCGAATTCTTTTGATCGACGGGCAGGGCGGGCAGCTCGGCGCGCAGCTCGTGCGCGGCATCGCCGCGAAATTCCCGGATGCGGAGCTGACCGCAGTCGGCACGAACGCCACGGCGACGGCCGCCATGCTCAAGGCCGGGGCAAAACGCGCCGCCACGGGGGAAAACCCGGTCGTGCTGGCCTGCCGCAGAGCCGACGTCATCGTCGGGCCGATCGGCATCGTGATCGCCGACTCCATGCTCGGAGAGGTCACGCCGCGCATGGCCGTCGCCGTCGGTCAGGCGGACGCCGTGCGCGTTCTGATCCCCGTCAACCGCTGCGAAAATCTCGTCGCCGGCGTCCCGGAGCAGCCAACGGCCGCTCTGCTCGCGGACGTTGTGGCGCAGCTGGAGACGCTGCAAAAATAGGGCTTGCGAAATCCGTCATTTTATGCTAAAATAATGCCGCTGCTCAGAAGAGCAGCGGCGGAACAGAAGTTCCTTTTTTGAACGGCAACCCCGAATTTTGATGAGACGACCGGAAGGCGTCCGTTTCCCTGTAGGGAAGGCGGCGTCTTTTTTTCGTCCCGAAAGGAGCTTTTTATGACCGCAAAACAGTCCAAATCCCTGCAAAACCTGATCTATTCCGCCGTCTTTCTCGCGCTTGCCTACGTACTGCCCTTCCTGACCGGGCAGATCCCGACCGTCGGCAAGATGCTTCTGCCGATGCACCTGCCAGCCCTGCTCTGCGGCTTCGTCTGCGGCTGGCAGTGGGGGCTTGGCGTCGGCTTTCTCGCGCCGCTGCTGCGCTCGCTGACGCTCGGAATGCCGCCCTTCTTCCCGATGGCCGTCTCGATGGCCTTTGAGCTGGCCGCCTACGGCGCGGTAGCCGGCCTGATGCGCCGCGCGCTGCCGAAAAAGGTCGGCTGGGACTATGTCTCGCTGATCGTCGCCATGCTCGCAGGCCGTCTGGTCTGGGGCGCGGTGCGCTTCGCCTGCACCGGTCTGGACGTCTCGGCCTTCGGCCTCACTGCGTTCTGGACGGGCGCCTTCGCCACGGCGTGGCCCGGGATCGTGCTGCAGCTCGCCGTTGTTCCCCCGCTCGCCGCTCTGTTCGCAAAGATCAAAAAGCAATAAACGCAGCCCGCCAAAGTAACGGCGCAGCCGCGAAATGCCGGCGCCGCATGAGGCTCGGAGCACAAAACAGCCAAACGTCCATGCCTTCAGCTTTGGAAGGCATGGACGTTTTGACCGCGCAGAAGGCCGGCTCGCGCGGTGCGAGCCGGCCTTTTATGGTTCCGTCCGGAATTACAGCAGGTTGGAGAAGTGCTTGATGGTGCGAACCATCTGAGAGGTGTAGGAGTTCTCGTTGTCGTACCAGGAAACGACCTGAACCTGATAGGTGTCGTCGTCGATCTTGCTGACCATGGTCTGCGTGGCATCGAACAGGGAGCCGAAGCGCATGCCGATCACGTCGGAGGAGACGATGAGATCCTCGTTGTAGCCGAAGGACTCGTTGGACTGCGCCTTCATCGCGGCGTTGATGCCGTCGACGGTGACGTCCTTGCCCTTAACGACGGCGACCAGAATGGTGGTCGAGCCGGTGGGAGTCGGGACACGCTGAGCAGAGCCGATGAGCTTGCCGTTCAGCTCGGGGATGACGAGGCCGATGGCCTTGGCAGCGCCGGTGGAGTTCGGAACGATGTTCACAGCGGCAGCGCGGCTGCGGCGCAGGTCGCCCTTGCGCTGCGGGCCGTCGAGCGGCATCTGGTCGCCGGTGTAGGCGTGGACGGTGGTCATGATGCCGGAGACGATGGGAGCATAGTCGTTCAGAGCCTTGGCCATGGGAGCCAAGCAGTTGGTGGTGCAGGAGGCAGCGGAGATGATGTTGTCTTCCTTCGTCAGCTTGTCATGGTTGACGTTGTAGACGATGGTGGGCAGGTCGTTGCCGGCCGGAGCGGAGATGACGACCTTCTTGGCGCCGGCGTCGATGTGAGCCTGAGCCTTTGCCTTGCTGGTATAGAAGCCGGTACACTCGAGGACGACGTCAACGTCGAGCTTGCCCCAGGGCAGGTCGGCCGCGTTCGGCATCTTGTAGATGACGATCTTCTTGCCGTCGACAACGATGTAGTTGTCTTCGCCTTCGCCCTCGTTGTACTCGACCTTGTGGTCGCGAGCGTAGTTGCCCTGCGTGGAGTCGTACTTCAGCAGATGCGCGAGCATCTTGGAAGAGGTCAGGTCGTTGATGGCCACGACTTCGTAGCCCTCAGCGCCGAACATCTGGCGGAAGGCCAGACGACCGATGCGGCCAAAGCCATTGATAGCAACTTTAACAGACATATTAGATTCCTCCAATTTCAGCGTCGCAATGCGGCGCAGATTTATGTTTTCCAACATTCCATATTATATACGAAAGATTTCTTATCTGCAACTGTCATTTTTCATAAAATTTGAGAATATTATGTCATTTTTTAGAAATAAATGCGTAAATATGACAAAAGACGAAAAAAAGATTTCGTCACGCGCTCCCGGCCTTGGCACATGGAGCAGACGGGCAGGCTGCTGTCCGCGTGCGGCGCACACGCCGAATGCCGTTTCGCCCTCAACCGGATATGATCGAGCGGATCATCAGAAAGATCAGGAACGCCAGCGCCGCGCCCGCTGCGATGGCGATGCCGACCGTCAGGCCGCGGTCAAAGCGCGCCATTTTCTCCTGCAGCTCCTTCTGCTGCTGCCGCTTCTGCCTCTGCTTCTCGTGTTTTTTTGACATGGCGCGCCCTCCGTCCTCTTTTTTCGTGTTCAGCATACCACGCTCGCACGAAAATTGCAAGCGCTTTTTCCGCACGAACGGAGCTGGCGGCCGAGGGGCGGAAAAGCCCGCAGACGCGAATTAAGGAACCTCTGAATAAATAGGCTGCGGCGCTCAGCGGGCCTTTTGCCCCAACTGATCGGTTTGAAAATCTTGAAATACGAAAAGGATTCCTGCGATTTCCAAACCTCAATTTGGAAACAAAATCCCTCGCTGACCGCTCTTGCGATTGAATCAGAGCTTCCTTAATTATTTGTTGCATTCGGTCGGAATATATGGTAATATATTATAGTATGATATTATGGGTTTGGCTTGTCCGCGCTGCTGCGTCAGGTGCAGCGCCGGCGGCTCTCGGGAAGGACGCACATGATCGATCTGCACTGCCACATCATCCCGCATCTGGACGACGGCGCTTATGACGCGCGCGTTGCCTGTCAGATGGCGCATCACATGCTGCGCTGCGGCGTGAAGACCGTCGTGGCCACACCGCACAGCAACCTGATCGGCTCGCGCACCGGCTTTCTCGGCTCGCGCTATCGGCAGAGCTTTGGCCTGTTTTGCGCCCTGCTGCGGCAGGCGCATATTCCCCTTCAGGTGCTGCCCGGCAGCGAGCTGCTGGCCGATCCGTGCAACCTGACCCGTCTTTTGGAAAACCGCCTGCCCATCGTGCTCAACGGCACGGACTATCTGCTCGTGGAATTCTCGTTTACAGCGCCCGGTGCCGAGATCAGCGCCATGCTTCGAGACATCCGCAGCGCGGGCTACCGCCCGGTCATTGCGCATCCGGAGCGCTATCGCGCCGTGCAGAGCGACCTGCTTTGGGCCGAGCGCTGGTTTGAGCGCGGCTATCTGCTTCAGGTGAACAAGGGCAGTCTGCTTGACCGGCTTGGCGCGGCCTCCTGCGAGGCCTCTCACCGCCTGCTCGCGCGCGGCATGGTCGACGTGATCGCAAGCGACGCGCACGACATGCGGATGCGTCCGCCCGGCTTCCAATCGCTTCTGCCGATCCTGCGCCGTCTGTGCACGCCGGAGTACGTCCGCCTGCTGCTCGACGAAAATCCTGCCCGCATTCTTGACAATCGCACGGTGCGCTGAGCGCCGCGTCGCGAAGGAGGTCCTCCGATGAGGAATCTGAAAAATATCGTCATCTTTCTGTTTTTGGTGGTGTCCATTTTCTTCTGCGTGGTCTTCGCCTATATGCAGTTCATGCTCGACCGCACACCGCCGATGATCCGCTGCGACGGCGTGCCGCTTCAGGTCAGCGTCAAGGCCACCGACCGCGAGCTTTGCGCCGGACTGACCGCCACGGATGACGTCGACGGCGACCTGACCGGCCGCATCATCGTACGCAAGGTCTCCAAGCTCGTTGGCAGCAACACTGCCACGGTCAACTACGCCGTGTTCGACTCGTCGTCGAATTTCTGCACCTTCTCGCGCAGCGTCTACTACACCGACTACTGCAAGCCGAAATTCGCCCTTTCCCAGCCTCTCATTTACAGCGTCAGCAGCACGGTCAGCCTTCAGGACCGACTGACGGCCACGGACGTGCTCGACGGCGACATCTCCGCCCGCATCCGCGTCTCCTCGACCAACCTGAGCAACACCGCCAGCGGCAAATACCCGATCACGGTGCAGGTCACCAACAGCAGCGGCGATTCCTCCATTCTCCAGTTGACCGTGACGATCCAAAACATCGTCTCGACCCAGCCGATCATCCGGCTTTCGGACTATCTCATCTACGTCAACGGCTCGGAGCGCCTCACGCGTGAGGATTTCCGCTCCTATATCGACAGCGTCCAGAGCGACGGCATCCTGCTCGAGCCCGTCGACCCGTCGCAGGTGCAGATCACCGGCTTTGCCGACATCAACGGCGACGGCGTGCAGGAGGATCTGTTCGACAGCGACGGCAGCTTCGTCGACGTTCCCGCCGGCAGCTACGATATTTCCTATTTTTACACCAACTCCGACGGCCAGAGCTACGAGGTGATCCTGACCGTCGTCAAAGAATAAGAGGAGCGCGCAAATGGAAGAACAAAAACGGTTTAATTGGTCGGATTACGACCTGTTCTGCATCCTGCGCTTCGTTCTGCGCAATTTCTGGCTCGTGCTGATGGCGGCGCTGATCGCCGTCATGGCCGCCTTCCTCGCCGAGACCTTCGTAGTCACGCCGCAGTACACCAGCACGACGACCTTCTCTGTGACCTCGCGCAGCTCGCTCGGCGCGGGCTTCGGCACCGTCGCCGCAACGGACACGCTTGCCGATCAGTTCGGCGAGGTGCTGCAAAGCGACATCGTTCAGCAGGCCGCGGCAAGGCGCATGGGGCTCGATGCCTTCCCGGCGACGATCTCTGTGTCCGTCCCCCCCAGCACGAACATCATCCAAATGAGCATCACCGCCGCCTCCCCGGAGCTGGCCTATAAATCCGCCCTCGCCATCATCGACTGCCACAAGGAATACACCGCCATGATCTTCTCCAGCGCCACGCTCGACAGCATCAACGGCCCGGTGCTTCCGCATCTGCCGTCGAATCAGGCCGGGCAGCAGAGGCTCCTGCGGCTTGCCGCCCCGCTCGGCGCGGCGGCAATGGTGGTGCTGCTGGTCTTTCTGGCCATCAGCGCCGACACCGTGCAGACGCCCTCCGGCGCCAAGCACCAGATCGACGGGCAGCAGCTTTCCGTGATCTATCACGAGCGGACGCGCCGCTCTCTGAGCGACCGTCTCCGCCGCCGCAAAAAGGCGCTGCTGATCTCCAACCCGACCTGCAGCTTCTACTACACCGAGACCATCCACCTGCTGCGCGTGCTGCTCGAGCGGCAGCACGAGAAAAAGGGCAGTCAGGTCTTCCTGATCTCCAGCTACGGCGAAAACGAGGGAAAATCGACCATTGCCGCCAACCTCGCGCTCTCTCTTGCGCAGAAGCACCGCCGCGTGCTGCTGCTTGACGCCGACCTGCGCAAGCCGGCGCAGGGCCTGATCTTCGAGCAACCGGTCGACCACCGGCGCAACGTCTCGCGCTTCCTGAACTTCGGCTTCACCGAGGAGCAGCTCGACGAGGCGACCGTGCGCATTGAGGGCACGCAGCTGAAGCTCATGCCGGCCAAGGCGATCCCGCGCAAGCGGGTCGAGTCCTTCTCGGCCGACGCCTTCAAGCCGCTGCTCGAGGCGCTGCGCAGAAAATACAGCTATATCATCATCGACACGCCCCCCATGGGGCTGTTCGTCGACGCCGAGGTGCTCGGCGATCTGGCCGACATCTCGCTGCTGGTCGTGCGGCAGGACACGATGCCCGCCATTGTGATCAACGACGCGATCGACAGCCTGACCGACACCAAGGCTGAATTCCTCGGCTATGTGCTCAACAACGTGCAGTCCTTCCACTCCGTGGCGCTGGCCGGCACGCGCGGCTACGGCTACGGCTATGGCTACGGATACGGCTACGGCTCCGGTTATGGCTATGGCTACGGTTATGGCTATGGCTACAGCAAGAGCAAAAGGGCCGCCAAGACATCCCGCCAAGCCGCCAATCGCAGCGGCGGCGAGTCGGCGCGTGCAGACAAAAACGGGCAGGAGGCCGGTCACAATGGATGAACAAACCAAGCGCGGCAACGTGCTCAACCGCACCTTCACCGTCGTTTTACACAACTTTCTCTCTGCGGCGCGGCGGCTGATCTGGATCGTCGTGCTGCTGGCCGGGCTGGCAGGCGGCTTCACCTTTTACCGCCGGAACGCAGCCTACACGCCGAGCTATTCCGCAAGTGCGGTCTTCATGGTGCGCGCCAACTACGCCGCAACGACGGACATTCTCAGCTACAGCAACTATATGGACAAAAACGCCACGCAGCTTCTTGCGGCGGCCTTCCCCTACATCATCCAGAGCGAGACGACGCAGATGCTCCTGCGCCAATATCTGAAAACGGACACGGTCAACGGCACGGTCAGCTCGACCACTACGGCCGACACCGCCCTCTTCACGCTGACCGTGACGAGCAACAGCGCGCAGGACGCCTATGACATTCTCAAGGCGATCATCGCCGTCTATCCGAACGCCGCCAGCAGCATCCTCGGCGACACGCAGATCCACATCATCAACGAGCCGTCCGCCCCGCCGGTCGTTCCCGTGAACCAAAACCATGCCAAGCAGGCCGGGCTGCGCACCGGCGCGCTCGTGCTGGCAGCCGGGTTGTTCCTGATCTTCCTGCTGTCGCTCTCGCGCCGCACCGTGCATTCCGCCGAGGATCTGCGCAAGCTCGTCAACCTCAAATGCATGGCCTATATCCCCTCGGTCAAGCTGAAGAAGCACTCCCGAAAGGACCGCCTGCATCTGACCATCACCAACCCGCATATTTCGCCCTCGTTCACCGAATCCATCCGCAACCTGCGCGTCAAGCTCATCAAGCAGATGGACGACCGGCGGCAAAAGGTGCTCGTCGTCACGAGCACCCTGCCGAACGAGGGAAAATCCACCGTCGCGACGAACCTCGCCCTCTCGCTGGCCTCCGAGGGCAAGCGCGTCATCCTGATCGACGGCGACCTGCGCAAGCAGACGCTCAAGGCCGGCATCGGCGTTTCCGAGCCGTCCGACGGTCTTGTGGAGATCCTTCAGAACACGGCGCAGAATTTCCGCCTGCTGAACGTTCCGGATTCCACGCTCCTGCTGCTCTCCGGCGACAGCACCTTCGACCAGCCGCAGGTGCTGCTGGATTCTCCGCGCATGAAGCAGGTCATCGAGCTGTTGCGCACCCGGATGGACTACGTCATCATCGACGCGCCGCCTGCGGGCATTCTCTCCGACGCGGCGACCATGGCCAAGCATGCCGACGCCGTGCTCTACGTCGTCCGGCAGGATATGGCCGCATCGACCCAGATCCTCAACTCGATCCAAGCGCTGTCCTCAAGCGGCGCAAACCTGATCGGCTGCGTGCTGAACAAGACCCAAGTCGGCACCACGCGCAGCGGCTACGGCTCCAAATACGGCAACAGCTACGGCTACGGCTACAACTATGGCTATAAATACGCCGTTGGCTACGGCCGCCGCCACCGCTCCGGCTACGACGCGGGCGAGCCCGTCGGGGACGACCTGCTCTCGGAGGAGATCAGCCAAGCCGCCGACCGAGCCGACGAATGAGCCGTCTCTTCCGAAGGGAGGCGCCGATATGGCTCTGATCAAAAAAATATCCCGCCGCATCAAGGACGGCACGCTCCGCAACACCATCCTTGAAACGCGCTGGATCTATCGCCACACCCGCGCCTATTGGAAGGCCGTTCTGCTCTACACGGTGCTCGGCCTTTGCGCCACCGGCCTGAGCATGGTCATTGCGCTGGCCTCCAAGTCGCTGACCAACGCGATCATCTCGCGCAGCGGCCACGCCGTGCTGCGCATGGGCATCTGCGTCGTCGCGCTGGGGCTGGTCAACGTTTTGCTCTCGGCGATCATCGGCCGCTTTTCCGCAAAGATCAACTATCGCATCTCCAACGAGCTTCGCGAGGAGGTCTTCGGCGTCTTTCTGAACACCGAGTGGCAGTCGCTTCAGGAATATCGCTCGGGCGACCTGCTCTCGCGCATCAACACCGACGTGACGACCGTCGCCGCCAGCGTGCTCGGCTGGATCCCGACGCTGATCCTCAAGCTGACGCAGTTCGTTGCCTCGCTGGTGCTCATTCTCTGCTACGACCCGACCATGGCGCTCATGGCGCTGCTGACCGCGCCCGTCACCCTGCTGGCAGCCAAGCCGCTCATGGGGAAAATGCGGCGCTTCAGCCGCAAAATGCGCGACGTCAACAGCCAGATGATCTCCTTCCATGAGGAGGCGCTGCAAAATGCGCAGAGCATCAAGGCCTTTAACCTTGTCGACACCTTTCTCGACCGGCTGCGCCGCGTGCAGGAGCTGTACTACAACACCTCGATGGATTTCAACCGTCTGACCGTGTTCAACACCTCCCTGCTCTCGGCCTGCGGCATCGTCGTCAGCTATCTCTGCCTCGGCTGGGGCGCCTACCGGCTCTATCTCGGCGCGATCGACTACGGCACGATGGTGCTGTTCATGCAGCTTGCGGGCTATCTCTCCTCCGCGCTGACCGCTCTCATCAAGCTCGTGCCCTCTGCGATCGACTGCACCGTCGCAGCGCAGCGCATCATGACGATCTTCGATCTTCCGCGCGAAACGCATCGGGACGAGGACGCCGCGCGGCAAATGCTCCTCTCCGGCGAGCCGATCACCGTCCGCGTCGACCGGCTCGATTTCGGCTATCACCGCCGCGAGGCGACGCTCCGCAATGTCTGCCTGACCGTCCCGCCGTATCACACGGTCGCCGTGGTCGGCGCGTCCGGCGCGGGCAAGACCACCCTGTTTCGCCTGATGCTCGGTCTGCTCCGCCCGGACGGCGGACGCGCCGTGCTCTGCGCCGGCGGGCAGGAGCTTCCGCTCTCGCCCTCCACGCGTCAGTTTTTCTCCTACGTGCCGCAGGACAACGTCATTTTCTCCGGCACCGTCGAGGAGACTCTGCGTCTGGTCAAGCCCAACGCAACCGAGGAGCAGCTTTGGGACGCGCTGCGAACCGCCTGCGCCGATCAATTCGTCCGTGCGCTCCCGCAGGGGCTGCAAACGCCGCTGCGCGAGCGCGGCGGCTCGCTCTCCGAGGGGCAGAATCAGCGGCTGGCCATTGCCCGCGCCGTGCTCGCAGACGCGCCGATCCTGCTGCTCGACGAGGTCACCTCGGCGCTGGATTTGGACACCGAGCGGCAGGTGCTGCACAATATCTCCGCCCTGCACCGCAAGACCTGCATCCTCTCGACCCACCGGCCGAGCGTGCTGTCGCTCTGCAACAGCGTCTACCGCATCCGCGACGGACGTCTCGAGCCGCTGCCGCAGGAGGAGCTGCATCGAATGCAGTCCGGCAGCTGAGATAAAATAGAAAAAACAACGAGCCGTTTTTCACAACGGCTCGTTGTCTTTGATGCCACAGGCAGAGCAGACTTATACTAGGGAACCTCTGAATAAATCGGCATCGGCGCTCAGCGGGTCTTTTGCCCCAACTTTTCGGTTTGAAAATCTTGAAATACG
>OIYX01000332.1_pt1 | contig 17294 bp, 15 predicted proteins | sample 1588431 | NCBI WGS metagenome assembly OIYX01 (sample SAMN03283241) | human gut metagenome | biome: human-associated habitat; material: feces | host: Homo sapiens | place: Peru | collected 2012
CGGTTTATTTTCAGATATTTGCGACTTTTGGGTACAAGAAAGTGAAAAATTCAGATTATGCTGCCGCAATTCCTCCAACAGTTCCGACAATTGGCCCCCCAACCGCTCCTCAAACTGAAGCAACGTCACGCCATCGACCCCACCGGCCGAACCTTTCTGCTTGACAGCCTTCCAAGCGTCAAACAAGAGAGACTGCGAGCAAAGTCTGGAATACAGTGTAGGTTTGCCGGACACAGACATAAGTTTTGTTAGTTAATCGAGCGCCTCAAGGCAGCCATAAAGTCATCAGTTTGAATTGAATGCGCAGGCATATTCCCTGAAACGGACAAAATGGAATGTCGATTCCTTGCGTCCGTCCGGAAGTTCTCTAACATCCCGCCTTGTTGTAGAGGCCACACACCTGACCCCACTGGCGAGGAGTCTCTGAACCAAAGCATAAGTCAATGTCATCTCACCCATAATGTGAACTGTGGCCTCTTTGCCGGAAATCTTACCTCCTATCTCCTTAAGACATTCGTCCACTACAGATGCCAGCCTATCCTCTCCGATTTCCGGAGAGACCATCGGGAAAGCGATCTCGTCAAGATCACCATACTCGACCGCCGCCTTTTTCTGCTCCTCCGACCACTTGACGAACGGATGATTTGACACATTAAGGAATATTCGCGGCTTCGGTTCAGCCTCTACTGACGATGGCGCATCACCTATCCCCTGCCTGATCATCTCAATTCCCCTATCGACAATCGTAACAAAATCGCCAATGATTTTCTGCGAGGTCACCTTGTCCACAAAGCCGCCGTGGTTGACCTGATTGCGGCTGGTTGTCAAAGCCCTGTAAAAGAGCCTGATCTGTTTCACCCAATCCATCGAGAAAAAGCGACGAGCAAGCTGAGGATTCTCCGCCAGCCTTCCCTTCCAATCAGCCTCGGACACATTGTCCGCAATTCCGAAAACCGTAGCCCAAAAGTCTCTATAATTCCTGTCATTTTCTTGTTTACGACCATCCTTATAAGGATTCTCGAACGCATATTTATTGCAAGCCACAGTCACCAAACCCTCCTGACACAAGGTATAGCCCTGTTGCACAAGACGATACCGCTTGCACCACTCCAACGCCTGAATGATATTGCCCATAGAATCGCTCTTGAATCCAGCGACCTCATCCTTGATTGACAACAGAATCCTGCGTAGCGGATCCGGCATAGCAGCGTCGCCATTCGTTATCTTGTTAACAAGCTTATTTATCTTCAAGGCATCCTCTCCTTTGACAATCAGCTGACCACGGCAGGTTTCAATCTGCCCTACAAAACGGGTCAAGCATCCCATAAGTTCTCTGATGCGGTTTTGCGTGCCGGAAGAAAAGCATTCCTTATCCGAGTCTATAACACTTGCCAAAGACTCGGTCAGACTTGTCACCCTACCCATCTCTCGGAAAGATATGGCAGAGGATGTCCAGTTCTGAAGCGTGGCAAGCGACATCAGATCCATTATCGGCTTCTCCGGACCAGGGAACTCAAAGTTCCCATAGGACATATAAGCGATGGACACATTCTTCATATATTTGGCATAGCTGCTGAGAACAAGGACGAACATCGGCAGGTAACGGAATCCGTGGGTAAAATCAAAGTACAGTTCATCGCCATTCTTAAGAAGAGCGAAGACCTGACTGAATATTCCCCACATCTCGTCAATATTCTGTCCGTCGTTGATGTCAACCGCCTCCACACGGCAATTAAGACCCATCTCTGCGATTCCGCTTTCCAAGCAAGGATAAGGCTCAATGTTTCCGAGCCTATCCTTTCGCTCATCATTGACAAGATGCCAATTCTCTTCCTTGGCCTTCTTTGTGACCAGAATGTAAACGACATCATTCTCCGACCATTCCTTCGCTCCAATCTCATTCAATGTCGCCAACTGGATGAACTTCGTGTTCATTCCGCTGTTTTTCCCGACATACAGACACTCGTTGTACCAGCTGATGCCCAAAACCGATATAAATACCTTTCTACCCATGAACTTAAACTGTAATATTCTCTAATTTGGCCTTTATCGAAAGATTCCGCATCGGAACAGTCCGACTTTCCTCATTATCAATAATAGGCTTCTTGGCATCATGGCATACACTATAATATTCTTTTATTAATTTCGGCCTGTATAGCCAAGTCCGCTTGTTCAATCTTCCTATTAAGTTGTTTTTCAGATACCCGTTCCCAATTTTCATTGCCAATTCTCGCAGAGTACCCGTTCAATCTCTTTGAAAAATACGGCAGATTCTCGGGAATGTGGCCTTTTTTGGTGCTTTTAACTTGTGCGAATTCATTGTCAGATGGATTTGTACTCATACGCATATAAGTAAAATAAGCTCCCTTAACATTAGGAATTCCTTTCGCCATAGCAAAAAGTTCCGCCAACGATTCCGATGACTTCCTGTGCGGATAATGCTTCCTCATCTCATTTTCGAATATATTACGATAATACTTAGCCTTTTTTAAACCGTCTCCAGATTTCACTTCGTTTCCTGTCACTAAGACATCTGATATTTCTCGGATTGTGATCTTAACTTTTCCGTAGCCCAATGGCTTGGCCTCACCTATAGAATGAAAGCATTCCGTATGTCCATTGAATGTCAGCGCAGAAATCAAGGCCCCGAGTTCACATTGCCTCAGATTATGAAAATAAATCTTACCCGAGAACTTGGTTCCCTTCGCCAACGGAATAAATACAGTTTGAGTATTCTCATTTCCCGTTTCATTAGACCAAACATCATCTCGTACAGGATACCGCTTCCTTCCTTTAATCCGAGCATTAGAATTATTCCACGTACCATCTTTTACATATAACGGGCCATAAGAAGGTTTCGGAGAACTCAACGTCGTACGAACTTCATCAAGAGTCGTAACACCATCATTGGCAAACGCCGGGCTGAAAAAGACACGTCCCTTGAGATAGCCAAGTCCCTTATCCGCTGTGCCGAAGATGCATTCAGCCAAGTCCATGTGCTGTTTGCTTTGCAGTTCCGCAGGGATCGCACCTCTAATGAAATTAGCTGAAGGTATCCTAAACATAGCAGACAACCCTATCGCATCAACGATGTCTTTTTTCTCCTTTTCTTTCTTGTCACTCTTCTTATTCTTGCTTTTTTTATCATCTTTAAAAGTAAAGAAAACCGGAATTTTATAGTCATGGTGGAGATTCTCCTCCCAAAGCGTTATGAAATCAAAGTTGTTCTTGTGAATTGAAATGAAGTCTTCTACCACCTGAGCATCCACATCCAATTTTTTCCCTGAATCAGGAAAGACAAATTCGAAGTTCTTTCCAGTCCATTTTAACTTTCCATCTTTTTCGTCATTCTTTCGTTGACGTTTGTCTGGCTGTCCAGTGACAATGATAGTACCAGAAAGAGCACCTTTCTTATCGGGATCAGCAATTTTGCGTCCACAGTCATCAGTTTTAGGATTAAAACTAATATGCAGAGACTCTTTTAATAATTGCTCGCAGTTTTCACTCCCCTTTAGATTCAAACCTAATATTTCATTGTATTTGTAGTATGACGAACGAATTAAGTCCTCACGGCCACGATTCGCATTACGGCTGTTCATCATGAAATTCGACTTAAACTCATGCAATTTCTTACCAAAGAGGCTATCTATAATCTTTGGCGCTATTCTATACGGAATTCCACAATCAATCAATTTGTAAGTGCAGTTTTCATCATTCTTCTTGTCACGAAAAAGCCACCCACAATGAACACCCTTAACAAGATTTCTATATTGTTTATTATTCAAATCCCTGATTCCGAACCTTGCGTCCTGCACACGGGTCATCTTACCGAAACTGAGGATTTCAAGGACGTTACGGATCTCGCCTTTTACAGATGTCCCCGGAATGAAATAGCGCCCATCCGTGGTGTGGCTGAAAGTCGCATCAGGATTGTTCCTGTCTGTGTAGCCATTCCTCACGAAAATCGGAGTCTTAGCCTCCATCGTGTACTCGATGCTGCCGCTCACGCCATCCTTGAAAGGGATGTCCTGCGAGATATGGTTCGCCCATTCTGGATAGAAGGCAGTCTCCTCCAGCGGAACAAAATTGTAAGGTGCCTTAATCATTGTTACCTCCTTTTATTCTTGGCCCGAATCCTTTGAATATAAGTGCGGAAGGACAAAGAGTCTCCCAGCCATAGTTAACCACGTCTTCTTCTGTCTTCCACAGACGTTTGAAACACAAGACCTTATCCTTAAGATTCAACTTACTGTCAGGAATGTAATCTTCGAATTCCGTACCCTCACTCATTCCCATAAATTTATGGGCTTTGCCGTCATAACGAGTAATGATGTACTTACCATCGATGAATTTAATACCTATTGACAATTCATTAGCCTTGTCATACAACTGTCCTTCAACAACGAACGGATTCTCGCCATCAGTCAAATTGAATTCAACCTCCTGATTGTCATAGACAGCCGGAGCCTGCTCGTCACTTTTCCACATATATCCTTGATATATGGCCTTATCAATATGATGTGTCATTACTATTCCGTTTTTGTCCATTTACATTTGAATATTCCGTGACCGCGGCCACTGCCGCCTCCCAAAGGTAAAGTACCACGGTCAATGTCTTTTAACGCCAGTTCCAAACAATCCAGAGCCTTGTCAAAATCTTCCGACTTCCCAGACGGTTTCTTCACCAGAATCGAAGTCTTAAATTCTAAATTCCGGTCTTTACCGTCAACAACGTCAGATGCAAGGGAGTCTTCAACTTCAGATTCGGTCTTGGATTCCGATTTCAAGGCTTTGCGGTCAATAACCTTCTCGGAGAAAAGGGCTCCGTCAATAGCTCCGCCGGTAAACCGATCAATGCTGACGTGATTCAAGACTTTTTCCGCAGTCTCATATTTCCCGATTACGTCCTCAAACAAACATATTCCCCGCTTTTGAGAGGTTTCCGAATCATCATCCTGATAGCCGAAGAGTTCCTTGACAGCAGTGTTTTGACTACCGCAATGTCTGCCAAAATCATTCGGATCGGTCTCAATCGCATAAACTTTGTTGTGCCGCGCATTGTAATGAAAAGCTACTCTGTGCGACAGAGCGCCTTTCAAAGAAGCAGCCGGTATCAAAAGAGCATTGTCTATGAACTCTCCCTTTACAGACTTCTCGCCCCAATTTATGTAAGACTCCGTGACAGCCTTATCATCAACCTCATCATCGCCGAAGCCAGCGCCGAACAAGAAGAAATCCTCGGGAGTCAAAGTAATGTCATATTTAATCCAGCCTGCGTCTGAGACATTACCACCTGCCGCTTCAGTCCAACCGGAATAATCCGAGCATAACGATGATGAGCATTTGAGATATCCATCAAGTTCGTCAGCCTTACGCAGGTTAAACTCTTTCTTAAGCAGCGACACGACCTTGACTTTTCCAAAACCGGAACGACTACCGCCACCGATGCGGAAAGTTTCTTTCAGCAGTTCAGACAGAGTCTCATCGAAATATTCCGCCTCGTCATCCATCGATGACACTAACTCGACATCGAAAGCGAACTTTGTTCCTTTGTAGATGACCTCTTCGTCGAATTTACCCTTGTCTTCAGCAGTCCCCTTGTCTGAAATCCTGACGTGATTACGCTTAGGAAGTCTGACGAATCTTGAAATCCAGTCCTTGTCAAGGGTATCCAAATCCACAATTCCGTCCAGAACCGTCCCATCAAGACCGACCATCTTGGCCTCACTGATAATAATCCTTGATCCCTTGACAGTCTTGCCGTCCTTCATTCCAAAGAACCCCTTGGCTTTGTCTTCCCCGACACAATGCCGGAGTATCCCAGCCATGGATGTTCCGGGGATGTAAGGAAAACCATTGAGGTCCTTTAGTATAGGCGAATCAGTCAAAACACTCTTGTTCCCGGAGCTTATGACCAACGGTGTCACCGCCTCCAGAACAACGTGCGCCAGAATTCTTTTATCGTATATTATTTCGTTCATATTCCAACTACTTATTACATTGCTTAGCCATTTCCGCCGCAAGGTTCACTATTGCATCACGCCAGTTGTTTTCGTTCAATGTATCCACAAAGGCATCAAGATTCTTTCTCTTGTATTTCCACTTATCAGCCGCGACCCCGTGGTCAAGATACTCTTTCAGAGCATTCTTAAATTTATCCACATCACTACAGGTCTCCGCCAACGATCTTATATACCCCCACTGTGAGGCGAAACGTTCTTCGCCTTTCCGGAAATCCATCTTGTTTTCCTCAACGAAACCGTTAACCTTATCATAGACATCGCTGACGTTACCAGAGATGCTCTCAAGCCTTTTATATAACAACTTGTTAAGAGACTTCTGACTAATCTCACACGCAGAGCCACAGCTCTGCCCTTTCTGTACCTCACAGAATTCAAGCAAGGATTTTCCGTCCTCTTTAGATTCAAGGAAAGCCGGATTATAGATAACCTTTCCGAAACCCTCATTGTTATAGCATCCGACATAGCTGGATTCCGAAGGCGATTCCGTACCTTGCAAGTCAACCACAAAAATGCTTCCTTTTTCCACGCCACATCTGTCAGTGTCACGAACTTGACGTTTTGCGTTCCACGGAGCGAACCGGAAAGTCCGAATCTGAGACTTCGTCCAATCAATCACAGCTCCCGCTTCGAATCCCAAATCACGCGCGGTAGGGCAAAACGTAGGCATACCACATTCGTCTATGAAAATCAGACGACTGTCGGCATAGACAACCGCTGATCCGGAAGAGATACAAGACCGGGATGAGACTGTGGCGAATCCGGAATCCTCGATATTAATCAGACCATACTGTGAAGTCTTTGAATGTCCTGCGTGCCGTTTACCAACAAGCGCTTGCTTAAGAAAACCGACAAGATCCGTATTGACCGATTCATCATATTCCACCTCAAAAGCGAACTTCATCCCTTTGCTCAGGGACTCGTAGGCGTACATTGCCTTATCCTTGGACCTGCGTTCCGTTCTGTCGTATGCTGACTTGATGGCAACACTTTTCTTAGGTTCCACCTTATAGCATCGGTCATTTGAAGCAAAGGCGTAGAATCCGTCACGACACTGCTTCGGCTGAGCACCTCCCGGATTCCACTTGTGCATAACATACGCTCCGTTTTCTTCCAACTTTTCCCCTTTCTTGTAATATAATATGGCGGGAATCCTCAAAGAACGACAATCGTTAAATAGCGGATGAGCGTCACCAAAACAGACTTTTCCGCTATGGAAAAGCGTCATAGACTCGGCTGCGGACAATTTCGAATATAATCCGCTTGCCGCAATGCCTAAAAACACATTGCCAGGAATATAATCCAGCGTTGACTGATTTTCCTTACTACCCGCATTCTGACTAAGAATGACATCCGAGAGAAGCGTACAGATGAATTGCATCTTATTCATTTTCATTGCCCGCCTCCTTTTTCTCATTTCCATCATTGCTCATTATTGAGAACCGACATCTGCCAAGTCCGCGGTTTCTGTTCTCTCCAAGCCTTTTGACAAAGGCAAGGCTGTCCTCAATCAACTTCATATTCTCATTCTTACCTTTGTCATCATCTGGCTTATTCTCGTTCTCACCTTTTTCATCATCCGGCCAGCGCATAATCTCTCCTGTCAAGACACAAGGAAGCGCCACCTCTATCCGTCTCAGGCTATGCTCCATAGCTATTCCATCATTCCCAATGGCTGTGGAACTTAGAGCCGTGAACAGATGCTTGGCATAAGGCTTCAACGCAGCCTTATCCTCATCCGGCAGTTCCGCATTGGAGAAAAAGGCACAACCCTGAAGCGAGTTGTCCTGTCCGAATATCTTCTCCACTTCATCCCAAGATGGATACCGGTCCAGATTCAACTTGACAAGGGTTTCTGTCGCCTCCCTTATCAATCCCTTGACAGTCTTTCCTGGAATAAAAGGGAACCCCTCCTCGTCTTTGATGGCAAGAAGATCCACGTCCGCCCCTGCGGATAGTCCAGACCCGCAATGCCAATAGGTGTAGAACTCTATTTTATAACGAATTGTCATAGTTACTTTGTTTTCAGATAACAGATTGAGTGCAAAGACATAACATCGTAAGCAGGATACACTTTCCGATTATTTCTGAGAGCGCCGGAAGTAAGTGTCCTTGTAGTTTTCAGATCAGGGTTGACGGTTTCAAGCCGCCGCAGCAACTGTGCGGCCTTTGCCGAGCCGCCGGTCTTCATCATCGCAGAAAGCCATTGACGGATGTCAGACTTCAGGGCATTGCCGTTTCTGCCATTGAGTTTTACGACAAGATCAAGCAACCTGTCTATGCACCAAAAAGATTCAGCACCTTCAATGTCTTTAAGAAAATACGGTCCGAATTTGAAGGAGTAATTATCCGGAGTCGTAAGTTCCCGTTTCTCAATCTCCTCATAAGAGGAAACGTAGCTATCCTGTACTTTATGGAACATCAGACAAGAATGTTCTCTTTTAGATGCCTTCTTTGCCTCCGAGCATAATTCTTCGGCAAGGTTATACCCATAATAATAAGGGAAAGACGACTTTATGAACGCTACCCCGGCACAGGCAGTCAATCCATTGCCAAGAATTGAATATTTCTTAGCAAGACCACCGAAGTTCTCTTTAGTGTTGCTCTCAAATGCTCTAAGATACTCCTTGGTAAAGTCTATCGCCAAATCACCTCGGATGATTACAGTGAGGTCATCCCCACCAAGCACAACAGGTCTGAATGGTATTGGCTTGTCTTCGCCTTTTGAGCAGTTCTCCAGCACTTTCTCGAACGCAACCTTCGCCGCATCACACGTTGACTTGTCCAACTGGAAGGAAAATTCGTGAAAATCCGTATTCTGACCGGCATTTTCTCCAATCTCCTTCACGACATTGCCCAATCCGTTGCCATCAGCGTGGATAACAGCAATCCAGTCATTATTCCCGGTGAAATAACTGACATTATCAGAGATATCCTTACTGTCTTCTGCTTTGCCAGTAGCCTTTTCCCAAAGCCTAAGGCTCTTTCCCGCCATCAATTTGCGGTAAGTGCCCTCATCACAATACTGATTTTCCTTCAAGCCATTATGCCACCTTTCCGGCAATCCAGTCTGTCTGGAGCGCTGGATTCCCATAAGTCCGGTCTCCATAGACTGAAGAGGTTGATTCCTCTTGCATCTCAACTTACTCTCTAACTCCTGAATCTTGCCTGAAATCTTGTCACCATCCTCCATCCTTACAACAGCCTGGCTGATGGTAATCCCGGGAGCGGCCAAAAGGACCTTCTTTGGAAATTCCTTAAAGACACCACGGCACTCCTCTTCTTTTTCGAAAATATACTTGATATTTCCGGCCGCATTGACAATGACATTGTCATCATTCTTCAAGTCCTCTAAAGATTTTCCCAATTGCTTGGCAAAGAGATTGGTGCAGATGTCCTCAACAAGCTCACTGGCCCCGATGATCTCTTTCAAAGTATTAGTTCTAAATATGAAGTTCTGTATTCCTTGTACAGCCGCTCCGTATAGAAATTTACTCATTGCAGGTTAGCCCTTGTATATTAATATTTTTGATAAATCATACTCCACGCGCCTTGACAAGTCTTCCAAACACCTTCAGGTTATCCTTTATGGCTTTCACATAGACCTCGTATGACGGGTTCTTGGAAGTTGCGTTCTGATGCACTAAATTATTTCTTTTGCCGTTGATCGCATTGTACACAGCCAACAAGTCCTGATCCAGAACAACGCCTTTCTCCCCACGTCCTTTCCGTAGCATTTCCTTACAGTAATTTCTCGAATCATAATCACGCCAATCAAGACCGTTGACCTCACACGCATAAGTGACTGTGGCCTCAAGAAGAGTTGTCATCGAGGCAAGGAAATTGAATTTATCAAATTGCCACTTAGCGAGTTTGTACTGGAACGCATAGTGTACTTTCTCGCCTCCGAAAGTTTTGATAAAATCTTCCACCACCGGCTTGACAGTCATACTCTCCAGCAAGGAGTCATACTTATGATTCTTCAGCCCTGACAGCCTCTGCGCCTCTTTCTCCAATGGTTCCAGAAAGTTCAGGCTGAGCAAAGAGGAGAATCTTTCAAGGGAGCTTGACACCTCCTTGTCCGTCACCAAACCACAAATCTGGTCAGATATTCCGAACTGATGGAATGAATATGCGCCCAAAGTCCAATCGGTAATCTCAAGCGCCGACTTCAAATCCACCACAGGTGTATAGCCCAATTCACGAGTCACCTCCAACATTCCGTAGTAGATGTGTGAGATTGTCACCTTAGGATTCCGCAGTGTCCTCAGGTAGAACAACAGATTCATTATGATCAACGGGATTGAACGGAACGAGTGCGTTATGTCAACGATGATCTCATCATTGTCCCTAAGGTGTTCCACGATGCCCAGCACGATTTCAATGTTTTCCTTGATCTCCTGTTCATTTATGCCGTAATGAACCATAAGAATCCTCAGTTCAGGATTCGATACAGCCTTCTCAATTTCTGTTTTATATGGAAAGTCCAAAGAAGTCTTACTGTTGGCCGCATCACAGTCCTTTGCGATCTCCCACAGTTTCTCCTCGTCAACATTCTTTTCCGAAAAGGAATAGTAAACCTCCTCCCACATTGAATGGCGGGTTCCGATAAGGAAGACCGTGTCAACACACTCCTTTTCAGCAAGCATTTTTGCCATAAAGGTGTAGTCACCGGAATATTCACCTAACTTATAGGTTGTCGGTTCATAGCGACGCTTGGACTTGTCTTTACCATCCACACGCCCTGTCCCCAAAAATGAAATAAGAATCTTTGCCATAGCCAAACAACAATCATAGCGCCGCCACACACGCCCACATTGACTTTACCCCAATCAAAGTAAGCCGCAGAAGCCACACATTCAACATAAGAATCATCGCAAAACTTTCAGGTCACGGTTTACAAAACGTATTACTTAACTGTTTTGCAATATAGTAATATTTGTCATCCCAACAAAATATTCAGCCCACAATCTTCCCAAAGAAAGCAAAACTGTCATCAATGGCTCTGGCGACGGCTCTGACCCTGGCATCTCAATACCGCTCTCGCAGTAGATTAAATGAACAAGGCCTGTTACAAGTGGGTTATAAATTCCCGCTTTTTGACCTGTTTGTCTGGATTCCCACAGACAATGCATTACGCCTCCGGTTCGTTTCGCTCGCAAAAGTACGGATATTCAGGCAAAAGGCATTCGTACCGTCCCAGTCCGAAATTCACATCATTGCCGATTGAGAGTTCGGACATCATACGCAGTAACGGAATGTAGTCTGAGCGGACGCGGCAATAGGTCAAAGTACCGAGATAGCCGGACATCACATAGACATTGTTTCTTCCACGTTTAGGTGTGCTTCTCAATGACACATAGCTGATGTCAGCGGAGACAAGCCACGACCTGACCGCCGGGGCTATCAACGATTCGATCCGGAACTCCCATTCGTCTTTATCACGTATTTCCGGCAAGCCGGTGTCTGAGTATAAAACAGTCAACGTCGCCAACCGATATACAGCCGCACTGATCCATTGATAGAATGATGGAAAACCGTTAAGCCTTGACAGGTAACCGGAGCCGGCCTCGTCAACAGGTTTAGACAAAGCGACAGGGGTTACGGCACGAAGACGCAACTCAACCTCCTGCCCTGCAGGATCCACGAAATCACTCATACTAAACGGAATACCCACATCAAGGCTGACCAGATCCAATGGAACACACGGGTTGCCAAGCCCTTCCTCCAACATTCTTTGGATGGCAGAGACCACATAAGACTGAAAACTGACCAAACGCCCGACAAGGAGGACGTGAAACCTGTACGTGCCGGAAGCCGACAAAGAGAACTCACTTGCGACCTGAGACATTTCCGACACATCGAACAGATACCCTTTAGGGAATCCTCCGCACAACTGCCTGTAAAGAAAATGGTCACTATCGAGACTCAGATGATCCAAAGACTCACGCAGAGTGCCTCCGCAGGGCATCATTACTTGTTCAGCGGCATAGAGAAAGCGATTCCTTACCGCAGCTCCTATCCACGCTTTTTGGGCAAGATTCCTCCTCGGACGAAACTCCACAGAGATTCTGATGACCTCCAACGCCGACAAAGACCGCAACAATGAAAAATCACAGGCACTTCTTGATCCGTTCACAACCATCATTTGATTTTCTTTGATGAATATGTTGAGTTAGTTCTTTTCCTGTAAAATTGAAAAATAATTCGGACATAAACAAATGAATTATCTTAATTTTCGAGCGATAGTACTGATGTGGCATAAAACATTTTGAACAAAAAGGCGAAAGATGTATATTTGCGCAAATGAGCGATTAATCCAGCATTTATTCACATTATGGAAAAGGGCAAAGACAAAAATACGGAAAACACTCCCAATAGTTTGACATTTCTGATGTTCCCGTTTCACTACGAAACGGCTGCTCACTCAGCATCAAATGCCTCATTGTTAGATTTTGGTCCGGATTCCATCTGGGAGCAGTCAGACGCTAAGATAGAGAATAATGTGATGTACGAGTACATCCGTCCCAATGTCGAGTCCATCAGCACCCCGTATCTTGTCTATTCAATTAAGAAGAGTCCAGAATCAGAGTTGGCGAAAAAACGGATAAACCGGATTTGGAACAAGATCAATGTCCAGTTCACTTCTGAAGAAAAGACCTACAGGGTTGACTTCAAAAAAGAGAATGGCAACTGGAATTCAGCCCGACTCGTGATTTCTCCTTCGACAAATGTCGGGCTGCTTTGTCTTGGTGTCGGGATCAAGAAGGATAAGAATGAGAACAACGAGAACGGCAAGGACAAAAACAAGAACGGCATCCCTGTGGATGACGTAGTGGATTTCAGCTACAACATCAGGAAAATAGACGGACAGGTCAAGCTTATCCTTGAGGGGTACAACACTGACAAGTCTTCCAAGGGCTACAATGAGACAAGGCAGAAGAACCTTGAGGAAATCGTCAGAACTCTGAATTCCAAGCATCTCAAGACAGGAGAATGCCAGCTCAAGGACATTGTGATGTTTCTTCTTCAAGACATACAGGATGTCACGTTATTCGACAATGGACGCGGACATATTTTCAATTATTTCAATGAACTGCGTGACACTGGAGAACTGACGGACGAAGACAAGACTAATATTATCCACCTGACAAGGGCGGAAAACAAGAAATACCAACCGCTGGAAACGGAGTTCTCCGAGTCTGGAGCCTACACCGCGACGTTCAGGAACATCTACTGCGGCTGTTCGACCGAAGGCGGCGTAATCTACACGCTAAGAAACAATTCCAACAGCGATGCGTTCATCTCGAAATTCCCGCTTGGCGCTCTCCAACACAGGTATCTGTGGTTATACATAATGGCTTTGATTCAGCGTCATTCGCTTCTGCGTATGATTCTGATGATTCACAACTTGGACATCAGCACGTTCAGCAAAGAAGTCAGGAAAGAATTCAACCACAAGTACGGCTATTTATGCAAGATAATGGCCAGCGGCTATTTCTCCAATGTCTCATCTTTGGCCCAACACAACCAATACTACAACTTCTGCCTCCGGAATCTTCAAGTTAACAGCTTGTATGATGAAGTCAGCGGCAAGATGAAAACATTAGACGCCTATCTTGAACTGTGCAGGAATGAGATGCAGGAAAACAAGGCTGAATTTCAGGAGAAAATTGCAAAAATCGGTCTCGTGATAAGCGTTTTGGCCGGACTATTCGCACTTCCGCAGACCGCATCCGCATTGTGTACCCAGAAGATTTCATTTAAGGATTACATAATACCATTACTGATTATGACACCTTTCGTCATATCAATATTCAGGATATGGAAGTCTAAAAAATAAAGGTTGTTATACTCATTTCCAAGATGAAGCCTCTTTTCTGGCTGACAAACAAAGGCCGAGAACATAGACTCCGATGGATAGCAGCGTTACTGCTGTCCATTCTCTTTGTTGTGTCGGCGGCAGAGGCGGGGGCGGCGGTGGAGCGGGGGGAATTTCCGGCGGTCTATCAAACTACCACACGGCTTAATGTCAGGGAGTCGGACTCGGCGGGGTCGAGGCGGTTGGGTACATTGGGGAAAGGCGAGATGGTGAGGGTGGAGTGGATCACGGACAGCGGATGGGCGATGATCCGGTACAACTCCCGGGAGGCCTACATCTCTGCGGATTACATCACTTACTTCCAGCCCGTTGAAACACCGGCGAAACAAGCGAGTCATCGAGGAATAACCGCCGGAGGAGTCATCGGCTGGGCTTTCAAGATCCTCATCGCCGTCGTCATCATCAAATTGCTGCAAAAAGTGTCGGTCTTTGTGATGTACTTTATGAGCATCATAATGTACAGACTCTACTGGCTGGTCAACATTCCGTTCTACCTTCTGAACTGGATCCAAAGATTCCTCGCCAAACCGTGGAGAGACATCTACAGGAGGAACAAGGGCGGCGACCGGCGCAACCGGCGCAGAAGAATGATCTGGGGCGTCGCCAAAGTGCCTTTTTACATCATTCTCACACCGTTGCGCCTCATCAACGCCATCTACTACAACCTCATCGCGCATTGTTCCTTCGAGCTGTACAACTACCTCTTGGAGGTCATCCTGCCAAGCAACCCCAAAGAGGGCGCGGACAACGACGCTCTTCTTATCGCGCTGATTCCCTGGAGGTTTCTACGGTACGTCATCCTCCACGGAAGTCTCACACTGATCGAGAGCGTCATCTGGACGGCCGCCGACACGCTCTTCCCGGCCCTGACCCTGTACCACGGGACTGACGAGGACGCATGCGTCGCCATCACACAATCCGGGCGGGCAGGCTATTCAGGAAGACTCACGGGAATATGGAATGTCGGCGGCGGCAATTTCGCCGGCAACGGAATCTACTTCGCTCCGGCGCGCGCGACCGCCCGCCACTACTCCGGCGGAACCATCATAGTCTGCCGGGTCACGCTCGGAAGGGTATTGGATCTTGGAATGGCTCCTGAATATGTCTATAACCAATGCGGCCATCCCGACGCTCTCGGAGCCACCAAATGGGGGCTGGATCACGGCTACGTCACCGGAGAGTGGTGGAGAGGAGACTCCCGCTGGTGGGAGTACTGTATGTACGACTGGCAGAACCGCTACAACTACAGCTGGCGCATCCGGCCGCTTTACATCCTCAACCTCAACGAGGCCACGATGCAGCGAATTCCCGGCGGAATGTGCCATTGGCTCTTCCGCGGCCTCGTCCTGAAAGACCTCGCCACCTCCTTCAAGGAATTATTCAAATAAAAAATGAATATATTGCCGACCGACCTTAAATAACGAATCACAGAATCAGCTGCAAGTCAACGACATCCAGCCTTCGCCCGAATTTGAGGCCGACCTCGGCGAAGCGTGAGACCTGACGGAACCCCAGACGCTCGTGGAAACGGACACTGGTCGAGTTCTCGGCCGTGACACAGGCTATGAGTGAATGAAAGCCCAGGGCTCGGCAGTCCTCAATGAGCCGCCGCATCAGAGCCTCCCCCTATTCCCTGCCCGCAAGCCTCAGGAGCAAGATAGACTGTCGTCTCAAGAGTCTTGGCGTAAGCCGCCCGATCTTTCCAAGGGTGGGCGTAGCAATAGCCGATGACGGCTCCGTCATATTCATAGACAAAATAAGGGAAAGCGGAGGAGACCGCCTCGATCCGGCTTCTCATCTCCGCTTCCGTGACCGCCTCCGTCTCGAACGAGATGGTGGTCCGCAAAACGTACTGATTGTAGATTTCAGCGAGCCGCCCCGCGTCCCCCGGAGCGGCCCGCCTGATTTGTCCTTTCATCTTCATACGCATCAAAAACGTTCCATCATTATTATGCGATTTTCCATATCAAGCCTCCTCTTTTCCATACTGTTCCATAAAAAAGCGTTTCTGTTGTTCTATCTCCTGACGCAATTCTTCTTCTGTTGGCATATAAGCCATATATTTAGCCGCAAAAAGTTGCTCGCTACCATTAAGGACGGAATATTTCGCCATCACTTTGTCAGTCTCGGTACAGAGAAGTATGCCTATTGTAGGATTGTCACTTTCGTCTTTTACTAGATCATCATACATCCGCACATACATATCCAATTGCCCTACGTCAGCGTGTGTCAGAGAATGTGTTTTCAGTTCAAACAACACGTAACGCTTGAGCTTGATGTTATAGAACACAAGATCAATATAAAAATCTCCGGTATCCGTTGAAATATGTTTCTGTCTATCAACAAATGCGAAGCCACGCCCCAATTCCATAATAAATTGTTGCAAGTGATCTATTAAGGCTTGTTCCAATTGGCTCTCGTCAAATTTGCTATCTTTACGAAAGCCCAAGAATTCCGCAACCACAGGACTCTTTATGTACTCTAAAGGATCATTTGCCTCTACATCCGGCACAGGCAATGACAACCCTTCCCTGACGCAAGCCATCCGGCGGCCATAATATTGTGTAGAAATATTGCGACTAAGGGTTCTTGAACTCCACATCTGTTCCGACGCCTCTTTTGCGTACCACTCTCTGGCCTTAGGATCAGCGACTTGCATAATCGTGCGAAAGTGCGTCCAAGTCAAATTGTGAACGCATGCGTTCACAATTTCCAAATTACTAAAACACAAATAGAATTGGCGAAAGTAATCCAAATTACGTTTACTGAACGCATTGCCATATTTAGGCATCAATTGCTCAGCCAAAGTTTTCATCAACCGCGTTCCATACCGCGCGCGGGCTTCCCCGTGCTGCTCTTCTTCCACTATTCGCCGCCCAATGTGCCAATAGGTAAGTACAACGACCTGATTGGCCGACGCATACGCCTGTTGACGGCCTTGCTCGATAATTCCCCCAATGTCAGAAACAATTTTATCGGTTGCCATATAATTTTGCTATTATCTTCACGTTCATCTTTACATCAGCCCACCAAATTTACAATTCATTTCGATAAAGACAAACTATAAATTGTATGTAAACAGCGTTATTTTCAATTTATCACACAGTGAGCGCCACAACGCAACCTGAGTACTAAATAAGATGATGGGCTGAGTAAAAGTAACCTTTGCTCAGCCCATTACGTCATAGACCTCCGAACCTACAAGCTCTTGACCCAATCGTCAACGGTCTTCTGGCTGGCCCCGTTCAGAAGTTTGCCGGTCTTAAAATTGACTTCAGGGTACTGCTTTCCAAGTACTTTGAGGGAGTTCTGGATTCCGCTGCCGCCGGAGGTCATAAACAGGATCACGGTCTTGCCCTTCAGGCCGTAAGCCTCGATGAAGGTGTTGATGA
>OIYX01000333.1_pt1 | contig 17278 bp, 10 predicted proteins | sample 1588431 | NCBI WGS metagenome assembly OIYX01 (sample SAMN03283241) | human gut metagenome | biome: human-associated habitat; material: feces | host: Homo sapiens | place: Peru | collected 2012
CCACGGCCCGGCGAATGGCGAGAAGTTCCACGACATGTCCTCGCTCGCGAGTGGCGTGGTGAAGCCGAAGATGTTGCCAGAGACTGATGTCGTCCAGCCGCGCGTGCCGAAATACGACTTTGCCGTCACCGTGCCGGGCTTGATGAGTGTGCGTATGAAGTCGAACAGCGGCAGCTCACACTGTCCCAATCCCGTGGAGCAAGCCGGCCAGTAGTTCATCTGCAGGTTTATGTTGTTGTGGTAGTCCACACGCCAAGGGCCGTCCACGTTGTTGTGCCATAGGCCCTGGAGGTTGGCCGGCATGTTGCCTGGGCGCGACGAGGCTATGAGCAGGTAACGGCCAAACTGGTAGTAGAGCTGTTCGAGATAATAGTCGGGCTTGCCCTGGCGGTAGGCCGCGAGACGCTGGCCGATTGGCAGGTCCTTGCCCATTGAGGTCTCGTTGATGTCGAGCTTCACCTTCGCGAAGAGGCTTGAATAGTCGGCGAGGTGCTCACCGAGCAGGCCATCGTAACCCTTTGCCGCGGCCTTCTTTATCCAGCCGGCGGTGGTCTGCGCTGGATCCACGCCCACGTATGCCTTCGGGTCGTTGAAGTCGGGGTCGTAGTTGGCGCGGTAGTCGGTGTCAGCGGTGATGAGCAGCACCACCTCGTCGGCGCCTCTGACCGTTATCTTACCGTCGCTGTTGGCCACCGTTCCGCCCTTCGTCATCGCCTTCACGCGCACGACATACTCCATGCCGTTGTTGTCGAGCCGTGCCGTCCAGCAGAGCGCGTCGGCGCCGTCGGCCTTCATCTTGCCCGTGGACACGGGGTTGGGCACGTAGCTGAGCCTGAGGTCTTGCTTGCCGCCTCGCGACGCCGAGAAGCGAACGGCCATGACGTTGGCCGGATACGACACGAAAAACTCCCTTTTATAGTCCACGCCGTCCTTGCTGAAGCTCACCTTGGCGAGGGCGGAGTCGAGCGAGAGCTCGCGACGGTAACGCGTCATGCCCACGGCGCTGAGCCCCGTCTCGACGCAGAACTCTCCCGCCGTGGTGAAGCTGCCGAAGCGGAACGGGTCTTCCGCCGTCGACTCGTAAGGCACCACGCTGTTGAAGTTTTTCCGCGTGAGCCGTGCCGCCTCCTGCCAGTCGCCTCGCGCGAACGCCTCGCGAATCTGCGACACGACGGGAGCCGACTGCTTGTTCACGTCCCAATAGTAGGCCGCCCCGCGCGACGTGTTGGGGCCACCGCGCCACAGCGTCTTCTCGTTGAACGTTATGCGCTCAGCCTCCACCGAGCCGAACACGTTGCCGCCTATGCTGCCGTTGCCTATGGGCAGCGAGCGCGACTCCCATTCGGGGTCGGGGTTGACCGACGTGTCGCCGGCGCGCTCCACCTGTCGCTTCGTGGGGTTGCGGTCAGCGCTCGTGGAGAGCCACACGGCGTGGCCCCGCAGCGTTGTCGGGGTGTCGAACCAATATCTCAATGGCGTGGAGCCTTTGGCCATGGCATTGGAGAATGTCAAGGCACACAAGGCCATAGCCGCAAACAATTGTCGTTTTTGTCGCATCTCTGTCTTGTTTTTAGTTAAAACGTCTTGGTTTAGCCTGCAAAGTTAACAAGAATAAACAACATGGCTAAGCAACACGACCGTAATTTATTTTATATTAACTGGCAACACAGCATCGGCCTTGTATTAATCCATGACACGCACCATGACGTAAACGTTGAATTGTAAAATATTATTGCCGAAATTTAACACTTGAAAACAGGTGCAAATAGAGCGGAAAAAGGGTAGCCTTCTGCCTCTTGACAACGCCGGCGGCGGGTTTTCGGCCATTTTTGTTTGCCGTTACGGTACAATCGCGTCGCCGTTACACCGTAATCGCATCGCGATTGTACCGTAATCGCGTCGCCGTTACACCGTAATCGCATCGCGATTGCACCGTAACGGCAACGCCATTTTAGCGAATTTGCAATGTCAAAAAACCGCTAAAGACATAACCCGCTAATAATCAATCGTTTGCAAAAACCACCCATAATCGCGTCATTTACAACCAAGACACCACTCGGTTGAAAAAAAACGATTCTCAGACGACCATTTGTAAAATATTATGATACACATCATTTGCTTTGCACTCGACATCCCGGAAGACCAAGATAAAAACCTTGAAAGGCTCAGAACGGGAAGAGCAGCGGCAGCACGACGGTCATGACGACACCCATGACGACCTGCAACGGCAGGCCCACCTTCACGTAGTCGGCGAAGGTGTAGCCTCCGGCGTGCATTACGAGGGCGTTGGGCGGAGTGGAGAACGGCGAGGCAAAGCACATGCTCGCGCCAAGGGTCACGGCGAAGAGCATGGGCAACGGACTGACGCCCAGCTCCAGCGAGGCCGACATGGCTATTGGCGCCATGAGCACGGCGGTGGCGGTGTTGCTGATGAACATGGTGAGAAGCGAGGTGGTGAAATACAGTCCGCAGAGCAACGCCACTGGTCCCACATGGCCAAGCGAGGCTACGAGGGTGTGGCTCACCGCGGCCGACACGCCCGTCTTCTCCAAGGCGGTGGCCATGGGCATCATGGCGGCTATGAGCACCACGCTCTCCCAGTTGATGGTCTTGTAGGCGGCATCGACTGAGCGGAAGCAGCCGCTCACCACCATGAGCAAGCCGGCGGCGATGACGGCCGTGACCGGAGCCACGGGTATGATGTCGAGAGCCATGACCAGCACCATGACAAGCATTATCATGCCGGCCAGGGGAGCCTTGTAGTTGAGCGTGACCTTCTCCGCCATCTCCTTTGGCTGCCCGAGGAGCAGCCAGTCGGCCTCGGCGCGGTCAAGACGCATGATGTTCTCCCACAAGCCTTGTATGAGAAGGGTGTCGCCGGCACGCAGCTTTGCCGACGGCAGGTTCTTCGTGATATACTCGTCGCGGCGCTTGATGCCCAAGACGTTGATGTTGTAGTTCTCGCGGAAGGAGGAGTCGCGGAGCAGGCTGCCCACCAGGCGCGACTCCGGCATGACCACTATCTCGGCTATGCCGATGTCGTAGAAGCGGAAAGACGGGTTATTGGCCTTTTCCAACCCTGCCTCCTTGGCAAAGCGTTCCACGTCTTGCCCCTTGCCTTGCAGGTAGAGCACGTCGCCCGACCGTATGACGGTGCCGGGCAAGGGCAAGCGTTGGCTCACGTTGCGCACTATGCCGCCGCGGCGCGACGCCTTGTGGCGTATCTCGAATATGGTCACGCCAAAGCGCGCCCTGAGGTCGAGCCGCGCCACCGTGCTGCCCACTATCGGGCTGGACGGGCCCACCTGGTAGGCTCGCACGTCGCCCTGTATCCTGTATTCGCTGACCAGCTCGCCAAGGCTCTTGCCCTTCTTGCGCCCGCCATCCGACGCGGCCTTATTGAGGAAGCGGTCGCTGAGGGGCATCATGACGGCAATGCCAACCAAGAGGCAGATGATGCCGACCGGAAGGAAGGAGAAGAACGAGAGGCCCTCATGTCCGTGGGCGCGAAGGGTCTCGTCGATGACGAGGTTGGGAGGCGTGCCGATGAGCGTGAGCATGCCGCCCAAACTGCTGGCGAAAGCCAGGGGCATGAGCAACCGCGAGGCGTTCTTGCCGCTCGAAGAGGACATGGAGACCACGATGGGCATCATGAGCGCCACGGTACCCGTGTTGCTGACAAAGGCGCCTATGACGGCGGTGACGACCATTATCAAGAGGAATAGCAAGCGGTCGTTGCCTTTGGCCAACGTGAGGATGCGACCGCCAACGGCCTTGGCAAGACCTGTCTGCACGATGGCGCCGCCAACCACAAAGAGGCCAACCATCATGACAAGCACGGGGTTGGAAAAGCCAGACAACGCCTCCGTGGGGGTGAGCACGCCGGTAAGCAGCAAGCCCGTGAGAGCACAGAGGGCAACGATGTCGGCACGGGGCTTGCCGACAACAAACAAGACTATCGTGGATAGAAGGATAATGATTACTAATGTCATTTAGCAAAGGTAATGCCTCCACCCCACTGCCGCCAAACGTTTTACGTGTTTTTTAGAATAGTTATGCTACATTGGGAAAAACGTGTTCTTGTTTTCAAAAAACACAGATTGCAGGGCGCGGCCACCATGGGCCGCGCCCTGCAATACGGTTACTTTTCAGGATAAACGATAGAACTGGGTGAATGCCTTGACAGCATATTCGTGGTCTATGACACTGCCCGTCTCACGGCAACTGTGCATGGCGAGGATGGCATTGCCCATGTCCACTCCCTGCAACGGCACTGAAGAGGCGAGGATGTTGCCAAGGGTGCTGCCTCCTGCCACGTCGCTATGATTGACGAATCGCTGGCAAGGCACGCCTGCCTTCTCGCAGATGCCGGCGAAGATGGCTGCCGAGGCCGCGTCGCTCGCGTATTTCTGGGCCGCGTTGAACTTGATGACCGGTCCGCCACCCAGCATGGGATGGTTGGTCGGGTCGTATTTCTCGCCATAGTTGGGATGCCAAGCGTGGGCGTTGTCGGCGGAGATCATGAAGGCCCTCTCCACTGCCTGGTAATATGCTTCCTCGGTGCCGCCTTGGGCGAGGGCAACGCGCTTCAGCATGTAGGAGAGGAACGGGCTGCCGGCTCCCTGCTTGGTCTGCGAGCCTGTCTCCTCGTTGTCGAAGAGGGCGAGCACCCGTGTGGTGTCGGGAACCTCCGACGAAGCCGCGAGCATGGCCTCCACTCCCGCCCGGCACATCGACAAGTCGTCGAGACGGCCGGAGGAGATAAACTCACCGTGCGCGCCGAAGGTGCAAGCTGGCGTGGCATCGGCAAGGTAGAGGTCGAAGTCGAGTATGTCTTCCTTCTTGACATTCAGCTCATCAGTTATCACGTTCATCAAGAGGTTGCCCTTTTCCATTTCATCGTTGATGATGCCGAGGATTGGCAACACGTCCTTCTGCCGGCTCAACTTCACTCCATCGTTCACCTGGCGGTTGAAGTGGATGGCGAGGTTGCTTATCTGTAGCAGGGGCCGCTTGACGTGCAGCAGCAAGGTCTTCGGGCGCATCACGTCGTCGCCCTTCACGATGACCCTGCCGGCAAGTGTCAGCGGACGGTCGAACCACGTGGACATGATGGGACCGCCATAGACCTCGGTGTTGAGCTTTACGATGCCGCCCTCGCAGTCCATCTCGGCATTGGGCTTGACGCGGAAGGTCGGCGAGTCGCAGTGGGCGCAAATCATGTGGAAGCCCGCGTCGGCCAATGGCTTCTTGCCTATATGGAAGGCATAGACGCTGGAGTCGTTCTTGGTGACGAAGAACCTGTCGCCGGCCTCCACCTTGCCCAAAGGCTCCTGTGCATTGACGCGGCGGAAGCCGTTCTTCTCCAGTTCGTTAGCGATATTCCTGACGGCCAAGAAGCTTACTGGCGAGGCGTCAAGAAAGGATAAAAGTCTTTCTATCATATTTACTATAATGTTAAATTACTACATAAAAAAAGCATCCGAATGTAAAAGTACAAATAATACTTTGCATTAGGATGCTGATTTCAAGAAAAATGTATGATTTATGAAAGAATTTTGCCCTGGGTTGACCACTCCTTTTTCTTCCGAGCCAGCCAAAATATGGCATTGGCACGAGGTCGTGGCGGCCATTACCCGCAACGTCATGGAGCTGACCCACTACGGCCACAAGCTGCCCATAGACAAGATAGTGAGCACGAGCGTGATAACGGTGTTTCTCAATTGGATATAGGGCAACGCTGCCGTTGTCACGACGGCGTCACAACATCCTCATTATCTCCTTGGCGTCGCTGGTTGCCATGATGACCGCGCCTTGAGGGTCTATGACTACAAGATAAGGAATGAACTGCACCTTGTAGGCCTCGCTTGCCGCGCGGTTCAGGGCCTTGTCTTGTGGCAAGGCCACTTGTTTCCAAGGCATGTTCTCCTCTTTCATGGCCTTAGCCCAGTCGGCAAGGTTCCTGTCGCAAGATATGCTCACGATGTTTATCTTCGGGTTGGCGGCGTGCAGGCTCTTTATTTTTGGTATCGACGCGCGGCAAGGACCGCACCACGATGCCCAGAAGTCGAGCAGCGTGTATTGGCCGCGCTTCACCAGCGACGACAGTTTCACGGCCTTGCCGTCCACTGATAGCAGCGTGATGTCGGTGTAAGCCATGCCCTTGGCCGTCTTCTTGGCCTCTTCTATCTTTTTCGCGAACTCCCTGTAACCTTCCGCGTCGCCGTTGCCCTTGAAATGCTCGGCCATGTCGCCAAGCTGCTCGCCTGTGTATCTGAAACAGGCCTCAAGGTTCTTGCCCTGCAGGTAAAGGCTGTAAGACTCGTCGGGATGCGCCCAGGCGTAGTCGTTGCTCAGCCGCTTGTAGACGGTGTTCAGCGAGTCGGCCACCTGTTCGAGCCTCTCCGCCGTGGCCTTGTCGGCATGCTCCGGTCTGCCATGCTCCTTGCCGCCGTACCGGTAACGCCACGCCTTGAGGCGAGCCTCCTCCCTGGCCTTCAACGCTGGCCACACGCGGTCGTGCCACGCCTGGTATTGGCTCTGGGCCTTGCCTCCCTTGACGGTGTAGGCGCACTCGCCCAACACGGCAGACCCACCAAGCTCATAGCGCCGCGGTATGCTGTCGAAAGCCGCCGAGGAGACGGTGTAGTCGGCATTGTCGAGGTAGAGCTTCACCACCCTATCCTGCATGAACTCGTCTTGCGGCAGCGGCTTCGGCCGGTTGTCTATCTCCAAGGCGCACAGCGTCGGGGCGGTCACCTTGCCAGTGAGCGTGAACTGGCCGTCGCGCACCTTGGCCGTAGCCAGGGTGTTGTGGCCGTCAACACTTTTCAGCCTCACTTCCGCGCCCTCTGTCAGGCCATGTATGGCTGAGCGCACCGTGAACGAAGAGCCGGCCAGCGCCTTTTCTATCTTGCCCGGGGCAAACGTCACGGCCAGCACCTTGCCGTCGGGACCGATGAGCACGAGGCGCGGGATGGAAGAAATGTCGTAGGCCGTGACCGCCTTCGCCAGCTGTGCCTTGTTGAGCCAAAGCTGTGGCCATGGCATCGCCTCCTGGGCCTCAGCCTTGCGCCAGTCGGCCTCGCGCTGGTCCCCGGACACGCTTACCACGTCGAGCTCGCCCTTGTGCGCCTCAAAAATCTTCTTCACCTTTGGTATCGCCGCGCGGCACGGGCCGCACCACGAAGCCCAAAAGTCAATGAGCGTGTACTTGCCCTTGCCGACCATCGACGAGAAACTCACGGCTTTCCCTTCTTTTGTCGTCGCCTCGAAATCGGGGAAGCCGATGCCGAGCGAGCGGCTCAGCACAAAGTCGCGGTTGCGGTTGAGGAAGCCCACGCGCGCCGTGTCGGCGTTGGCTTTAGTCACCTCGGCAATCCATTTCGCCATGTCGCCCTCTGAATAGGTGAACGACTTGTAGTAACGCCCGGCCAGCAGGCAAGCGGCCGCGGCCGTTGACGGATGGCCCTCAATCCACGCCGTTACCATGGAGTCGAGGCGCGCGGTCTCACGCTCCTTGGCCACCGTCAGGTCTGCGTATTTGCTCTCGTCGCCATTGTTGACGATATAAGCATAGGCCTCGGCATAAGAGACACTGTCCGAGATGGTTTGCTGTTTGTTGATATAGCGATTGTAGTCGAGCCATCCCTTGAGGGTCTCGCCGCCCCCGTCGATGCGCATCGCCACGAGAGGGTCTCTGCCGAAGAGCCGTACCGTGTCGCCACTGAGCGACACGTCCGCGCAGCCATCGAGCAGCAACATCATCGTGGTCAGGTTGTACCTCTTGCCACTTGCCTTGTCGCTGAGCCAGAACGACAGTTTGCACATTCGTGGCTTGCGCAAATCGAGCGCAAGCGAGAACGAGCCGTCGGAGCCCACCTTCGCACTGTCCAGCCGCTCCGTCTGCTGCGGATTGTCAACGTCGTGGAGATATGCCGTCACGTTTTTGCCCAGCCCGCTGATTTTAGCCGAAAGCGTGTGCCGTTGCGCCGTCATGGAAAGCGACGCGGCCAACAGCAATGGCGTCACGGTCCATCTTAGTGATTTCATCATCATAATATCATTGTTTTATGTTCGTTATCATCAAAGCCCTCACTTGTCGTCGCGCACATATTTCACGCTCATCCACCTGAGGTCGGTGGCGCATGCCACACGCTGCACCATGTTGCCGCCAGCCACCACCGCGCGTATGATGGCGCACTCGTTGCTCTTGGTGGTGTCTTGCGTGGCCGTCCAATAGCAGCCATAGTCGCCCACGTGATACTTGTCGGGAAATGCCGTGGAGAAGCTGCCAAGCTCTCCGGCCAGCACGAAGGCGAGCTGCGTGCCCTCGCCCTGCTGCATCATCAGCGTGCCGGCACCGCTTCGCCAGCCTTCCTTGTCTATGTCGCCGGCCTTCATGCCCAACGCCGCCTCCAGGTTCTTGAAGTCGTCGTCGGTGGGCAGTCGCCAGCCTTCGGGCGCGCAGTCCTTGGCCTGCTGCCAGGTGAGATAGTTGCCCTGCTGGGCTATAAGGGCGTTTTCGGCATCCTCGTCGCCCACGCCGAAATGGCTTTCAAAGCCGTTGGCCACATAGCTCTGGTTGTACCAAGCCTCGCCGCCGCGGTAGTTTTCCACCATCCAGTCGAGCGAGCCCACGCGCACCCAGTGGTAGAGGGTGCCGTCGGTGTCTTCAAAAGTGCCCGTGGCAGACGGTGCCACAGTGGGGTTGTCGTCGTCGCCGCAAGAAGCCACCGACATGGCAACCACGAGGGCGAAAGCCGTAAGCAATATTGTCTTTATCTTATCCATGTTGATTGTGTTCTGTCGTTTATATGTTGAAGCCCATCTGCTCTATTATGCCCTTCATGGTGTCGTACTTGTTGACCATGACTTGCGAGCTGCCGTATTTCGCCACGAACTCGTCGCGCGACATGGCGAGCACGGCGTTGACCCAGTCTTTCAGGTCGCGCTCCTTGTAGGGGAAATAGCAGTCGTCGCCTCCCCAGATGTCGTCAAACTTCTCCATGAATCCATACTGCCACTCCACGTTGTCTATCGTGGCGTCGATGTCGTGCTCGGAGAGATAGTCGCCATAGAACCCCTTGCTGTATTCATAAAACTTGTCGGTGACGGAGCTTGCCTGTCTTCCAAACTTGTCTATCACGATGTTGGCCATCATGCCTGAGAAGAACCCCTCCGGGTCATCATACATGGCCCCGTTGTTGCAACTGATGACGAAGCCTCGCGTGGCGAGAAGGTAGTCCACGTGACTGGTGCCGCCATAATTGTTGGTATAGCTGATGTCGTTGACGAGCAGGAAGGAGAACGGCTTGGCCTTGCCCAGCCTGTTAAAGAGGTATTTACGCATGGCATCTGCAAACTTCTGCTGCTCCGCCACGTCGGTTATGTAGCTGTACTTATAGTCGTAAGAGTTGCTGCCGGTGCCTATCATGGCATAAGGCGCGTCGAAAAGCTCGGGGTTGCCCTTGGTGTCGGTAGAGCAGAGCGTGTCGTTGAAGAGCAGGAAGACACCCGTCTCCTTATAAAACTCGTTGCGGAGCCGCGCCGTGGCGCTGTTGTCGCCCGCCGCCGGCGCGAAGCCGTTTACCTCGGCGTTGCTCGGCGTGAGGTCGTCTTCCCCACCGCAAGCCGTGAGCGCCAGCACGCCCACGACCGCCATGAACACATATTTATATATTCCTTTTGACATCTTTCTAATATTTTCTTGGTTATTGTCGGTCATTGCCTGTCATCACATATCATCGTCGCCGCCTTCCTCCGAGGCCAGCTCCTGCTTGAAATACTTGCGGTCGGGCCTTGGGTTGCTGCCGATAGACGGCTGGAAGTCGCGCACGTCTTTAGGTATATTGAGCGTGTAGGCGTTGTCGTTTGGCTCGAGGCGGTAGTAGTTGGTGTATTGCCTCACGTCGACATAGTCCACGTTGTGGTACGCGCTCATGGTATGCACTATCGTGGTGGTCTGCGGATACTTCTCGTCCACCATGTAGCGTCGCAGGTCGAACCACCTGTGGCCCTCGAAGCACAGCTCGCGCTCACGCTCCTCGCGTATGAACCTCACCAGGGCTTCGCCTTGCAGGCTCACCGTGGCATTGGAGGCCACACGCGCCGCGCGCAACCTTGAGAGCCACTGGCACGCCTCGCCATCCTGCCCCAACTGTGCGTAAGCCTCGGCGAGATTGAGGTAAGCCTCGGCCGTGCGTATGCAGAACACGTCGCTCGCGGTGTTGTAGACGCTGAAATGGGCGGTGCTGTTGTTTATCTTGTGATACGACCAGAGATGGCTGTTCACGTCGTCTTGGTTGGTGATATAGGCCGAGCGGCGGCCATCGTCGGCTGCGAAGAGCGACACGAGGTGGTCGCTCACCTCGAAGGCGGGACTGTACACGCTGCCGTAACTGTTTTTCCTTCCCGGATAAGGGAACACTATGTTGCCGAAGCACGACGCGCCATTGGAATAGACCACCTCCTTGTTGTCGGAGCTGATGGGGTAACCGGTCTTCCATCCCACGAGGTTCTGCAGGTAGCTGTCTTGCTCCAGTGCCAGCTTGGCGTAGTCGGCCGCCTTCTGCCAGTTTTGCATGAACAGCTCCACGCGGCTTCGAAACACGTAGACGGCCTCTATGCCCACATGGTAGACCGTCTGCGGCGCGGTCACGTCTTTCAGGTCATTCTCCGCCTCGTCGAGGTCGGCGATTATCTGGTCGTAGACCTCAGCCACGCTTGCCCTGACGTAATCCTTGTCTTCCACGTTGGCCGATGTCTTGATAGGCACGCCCGGCGTGGCGCTTGCCGTGGCCGGGGCGTACGGCTTGCCGTAGAGGTTGACGAGGGTGAAATAATATGTGGCGCGCAGGTAGTGGGTCTCGCCCATGACGTGGCGCAACAGCGCGCGGTCGTCGTCGTTGTCGCACGTCACGTTCTTCTCCGCGTCGATCACCATGTTGCAATTGCCTATCTTCTTATAGGCCAAATCCCAATACTTGGCCTCGCTGGATACAAGCGTGCCCTTGCCCTCGAAATTGACCCAAGCGTCGCGCTGCCAACAGAAGAAGGGGAAATAAGTGCTGGCCTGGCTCATCACGTCGGGCTTGCCGCTTGTGGATATGTTCTCCTGCAGCTCGTCGCCCATGAAGTGGAGCACGGCATAGTTTGGGTTGTTGAGATAATACATGTAGTTTTGCATCCTCGCCTCGCCCAGCGGCAAGGTGCAGTCGCCCATGAGCAGCTCGTTGAGGTCGGTGACTGACTTCACGCGGCTCAGGTCTTGCGAGTATTCCTTCAGGAAGTCGGAAGAGCAGGAGCTTGCCATGAGCAAGAGCGCGGCGACAAAAAAAGTATTTATGTGTTTTGTTATATGCATGACTTTGATGTGATAAGTAACTAATCCGTTTTTTGTTTGAACACTCACTTATGTTCAGAACTGGACGTTCAGCCCGAAAGAGAAGCTCGGCCTGTCTGACAGCTGGATGGTTGAGAATCCGCCCTGCGTCGGAGTCTGGCCCTTCAGTGCCGGGTCGCAGATGGTGAACAGGTTATAGGCCGACAGCGTAAGTGCCAGGCGCTGCAACCCCATGCGGTCGAGGATGTTGCCGGGCAGCTCATAGGTGAGCGACAGGCTCTGCAGCTTCAGGTAGTCGGCGCTCACCACGCGAATGTCGGAATAGTCGTACATCTCCCAATAGTTGTCGCCAATCGGGTTCACTTCCGCCGCGTCGCTCGTGTCGGTCCACACCCTGCTGTATTTGTAGTAGGCCGACGAGCTTTGGCTGATTATCGACGGCAGGTTTGTCGTCTTCTCGTCGCCCGGCTTGAACCAGCGTTTCAGGTAGTCGCGGCTGTAGTTCTTCTCCGAGTAGATATCCGATCCATAACCGCCCGTGGCCTTTGAGCCATACATGGCGAAGAGCCTGGTCTTGGCGCCGAGGCTATAGCCCAGCACCACCGAGGCGTGCCACTGGCGATAGCGTAACGTGTTGGTGAGACTTCCCTGTATGTCGGCCTCGCGCTTGCCCGACGCCGAGAGCACCGTGGTGTAGGTGTCATACTTGGTCAGTCCGCGCAGGGCCTCCTGGTTGTTGTAATAGTCGTCGATGAGCGGTCCGCCGTCCACCGGGCTGAGTCCGAGGAAGCGGTAGCTGTAGAACGTGTTGACGGCCTGTCCCTCGACGAGCGCCGTGCCGTTGAGGAAGTCGGAGAGCTCGTAGGTCTGCGCCGCGGGTCGTGAGTCGAGCGAGTTGAAAATCTTCGAGAGCGACGTGCTGACGCTCCAGCGGAAGTCGCGTGTGCGCAGTGGCGTGGCGGTGATGTCGAAGCTGTAGCCCTTGTTGGTCACGTCGCCGCCGTTGATGACATAGCTGCTCACGCCGTTGACGCTGCTCACGCGCTTGTTCATGAAGGCGTCGGAGGTCTTCTTGTAGAACGCGCTAAGCTCCATCTCCAGCCTGTGGTCGAAGAAGCTCATGTCGAGGCCGAGGTTTATGGAGTTGGTCTTCTCCCATTTCAAGTCGGGGTTGGGGTGCGAGTTGATGGTCGACAGGTTCTCGTTGTAATATGAGTTGAGCGTGCCCTTGCGTATGGTCATCACCGGGCTCTCGGTGTCGAGCATGTTGCCCTGGAAGCCATAGCTGGCCTTGGCCGTCATGTAGTCTATCCACTTGGCGTTGATCCAATGGCCCACGTCGTAGCTGCCCGACACCGACCAGATGGGCAGGAAGCGGTCGTTGGAGCGGTCGCCAAACTTGTTGCTGCCGTCCACGCGTCCGTTGAGGTTCACTCGCCAGAGCTGCTTGTAGGCGTAGGTCAGGGAGAGGTAGGTTGAGAGCGTGTTGGTCAGGTCGTCGACAATCATGGGCACGTTGCCCATGGCCCACGACGCGTATGAGGTGTAGATGGTTGGGTCTATGTCGCTCACGAAGGTCTCGCCACGGTCGCGGAAATAGCCGCGCTGGGTGCTGGCGTAGCTGCGATACTTGGCGCTGTTGGCCTCCACGCCGAAGGTGGCGTAGATGTTGTGCTGGTCATCGCCGCCGAAAAACTTGTTGGCGTCTACCTGGAAGCGCGCCGTGTAGCTGCGGTTGGTCACGGAGGTGCGGTTCAGCTCTCCGCCCACGGGGCAGGTCGACGACGACGGATCGTCGATGGTGGCTCCGTATTCGGCTCCGCGCAGCGTGGCTATGTACCACGTGCGCTCGCCCCACCAGTTCTCAAGGTCGGTGTTGGAGTTGGTCACCGACAGTATGGCGTTGGCCGTCAGCCAGTCGGTGAAGGTGAAGCGCAGGTTGGTGGTGAACGTCATGGAGTTCACCTTCTGGTGGTTGTAGCTGTTGGCCAGCTCGTTGAGGATGTTGTAGTTGTACAGGCTGCCGTCGCTCTGCTTGCGCTGGTAATAGTAATACTCGCCGTTGTCTTGGTAGACGGGCAACGTGCGCGTGGTGGTGTAGGCGTAGTTGAGCGGCGCTATCTGGTCTTGATAGTAGCTTCGGCGCTGGTGGTAGCCGTTGAAGGTGAACGATGCCGTGAGCAGTTTCGAGAACGTGTTGTCGAGGTTGAGCGACCATGTGTAACGCTCGTTGGCGTTGGCCTTTATCACGTCCTCCTCGTTGTCGTAGCCCATTGAGGCGTAGTAGCGCGACTTGCTTGAGCCGCCGCTCACGCTCGCCGTGTGCTGGGTGCTGAGGGCGTCGTGGCAGAGCAGCTTGAACCAGTCGGTGTTGCGCGTCTCGTCGGCCGACACCCGCTTCTGGAACTCGTCGTAGGTTATCGCCCCGTTGTAGAGGTCCTGCACGTTTTTCTCGTAACCCACCGTTGTCATGAAGTATGGGAACTGGTAGTGGTCTTGCAACAGCTCGCGCGAGAACTGCACCCTCTCCTTCGAGTTCATCACGTCCACGGAATGGTCGGTATAGCGCGGGCGCACCTTGTAGTTCATCGAGAAGTTGTAGCTCACCACGGGCTTGCCCTCGTAGCCTCGCTTCGTGGTCACCACTATCACGCCGTTGGCGGCCTTGGTGCCGTAGATGGCCGTGGCCGCAGCGTCTTTCAGCACGTCGATGCGCTCGATGTCCTGGGGGTTGATGCCGGCGATGGCGTTGCCTATGCGGTTCACGTAGTCGGGGTCGTTGAGCTCCTCGGGCGATATCTCCACGGGGTCTTGCACCACTATGCCGTCTACCACCCACAGGGGCTCACGGTTGCCGATGAGCGTCGATGTGCCGCGGATGCGTATCTTAGGCGCCACGCCCACCTCAAACGAGTTGTTGTTGACCAGCAGGTCGGGTATCTTGCCCTCGAGCATCTGGTCGAGCGAGCTCATGTCGGTGCGCTCCAGGTCTTTCATCTTGGCCGTGGAGACGGCCGACGTCAGCGACCGCTTGTTGAGCACCTGGTAGCCGGTCACCACCACCTCGTCGAGCGACTTGTCGTCGGCGTGGAGTATGATCTTCGCCGGATGGCCGGCAAGGATGGTGCGCGTGGCGCTGTTGAAGCCCAGGTAGCTCACCTCCACCGTCAGCCGCTGTCTCTCGGTGAATATCTGGAAGTGGCCGTTGGTGTCGGTGGTGGCGCCGGCGCCGGTGCCCTTTATCTTCACCGTGGCCCACTGCAGCGGCTCGCCGTTGGCGTCGACCACCGTTCCGCTGACCATCGCCTTGCGCTGCTGCGTGGCGTGGTGGCCGGCGGCCCGCTTCAGCACGATGGTCTTGCCGCTTATCTCATAGGCCAGGCCGCAGTGGTCGAGCAGCACGCAATGGAGCAGCGCGCCGAGCGAGAGGTCGGAGCACTGGCACGTCACGTCGGGCAAGCCACTGAGCACCTGCTTCTGGTAAACGAAGTCGTAGCCCGTGCGCTGCTGCAGGTCTTGCACCACCTGCTCCACGGGCTCGGCATGGTAGCTTGCGCTGTAACGCTGGGCCACTGCCGACAATGGCATGGCCACGAGCGCGAAGACAAGCAAAAGATAATCTCTCAGTCGATGTTTTTCTCTCATGAATATAAACACTTTACAATATATTTCCCATTATCATATAATCCTACTCTGCCATGACTTCCACGTTCTTGCCCTTCACCCTGAACTTTATGCCGCCGCTCATCTCGAGTATGCGCAGCACGTCCTGGAAGTTGCCGTAGCGTGGCACGCTGCCCATGAACACCGTGCCGGCCACCTGCTGGCTGCTGAACGCGTAGCTGAAATCGTACCACCGGCTGAGCTGCTCCATTATCTGCTCGAGGGTCTGGTTCTCGAACACGAACTTGCCGTGGGTCCAGCTGGCCACCACGTCGGTGTTAACCGCGCGTATCGTGGCCGTGCCCATGCGCTTGTCATACTCGGCCTGCTCGCCGGGCCATAGGGTCAGCTCTCCGCCCTTGCCGCCTATCGGGCGCAGGGCTATGCTGCCGCGTATGAGCGTGGTCACCACCTTGCCGGCGGGATAGGCGTTGACGTTAAACTCCGTGCCAAGTACCCTGACCTCTTGCCCCTCGGTCTCCACCGTGAAGGGATGTGCCGCGTCGTGAGCCACCTTGAAGTAGACCTCGCCCGCGGTCTTCACCCTGCGCTCCTTGCCGTCGAACACGGCTGGATATTCTATCCTCGACCCGGCGTTGAGCCTCACCTCGGTGCCGTCGATCATGGTGAGCGTGTATTCGCCTCCGCGCGGCGTCTCCAGCACCACGGTGCCCTTGTAGCCGTGGCCCAAGGCGTGGCTCATGGCCAACTTGTTTTTGCCCGCGTCGCCGCCAAGGCGTATCATGCTGCCGTCGCCCAGCCTCAGCACGGCCTGGGTGGTGCCGGCCTTGATGCGTATCTGGCGCGACCGCTCGGCGTTGGCCACGGCCTGGCTCTTCCACCGCGACACGCGCTCGTGGTATTCCCAGCCGCCAAGTCCCACGAGAACCACGGCGAAGACGATGGCCGCGGCCGTCACGAGCCCGCGCAGCCGCACCAGTCTCGCGCCGCGTGCCTGAGGCGCGGCCGCGGCCTCACAGGTTGCCAGCCGACGGCGCATGGCTTGGAGGGCGCTATCAGAATCGACGGCCTCGCGCGCCAACACGTCTTCTGCCACGGCCTGGAGCGAGCAGAAGTCGCGGAACAGGCGACGGTGGCTGTCGCTGGCCTCAACCCATGAGCGCAGCTCCGCGCGCCCGGCAGCGTCGAGCTCGCCGCACATGTGGAGCAATATAAGCTTGGATATTCTTGTTTCCTTGTCCATAAATTCGTTTTATATGCTCTTTAACGCAATAGGCGTGAAAAAGTGGACTGAAGAAAGCTATTTTGTTCGAAAAAATAGTCATTTTGGGAAAGAAACGTTAATTTTCCAAATCCGCAGCTAAGCCCTTCAACGTCCTTCTTGCGTGTAGATGTCCTCTCAATACGCAGTATCATACCAATAAGTTATAGACGTTATCTGATAACCGAACGATCTACATCTTAGACCGAGGGGCGAGTCGATTACAGATGACAATGTGGAGTCAAATTGCTCCATGACCCGAAAATATTCCCCCAAAAGGAGTGAGTTTCACAGATTTAATTCGTATTTTTGCAATGACAAACCATCGACAAGGCACACCACACAGACAATGGCCTGGAGCATGAGCACGACAAATAAACACCGGGAAGCGTACGCCCTGTTTCTGCAAGGCGACATAGGCTCTTTATATAAAGATGTCTATCCATCGCTCATTGTGTTCACGCGCCGCTTGCTGACAGACGAGCTCGCCTTCCTCGCCGAAGACTGCGTGCAAGACTCCATCTTCCAGCTTTACCAGAGGCGCGAGGAGATGGCGTCGGCAGAGCGCGCCAAGGCGTTTCTCTTCGTCTGCATACACAACGCCGTGGTGTCGTATATACGCAAGCACAACAGCCAGATGCACTACGCCAGCCAGGACGACGACGACTTCGAGGACGACTTCTCCACCGAACTGATACGCAAGGAGACCATCGACAACCTCATGGCAGCCGTGGACCACCTGCCCGAGGACATGCGGCAGCTATGCGCCATGATTTTCCGCGAGGGTCTGAAGACGGCCGACATAGCCGCACGGCTCAACATGACGGAGAGCGGCGTGAAGAAAAAGAAGCGGCGACTGCTCAACCTCTTGCGAAAGTCGCTGTCGCCCGATGCCTTGATGCTGGCTTACTTGTATCTTGCGAACTAAACGCGACGTGCAAACCGACACAAGAAGTAATTATGCTTGAGGGTGTGTCAAAACTCCCTGATTCTTAAAATCGGGTAGGAGGTAAATGTTATTCATAAAAGGCATTTACCTCCTACTTTCA
>OIYX01000336.1_pt1 | contig 17167 bp, 13 predicted proteins | sample 1588431 | NCBI WGS metagenome assembly OIYX01 (sample SAMN03283241) | human gut metagenome | biome: human-associated habitat; material: feces | host: Homo sapiens | place: Peru | collected 2012
CTCGCGGCCGTCGAGCCGGTCGTCGAGGCGTTCTTCACGCCGCCGGACGACTTGCCTCTCGTGACGGACGAGCCGGACAAGGTTCTGCCGTTGAACGACCACCTCAACCCGAAGCACCTGGAGGCCATCCGCGCATTCGCGGAGACGTGCGTCCGCCCCGTTCTGGGCGAAAGGGACGCGCTCACGCGGACGGACTGGAAGGCGGTGAAGGCGGCGCTCGCGCCGTACCGCGCCTGGCGCGCGGCGAAGCCCGTCCTCCATGCCGAGGCGCAGGCGGCGCTGGTCGAGGCGGAGCGGCTGTTGCGCTACAAGATCCACCTTGGCGAGTTCCTGCGGAACTACGTGACGATGGACGGTCTCTACGACGAGGCGTCGGCGGCGATCTTTCAGGTCGGCACGCTGCGGATCGACGGCAAGGAGATGGATCTCTGCTTCTCAGTCGCGAGCGAGGCGGCGCACGCCGCGCTGTCGGGCAAGTCCGACTGCTGCGTCCTCTACCTGAAGCTGACGCGCCCGGCGTCGGGTGCGACGCAGTCGGTCTGCTCCGTCGTGACGGCGGGGACGATCGGTGGGCTTTACGTCGGGCGCAACGGCGTCTTCTCCGATCGGGACGGCGTGCAGTGGGAGGCCGTCGTCACGAAGGTCGTCGAGGCGCAGGTGTCGCTGTCGGAGGCGTTCTGGTCGCCGTGGAAGAAGCTAGGCGCAGGCGTCGCCGAAACCGTGAAGAAGTTTCTGGGCGATCGGCAGGCGAAGTCGGTCGCGAAAGTCCAGCAAGGCGCGGCGTCGGCGCAGGCGGGCGGCGCGGCGCTCGCGAGCTCGGTCGCGGCGATCGGCATTGGCGTCGGCATGGCGGGCGCGGCCGTGGCGTCCGTCGCGGCGGTCGTGCGCGGGCTTGGCCCGTGGCAGCTTCTGGCGGCGATCCTCGCGCTCATCCTGGTCGTCTCGCTGCCGAGCGTCGTCCTCACGTGGTTCAAGCTTCGCCGCCGCGACCTCGCGGCGATCCTGAACGCCTCGGGGTGGGCGGTGAACCGTCCGATCCGCTTCTCGATGGCGCAGGCGCGCGGCTTCACGAAGTGCGCGAAGGCGCGGGACGGCTGGCTGTATGCGCTTCTGGCCGCGCTCGTCCTCGGGCTGCTGGGCTGGACGGCGTGGAACGTCTGCGGCGCGGCGGGAACGAAGAAGTGTCAACAACAGGAACAGGGCGCGGCAGCGGTTGCCGTGTCCGCACAAACGGAGGAAACGAAATGAAGAAGGAAGAAAACGCGGTTGCCCAGTCGATGCGGGCGGGCTTCACGCTCGTCGAGCTGCTGGTCGTCGTGGCCATTCTCGGCATCTTGGGCACGATCGCCGTGCAGAACGTCATCGGCAACATCGGCAAGGCGCGCCAGACGGCCGCCGAGCAGGGCGTCCAGTCGCTGCACGAGGCCTGCACGACGTACTACATCCAGCACAAGAAGCTGCCGACGTCCCTTGACCAGCTCACGGAAGGCGACGAGCCGATTCTCGAGAGCGACAAGGGCCTCTACGATCCGTGGGACAACAAGTACGAGATGGAGACGAAGGGCAAGAAGGTCGTCATCAAGTCGGCCGGCGAGGACGGCGTGATGGGCACCGAGGACGACATCCGCAGCGACGCGAAGAAGAAGAAAAACTGAGTTTGCGGAAGGGGCTGGCGATGAGGACGCACCTCAAGTTCATGAAGGTCACGGGGTCGTGGCGCGACGTCGCGGACGCGGCGCGCACGACGATCCGGCAGGACGAGGGCACGGGCGAGCCGAGTGCGCGCTGGAAGAAGCGCATCCTCCTCGCCGAGCATTCGCCGATCCGCAAGCTCTGCTTCAACTGGAAGTGGGTGGACTTGCCCTACTGGGTCTCCGTCCACCTTGTCCGCCACAAGTTCGGCATCGAGCATTTCGTCTCGACCCAGCGCACGGACCGCACGGGCCAGGACCGTGCGGGCGCGCGCCAGGACGCGCCAGTCCTGCACGAGTGCTTTGCGAACGCCCAGGCGGTGATGTTCATCTCGCGCCGCCGCCTCTGCGGGCAGGCGAGCCCCGAGACGCGCGCGGCGTGGCGGCTGGTCGTGGACGCGATTGCCGAGAAGGAGCCCGAAGTCGCGGCCTGTTGCGTCCCCGAATGCGTCTATCGCGGGTTTTGCCCGGAATTCAAGCCGTGTGGGTTCTGCGGTACGCCGGCCTACGAACAGGCCGTCGCTGCGTATCGCGCCGTCCCGCCGCCGCAGAAGAGGCCGGGCGCGTAAGGCGGCCTGCCCATTCCGAAAGTCTTTAAGCACCAACTGAATCGATATGAAAATTGACGTTGCCTATGTCGCGGAGCTGGCGCGGCTTGAACTGACGGACGAGGAGAAGGCGGTCTTCCAGCCGCAGCTCGAGAACATCGTCCGGTACGTGGAGAAGATCTCGTCCGTGGACGTCTCGGGCGTCGAGCCGATGATGCACGGGCGGCCGCTCGTCAACTCCTTCCGCGAAGACGTCGTGCGCGCGTCGCTGCCGGCGGAGGTCGCGCTCGCGAACGCGCCGAAGCGCGTCGGCGACGAGTTCCTCCTGCCGAAGATCGTCGAAGGAGCGGAGAGCTGAACATGGAACTTTACGAATTGGGCATCCAGGCGGCCCAGGAGGGCCTCGCGAAGGGCGATTTCTCGTCCGTCGAGCTGACGCAGGCGATCATCGACCGCTATCACGCCGAGAACGAGCAGATCGGCGCCTACCTCACGTTCGACGAGGAGGGCGCGCTCGCCGCCGCGCGGGCGGCGGACGAACGTCGCCGCTCATTCGACCATTCGACCACTCGACCAGTCGATCATTTCTTCGGCGTGCCGATCGCGATCAAGGACCTCATCAACGTGAAGGGCCAGCCCTGCACGTGCGCCTCGAAGATCCTGGCGGGCTACGTCTCGCCCTACGACGCGACGGTGATTCGGAACCTGAAGGCGAACGGCTTCATCCCGGCGGGGCGCGTCAACATGGACGAGTTCGCGATGGGCTCCTCGACCGAGAACTCGGGCCTCGGCGTGACGCGCAACCCGTATGACCTCGCGCGCGTGCCGGGCGGCAGCTCGGGCGGCTCGGCGGCGGCGGTCGGCGGCAACCTCTGCATCGCCGCGCTCGGCACGGACACGGGCGGCTCGATCCGCCAGCCGGCGAGCTTCTGCAACTGTGTCGGCGTCAAGCCCAGCTATGGGCGCGTGAGCCGCTACGGCGTGACGGCGTTCGCGAGCTCGCTCGACCAGGTGGGCCCCATGACGAAGTCCGTCACGGACGCGGCGATTCTCCTCAAGGCGCTCGCCGGGCACGACGAGATGGACGGCACGACGCCGCCGGAGCCGGTTCCCGACTACGTCGCCGCGCTCGACGGCGCGACGCTGAAGGGCGTGCGGATTGGTCTGCCGAAGGAGTATTTCGCCGTCACGGGCCTCGACCCCGAGGTGAAGCGCCTCACGGACGCGGCGATCCGGGCGTGCGAGGCGGCGGGCGCGGAACTCGTCGAGGTGTCGCTTCCGCACACCGAATACGCGATGGCCGTCTACTACATCATCGCCCCGGCGGAGGCGAGCGCGAACCTCGCGCGCTTCGACGGCGTGCGCTACGGCCACCGCAGCGCGGCGGCGAAGGACGTCTACTCCCTCTACACGAAGAGCCGCGCGGAGGGCTTCGGCCCGGAGGTGAAGCGGCGCATCATCATGGGCACGTACGTCCTCTCGTCGGGCTACTACGACGCCTACTACGGCAGGGCCCAGAAGGTGCGCACGCTCATCAAGCGCGACTTCGACGCGGCGTTCGCGCAGGTGGACGCGCTCCTGACGCCGTGCGCGCCGACGCCGGCGTTCCCGTTCGGCGCGCACCAGGACCCTCTGACGATGTACCTGAACGACCTCTACACGATTCCGTCCGCCCTCGCGGGCGTCTGCGCGGCGAGCGTGCCGGCGGGCTTCACGAACGAGCGGCTGCCGGTCGGCGTCCAGTTCATCTGCGGCGGCTTCGAGGAGGCGAAGCTCCTGCGGATTTCAAAGGCATTTGAGGAGACGCAGAAATGAAGAAAGCGATTGTCGAGACCTCGATGGGAACGATTACCCTCGAGCTGAACGAGGAGAAGGCACCGGTCACGGTCTGCTGACCCGTATGGACGAGATCGACTTCAGCTCGGAGATCACGGAAGTCCTGCCGCGCTTCTCGAAGTTCGAGCGCAAGGATCCGACGGCGCGCCGCACGGCGCAGACCCTGGCCGTCAACACGACGACGTCGCGCGAACTCGTGATGCTGCCGTCCGGCGCGATGGTCGTCGACACGCCCGGCATCCGCGAGATCGGGCGCGTCAATGAGGCGGAAGCGCTCCTCCTGCGCGGCGAATCGACGCATCGGTACCGCAAATGAAGTTCATCACGACGACGTTTGTCATCAACACCTTTCCGCTGGCCTGCGCGGCCCTCGGCTTCCTGACGTTCGTCCTGCCGTCTCGCCTCGGCGTGCGCGGCAAGGCCCTCTGGACGATGTTCCTGCTGCTGGGCGGGTCGAAGTTCGTCCTCTTCGAAACGCTGGGCGGACACCGCTTCTCGCCCGAACTGCCGGAACTCCTGATCTGGGGCCTGAACTTCGTCAATTCCGTCCTTTACGTCCTCGTCGCGCTGAGCCTCGTCTGGTGGACGCGGCGCGGGCGCCGCTTCCTCCTGCCCGCGCTGGCCGTCGTCCTCGCGGCATGGGGCCAGTACGAGGGCACGAAGGTGCCGCCCGTGAAGGAAATCGAGCTCGCGTTCCCGAACCTGCCCGCCGGGCTGGACGGCTACCGCATCCTGCAGATCTCGGACTTGCACTGCTCAAGCGCGGCGCGCGGCTGGCGGACGCGGGCGGTCGTCGACGCCGCGAACGCGGCGAAGGCCGACCTCGTCTGCCTCACGGGCGACTATGTGGACGGCCGGGTCGCCTACCTGAAGGACGACATGGCGCCGCTGAAGGGCTTGCGGGCGCGCGACGGCGTGTGGTGGGTGACGGGCAACCACGAGTTCTACCAGGACGGCTTCCGCTGGGAGAAGTGGTATCGCGCGAACGGATTCCGATTCCTCGTGAACGACGGTGTGCGTCCGCGTCCCGGCCTCGCGCTGGCGGGCGTGAACGACCCGGTCGTCAGCCACTACGGCGGCTACGGGAATGCGACGCCGGACGTGGCGGCGGCCTTTCGCGCAAGCCGTCCGGGCGATTTCCGCATCCTGCTGGAGCACCGGCCGGAGAACTTCCGCGCGAACGTCGCGCGGCACGGCGTCGACCTGCAGCTGTCGGGCCACACGCACGGCGGCATCGCGCCGCTCATAGATCGCGTCGTTGCGCGCCTGAACAAGGGTTTCGTGCGCGGCCTCTACCGCGAAGGGGATTCGGCCCTCTACGTGAACCCCGGCGTCGGCCTGTGGGCGGGCTTCCCGCTCCGCTTCCTCGACCCCGCCGAGATCACGGTCTTCACGCTTGTCCGTCCGTCGTCATGAAGGACGTCAAGTACGAGCGGATCTTCGCCGCGTTGCAGCAGGAGCTGAACGAGGGGCGATACGACGTGCAGAACCCGTTTCCGAGCGAGGCGAAGCTCGTCCGGCGCTTTGGCGTCTCGCGCTTCACGGTTGTCGAGGCCATCAAGAAGCTTGAGAAGGTGGGGCTTGTCGTCCGTCGCCGAGGCAAGGGGACGTTTCCCACGCGGTTCGCCCAGACGTCCAGCGGTCCCATTGGACTCATCATGCCCGGCTTGGCTTACGGCGAGATCTACGCGCCGATCTGCAGCGAGATCACGCGCCTCTGCCAGCGGCGGGGACGAATGGTTCTCCTGGGGAACACGACGGCGGAAGCGCCGGCGGCGCGGGCCGACGCGGCCAAGCGTCTGGCGGCGGACTTCGTGCGTCAGCGCGTGGCGGGCGTCATCATGCACCCGATCGAGTACCTGAAGGACTCGGCGGGGGTCAACCGCGAGATCGCCTCGACCTTTGCGGCGGCGGATGTCCCGGTCGTGCTGCTGGACTACGACGTCGAGCCGCCGCCGCGCCGGAGCCGGCTGGATCTTGTCGGGATCGACAATTTCGCGGCGGGCCGCCGCCTGGGCGAGCATCTCGTCTCTGTCGGCGCGCGGCGCGTCCTGTTCGTCAAGCGGCGGAACTGCGCCGCGACCGTCGAGTCCCGTCTGCTGGGGCTGGCGGCGGCGATGACGGCGGCCGGATGCCCGTGGTCGGCGGACAGCGTCCTGGAAGCGGAGCCGACGGCGACGGCGCCGATTGCGCGTCTTCTGCGCGGGGCGGAGATGCCGGACGCCATCGTGTGCGGCTACGACGTGCACGCGGCCGGCGTCCTGAAGGCGATTGAGAAGACCCTTGGGCCGGGAGCCGTCCCGTCGCGGATCCGGCTCGCCGGCTTTGACGACGTCCGATGCGCGTCCGTCATGACGCCAGCGCTCACGACCCTTCACCAGCCGTGCAAGGAGCTTGCGCGCCTGGCGGTCGAGACGCTCCACCGCCGCATGGAGTTTCCCGACAGCCCAGTCTGCACGCTGTTGCTGGACGCGCCGCTTGTCGTGCGCGAATCGACGCGCGCGTGAGTCGCGTGCGAAAAACTTGACTGGACAAGTCGTTCATTCGGCGCGTGTCTGTGATATAATGCAGACATTAGCAAGGAATGGTTATCATGAAGACTTCACCCATCAGGGATTTTCGTATGCTTCTCGGCCTCGGCGTCTGCGCGCTCGCGTGCGCGGCGCAGGCCGAGGAAACGCTTGCGCCGGCAGACGACGCCGTCTTCGCCGACGAGTTCAAGGGCCGGGGCGACCGGGCGGCCGACGTGCCGACGGCGCCGGCGAAGTATCAGCGCCCGGCGGGCTGGAAGCCGACGCCGCCGTGTCCGAAGACGCTGCCGGAGATCGCCCGCGACCATTCCGCCGCGACGCTGGCGCGCGCACGGGCGCAGATGGAAAAGGTGAACGCCGTCAACCGCGCCGGCAAGTATGCCGCGACCGGCGCCGGCATGGACCGCCATGCGTGCCCCGACTGGTTCGTCGACGCCAAGCTCGGCATGTTCGTCGACTGGGGGCTCTATTCGATCGCGGCCTATTCGCCTTACGTGAAGGGCGCGCGGCTCTATCCCGACTGGTACGAGTACAAGTGCCGTCCCGAATACACGATGGCCGACAGCGCGGCCGCCTACCACCGCAAGAACTGGGGCGCGGATTTCCAGCCCGACCACTTCATCGGGCTCTTCCGGGGCACACGCTTCGACGCGGCGAAGATGATGAAGGTCTTCCGGCAGTGCGGGGCGAAGTACGTCGTGCCGTTCCTCAAGCACCACTCCGGCTTCTGCGAGTGGGACTGCTCCTACACGTTCCGCGACACGGTGGACGGGCCCGCGAAACGCGACTTCGCCCGCGAGATGGCCGACGCGGCGCGGGCCGAGGGCCTCAAGTTCGGCATCTACACGTCGCAGGCGGACGAGTGGGAGTATCCGATCCTCCAGGACGACGGCTCGATCAAGATGCGCCTCTGGGGCGGGCGGCTGGTCGACTACACGCCGACGATGGAGGGCAAGGCGTCCGGGAAGATCGCCGTCCGCGACTTCGTCACCGACTACATCGTGCCGCAGACGACGGAGTTCATCGACAAGTACGACCCCGACCTTCTCTGGTACGACGCCGACTGGTCGTCGCGGGCGACGGAGAACGGCTCGTATGACATCACCGCCTACTTCTACAACCGGGCGGAAGGGCGCAAGGAGGTCTGCTGCAACGACCGCTACGGCCGACTCGACCCGGCCGAGGAGGCCGCGTTCCGGCGCAAGGGGATCAAGCTCATCGGATGCCGGACGGTGCGCGGCGACTTCTTCACGGACGAATGGGGCGACACGGCGGAGCACATCGACCCGGCGGCGTGGCATCCGTGGGAGTCGTGTTCCGGCATCTCGAAAGCCTATGGCAACCACTGGATGGAAGAGCAGGATCCGTCGATGGTGATGACAGACCGGGAGTTCATCTGCCACTTCACGTCCATCGTCGCGCGCGGCGGCAACCTGCTGCTGCTCGTGAACCTCGACGGGCAGGGCGCGATTCCGAAGGTGCAGGAGGATCGTCTGCTGTCGATCGGCCGCTGGCTCGCGGCGAATGGCGAGGCGATCTACGCGACGCGCATCATCGCGCCGTACTCGACGGCGGCGGTGGACTACACGCGCGCGAAGGACGGCGCGACCGTCTACGCGATCATCAAGGAGCCGGCGGCGGAAGTCACGCTCGCGTGCGCGCTGCCGAAGGACGCGACGGCAATGGAAATCGCCTCCGGCCGCTGGCTGGAGCTTGTCCGCGCGGGCGGCGAAGTCCGGGTGCGGCTTCCGGCCGACCTCGCGGCGTCGCCGCTCCCGCTGGCGGTGAGGATAGAGAGTAAGGAGTAAGTAGTAAGTATGGAAGTTCTGTCTTTTTGTTGTTGCCTTCGGCCTTTGTCGGCGAGAATTATGGAGTAAGTAGAAAGGAGTAAGTATGGAAGTTCAATTCTTTTACGGACAGCCGGTGGACGAGAGACGGGAGACGCGAGACGTCAGAGGTCTGGGGAAATTATTGCCGCTGTCGGCTGTCGATTGTCGTTTGTCCTCTCCTTGGCCCCTGTCGTCTCACGTCTCGCGTCTCTCGCTCTCTTCCCGCTCGCTGTCTGCTTCTGCTGCCCTTTGTCTTCTGTCTTTCACCCTCGCCTCTTTCGCGTGCGCGGCGGTTCCGCCGTTCGCGACGGGCATCACGACCGACCGTCCGGCGGGCGTCTTCATCGAGGGCGTTGGCGCGGCGTTCAGGCCGGAGGGGAAGGCGCGCTTCTCGCGCTGGACGGTGACGGACTTCTTCGACGAGACGGTCGCCTCCGGCGCGTGGCCGACGAACGGCATCTCGCTCGTCCTGCCCGCGCTTGGGCCCGGCTACTACGAGCTGGATGCCGACGGGCCGGACGGCGTGCGCGGCCATTTCGCGTTCACGGTGGTGCAGGATCCGGCGACGCGGCGGCCGCCGGCGCCGGACTCGCCCTACGCGATGATGGCGGGCGGAAGCCCCTGGCCGAAGGGCGACCCGGAAAAGACGAACGCCGACCTCATGCGCCTTGCGGGGCAGGCCTCCGTGCGCAAGATCTACCGCTGGGAGCACATCGAGAAGGAGCCGGGCAAGTTCGAGCTTGTGCCGCACCGCGACTTCACGCAGACCTACGCCGCCGACGGCGTCAAGGTCTGCGGCATGATCCACCGTCCGCCGAAATGGGCGGACACGGCCGTGGTCGTGCCGCGCAACCTGCGGCAGATGTACGCGTTCTGCCGCCGACTTGAGCGCGAGTTGGGCGGCGCGATGTGCGCGTGGGAGATCTACAACGAGCAGGACCTTCCGCAGTCCGTGGGCGACGGCTGCTGGAACTACACGGCGGCGCAAAAGGCGTCCTATCTCGGCTTCAAGTCGAAGAACGCCGAGCGGATCGTCTTCAGCGGGGCTCTCTGCCTCGACGTGGGGCTCGGCTATGACAGTCTCTGGCTCGACAACGACGGCGCGTACTATTCGGACGGCCTCAACTACCACACCTACTTTCCGCTCGGCGCGAACGACAAGTGGTTTGGCGAATGGCGTGACCTGCTTGCGAAGTACGGCATCACGAACTGGGCGACGTGGGTGACGGAAGACTGCACGAACCAGGAGGGGGACGCGCTCGTGGAGCGTCCCGGCACGCCGAACCGCGCGCACACGAAGGACCAGGAGCGTCTGCTGGCCGAGTTCTACGCGAAAGACCAGGTGTTCAAGCAGATGAACGGCGTCAGCCGCTCGTACTTCTTCATCCTCGCGGCCTACAACGAGCGCGAGGGCCGCAAGGACTGGGGCATCTACCGCCGCGACGGGACGCTGAAGCCGTGTTATGCGGCGGCCGCGACGCTGACGGGCGAACTGGAGGGCGCGACGCTGCTGGGCGAGGTCGCGTTGCCGGACGCGCGGCTCAAGGGCTTTCTCTATGCCCAGCCGGACGGCCGGCGCACGCTCGTCTACTGGACGGTGACGGACTTCGAGCGCCAGGTCGAACGCGACAGGGCCTTTCAGGACGCGCCGCTGCAGGATGTCGCGTTTGCGCTGCCTTTGCCGAAAGGCGACTACCGCGCGGTGCGGCTGACGGGCGACCGTCGCACCGTCTCCGTCACGGGAACGTCCGCCGCGCTTGTCGCGACGCGCTATCCGGCGTATCTGACGGGCCGCTTCGACCTGCCGGTCGTGCGCCGCGCCGTGCCGATGGGCAGGCTCGTCGCGCCGCGTCCGCCAGCGGGGACGGACCTCACGCTGATCGTGCGGGCGGACGGCGAGAGGGACGCGACGCGCATCGGCTCGAGCGGTCGGCGGCTGGACTTGCTGACGGAGACGCCGAACCTGACGATACAGGTCTGGAACCTCTCCCGTGACCGCAAGCGCGGGCGGCTCGTCTGGGACGGCGCGAAGCTGGAGGGCGTGCCGGAGGCGTTCGACCTGCCGCCGGCGGGCTGTGCCGAGTTCACCGTGCGGCTCTCGCTTCTCGACCTGAAGTCAGGACAAGGGCGGCTCAACCTGCGGTGCGTGGCAGACAGCGGAAAATCGACGGCGTGCGTGATTCCGCTCTTCTCGGAATGGGCCTTTGCCCATGCCCGTACGCTGGAACCGTTCCTGCGGGCGAACGATCCGAAGGAATGGTACGTGAACGGCAACGCCTCGAAGATGTCGGTGACGTGGGACGATCGGGAGCAGGCGATCTGCCTCGCGGCGGACTGGACGGGAGACAAGGTGGACGGCAAGTGGTTCTTTCCCGGCATCAAGATGAACGGGCCGGAAGGGCCCGTGTCGTCCGTCTGCGGCCTCGTGTTCGAGACGAAGAGCGAGCAGGACAAGGTGGAGAACGACTGGAAGACGTCGCTCGTGCAGGTGATGGGCGGCAAGATCGGCGGCTACGCGAACTGGCTGCAGGTGCCGCCTCCGTCCAGCGTGTGGGAGTCGCGGCAGGTCAACCTCGTTCATGATCCGGACATCCGCGAAGGGGCGACGAGCCTCCAGTACGGCGGCATGCCGGGCGCGGGCAACAAGGTGCGGATCTGGATCCGCAACATCCGTCTTGTGCGTTGACATTGAACATAATAAAGAGAAAGGAAGACAACAATGAAACAGAAACAGGTTCTGAAATCAGAGAAATCCTGCGCAGGGCGGTTGTCTTGCGCCGTAGCCGCCGGCCTTGGCTGGGTCGGGCTTGCGGGTGCCGCCACGCTGTCGTGGGTTGACGTCTCGTTGGACATGACGCCTTCTTGTGCCGCGACGAGTGACGGCTCGCTTTCACTGGATGCCCGTTGGCAGTCGATTGCCGAGGGCGGCCCGATTGACATGGCGACGACACCGCGCGGAGCCGTGCTCATCATTCGCTGACAGGAAAACAGAGAGGAATGAGGATGAAGACCTTGGGAATCGTTTGCGCGGGGCTGCTCGCGGCGTGTGAGGCAGGAGCGGCCGATTCGGCCGTTGAACTCCTTTCGGTCGCGCAGGATGCGGCGACCAAGAACGTCACCGTCACGTATCGCCTGACGGGTGCGGATGCGATCGTCACGCTGGACGTCTTGACGAACGGCGTGTCGGTGGGCGGCGTCGCGTTCGTTGCCGGAGACGCCAACCGTCTCGTGTCCGCTGACGAGTCCGCCGTGCGGACGATTGCGTGGGCGGCGGCGAAAGACCGTCCGGACGAAATCGGGCCTCTTGGCGACGCGGCACGAGTCGTCGTTCAGGCGTGGAAACCGTCCGAACCGCCGCCGTACCTGTGCCTCGACCTGATGCACGCCGTCGGCGCAACTTATTACGCGGGCGCGTCTGCCGTCCCCGGCGGCGTGACGAACGACCTCTACAAGACCGAACGCCTGCTGATGCGGCGCATCCCGGCCAAGGGGAAGCGCTGGCGCATTGGCAGTGGCCTCGACACGGGCGATTTTCCGTCCTGGTACGTGACGCTCACGAAGGACTACTATCTGGGCGTCTATCCCGTGACGGAGGCGCAGCGGAGGCTGATTCGCTCCAGCACGCGGGACTTCGCGAAGACGCCGGCGGATTACGCGGCGGCCGGGCTTCTGACGCCGGCGGTCAAAGTCGCCTGGACGTCGGTGCGCGGCAGCACCATCGGGTCGGCCTATCCGTCCGCCGCCGAGGGCCACGCACGCACGGACGTCGACGCGGGCTCCGACCTGGCGTATTGGCGGTCGTTCACGGGACAGAACCTCGACTTGCCGACGGACGCCCAGTGGGAATTCGCCGCCCGTGCCGGGACGTCGGGCGCGTTCTACAATGGCGCGGCGAATGCCGAGGCGCTGGACGAGATCGCCTGGACGAAGGAGAACGCGCAGGGAGTCGTCCAGCCGGTCGGGCTGAAGGCGCCGAACGCCCTGGGCCTTTACGACATGATCGGCAATGTCTACGAGCATTGCCTGGACTGGCTGACGCTCGGCGCCTATGAGGACGTCAACGGAACGGCGGTTGCGGTTGGCGGCGACGTCACGGATCCGGTGGGGCCGTCGGGCAATGAGAATAATTGGCGTGTGCGGCGCGGCGGGTCATGCGGTGAGCCCTGGAACTCGATTTACCAGATGGCCTATTGCCGCGTTCGACACCTATCCTTCGACAACCCATGGGATGTGGTCACCGGCTATCGCCTCTGCGTGGAACTGCCGTGACAGGAACGATTGTGACAAGAAAGACGAAGAGAAAGGTTCATTCAATGAAAACGCTTTTCAGCACTTTGGCAGTTGCCCTGACGGCTGGCGCCCTGACGGCGCGGCCCGTGATCATGGACGTCGCGCTTGTGAACGAGAACGACCGAAACAAGAATGTCGTCGTCACCTACACGCTTGCGGACGAGGACGCCATCGTCACGGCCGCATTCACGGCGGACGACGTGTCGATTCCCCCTGCGGCGACGACAAACCTCACGGGGGACGTGAATGTCCGCGTGGGCGTTGGCGTCCGTCGCTTCGTCTGGCCGGTCCGTGCGGCGTTTCCGCAGACCGTCCTGAAGAACCTGAAGGTTCACCTGACGGCCTGGAGCGTCGGCCAGCCACCTGCGTATGTGGCGTTTGACCTGACGGGGCGGGATTGCCCGCGCTACTACGTGTCGGACGATGCCGTGCCGGGAGGCGTCTTGTCGCGGACGTACAAGATCGACAAGCTGCTGATGCGGCGCATTCCGGCGGGGGGCGTCGAGGCGAAGCTGGGCGATGTCACGGGGGCGAGGACTTCGGAGTGTCCGATGCGCCTTGTCTCCTTCACGGAAGACTATTATATCGGCGTCTTCGAGCTGACGGCCGGACAGTGCGCCTGGATGAAGGGCAAGCCGATGTCCGAAGCGGACGAAGAGTCGGCGGTGAAGCCGACGATCAACGACCCTTCATCGACGTGGGAAGCCCTGCGCGGCAAGGGATTCTCCTGGCCGGCGGTGGCGGACGGACAGGCCTCGGCGCATGCGGTGGACGCCATGTCTCTGCTGGGAAAGCTGCGCACGAGCCAGGGCTATGCGTTTGACTTGCCGACGGACGCCCAGTGGGAGTTTGCCGCGCGCGCGGGGCAGCGCACGGACTATCCGGGGGCGGATGCGTCGTCTCTGCTGGAGTACGGCTGGTATAATGACGAGACGAATGCCGTGGTGGAAGTCGGGCTGAAGCGTCCGAACGGGTTCGGCCTGTATGACATGGGCGGCAACGCGCTCGAGCATGTCCTGGATCTCTACGGCACGTCGGCTGAGACGCCCGCCTACGGCAGCCGCCAGACGGATCCGGTCGGCCCGACGACGCCGGACGAGAAGTGCTACCGCACGCGGCGCGGCGGGTCATGCGGCCAGACGTGCGGTGATCGATTCGCGAAGGTCTACGCGCGGATACCCTATGGATTCGACAACTGGGCGGCTTTGACAGCCCCACGTCTCGTCTGTCCGGTCTGCCCCATCGAGTGAGTTGTCTCTGCTTGAAAAAGATTCGAACGAGTGTCGCCGTTGCTTTGTTTGCAGTAAGCGTGTGCGGGGCGGCGTCTGCGCCTGATCCGGCGGAGGCCTTTCGCCGCCCGCCGCAGACGGCGAAGGTCGGCGTCTGGTGGCATTGGATGGGGACGGGCGTCTCGCGCGAAGGCCTTGTGCGCGATCTCGACTGGATGGCGGAAAGCGGCGTCGGGACAGTCGTGGCCTTTGCCGGGCCGGACGTCTCCGCGCCCGGCAAGGTCGAACTCGCGGGCGGGCCGTCCGAGGACCTTGTCGCGGCCACGCCCGCGTGGTGGGCGCTCATGCGCTTCGCCGTCGCGGAGGCCGTGCGGCGCGGACTGGAAGTCGGCCTTCACAACTGCCCCGGCTATTCGCATTCCGGCGGGCCGTGGACAAGGCCCGAACACGCGATGCGCGAACTCGTCTTCGAGCAGGACGGCCGTCGGCTCGGCGTCGGCGGCCAGCCGTTCGCGGGGCCGCTCGTTGATGCGCGTGAGATTGCCCGTTATTCGCTCCCGTCCGGCGAGCTGGTCGTTTCGCATGTCGCGAAGCCGTCCTTCAACAGTCCGGCTCAGAAGGACGCGACGGGCTACGAATGCGACAAGATGTCGGCGGCGGCGGTCAACGCCCATTGGGATCATGTGCTGGACGACGTGAAGAAAGCCCTCGGCGACTTCATCGGAAAGGGCTTCAATTTCCTCCATGTTGACAGCTATGAGGCGGGAACGCCCAGCTGGACGCCGCAGATGCGCGAGGCGTTCCGGAAACGACGCGGTTACGATCCGATCCCGTATCTGCCGAGTCTCGCCGGATTCGCCGTTTCGGGTGCGCGTGCGGCGACATTCCGGCGCGACTTCGACCGCACGGTGGCGGACCTCTACCGAGACGTGTTCTTCAGGCTTTCGCGCGACCGTCTGCACGCGGTGGGGCTGGCGTTCTCGTGCGAACCCTACACGGGTCCGTTCGAGACGGAGGCTTGTGCGGCGTTCGTCGATCGCGTCGGGACTGAGTTCTGGAGCGGGGGCTGCCCGTGGGATGGCTACGAACTGCCGTCGCCCGGGCAATGGGGGCGCGTGCGCGACAGCCATTTTCCGCAGGGCGTTCCGAACCGGCTGTTCGAGGCGGAGGCCTTGACGGGCTGGCCGGAAAGCTCGCGATGGGACGAGACGCCCGCCAAGCTGAAGCCGTTCGTCGATTTCGCGTTCGCGCGCGGCATCAACCGCCTGATGCTGCATTCGGTCGCGCTCCAGCCGTGGGGCGACGGGATTCGCCCCGGCATGACGTTCGGCTGCTGGGGCACGCATTTCGGGCGCACCCAGACGTGGGCACAGGACGCCGCCGCGTTCTTCGCGTTCATCAGCCGCTGCCAGGCGCTCTTGCAGTGGGGCGCGCGGGCGGACGATGCGCGGTGGCCGGGCGGCGACTGGGGACAGTTCGTGCGGCGGTCGGGCGACGTGACCGTGCGCTTTCTCGTCAATCCGTCTGCGACGAACTTCACGCTGACGGCGCGTGGCGAATGGTTCGACCCGGCGACGGGCGAGATCGGCGCGCCGCCGTCCGTTGTCGCGCCGGGGCAAAGCGGCTTTCTCGTGACGGGGCGCACGGAAGGGCTCTCGCCGGAACCGCCGCCGCTGCCAGCGGCTGAACTGACGGGGACGTGGACGATCGACTGGGCGAGCGCGGCGCCGGGGCCGTCGCCGGCGTCCCTGCGGACGGTGCGCCCGTTCTTCGACTGGACGACGAGCGGCGACGACGAGATCCGCCATTTTTCCGGCACGGCGACGTATCGGCTTTCCTTCGACTGTCCGGACGCGGCGACGGTCACGGCAATCGACCTCGGCGACTTGCGCGGCAACAGCGCGCGCGTGCGCGTCAACGGCGTCTTCCTCGGCACGGTCTGGGCGCCGCCGCATCGTGTGCGCGTGAGGCCGGGACTCTTAAAGCCGACGGGCAACCGAATCGAGATCGACTACACGAACGTCTGGGCGAATCGGCTCATTGGCGACGAGCGTTTCCCCGAAGTCTGCGAACGGCGGACGGCGCAATGCCTTGGACGTGAGATCGGCAGCCGCCCGACGCGCTATCCGGCGTTTCTGAAGACGGGGCGGCTGCCGCCGGACACGCGGCGGCGCACGTTCTCGATGTGGAACTACTTCACGGCGGAGTCGCCGCTCGTGCCGTCTGGCCTCGTCGGCCCCGTGTCTTCCATGGTCAATGCAAAATAAGGCGGAAAAAGAAATAAGGAAAGACCGAAATCATGAATAAATTGGTTTTCGCGGCGGCGGCGCTGGCCGCCCTTGGCGCGGCGGCGGGCCCCGTCAAGGTCATCTTCGACACGGACATGATCTGCGACTTTGACGACGTCGGGGCGCTCGCGTGTCTGCACGCGCTCGCGGACGCGGGCGAGTGCGAGATTCTCGCGACGGTGAGCAGCACGCGCGGAAACGCCTCGGTTGGCGCGATTCAGGTCATCAACGCCTACTACGGGCGCGCAGGCCTTCCCGTCGGCGCGCCGAAGGGGACGTGCGTCCTCGGCGCCTGGCCCGGCGCGAAGGAGAAGGTCGATCCGATGGCGCCGCTCGGTGAGCGTCCGTCTTCTGGCGGTGACGGCGGGCACTACAAGTACCGCAAGCTCATCCGCGACTATCCGGCGGCGGTGACGTATCCGGACGCTGACGACGCGCCGGACGCGACCGGCGTCTATCGACGGGCGTTGGCGTCCGCGCCGGACAAGTCGGTCGTCATCTGCTCCGTCGGCTTTCTCACGAACCTCCGTCGGCTTCTGGAGACGCCTTCGGACGACATCTCGCCGCTGGACGGGCGGACTCTCGTCGCGCGGAAGGTCATCCGCTGGGTGGCGATGGCCTGCAGCTATCCGGACGGGCTGGAATACAATGCGGAACAGGACGCGGAGTCCTCGCGCATGGCCCTCGCGAACTGGCCGACGCCAATCGTCTTCTCGGACTTCCAGTACGGATACGACGTCTATGCCGGGCGGGCCGTGGCGGACCTGCCGGGGCCGCGCAACCCGGTCAAGGACGTGTTCGTCGGTCAGCTTCCGTCGCTCGCGGATGTCGCCGCCGACCCGGCGAAGTGGCGGCGGGCGTGCTACGGCGCGGGCGGACGCTCGGCGTGGGACGAGACGGCCGTCCTCACAACGATACACAACAT
>OIYX01000339.1_pt1 | contig 17133 bp, 12 predicted proteins | sample 1588431 | NCBI WGS metagenome assembly OIYX01 (sample SAMN03283241) | human gut metagenome | biome: human-associated habitat; material: feces | host: Homo sapiens | place: Peru | collected 2012
TCCGCCGCGCGCGCCGCCGCATCCCGCTGATACGCCAGCTGCTCGACCGAATCACAGGCCGGCGTCGTGTTCGGCATCGTGACGACGGCCGCGAAGCCGCCGCGCGCGGCGGCGGCGAGTCCCGTCGCCGTCGTCTCCGCCGCCGGAACGCCCGGATCGCGGAAATGGACATGCACGTCGATGAACCCGGGAAACTCAAACGCCTGACTCATGCCACGACTCCTGTCCGTCACGCCTCCACCCCCCGCCGCGCCAACGCCGCGAACTGCGAAAAGAAGCCGGGATACGACTTCGCCGCGCACGCCGCGTCGTCGATCTCGACGGCGGCCTCGGCCACCGTCGCGCCAACGGCAATCGACATCGCGATGCGGTGGTCGGCAAACGACCGGAACGCCCCGCCGCGCAACGGCTCGCGCCGTCCCCGCACGACAAACGCCGTCTCGGAAACCTCGGCCGCGACGCCAAAACGCGCCAGCACGTCCGCCATCGCGGCCACGCGGTCGGACTCCTTGAGGCGCAGCCGCCGAATGCCCGTGAAGCGCGTCAGGCCCGCGCGACGCGCCGCGACGACCGCCAGCACGGGAAAGAGGTCGGGGCTCGCGTCCACGTCCGCCGAGATGTCGCCCGGCCGCGCGAAGTCCGCCAGCAAGCGGACGACGACCCGGTCAGGCTGGCGCGAGTCCGCCGTCAGCCCCGCCAGACAGGCGTCCGCGAGGCGCACGTCGCTGCCGAGCGCCGTCATCGCCAGCGGGAACGCCGCGCCCGACCAGTCCGTCTCGATGTGCGGTTCCGCCGCCGGCGCCCGATACCGCTGGCGGCCCGCGACGCGGAAGCCCGTCGCCGTCTCCTCGACGGCAACGCCATACGTGCGCAGGACATCCAGCGTCATGTCCACATAGCCCCGCGAGGCCAGCGGCGACGAGAGGCGAATCTCCGAATCCCCGTCCAGGATCGGCAGGGCAAAGAGCAGTCCGCTCACGAACTGCGACGAGACGTCGCCCGCGAGTTCCTGCACGCCTGGCGCAAGCGTCGCGTAGTCGATCTGCGGACGGGACGCGAGCCGCCCCTTCATCTCCCATGTCGGCTTCACGCCGCGCGCCGCGACGACGGGTCCGAGAAGCCGACGCGTCGTCCCGGACTCGCCGCAGTCCAGCACCGCCGCGCCCGACGGCGCCGCCGCCGCAAGCGCCCGCAGGCAGCGCTTCGTCGCGCGGACGTCTTCGCAGTCCCCGTCGGCGGACGCGAGGGAGGCGAACCGCCCCGCAAGGAATTCGGCGATGAGGACGCGATGCGCGTGGGACTTCGAGACAGGCACCGTCATCGTGCCGCGCCGAAGGCCAGGCTCCAGGCGGATCACAGGGCCTCCTTCGCGAGGTCGATGGGCACGGCGCGCACGTCGCCCCAGCCGCACGGCAACGCAAACGTGACGACCGAGCCCGCGCGCTTCTTGTCGCCCTTCATGAGCGGCACGAGCGACGCGAGGGACAGCCCCTCCGGCAACGCCGTCGGCAGCCCCGCCGCCGCGAACCGCGCCGCGAGCGTTTCGGGCCACCCCGACGGGGACAGACCCCGCCGCGCGGCGATCCGCGCCTCCTCGACGCAGCCGATCGCCACCGCCGCGCCATGCGAGACGGCGTAGTTCGTCGCCTTCTCGACGGCATGGCCGACCGTATGCCCGCAATTGAGCAGAATCCGCCGCCCCAGCCGCTCGAAGGGATCGGCCCGCACGATCTCGACCTTAACCGCGAGATTTTGCGCAATTTCGCGCGAAGTCGGCACATTTCCCGAACACCCCTCGGGGCCTGTCCCCACGGACACGGGGTCTGTCCCCACGACGGGACGGGGGCCTGTCCCCACGAAATGGGGGTCTGTCCCCACGGAAATGATCGTGTGCTTGATCATTTCAGCCTGGCCGTCGCGCAGACGGTCGGGCGACAGAGTCGAGAGAAAGTCGCTGTCGATGACGACGAGCCTCGGCGCATGGAACGCGCCCGCGAGGTTCTTCCCCTCCGGCAGGTCGCACCCCGTCTTCCCGCCCGTCGAGGCGTCCACCATCGCAAGAAGCGTGGTCGGCACGTTGATCCAGTCGATGCCGCGCATCCACGTCGCGGCGGCAAAGCCCGTGAGGTCGCCCGTCACGCCGCCGCCAAGGGCCGCCACGACGTCCTTCCGGCCAAGTCCCGCACGCGCGAACGTCCCCCACAGGGCCGAAACGGTCCCGATGGTCTTGTGCGTCTCGCCCGAGGGAATGGTCGCGATCGGCGCGAGGCCAAGCCGTTCCGACCAGATGGACGAGACGGTCGCGTCCGCCACGACGGGCCGCGCCGCCAGGAACGTGCGCGCCAGGCCCTTGCCGCAGAGGACAAGCGAATCATCGAGGTCAAACCAGGCGGACACGCGGCTCGGGAAGGAGGCGTAGTGCGCCGCCCGTTCCTTCGCGCGGTCGCCCAGCGGCCGTGTCCCCGCCGCCGCGCCCAGCCGCCGCGCCAATTCCGCGCCGGACGGCGTGTCGAGGCAGAAGATCGTTCCGCGCGCCTCGCACAGGCGGCGGTTCTCCGCGCGAAGAAGCGTCCCGCCGCCGAGGGCGATGACGCCGACATCGCCGAGGCGCGCCAGCGTCTGCGTCTCGAGGTCGCGGAAGGCGGCCTCGCCGTCGGACGCGAAGACGTCAGGAATCGTCCGCCCCGTCGTGCGGACGATCTCCGCGTCAAGATCGACAAACGAAACGCCCAGCGCCGTCGCGAGACGGCGGCCGAGCGTGGTCTTGCCCGAAGCGGGCGCACCCGTAAGGAAGATCATCTGCGCACGTGTGCCGAGGTCGTCCTCAGCCCGCGATGAACTTCTCGCCGAGGGCGACGGCCTTGAGGTTGAGGTCGAGGAGCGCCGCCTTGCGCGCGCTGATCGTCTCCTTGATCGCCGCCGTCAGCGTCTCGGGCTTCACGCAGCCGAGCTTCTGGACGATCGCGCCGAGGATGACCATGTTCGCGAGGGAGACGGCCTCCATGTCCTTCGCCATCTGCGTCGCCGGAATGTAGACGACGGTCACGTCCGTGCGCCGCACCTTCCGCTCGATGAGCGAGGAATCGACGAAAATCGTGCCGCCGGGGGCGACCGTGTCCTCGAACTTGTCGAGCGACGGCTCGTTCATCACCATCAGCACGTTCGGGTGCGCGATGATCGGCGAGCCGACCGGGTCGTCCGAGACGATGACCGAGCAGTTGCACGTGCCGCCGCGCATCTCCGGGCCGTAGGAGGGCAGCCACGAGAGCTCCTTGTTCTCGATGAGCGCCGCGTGCGCCAGGACCTTGCCGGAGAACAGGAGCCCCTGCCCGCCGAAACCCGCCATGATCGTTTCGTACGTCATTTTACTTCGCCTCCTCAGTCGTCCGGTCCTTGAAGCAGCCGAGCGGATAGAACGGAATCATCTTCTCCTCGACGAACTGGCACGCCTTCTCCGGCGTGAGCCCCCAGTTCGTCGGGCACGTCGAGATCACCTCGACGAGCGAGAAGCCCTTGCCCTCGACCTGGTTCTGGAACGCCTTGTGGATCGCCTTCTTCGCCTGGCGCACGTGCGCGACGGAGTTGACCGCGACGCGCTCGAGGTAGGCCGGCGCGTCCAGCGTCGCGAGCAGTTCGCAGATGCGGATCGGCATGCCCTGCGTCTTCGGGTCGCGCCCGTACGGCGAGGTCTGCGTGACCTGGCCGATGAGCGAGGTCGGCGCCATCTGGCCGCCCGTCATGCCGTAGATCGCGTTGTTGATGAAGATGATCGTCACGTTCTCGCCACGGCAGGCGGTCGAGACCGTCTCGCACAGGCCGATGGACGCGAGGTCGCCGTCGCCCTGGTAGGTGAAGACGACGTGGTCGGGGAGCGCGCGCTTCACGCCCGTCGCCACCGCCGGCGCGCGGCCGTGCGACGCCTCGATCATGTCACACTTGAAGTAGTCGTACGCCATCACCGAGCAGCCGACCGGCGCGATGCCGATCGTCTTGCCCTCGATGCCGAGCGCGTCGATCGCCTCGGCGACGAGCCGATGCACGATGCCGTGCGTGCAGCCCGGGCAGTAGTGGTAGGGAACGTCCGTCAGGGACTTCGGCTTCTGGAACACGATGGCCATCTTATTTCGCCTCCTTCCGGATTGCGGCCAGCACCTCGTCGGCGCTCGGAATCATGCCGCCGACGCGATTGCACATGTTGACGGGCTTCGCGCAGTTGATCGCGAGCTTCACGTCCTCGTTCATCTGCCCCATGTTGAGCTCGACGGTGAGGAAGCCCTTCACCTTCGCCGCCGCCTTCGCGAGCGCCGCCTTCGGGAACGGGAAGAGCGTGATCGGACGGATCATGCCGACCTTGATGCCCTCCTTGCGCGCCGCGACGATCGCGTTCTTCGCGACGCGGGCGGTGATGCCGACGGAGACGACGCAGACCTCCGCGTCGTCCATGAGGTACTCCTCCCAGCGGCACTCCTCCGCCTCCAGCTTCGCGTAGCGCGCGAAGCGCTCGTAGTTCGTCTTCTCGAGCTCGTCCGGCTTGAGGTAGAGGGAGTTCACGATGTTGTGCGCGCGCTTCATCTCCGTGCCCGTCGTCGCCCAGGGCTTCGTCGCGGGAATCGTCGCGGGATCGACCGTGTCCTCCGGGAGGACCACGGGCTCCATCATCTGGCCCATCGTGCCGTCCGCCAGCAGCATCGCCGGCATGCGGTACTTCTCGCCGAGCTCGAACGCCAGGCGCGTCATGTCGGCCATCTCCTGCACCGTCGCCGGCGCGAGGACGATGATGTGGAAGTCGCCGTGGCCGGGGCCGCGCGTCATGAAGAAGTAGTCGGACTGCGACGGCTGGATGCCGCCGAGGCCGGGGCCGCCGCGCTGGACGTTGACGATCAGGGCCGGCAGGTCCGCGCCCGCGAGGTACGACATGCCCTCGGCCTTCAGCGAGATGCCCGGCGAGGACGAGGACGTCATCGCGCGGCGGCCCGTCGCGGCGCAGCCGTAGACCATGTTGATCGCGGCGATCTCGCTCTCCGCCTGGAGGAACGTGCCGCCGATCTTCGGCATGCGCTTGGACATGTACGCCGCGATCTCCGTCTGCGGCGTGATCGGATACCCGAAGTAATGGCGGCAGCCGCAGCGGATCGCCGCCTCGGCGATCGCCTCGTTGCCCTTCATCAGAACCTTCTCACTCATGTTCGTGAACCTTCCTGAAATCAAGCGCCTAGCGCTCGACCGTGATGACGCAGTCCGGACACATGAGCGCGCAGCTCGCGCAGCCGACGCAGGCCGCCGGATCCGTGCACTCGACCGGGGCGTGCCCCTTGTGGTTGAGCTTGGTCTTCGAAAGAGCAAGGATCTTCTTCGGACAGGCGGTCACGCACAGTCCGCAGCCCTTGCAGAGGTCTTCCCTGAATGTCAACTTAGCCATGATTTGCTCCTTTGAGCGGCGTAGTATACCAAAAACGGCGCGCCGTTGCACACGCCCGAAAAACGCGCGCGCCCGCCGCACCCGAGGTGCGGACGGGGGAAAGGCTCGTCACGCCGAGAAGCTTCGTCCGTCGACGAACCGATGCGGATTGTCGTAGCGGCCCAGCGTTCCCGTGCGCAGCCACGCCAACGCGCAGCGCGCGATCTCGCGGCCGTCGCGGCTCGGGTCGAACTCGATCCGCGCCAGGTCGCCGAACGGGAAAAGCCCCGAGCCCCTGTTCGCGTAGACGACCAGCCGCGTGTCGCGCGGACAGGCAATCTTCCGCCGGCGAAAAGCCTCGCAAACGCCCTGCGCCAGGTAGTCGTCGCTCACATAGAACACGTCCGGCAGCGTGCCGAGCGCCAGCCGCCGCTCGGTCGCGGCGCACGCCGCTTGAGCGATGTCGTCGAGCGAACGGTTGCCGACAAGCGGCACGGACAGGCGTTCGACGAAAACACCCGCCTGCTCGAAGGCCAGGTCGGCGCGAATGTAGGTGTCCACGCCAAAGTCAACATGCAGAGCCGAGCGGACGCCCATCCGCACGCACGCCGCAACCAAGTCCGAAATCGCATCGTCCACGTTGTGGCAGAGGTTGCCCGCGAAACGTCCCGGCGAGCGCGTCAGTTTCCCCAGCGTGACCGTCGCGTAAGGGCAACCGCACGACGCCAGAAGACGTGTCACCAGTGCGCGCCGGCTTGACGCGACGCGGACGACGGCCATGTCGGGGCGCAGCTGGAGCGCCTCCTGCAGCGGCCTCAGGTACGGCGTCTCGCGCGCATCCGTCCCCAGCACGACCGACAGGACGCGATGCCCCTGACGCTGGATCGCATGCGCACACGCCATCACGCTGATGTGCGAGCAGAACGAGCCGAGGTTGGCCGTCTCGATGTCAAGGACAAGCCTCGCGCGACGCTCCTGCGGCACGGCGAGGACGACATGGCCGCGCCGGGGCTTGCCCACCACCAGGCGATCCGCCGCCAAGTCGCGCAGCGCGGCCCGAACAACGCATTCGCTCACGCCGAGCCTTTGCGCCAGCGCCTCGCGCGACGGCAAGGGCTCGCCGACCTTCAGGACGCCTTTTCGAATCGCCTCCCGCAAGCCCTGCGCCACCTGCGCCGTCAGCGACGCGGGCAGGGTCGAGTCGACGGCAAACCCCAACGAATTCCCTGCATGCGCTTGCATCCGTTTTCCGACGTCAATGGGGTCGACGTCAATGGGGTCAACTGCCGGAATCATGCGCCTTTCAGTCGTTTTCCCAAACAATCAGGAACTCCCAATCACCCTGTCGCCCACGCGGCACCGCGCCAGCCCCCCCTACTGAGGCCCGACGCCGCCGTTTGCGTAGAGGCGATGCAGCCGCACGGTCGTGCCCGCCTGGCCGTTGCGTTCCGCCGCCAAGGCGCGCAGGCGCGCGTGATGACGTCCGCGCGGCAGATCGTCCGCCAGGATCTCCACGTAGGGATAGTGCAGATCGCCGTAGTCCGCGCGAAGCCGGAAGCGGCGCGGCGAACCGCCATCGACGGACACCTCCAAGTCGCCTGCATCCGGTCCGGCCGTCAGGAACGCCGCCAGCGTCGTCCCCTCGAACGTGACGTCAAGCGCCGCCCCCGCCCGGTCGCTCCACCAGATCGCGCCCTTCCGGTACGGCGCGCGCATGTTGCCCGGCACCTCCTTCCAGTCGGGAACCGCATGCCGCCAGCCGCCGTCCGCCGCAAACGTCCCCGGCCCGGCGGCAACCGCCACGCCCCCCCACACGCACAGCGAAACGCAGCACGCCCTCTGAATCTGGTCAAACGGTTTCATGATGCGCATTATATCAAAAAACCCGACAACGCCCGCAGCCACGCGAGCTCGCGCCGCCGCATGCGCGCAGGACGTCAATGGGGGCACCCGTTGTGGCCGTTCTCGACCCCGTTGAGGCCGCACCAGTTCATGGCGACACCGAATGGGGGCCACTAATTCCCAACGCCCGGCGGACGGCCTGGCCGAAGGCGCGTGCCATCGACTGCATGCCAAGATCGTTCGGATGGCACCCGTCCACCGTCCCTTCGCCGTCGCCCGTGAACATCTCGCCCTTCGGCAGGTAGACGAGGCCTTTCCATCCCTCGGCGACCAGCTTTTCGTAAAGCTTGCGGACAAACAGATCCTTCTCGCTCGGCCCGTAAAGGTGAACGTCACACTGCTCGGTCATGACGATCGGCACGTTCGGGCGCTTCGCGCGGAGGTTGCGGATGAACGGCTCGTAATTCGCCTCGACCGACCGGCCCGGCTGATCCTTCTCGCGCAGGCTCATGTTCCAGAGGCAGTCCAAGACGTAGCAGCTCGCGTCGACATGCGCCAGAAGCTCGCTCATCTCGAGCTCCATCACGCCCGACCCCGAGAAGCCGAGGCCGACGACGGGCACGTCAAGGTCTCGTCCGATGCGGTTGACAAAGGCAAGCCCCGGCCGCGACGCGCAGCCGCCCTGCGTGATCGACGTGCCATAGAAGACGACCGGCCTCTCGACGCCGCTCCTGTGCGCGACCGTCTCGACCGTCGCCTTCGGCTCGATGCCCAGCTCAAAGCTCTCCACGCCGTTGTAAAGCGGCAGGTTGACGATGCACGGCGTCCCCGGCGTCCAGTTGAGCGTGAGCGAGCCGCCTTTCCGCGCGTCCGTGATGCGGCCGGTCGCCGCATAGAGCCAGCGGCCCTTCGCCGCGTTCCAGCGATAAACGTCAATGCCCGAGACGCCCGTCGCCGGCATGTGATCCATGGACAGGCTCGCGCTCGTCGGCTTCCACCGGAAATGGAGCGTCCTCGAATCCGTGGCGAACCGGAACAACATGCCCGACGTGTGGCGCTTCATCGCCCGGACGCCGCCGTTGACATTCGTGGTCACGTTCGCCGGCAGCCGGTCGTAATACCGTTCCGTGTCGTTGAACGCCCGCCCTTCGATCGGCAGGTTCCGTCCGTCAATCCACTTGACGCCGTTCGTGATCACGGCGTCCTTCAGCGCCATGCGCGAATCCCACTTCGCGACATCCGGCTGGTTCGCCGACGACAGAAACGCGAGCAGGCACCCCCCGCACACGCAGAGACACTTTTTCATTTTCATTTCAGGACCTTTCTCAAAGCGGACGGGGACGGCAGACGGGCCCGTCCGGGTTCACGAGCAGGCCGTTCCGCGCTTCTTTCGACAAGGCCTTTCCGGCATCGTCTTGCGCTCCTGCGGCAGCCCCCGCATCCCCGGCGAAGACGAGCCGGGCCGGGCCGACCCAGCCGGACGGCGCGAAGGGCTGGCCCTTCTGCGGCCCGTTCCAGCCGAGGATTGTCCATGTCTGGCGTTCGGGCTCCGGCAGCCCCGCATCGACAATCAGCCGGTTATGCCACGTCGACGTGACGTCAACGGCGATTTCGTTCTCGCCGTCCTTCAGCGCCTCGGTCAGATCGACGCGATACGGCGCGCACCAGAGCTTCGCGACCGTGCGTCCGTTCACCGAAACCCGTGCGCAGCACGACGCCACCTCGCCCAAGTCGAAGACGATCCGACGTGCGTCGCCCGCCGGGAACGGGCGCGTCACGCGACGGGCGTACCGCCGCGTGCCGGAAAACCCCTTCTCCGCGTAAGTCCCCGGCAGGTCGCGCCAAAGGCCCAGCGGACGCGACCAGCCGTCCAGCGCCTGTTCGCCGCAGACGGTCGGCGCGCCGGATTCCGCACGCCCCGTCTCAGGCTCCATCAGGCGGAGCCGGCCGCCCTTCACGTAGGCGAGGCGGCTCTCGCCCGGCGCAAGCTCAAGGGAAATCGGCTCCGGCCAATCACGCAGACGGACGACGCCCTTGAACGGCGTGCGGAAGTTCGCCAGGAAATAGATGCTCTCGTCGCCGTCACGCCGATGATACCAATGCGGCACGCCTTCGACGTCCGGCGCCCAGTCCGGCGTGAAGTCGCCGCGAACGACGCGGCCGCCCTTCGCCTCCAGCGCCGCGAGCCGACGCTCCGTCTCCGGCAGGAGAAAGGTCCCCGCCGGAATCCACAGGACGCGGTAGCCCATGCCGTCCGGCAGCACGAAGCGCCCGTCGCGCACGTCCAGCCGCGTCTCGAGGACGTCGCGGTTGAGATAGTCGTACTTGTAGCCGCTCCCCAAGCGGTCGCCGCGCTCGTCCGGCTTGTGCCCGAGCGCATCGCCGAGGTACCAGAGGACGTCCACCACGGGCTTGCCGCGCTCCAGCTCGTGTCCGCAGACCGCCAGGTAGCGCGTCAGGCCGGACAGGAACGGCCACCAGGTCTGCCGCCGGAGGAACGGCGTGCCGATGCCGCAGCCAAAGCTCGACCCCGGCGGCAAGCCGTCGACGACGGGATTGTGCGTATACGTGTGGAACACGAGATGCGTCACGCCACGACCGAGATGAACGTTCGCGTCCTCCTTGAGCGACTGCAGCGTCTCGTCGAAGGTCAGGCGCAGGCTCGTGAACGCCTCTGCGCTGACGCGGCGCTTGCCGTAGAGATGGGCGGCGGACACGCAGGGCCTGACCGGCTTGAAGTTGTGCGACGTCACGTACCCGTTCGCATCGTCAAACGGGCTCCAGAACTCGCACATCGGCTCGTCGGCATACTTCCAGAAACGCAGCAGGTCACCGGTCAGGACGTCGCCAAAGGCCGTCTCATACTGAACCGTGAGGCCCTTCGCGTGCGCCAGGCGGGCGATCGTCCCATAGTAGTTGTCCTCCACGAGGCGCGAACACGTGCGCCGCCAGTCCAGGAGGAACCGCTCGGTCTCGGATTCGCTTCGGAGCACATGGCCGAAGAGCGCCGGCAGCCAGGGGCGAAGCTCGTAGCCGTTCAGGCGCCGGAATTCATCCTCCATCTTGGGCGTCCAGCGCGTCGGGCCGCATTCCCAGCTGTCGACCACGAGACCGTCGACGCGGCGTCCGGCGAGCGGCCCGGACAGCAGACGCCCGACATAGCCGGCATAGTTGGCCTCAAAGCCCGCCGGATCCATCTTGTCGCACTCCCAGCCCGTCGCCTCGTCCGGCGCCGGGCCGTTGCGCCGCTTGGCATTGCAGTGCCCGAAGACAAGCGTCAGCGTGCCGTCCGTCGCGACAGGGGCCGCGTTCGTGCCCATCGCCAAGCCGCGCAACGCCAGGCCGGCCTTCGCCTCCCAGCCGTCGAGCCGCGTGGCGGCGGAAAGCCGGACGTCGGGGTACCGCGTCAGCGGATGGACGTGCGAGACGTCGAACGTCCAGACCGACGCCGTGCGGACTTCCGGCGCGAACGTCATGTCGGCCTCGTCCGACCAGGCACCCGGCGGGCAGTCGCGATCCAGCACCGTCTCGCCGCCCGCCTTCAGCCAGAAGCGGATTCCCGGCTCGTAGCACCAGCTGTGGTTCAGGCGCTGCGGATTCGACAGCGCCACCGAACGGACGGTCACGGGCCGCCGGAAGCGGAAGACCCGCCGCTCGCCGTTCGTCTCGACAACCTCGGGGACAAGCGGGGCCGACCGTTCGCCCACGGCCGCCGGGAACGTCACCGCGCCGATTTCGCGGTAGTCGTCATCCGCGTCAAAGTCAGGCTTCTGCCCGGGCGGAAACGCGACGAGCGTCCGCATCGCCTTCTCTTTCGGCACCCACGGCCCGCCGCTCATCGACCAGCCGGGGCAGTTCTGCAGCTTGAACAGAAGCCCGTGCGCGGCACATTCGTCGGCCAGGTGCGCCACGAGGCCACCCCATTTCGGGCTCAGGCAGGGGATCTGCTCCTTCACGCCCGGCCAAGGCTGCGGATTGACGCCGACCGCACGCCCATGAAAGAACTGGATGCCGCCGAGGCCGGCTGCGGCAATCGCCTTCACGTCTTCCGCAAGGCCTTCCTTCGAGGCGTTGCCGCCGATGACGTGAAACCAGGTCTCCGGCGCGTCGCGCGGCTCAAGGCGCACGGCCGGGTGGTCGACGTGGAACGCGCCGACGGGGAGGCCCGCCTCGTTCATGAGAAAGCCCCGCCACGGCGCGGCATGAAGATAGCGCAGCCTGCGCGGCGCGCGCACCTCCGGCGCGAAGACGACAAGCGTCCGGTTCGTGATCTGCCCCCGGTATTCGGGACGCGCCGAATCCGCCGCCCGCCGGAAGTTGCCGATCTGCGCCTTGACCCACACGCCGTCGTCGCCGGCGACCTCAAAGCCGTAGTCGCGGCTGTTCGCCGGATCCCGCTGCGTCCGCCAGTCCGGGTCGTAGACGCTCCAGCGCGTCACGTGTTCGAAGTCCAGGAGGAACTTGCCGTCCTCGACGCGCCACGACTTGAGCGTCGGCGAGTCGGCCACGATGTCCGCAAAGCCGTAGTCGCGCTTGAGCGCCAAGAGCGCAAGCCGCAGGCCGACGACCTGCTTGTCGTTCGGGTGGATGTCGTGCAGGTTGCCGACGTCGCAGAGGACGGCCATGCCCGCATCCGGCTCAGAGTCCGCAAACCGCTGCTGGGCCTCCTGCATCTGCGGGACAAGGGGATCGCCCCACGGGCAGAGCTGGGCGAAGTAGAGCTTGAAGCGCGGATTCCCGAAGACGCGCTTCCACCCGTACAGCAGGTCGCGCATCTTGTCGGCGTATTTCGGCGCTTCCGACGGGAACGTGTTGCTCTCGCCCTGATACCAGATCGCCCCGCGCAGGGCGTACGGGCAGATCGGCGCGACCTTCCCGTTGTGGTACTGCGCGGGCTGCTGGCCGTCCCGGCCCGCATGCGCCGGCGGACAGGGCGTCCGGCAGTCGGGAATCCACGTCTCGATGTCCGTCGCGCCGACACAGGCGACGAAGAGCCCGACCGGCACGTTCAGCGCGCCCTGCAGGTACTGTCCGTACCAGAACGCGACGGCCGAGACGTTCCCGTTCACGAGGAAGTCGGGCGTCGCCCGTTCCCAGACGACCTTCTCCTCCGTCTGCGGCACGTCGCTCCAGCCGTTTCGCAAATTCGCGAACCGCAGCGTCGGCCGCGCCGTGATCTGCCCGACCTGTCCGCCAAGGCGATCGCGCGCACGCGGCGAATCGCCCCAGAGGGGAACGACCATGTTGCTCTGGCCCGAGCAGAGCCAGACCTCGCCGACAAGGACGTCCCGCACCGCCCATCCGTTCACCGTGAGGGTGCGTCCCTCGGACGAGGCCGCGAGCGGATCCAGGTCGACGCGCCAGCGGCCGTCCGCGCCGACGGTCGTCGTCCGCTCCTGTCCGGCAAACGCGACGCGGACGGCTTCGCCCGCCGCACCCGTGCCCCAGACGGGGATCCGCGCATCCCGCTGGAGGACGGCGCCGTCCGCAAAAGGCGCGGCCAGGCGAATGGCCGCAAAGGCAAGAGAACCGAACATGGCGGACGCCTCCCCCTATTCCTGCGCGGGCGAGCCGAAGTCCAGCAGGCGGACGCCCTCCGGCGGAATCTCCAGAACGGCGCTTCCGCCCGCAAAGGCGCACGTCGCGCCCGTCACGCGCTCGGCCGCCGAGGCGCGGCCGGAGCGGAGCGTCACGCGCTTCGCCGAGGCGACGGACGAATTGAACACCGTCACGTACCGGTCGCCGAACTGCTCGACCAGGACCTCCTCGTCCGCGCAGGAGAGGAGCGTGCGCACGGGACGCCAGCCCGCCGTCGCCAGCTCGATCGCCAGCGGCACGTACTTGCGGAAGAGGTCGCGGTCGCGCTCGTAGTAGGCCGGGTTCTCGAAATAGCGGTCCGTGTAGCCGTCGTTGCTGAAGTAGCTCGGCAGCATGCCGTAGGCGAGCGCACGCTCCATGTAGCGCACGACCAGCTCGCGCGTGAAGATCTTGTAGTTCGTGTTCTGGAGGAGGCAGTAAGGCTTGCGCCCGGCGATGGCGCGCCAGTAGATCATCTCGTCGTGCGGCGACGGATTCCACTTCCCGCCCCGGTTCCAGTCAACCTCCGTCCCCGGCACGTCCGCCCAGGGAACGATCAGCGACGTCTTCTTCGGCGTCGAGTTCGCCATCATGCGCCGCCCGTAGGCGTCGAGCCGCCGGCGAATCGACCGCACGTACTCGTAGCTGACGAGCCCGCCGGAAATGCAGACGCGGTTCGAGGGACCGCTCCAGCAGAGCGGCGTCTCCATCGCGGCGAAATGCGCGCGGTCGTAGTCCGCCCCGATCGAGAAGCCCATTTCGGACGAGTCGATATACTCGCCGTCCACGCCCTTCGGATACGGCGCACCGCCGTACATCTTCTTGAAGCGCGCCTCGGAGACCTTGATCTTGTAGTCGGTCACCTCGCCCTTGATGCCCGGCGCGGAGTTGAAGCTCCACATGATGCCGGACGGCGTCCAGGCCGTCGACTGGATGTGCCCGACACGCCGCCCGAACGCATCCATCGCCGCGCTCGTCTGCCACGCCAGGGCCGCCGCGTGCTTCGACCACGCGGCCGCGTCCACCGATGGTGCTTCGGCGGCCAGGCGTGCGACTTCCGCCACGCATTCCGCATAGGTCGGCAGGTTCCCGTCCTTCCCCTTCAGGTGCATCCACCACGAGGACGGCTCGGTGTACGTGAAGCAGGAGATACCGCGTTCGTCATACCAGGCGGCGTTCGCCGTGTCGCCCTCGACATAGGCGAAGTGGAAGTCCTCGTACCGCGGAATCTTCTCGACGCGCGAGAAGGCGTCCCAGAGCCCGATCTTTTCCATGCGATTCTCGACCGCCGACGGCTCCAGCCGTCCCCACGCCTCCAGCGCGCCGCGAAAGCCGTCGCGCGCCGCGAACGGGAACGTGACGAAGCCGACCTCCGCCGTGTTCTTCTCCGGCACAAGCGCCACGTCAAAGGAGATGTAGAGGAGGCGCAGCTCGGGATTGAGCGTCACGCGGTAGACGGCCGGCGCCGCGAGATCGACGGCAAGGGCCTGTCCCCGGCCCGCAGCGGCACAGGCGGCAAACGGCCAGAGCGAGAGCGCCTGCTGCCCGTACGGGACGGGGCTCGTCACGCGTTGCTCGCCGTCTTTCGCCGTCACGGTGCGCGACTGGCGCGGATCGGCGAACCAGGTCAATTCGCCCGATTCGAGCGGCACGGCGTAGACGAGCGTCAGCGCACGGTCTTCGGTCGCCGGCGTGACCTCCAGGCGGACGCGGTGGCGCACGGCGCCGGAGGCTCCCCGCGTCTGCGTCTCAACGGCCTTCACGCCGTGGCAGACGCCCGCGCGGAACGGCGCAAAGCCCGTGTTCCGGCCGACGTCGCGCAGGAGAAGGCGCTCCTGGCTCAGTCGCGCGTCCGGCTGAACGAAGACGCCGTCGAGGCGCGCGCCGCCTTCGGGATGGATTTCCTCAAACGCTGGACGGCGGAACCGCACGACGCCGGCCGCCCCGCGAAAGAGCGCGTAGGCCGACAGCCGACTGATCGCCTTGCCGTCCAGCGTCAGCGTCTGCCGCGTCCAGCCGGCGGCCGCGTCGGCGCAGAACGGCGCCCGCAGGGCCCACTCCGTCGTGCCGTCCATGTAGTCGACGTCGGCGAACAGCTCGAAGCGTCCGCCGCTCGGCGGCTTCTCGGCCCAGCCCTCGGCCGACAGCCGCACGGGCGCGGCAACCGCCTGGTTCAGGGACAGCGACCAGCCCAGCCCGCTCGCGCCCTTCGCGTCGGCGTTCGTGCAGACGGCGGCCTCGCCGTCGCGCGCAAAGCCCGTCCCGAACGGCTGCGCCGTCGCCATCGACACGCGTTCGTCACGCTGCCACGCGCCCGTGCCGGACAGCGGGAAGCCTTCGCCGCCCAGACCCGGCATCAGCGCCCCGACCAGCGCCACGCAGACAAGCGCCCTTCGCGAAATTCCAATCGTCCTCATGACCTTCCCTCTCCTTTCGCTTAGCGGATGATGACGGCAAGTCCCCGATAGGGCTTGCACGCGGCTTCGATTTCCGAGATTCCCACATAGCCGTTCTGCTGTTGGGTGCTGAACTCAATCCGAATGTCCGTCGCGTCGGAAACGAGAAACGCCCCATCTGCGCGCGCATACGTCGCCTGGTTGTTGGGAAGACGAACGTTTTCGTCCGGCCCCACGATGTTGGCGTTGGGCAAGGCAAACCACGTCTCTCCGCCCGCGACCGTCTTGACGAGCAGCGAATCGATTCGGACTTCAGACCTGCCAGTGTCCTTATGCGTCGTCGTGACGCGCACGTTCCGCAGACGCACACCGTTCGGATCGCCCGCCGCGCAGAGACGATAGCTGACGAAGCCCCCGCCATCCGCAATGCGCCTCTCCCAACATTCTACCTTGAGGTCAATTTTTCCATCCGTAAACAGGTTTGTCTGCACACCCGCCGACCAAGTGCCGTCATACGAGAAATCCGTGGCCGTGCGACCCAACAGCGCATTCTCCTTCGCCGGCATCGGATTTTCCTCCGACAGCGGGCGGCACGTCCAGTTCGCCGTGCCGGCTTCCGTCGACTCGACCACGGGGAAGGACGTTCCCGATCCCGACGCGAACACGACCTTCAGGTCGGTCACGTGGGGCACAAGCGGCTGACCTTCGGGATTCGCGTAGAACGCTTCCCAGACCGCCACGTCGGCGGCGTTCGTGGCAACGGCGGAATTCGGCAGCGTGAACCACGTCTCGTCCGTCGCGGTCGTCTTGACCTGCACGGAGGCAATTTGAATCGCCGAACCGTCAGCCGCCGTCGACGTGACACGCACGCTTCCCAGCGCAAGACCGCCGTCACGCAGAGACGAATACGTGACCGACGACGTGCCGTCCGTATCGGACGAAACGACGGGCGTCATGCCGCGCAGGACGTTCGCGGACGGCAACAGCGCGCGCGCCGCTGTCTTCTGCGGTCGACACGTCCAGATGCCCGACGCACAAAACGCCGTCGCCTCGATTTCGCCAAAGCCTACGCCATCAGCCTGCTGCTCCTTGTCAAAGTCGAGCCGGATGGCTGTCACGCCGTCGGCAATCGGCTTCCCGTCGGCATCCGCATACACCGCCTGGAAGTTCGTCTCACCCGGTTGCGGCTCTGGCCCGATGATGCTTGAGTTTTCAAGCTCAATCCACCCTTCCTGTCCCACTTTCTGAACGCTCAGCTTGGCGATGCGAACCTGCGAACGGCCTTTGTCGGAATGCGTCGTCGTAAAGCGTACGGAAGCGAGCGCTACGCCCGCCGAATCGTCCGTCACCGAATAGCAGACATAGGCACCGCCGCTTCCGATGAACTCTTGGCTCCAGCCATAGTTGTCACCAATCGTGATGAGACCATCCGTAAACCGCTTTGCATAGTTTTCCGTAAAGGCTGTCGTACCATCTCTCGACGAAGCTGTCGGCAACCGTCCGCGCAACAGGTTAACGGACTTGGCCAGCGGATTCGACTCCGTCAGCCGCTGACAGCTCCACGCGCCGGCGAAGGCCGTTTCCGCGACAAAAGCGGTCACGAGCGCCAGCAGACCAAACGCAGACCGCCGAAGCGTGCTTTTCTTTGTATTCGTCTTATTCATGGCATCCTTTCATTTGCTGATTTCACAAAAAGACCTCAGTTCCAGACGTCACTCGGCAGACGCACGACGAGGGAGCGTCGGAAGGCGGGAAGTGTCGGACCCTGAGCCTTCACGCTCCGATCCTCCCACGGAAGGTAGCACGTCATCTCCCCGATCAGGGGCGACGGCAGCGCTTCGCCCTCGACCGGCTTCGCCGCATTGCCCTCGACCAGTTCGGACCTCCAGTCGCTCGCCTTGTCGCGGCACCAAAGAACGG
>OIYX01000347.1_pt1 | contig 16903 bp, 9 predicted proteins | sample 1588431 | NCBI WGS metagenome assembly OIYX01 (sample SAMN03283241) | human gut metagenome | biome: human-associated habitat; material: feces | host: Homo sapiens | place: Peru | collected 2012
CCGCCATTCCAGCAGCGGTTGATGGTGCCCAAATAGAAGTAGCCCACAATGCCGCCGATTTCGCCTTCACCGTATGTGTCGGTGATTACGCCGGTGAAGTAGCAGTCGTTGATTGATGAAGTGGCGCGTGATGACGAACCGCAAACGCCACCAGCACTACCCTTCTTGGCAGTGACATTGATTGTGGCATCGCTCCATGATGAGTTCACTGTGCCGTAGTTTACGCCTACCACACCACCGTCCATGCCTTCGCCTTCCACAGTGCCGGAGTATGCTGTGTTTTCTACCACACCAGTGCCATTGTTTATACCCACAATACCACCATTATAGAATGCGTCAGAGCCAACATAACCGCCAGTGACGGTAATGCCGCTCACCTTGCCGCTGTTTTCACCCACCACGGTGCCGATTCTCGATTTATTGGTGCGCACCGATGAGTTTACAAACTTGATGTTAATTACCTCAGCATTTTCACCTGTAGATCCGAACAAACCTGCGTTGAACTCATCGCGACGGTCTTGGGTGAGGTTGCTGATAGTGTGGTTTTGTCCATCATAGCGGCCATTGAATGCCACTTTGTCCACACCGATAGGCTCGTGATTGAGCACCGATGCCATATCAATGTCGGCTGTCTGCTTGAAGTAAACGCCTGTGAACACATTGCCATTGGCATCTTTGTACGATGCATTATGGTTAACGGCATTGGCAAGCGCTTCAAGGTCTTGAGCGTTGGTCACCAAATAAGGGTCAGCCTCCGTACCAGAGCCGTTCAGTCCAAGTGCAGCAGTAAATGGTGCGAATGTATCTGGCACCTTGATTACACTCTTGACGAGCGATTCCACAATCTGGCTCCGAACTGTGCTACGCGACATAGCCCATGCGCCAAAGGTGATGCTGTCGGCAGCAAATGTGCCGTTGAGTCCCGATGCCTTCAGCGTCAAGTTGCTGGCATCGGTATATTTGGTGATACAGTAGTTATAGAATTTAGTTAGGCCCGATACGGCAAGCACCTGGTGAGGCATATACACTGCACCTGTGCTATCCACAGTCATCACCACTTCCGAACCGCAGTTGTAGAAGTTGCGCACCGCAATCTGAGTTTTGCTTTCACGAGTGTAGCAAGCTGGATAGGTGCGAACCTTCATACTGTCGACCGTTTGCGACAAGCTGTGGTCGGTAATCATGGCATTGGCTTTGTAGAGGCGGGATTTGCTACTCACAATCTGCACTCCCTTATACTCTCCACTGAGCACAAAAATACCCCATGAACCCACGCTGATGTTGCCATCAGCACTCACATTAAATTCAATCTCGGCATCGGAATAATAAGCCTTTTTGTCGAGGTCGACGAGGCAACAGTAAAGCGAGCCATACTTGCTGTCGACATAAGTAACCTGTGGCTTAACCTTAATCACGCCGGTTGAGGCATTATAAACGCCCTTCACAGCACGCTGGCCGCCCATCAAGTTGAAAATTTCCACCGAGTCGGTAGCGAATGGCGTGATTTGCACCATGTAGCGACGCGCTACTGATAGCGGCACGCTCGTACCAAAGTCGGTGGTGTAGTAATAGCCTTTCAGGCTCGCCAGCGTGGGAGCACGCTTGGCGGCTTTAGGCACCGATACCTGTAAAGGCGACTTCTCGCTGGTCGCTTGCACGAACCTCGTCGTGCCAATCGACTTGCTCATCACCTCCCGGTCAACCCCTAATAGGGTCACCCCATTGCGGACGATAGTGTTTGCCGTAGAAGTAAACAAGCACACCGTCAAAAGCAACGAGGTCAAGAAAAATGTGACTTTTCTCATAAGGAACCTGTTTTTAGTTAATAGTAATAATTATGAAAATACTCACAAATTTATATAAAATTCACGCAGTTTCTAATATTTTACAAAAATTTTTTAACTTTATTTAATAGACTACCAATTCACCTTTCAAGATAAAACAAATGAAAAAACGATGATACAAATATTTGTGGTGGATTGGGGTGCTTTTTTTGGGGGAAATGGTGGGGAAATAGGCAAAAAGTGCGTAACTTTACATTTTGATGAACTAAACTATTAAACCCCGAAAAAATACACTCAATAACTGACTACACTATTATGGCGAAGAAAGATACCACTTCTATTGGATTTGAAGATAAGATTTGGAAAGCTGCCGATGTGCTCCGTGGCAACCTCAATGCCTCTGAATACGAGGGCGTGGTTTTGGGACTTATTTTCCTTAAATATATTTCTGATAAATTTGAAGAGAAATTTAGCGAACTCTCTGCCGACGAATATGCCGACGAGGAGGACAAGGACGAATACACCGCCGACAATGTGTTTTTCGTGCCTAAAAATGCGCGATGGAGCGTGATTTCGGCTGCTGCCCACACGCCACAGGTGGGCACCGCTATCGACGATGCCATGCTTGCCATTGAGCAGGAAAACCCTCGCTTGAAGGGCATTCTGCCCAAGAATTTCGCGCGTCCCGAACTCGACAAGCGCCGCCTTGGCGATGTGGTGGACCTGTTTTCCAACATTCAGATGCACTCGTCAGCCGACGAGAAAGACCTGCTGGGCCGCACCTATGAATATTGCCTTCAGAAGTTTGCCTCGATGGAGGGCAAGAACGCTGGCGAATTCTACACGCCAAGCTGCATTGTGCGCACCATTGTGGAGATTCTCCAGCCCTACGAGGGGCGAGTTTACGACCCTTGCTGTGGGTCGGGTGGTATGTTTGTGCAGAGTGCCAAATTCATCAGCAGCCATCAGAGGGATTTGAGCCGCATCAGCATCTATGGCCAGGAGGCAAACCCATCCACTTGGAAGATGGCGCACATGAATATCGCTATCCGTGGACTTGAAGCCAACTTGGGCAAATCGTATGCCGACACTTTCTTCGACGACCAGCACCCATCGCTCAAAGCCGACTTCATTATGGCAAACCCGCCGTTCAACCTCTCGGATTGGGGGCAGCCAGCGCTCACAGGTGATGTGCGATGGCAGTATGGTGTGCCACCCAGTGGCAACGCCAACTTTGCTTGGATGCAGCACATGATTCACCACCTTTCGCCTAAAGGAAAAATCGGACTGGTGCTTGCCAACGGCGCTTTGAGTAGCCAATCAGGCACCGAAGGCGACATTCGCAAAGCCATCATCGAAGCCGACTTGGTGGAAGGCATCATTGCGCTGCCCAACCAACTATTCTACAGCACAGGCATACCGGTGTCGCTGTGGTTTCTCTCGCGCGAGAAGAAGCAGCCGGGCAAAACGCTTTTTATCGATGCCCGCTCCATGGGCGAAATGGTGAGCCGAAAAGTGCGCGAACTCCGCCCGGTGGAAGACATCGCCAAAATAGCCGACACATTCCATGCGTTCCAAAACGGCACGCTTGCCGATGAGAAGGGCTTCTGCGCAGTGGTCACCACCGAAGATATTGCCAAGCAAGACTATATCCTCACCCCCGGCCGCTTTGTGGGAATTGCCGATCAGGAAGACGACGGCGAGCCATTTGAAGAAAAAATGAACCGCCTCACCACCGAACTTTCCGACCTTTTCAAAAAAGGCCACGAACTGGAAACGGAAATCCGTGAAAATCTCGCATCTTTAGGATTCATCTTAACAGATAAATGAAAATGAATATTTGGTCTGATTGTAAAAAGTTACCTCTCACAGAAGTTTTATCCTTCATAGTTGATAATAGAGGAAAAACTGTCCCTACTACAACATCTGGACACATTCTTATTGCGACAAATTGCATTAAGAATGATAGGCTATACCCTTGTTATGAAAAAATCAGATTCTTAAGCGAGGACACTTATCAATCCTTTTTTAGGTCTCACCCTATTCCTGGTGATATATTATTTGTTTGCAAAGGCACCCCTGGCAGATGTGCACTCGTTCCTGACCCTATAGATTTTTGTATAGCCCAAGATATGGTAGGACTTCGTACCAACAAATCAATTATCGACAATAAATATCTATTAGCTGTTTTAAGAACTTATGAAATACAAAAATTTATTTATAATACAAGTGTTGGCGATGTAATTCCTCATTTCAAAAAACAATTCTTCAATAAACTATTAATTCCAGTACCACCAATGGAATTACAAACAAAAATTGGTGCTTTTTATTATAGTATAAGCCAGAAGATTGAGAACAATAATAAGATAAATGCTAATTTGGAGGCTCAAGCGCAAGCGTTGTTCAAATCATGGTTTGTAGATTTCACCCCATTTAAAGACCAACCTTTCGTTGATTCCGAATTAGGCCCCATCCCCCAAGGCTGGAAAGTCGGAAAATTAGGGGATTACTGCGAAACTATTTGTCGAGGTTTGACTCCTAAATACAATTTAGACTCCAAAGAAATTGTATTAGGTCAAACTTGTGTTAGAAATAACATTGTTACATTAAATAATGCACGCAAACATCAACCAAAAGGAAAAACTGAAAAAAAGGTTCAACAATGGGACACTTTAATAAATTCAACTGGTATAGGATCTCTTGGACGTGTAGGAATTGTGTATTTTGACTATAACTATGTTTCATTTGACTCTCATATTACAGTTGTTCGTGCAACAAATCCTCTACTGAGACCTTATATTGGTCGAAATCTTGTTTCAAGACAATTAGAAATAGAGAATCTTGCGATTGGAAGTACAGGACAAACAGAATTGCCTCGCGAAAGCGTAAAATCAATTACTCTTTATATTCCAACACAAAAAGTTTTGGAGAGTTTCAATTGTATCATAAAACCTTTATCTCTCAAAATATTAAAAAATATCCAAGAAAATCTGCGGCTTGCGGCTTTGCGCGACACATTGCTTCCCAAGTTGATGTCTGGTGAAATTAAATTATAATTGATTATGGCTGGCGACAAATTCATAGAAAGCAGTTACGAAAAAGCGTTGATAGCGCTTTTTCAGGAGTTGGGCTACACTTATGAGTGCGGCTACGATGTGGAGCGCGACTACCGCGAGCCCTTCTATAGAGAGGTGCTTGAGGCATCGCTGAAGCGACTCAACAAGGGAGTGAGCGCTGATATTTTAGCCGAGGGGCTGAAAATGGTGACCAACCTCAACGAAGGCACCCTCATTCAAGACAACCGACGCTTCACCGAAATGCTTCAGAATGGATTTGCCGTGCCATATTTGGAAAATGGCGAAAACCGCACCGCCACCTTGCGCCTTGTGGATTTCGAGCTGCCGCTTGCCAACGACTTCCGCATCGTGAACCAATGGAGCGTGGAAGAATTGGGCAAAATCCGCTGCGACATGGTGGTGATGATCAACGGTCTGCCACTGGTGGTGGTGGAACTGAAAACCGCCTCCGACGAGAATGTGACCATAGAAGACGCGTATTTGCAGATACGCAACTATATGAAGAAGTGCCCATCGCTATTTGGCTACAACGCCTTCAGCGTGATATCCGACCTTGCCCAAAGCAAGGCTGGCACCATCACCTCGAAATTTGAGCGATTCATGGAATGGAAGTCGGAGGACGGCAACTACGAAACCAAACTGATAGCCGACTACGCCACCTTCTTCAAGGGCATGTTCATGCGAGAGCGCCTTATCGACATTTTGAAAAACTACATCTGCTTCGACCTCAACGACGGTGCCCAATCAAAAATCCTCACCGCCTATCACCAATACTTCGCCGTGGAGAAAGCCGTGGCACGCGCCCACCAAGCCGTGGATGGCGACGGCAAAATAGGCGTGTTCTGGCACACGCAGGGTTCGGGCAAGAGTTTTTCGATGATATTCTTCGCCCACCAGCTTATTCAGGAGTTTGCCGAATGTACGCTTGTGGTGGTGACCGACCGCAAAGACCTCGACAACCAGCTCTACGGTCAATTCTGCCGCTGCCAAGACTTCCTGCGCCAAGTGCCAGTCAACGCCGAGAGTCGCGAGCATCTGCAACAGTTGCTGCGCGACCGCAAGGCTGGCGGCATCATATTCACCACCATTCAAAAGTTTGAAGAAGGCGACGGTGCACTCTCAAACCGCAAAAACATCATAGTGATGACCGACGAGGCGCACCGATCGCAATATGGCGATGAGCACTGGGACGTAAAGAGCAATAAGATGAAGAAAGGCTTTTCGCTGAAAATGCGTGAAGCACTGCCCCATGCCTCGTTTATCGGCTTCACCGGCACCCCCATCAGCGACCGCGACCGCGACACGCAAGAGGTGTTTGGCGACTATATCGACATCTACGACATGAGCCAGGCGGTGGACGACGGCGCCACCCGACCGGTGTATTACGAAAACCGTGTGGTGAACCTCTCGCTCGACGAGGAAACCCTCGCCAAACTCGATGCCGAATTCGACACATTAGAGGCTGAGGGCGCCACCGAAGCGCAACTGCGCAAAGCCAAGCAAGAGTTGAGCCGACTGGAAGTGCTACTCGGCGACGACGACACCATCGACTCGCTGGCGCGCGACATCGTGAAGCACTACGAGGAAAACCGTGCGCAAGAACTCACCGGCAAGGCGATGATTGTGGCATACTCACGCCCGATAGCCATCAAACTCTACAAAAAAATGCTGCAACTGCGCCCAGAGTGGACCGAGAAGGTGAAGGTGGTGATGAGCAGCAGCAACAAAGACCCCGAAGAATGGGCCGACATCATAGGCAACGAGAAATACAAGGAAGAACTGGCACGCAAATTCAAGGACGACAAGAGCGAAATGAAGATAGCCATCGTGCGCGACATGTGGCTCACAGGCTTCGACATGCCATCGCTTGCCACCATGTATGTTTACAAGCCCATGCGCGGCCACAACCTGATGCAAGCCATAGCGCGCGTGAACCGTGTGTTTCCCGAAAAGGAGGGCGGCTTGATTGTTGACTACATAGGCATAGCGCAAGCGCTGCGATCGGCAATGAACGCCTACACCAAGCGCGACCGCAACCGTTTCGGCGACCCCGACATAGCCCGAACAGCAAGGGTGACTTGGCAAGAGGAGGTGGAGATATGCCGCGACAAGTTGCACAATTTCTATTATGGCGACTTCTTCAGCGGCACCGATGCCGTGAAAGCCGACATCATTAAAATGGCGGTCAACTTCCTTGCCGACCCGAAGAAGATAGATACCGACAGACCCGAATTTGTGGAGCATAGCCGCCGATTGCACAATGCCACCACGCTGTGCCGCTCGCTGCTCACCAATGAGCAGAAACTGGAAGTGGCGCTGTTCGACACGGTGCGTGTGCTCTTGGCAAAACTCGACGGCGGCAGGGCAAAAGTGACGAAAGCGGAAATCAACGAACGCATTGGCGCGCTGCTGCGTCAGAGCGTGAAGAGCGAGGGCGTGATCAATCTATTTGCCGACCACGAAACCGACTTTTCGCTTTTCGACGAGGCTTTCATGGCTGAAATTCGCAACATGAAGGAGAAGAACCTGGCGGTGGAACTGCTCACTAAACTGCTGAAAGAGAAGTTGCGCTCACACAGCGTGAATGTGGTGCAAAGCGAGAAATTCAGCGACATGCTGAGCATGGCATTGAGCAATTACCTGAAAGGGCTGCTCACCAACCAAGAGGTGATTGAGGAACTGCTGAAGATGGCTCAACAAATCAAAGCCGAGGAGCAGGAAGGCAATGAGCTTGGGTTGAATGACGAGGAAAAGGCGTTCTACGATGCGCTGAGCAAGCCTGAGGGCGTGAAGAGTGCGTTCAGCGACGAGGAATTTTTGGCGATGACGAAGGAACTGACGGAGGTGCTGCACCGCAATCGCACCATCGACTGGAACCACAAGGAATCGGCAAGAGCGAAGATGCGCGTGATGATTAAGCGACTGCTGAAAAAATACAAATATCCACCCAAGGGATGTGATGAAGCACTCGAAACGGTGATGCGCCAGTGCGACCACTGGGCCGACGACGACACGAACTTCAGCCAACCAAAGCCGGTGATGTATGACGACGGCAACGAGGGCTTATTCAGCATCGCGCCCCAAAGCAAACTGGCAGCCGACCACCCCACCCCCTACCAAAGCAAAGAATAAATAAAATCGAAATCTCGATGCTTCGAAAATTCGAAAATTCGAAAATTCGATTCTTCGAAAATTCGAGATTTCGAGATTTCGAGATTTCGAAAAAAAATTACTAATCCCCAACCAAAACCCCAAAAAAAATGATTCAAATCCACTCCGTGAATGGCTATATGCGGCTCCTCACTTGGCGCCTTGGCAACATTCTGCAACTTGCCACCCAAAGTTTCTGCAGGCGGTTCGTTGATTACAAAATTGACCCCTGTGGCCGACTTCGCGACCAAATGGAAATGGCGGCCCGCACCGTGCCAGCCAACATTGCCGAAGGCTCATCGCGGCACCAGACGAGCTATGAAACGGAGTTGCGCTTGCTTGATGTGGCACGCGCCAGTGTCAGCGAACTGGAAGGCGACTACCTCAACTGGCTGATGCGGCATGGGGCTTCGATGTGGCATACCGACGACCAGCGCTATACTCAAGTGCGTAACCACCAATTTAACGATGCACCCACCCTTACTCAAAATTATCTGGCAGAAATCAGCGAATATCTTCTTGCCGAATATGCGCGGTTCGCCACATTGCTGCGCACAGACGATTCCATTCACTCGGCATGTGTGATTGTGGTTTTGTGCGAACGCGTGAAGCAACTGCTCACGGCTCAAATCAACAAACGCCTTGGGGATTTCAAAAACGAAGGCGGATTTACCGAAAAAATGACACAAGCGCGCCTCTCTACAGTGAAAGAAAAGGCAGAAAAAGATAATGCTCCCCAATGTCCAAAATGCGGTGCTCCCATGCGTCTGCGCACCATAAAGAAAGGAGCACGCCAAGGCGAAACTTTCTGGGGCTGCACCGACTACCCCAAATGCGACGGCACAAAAAAGAAATAAGCCGAGCAACGCACGGGGATTGAACAGAGGGGGGATTTTCAATTTTTTGATTTTTTTATTAACTTTGCAGTTTGATAATGCACATGCGCACATACGCACGCATTACGATTTGAAATCATTAGCAATCTCAACATCTATAAGATATGGCTGAAAACAACATTCAACTCAACGAACAAGAAGAGAAAAAGAGCCTGAACTTTGTTCAGCAAATTGTTGCCGACGACTTGGCAGCTGGCAAGAATGGTGGTCGACTTAGCACTCGTTTTCCACCCGAACCTAATGGATACCTGCACATTGGCCACGCTAAGGCTTTCTGCATGGACTTCGGGGTGGCTGAAATGTTTGGCGGCACCTGCAACTTGCGTTTCGACGACACCAACCCTGCTAAAGAAGACACTGAATATGAGCAAGCCATTATGCGCGACATCAAGTGGCTGGGCTACGACTGGGGCGACCGTCTGTACTACGCAAGCGACTATTTCCAGCAACTCTACGATTTCGCTATCCGTTTGATTAAAGAGGGCAAGGCATACGTCGACGACCAAACCAGCGAGCAAATTGCGGCTCAAAAGGGCACCCCTACCACTCCTGGCCAGGAAAGTCCGTTCCGCAACCGCTCTGTGGAGGAAAACCTCGACCTCTTCACTCGCATGAATGCTGGCGAATTTCCAGAAGGCAGCCATGTGCTTCGCGCAAAAATAGATATGGCGAGCGACAATATGCACTTCCGCGACCCTATCATCTATCGCATTATCCTGACCCCACACTGGCGCACAGGCGACAAGTGGAAGGTGTATCCTATGTACGACTTCGCACACGGCCAGAGCGACTATTTCGAGGGCGTGACACACTCTATCTGCACCCTCGAATTTGTGCCTCACCGTCCGCTTTACGAGAAATTCGTGAAGGAGTTGGCTGGCGACAAGGTGGACGAATACTGCCCACGACAAATTGAGTTTAACCGCCTCAACCTCACCTACACCGTGATGAGTAAGCGTAAATTGCTCCAGTTGGTGAAGGAAGGTTTGGTAAACGGTTGGGACGACCCTCGTATGCCTACACTCTGCGGTCTGCGCCGTCGTGGCTTCACCCCTGAATCAATCAAAAACTTCATCAACAATATTGGCTACACTAAGTTTGAAGCGCTCAACGACATCAGCCTTCTCGAACACTCAATTCGTGAAGACCTCAACAAGAAGGCTAACCGTGTGTGCGCCGTGCTCAACCCTGTGAAGGTGGTGATCACCAACTATCCAGAAGACAAGGTGGAGATGATGGAGATGGACAACAACCCAGAGCAAGAAAACGCTGGCACTCACCAGATGCCTTTCTGCCGCGAAATATTCATCGAGCGCGACGACTTTATGGAAGACGCTCCTAAGAAGTTCTTCCGCATGACTCCTGGCAAGGAGGTGCGCTTGAAAGGTGCCTACATCATCATGTGCACCGGCTGCACTAAAGATGCCGACGGCAATATCACCGAAATTCAATGCACCTACGACCCCGACACCCTCAGCGGTATGGAAGGCGCTAACCGCAAGGTGAAGGGCACGCTCCACTGGGTATCGGCTCGCCACTGCAAAGATGCAGAGGTGCGCGTTTACGACCGTCTGTTCGCCGTTGAGAATCCAAGCGCCGACACCGAGCACGATTTCCGCGACTTGCTCAACCCTGAATCGCTCAAGGTAATCGAAAACGCTAAGATTGAACCATTCTTGGCTGAAAACGCCAAGGAAGGTGACAAATTCCAATTCCAACGCATCGGTTACTTCTGCGTCGACCAAGACAGCACCACCGAAAAACTGGTGTTCAACCGCACCATCGGCTTGAAAGACAGTTGGTCGAAGCAAAACAAAAAATAAGCCGCTCCCAAAGAGCAGCTCCCCCCCAAAAAATCCACAGCCTTGGCACGCCCACACCGCGCCAAGGCTGTAATTTTTATATTTTCTATTTCACACTATTTCTCCTCTCCAAAGCATCTTCAAGAAATCGAGAATGTAGATTAATTCTATGTCGTCACTTTTTCGATTAATCATATCGAGCGAAACAATTATTTTTCGGCAATCAGGATATTCTTCGCCAAAGGCTTTCAGTCCTTTAAGATGTTTGCGTTGCACTTCTTCAGCCGACTTGATTTCAATTGCCACATGGGCGTCGCCAAGTACGGCATCAACTTCCAAGCCAGAATATGTGCGCCAATACGACAATTTATCTTCACTGTGGTTCAGTCCAAGATATGCCACCAATTCTTGCACCACAAAGTGCTCAAAGGCATGGCCATATTCAATTGTTCCGCGCACCAAATCCTTGCGATGAAGCAAATGATTGGTCACCCCCACATCAAAATAATAGAAACGAGGAGTTTGAACCAAACGACGTTTCATTACTTTTGTGTAGGCCGGAATCATATATCCCACCAAAGAATCTTGTAGGATTTCAAAATAACTTTTCACCGTCATTGCGCTCACGCCACAATCCTGCGCCACATTGTTATAATTAACCATTTCGCCATCGCACAAGGCTGCCACTTCCAAAAAGCGCTGGAATGCACCCAAGTTTCGCACGAGTGCCTCTTCCTTGATTTCCTCCTTCAGATACACATCAACGTAAGCAGAAAGAAGGCGCGAGGGATTTTTAGATAAGTAGTGCGTAGGCATCATTCCCTGATTCACGGCTCTATCAATGTCAAAATCCGGGATTTCGGCGCTCACCAGTGGATAGAAATATTCTGGATAAGCCCGTCCTCCTAAAGTATTGTAGCCTTTCCTTCGCAGTTTCCGAGCACTTGACCCGCACAAAATGAATATGATTCCTTTTTCAGAAATAAGGCGATGAACTTCGTTCAACAATTCGGGCACTTCGGGAATTTCGTCCACAACCACGAGCGTTTCGCTTGGCTTGTCCTTCAGCATTTCATAGAGCAATGCGGGACGCTTGAAAAAGCGTTTTCTCAAGTCTGTGTTCAGCAAATCAATAAACATCGCTTTCGGAAAACACTGACGCAAAAAAGTGCTCTTGCCTGTCTGGCGTGCTCCAAACAGGAACACACTTCCATCCAGTTCTTTACCAAGTTTACAAATTCTATTAAACATATCAGTTCTTTGCTTTAATAAGTGCAAAGATATAAATAATTCATCAAAATTAAAATTTTTCTTGAAAAATAATTTATTTTTCTGTTTTACAACAATATATAAATATCACTACTTTAGATTTTACAAGAAATTATAAAGTAGCACTTTAGATTTTATCAGAAAATGCAAAGTAGCACTTTAGATTTTATATGGTTTTTACGGTATTTATCTTGCTCTAGCCGTGCACTTCTAAAATAAGCCGCTCCCCAAAAAATCCACAGCCTTGGCACGCCACCACACCGCGCCAAGGCTGTGATTTTTTATTCCCCTCAATTTAATCTTGACAAAAACAACGCTATAGCGTTGTTTTATACACATTTCCTGTATGCCTTGCCTTATGGGTGGGTTTGGAGGTATTCCACTACGGCGTTTTCGAGTTCTTGGCCGCGGAGACCACGGTGAAGGATTGTGCCGTCGGGGGCGAAAACGATGATTTCGGGAATGCCGGTGATGGAATAGGCATCGCTGCCGGCCTTCTGCGTGTTGAGCATTTGCGGATATGGGATCTTCAACTCGGCAATGGCTTTCTCAGTGTCTTCGGGGTTGTCCCAAGTGGCAATGCCGAGCACCAGCACCTTATCGCCATACTTCTCGTGTATGTTGATTAAATTCGGTATCTCCTTTCTACATGGCCCGCACCAACTTGCCCAAAAGTCAGCCACCACCAGTTTGCCCTTGCCCACATAGTCGCTCAAACGCTGGGTTTTGCCGTTGTAAGTGGCTGCGAAATCCACAAATTTCGCGCCGGCAAGCGTGCTGCACGTTTTGTCAATCGCCACCTTAATTTCTTTGCCGTAAGCCGAGTTTTTCAACTTTGGGCTCATCTGCTCAAACAGTTTCTGCATATCGGTTGGGACCGACATACTTCGCACTGCCTCATTGCCCAACACCAAGAGCGCACGCAAATCAGCGGCATTGTCGGCGATGTAGGAAGCAAGTGCCGAAGCCGCCTGATCGTTCAAAAACGACGAAACCATGCCACGCACATCGTCGTTGATGGGTGTGCCCACCGCGCACTGCGTATCGTTGTCCACACTTATGGTGCCAGCCTCCAATGCCGCCAGCACATTTGCCACAAACTCCGAGTGATTGATGTAGGCAGTGACCTTTGCCACAGCGCCATCTTCCGCAGTGCCCTCAAACTTATAGATGCCGTCGACCGCATCGGTCAATGTCTGCACATGCTTGCCATTCACAGCCATCACCACCGAATCGACGGTGCCGCCAGAGGTCAGCACGGTTTGCAAATCCCACGAGAGCGCATAGTCGCCACCCTCGCCCTTATTAGGTTTCTCATTACAAGCCACCAACGCACAGGCAGCAGCCACAAGTATCAAAAATCTAAACTTCTTCATATCTAAAACATTTTTCCCCAAAATTACAATATAATCCACTAACCTCAAAATCGCCCAACAAAATAAGCCACAACCAACAACAGCCAACAACAGCCAATTGCGAAAAAGCGAAAATAAGACATAACTATTTGCACACACAAGATATAATTCCTAACTTTGTCAAAGTGCAGTCCACATCACACAGGCCTAAAGCGAAAGCTGGCTAAGTGGGAAAAGGCTGTGTATAATTATAAACAGAAAGCGTTTACTCGACGCTCATTCTTGGCAATTGGAAATCTGGAAAATTTCATTAGGAGTCAGGAATGTGGCAGACAGTGGATGCCTTGTTGGATATGTAGTATCATGCAGGCATTTAATCATAATGGTTAAATACTGGTTCATATACTCATATTTGCGTGAGGCTTCTGCGAGTTTGTCCATTTTTACTCCTAAGGGCAATTCCAGAGCCTCCAATTGTGAAATGGGCAGAACAGTACAGCTCCTCACGCTTTTTTATTTTCGGTAAACTATTAACATGACACCTACGGTGGAGGAGCGCGCGTGAGTGAAAAACTACAATAAAATGAGAAAAACTTACAAAAAACTAATCAAATCAATGATTATCGGCGTGGCTATGCTCATGGGCATCAATGCCGCAGCACAAGTGAACTGGCAGTTTCAAATTGGCGGTATGTATTCAAAAAAATATGGCGAGAGCCTTAGCGAAAAAAGGGGCAGTGTAGAATTGTCAGGAGCCATTCTGCTTCAAATTCCTGTCAAGCAACAGTTCTTTATCGAAACAGGTTTAGGCTGGCGAAACAAACTCGTGCTCTCTCAAGCAGAAGACTGCAAATTCGACCCCGATAATTCCAATTTCAATTACAAAGACTTTGACGACTACATAGCCAATTTTCTTGAACTGCCCATAAAGGCTGGTTACAAACTGCAACTCAACCAGAAGAATGCCATTGACTTCGGCTTCGGCCCCTACTTGTCGCTGGCATTTAACAAATCCGAATATTTTAATAATTCATCATTCTCCGCAGGTCTCAACGCTTCCGTTGCTTTTAGGCACAGGTGCATGAGCTTCGGCGTATCGTGGCAGAACCCCATCTTTAAAAATGGATTGAACGACTACCACAATAATTCTGTCACGGTCACCATTGGCATCAACTTCAAAGGACGCAAGCCAAACTGGGACAAAATCATGGACGGACTGAGTGTGGCAGGCGCTGTGCTTGAAGGTGCTACCCAAGTGGCCAGTGCCTTCACAGGCAACACTGTCCGCACACAAAGCAGTTATAGTCAAGGATTGCAACAAAATACAACTGCATCTGATGTTCAACAAGCGTATGAATACGGACAACGCCTACATCAACAACTACAGCGACAACAAGACTTAATCGACAAAAAAAACCCTACCAACTGCATTGCTCGCATTTGTAAATATATAGCTCATCAAGATTTCACCTCTGCAGAACAATGGGCTGACAACCTTCAAAACATTAGTGGTCAAGAGGGTGTCGCATTATTCTATAAAGGATTGACATGTGAACTGCAAAATAAGCCCACCGATGCAGAAAATTATTATAAGCTTGGAGTTGACATGGGGGACAAGTCTTGTGAGTCTTTTTTATCAAGACTAAAAAAAGAAGGTCCTGCTACAGATGAGCAGATTAATAATATAGTGAATTATTACCTCTATATGGAGGCTGCTACTTACAATATGGCAGCAGAGTTGTCTAATAACATTTGGGGAAATACAAGTAGTAACAGAAACAACAGTTCCTCATCAAGCAAACGTTCTTCAAAAAAAGAAGATTGTCCATACTGTCACAGCACAGGTTACGACCTCTCTCCACATAAATACAGCGCAGATATTAAAAGCTATCACAATAGCATTGGTAATGAATGTAGGTATTGTGGTAAAACCACAGACCATTACCACTACCCTTGCCATTATTGCAAATAAGCCTTTTCTTTTAAAGAGAATAAGAAATGTGCTGAATTCGTATTTTTTACACATTTTGCAATTCAAATGATATGAGCGCGATACTGTAGCTTCACTTAAGCAATTAATAGCTTCTATATATTAGCATTACAGAAGCAACACTAAGTGTCGCGTTCATTATACCATCTATGGATGACACCATATATTCTTCCAACTTTTACCACACCATATTTTTATTTCTCATGTTTAACACATAGAGTTATAAAATACGTCGAGAAAAGTATTTTTATTTGCTATTATTTGTATCTTTGTTTTTATAAATAAAGCAATTCTAATAGAAGAAAAATATGGTAAAAAAACTCTCTTTTCTCTGTCGTTGCTTCTGTGCTTCTGCACGATGGGCGCAGCCAAGACTACGGTTGTGAAGAACGCTTCCTCTATGACGCGCACCGGCACTTACCGCATCACCAAGGAACTGAAAGCCAACAACATAAAAATCGGAGATGGCTCTACCATCATTTTCGCTGGCGGCCGCATCACAGGTGCCACAATCAAGGCTCGCAACCTGAAAGTGGTGGTTCCCGACGGAAAAACGTATTTCAACGGTTGCCGACTGTCGGGCAGCATCGTCAACTCCAAACTGAAAGCCACCAACTTCGGTTGCAAGGCAGATATGCGCACGCTGAGCAAAAGCAATTGGACCTACAAAGGCTTGCCTCGGCAAATGCTCAAATACCGCACCGGCACCGACAACTTCAAGGCGATGGCGTGCCTTGCCACATTCCTTAGCGGTAGCACTAATGTGGATTTTGAATGGAACGGCAATTTCTTCACCGGCCATCAGCCATCGGCGGCCATCTATGCCCCGCCCTTTATCCGCATTGAGGGTAGCAAAAATATGAAGATGCACGGCGGCACGCTCATCAGCGGCATTCGCTTCATCGACTGCGCCAACATCGAGGTCAGCAATATGCGCTTTGTGGGCTATCACGAGTGTCACGACTTCCCTGCTATCCACACTTCGGACGCCCCTGCGAAAGCTATCCGAGTGAACGGTGTGGCTTACTCCGTGGCGCGTGGCGGAAAATATGAATGGGCAAACAACTGCTACTACTATGGCACCGACGGCACAAAAGACCTCGGATTGGCGGCTGAAGGTATCATATTCGACACCAGTTCGCCCAAGACATCTTGCACAGGCATCAATGTGCACGATTGCCACTTTGAAATGCGCCTCAATGGTGTGGTGCTGGGTATGAAGCGCGCCAACTATAGCCAGGTGGGAAAAGTGACCGACGCAAAAATCTACAACTGCACTTTCTCGCACCATTATTTCCAACCGATAGGTATGCACGCCGAGAACGTGGTGGTGGAAAACGTGAGTGGCGACTATGCGCTCCAGCCCATCGACATCTCCACCCTGTCGCACAATGTGGTGGTGCGTGGCGCAACGTTCACCGACCTTTTCTACGGTCCGAAGCAAGAGGCGGAGCCTGCCTACGCCAGCCAGTCGTACAACAACCGCATCGAAAACAGCAGTTTCACCATCAACAGAAAATACCACCTCATCGGCATGGACAGCTATGCCCTGAATGCGGCTGAAGGCAAAGTTGGCGACA
>OIYX01000352.1_pt1 | contig 16693 bp, 19 predicted proteins | sample 1588431 | NCBI WGS metagenome assembly OIYX01 (sample SAMN03283241) | human gut metagenome | biome: human-associated habitat; material: feces | host: Homo sapiens | place: Peru | collected 2012
GTGCTGCTGCACAATGCTGCAATGGTCGAACGATTATTTTCCATGTTTGGAAACAGCCCAAACTTGAAGATAAATAACACAGATTTCAAAGAACTATTATTCTACGGCGTTCGCGCCGCGGCGTAAAACTTATAAAATTAACGAACTATTGATATATATATTTACCCTATTTTCTGCATCGGAAAGTAACTGCCAATTTTCCACAAGTCAAAAAAGAGCTAAAGAACATCCAAGAAAAAGCAAATAAAACGCTCATTTTCAAAGATTTCTGAGACAAAACAGCGTTTTGTTTTTAGCTTCCTTTGTTTGACTTTCTTTCCTTTATTTGTTTGTTTTTATCATTTTTTTGTTGTTACTTTGTTACTCGGTAACAGTTGGGTAACAAAATTTTGTTACTCGGTAACAAAAACAACAAAATGGAAAGGAACACAGATCTCCTAAAAAATCTTCTTTTATTCTGCCGTTATTATGACGGTTCAGAGAATCTTCCCCAGGATCAGACACAGCTATTTTGGTACTGTGAAAAGATCTGGGTTGAATCCGCTTTGTCTGGACGTGCCTCAGAGTTCAGCGACACAGTAACTGTGTTTTCAAACTATGGACTTCTGGACTTCGAGAACCTGGACGGAACACCGCTGCTGCTGAAAGCCATCCTGTTCAACAGAAATGCACACTGGTACAGTTCAGATCCTGAGGAGTTCAAAAAGCTATACAGGGAGTATGCCAGCAGACCGACAGCAGGACAGCTCCAGAGCCTGGCAGCTTATTTCAACGGTGAAAGCAGCTGCCCTTTTGAGTACGGCACAAAGGAGCATTTTTTCTGGCACAGCGAACAGGAATTTATCAAGCAATCCAGGCAGGATTCTGGCTTTTATTCTGGCTGGATCCAGCAAGCCCAGTACTATATCAGAAAGAACCAGAGCAAGCAGAACACGCTCACAGATCCAAAGCTGCCTGTGGGCTGCAAAGCTCTGATCCTGTATATTGATGCAATGCTGGAAAAGTGGGTTCCAGAGCACAATAACTGGGTGTTTGAGTATCTGCCAAAGAAGCACAGCCTGACAATGACAGTTGAGCAGCCTGAGCCTGGAGTGTTTCTCCATATCGTTATGGACGGTAACGAGGTGATTGATACCAGGAAAAGCCAGGTTATTTTCAGAGCTGCTATATGTGCATACCGTCCAGATCACAACAAGCCCTTACGCCCTATCTATGGACAGACAGAGGCTGAGCTGGAGCCAGAGATCCAGCAGCTGAAACAGAACGGCTATGGCGTGGAGATCGTCTGGCTCCTGGAGGAACAGAACAGAGATTGAGAATTTCTATACTGGTAACACTATAAGCATAAAGAGTATGAAAAAAGCAAAAGCGACAACAACGGCAAAACAGCCTGTTCAGCTCAGACAGAAAGAGCTGGCAAACGGAAACATCAGCCTGTATCTGGATATTTACTGGAACGGCAAGCGTGAGTACAAATTTCTGAAAATGTACCTGATCCCTGCCAAGACAACAGCCGAAAAGGAACAGAACAGGAAAACGCTGGCTACAGCTGAATCAATCAGATCACACACACAGATCGAGCTGCAAAACGGAGAGTATGAATATACAAAGCAGTTCAAGCAGGACACTCCATTTCTGGAGTATTACAGGAAGCTCTGTGAGGAGAGACACGGCAACCCTGAGAGCAGGGGCAACTGGGGCAACTGGTACAGCTGCCTGAAACACCTGGAGCGTTACTGTGATGAAACAACCACGTTCAAGGATATAGATGCAGACTGGGTTCAGGGCTTCAAAGATTTCCTGGATCACGCTGAAAAGGATGTTTACAAGAGAGCCTGTCTGGAGAAAAAGATGGAGCATTGCAAGGACAAAAGCAAGATAAGGGATCATATTGAGTGCAAACCGCTTTCTCAGAACTCAAAGGTATCGTATTTCAACAAGCTCAGAGCCTGTATCAACCAGGCGTATGAGGAAAGGATAATACCGATCAACCCTCTGAGGAGTGTTCCAGGCTACAAGGCTGAGGAATCCAAGAGAGAGTATCTGACCTGGGAGGAGGTTCAGGCACTGGCAAAGACGGACTGCAACTATTACAACCTGAAACGAGCTTTCCTGTTCTCCTGTCTCACTGGGCTGAGAAAGAGCGACATTGAGAGACTGACCTGGGGAGAGGTTCAGAAGTTCGGTGACTATACCAGAATCGTTTTCAGGCAGAAGAAAACTGGAGGGCAAGAGTACCTGGATATAAGCAAACAGGCTGAGCAGTTTATGGGTGAACGAGGTGAGGACGATGAAAAGGTATTTGAGGGCTTTGTGTACAGTTCCCAGACACTCCTGGAGCTGAAACGCTGGTGTATGAACGCTGGGATAACTCAAAAGGATATTACCTTTCACTGTGGCAGACACACGTTTGCTGTGCTTATGCTTGACAAAGGAGCCGATATTTACACTGTTTCAAAGCTCCTGGGGCACAAAGAGCTGGCAACAACCCAGATCTATGCAAAAGTGCTTGACAGAAAGAAACAGGCAGCTATAGATTTAATTCCAGAACTTTAATATATTGCAATCACTATGGGAAAAGTAACTGAACTGAGGTGCAAAAAATGTGGCTGTGTATGGCAGCACTTTACAGGCGTTGGTATGATGAACAGCCCTGAGGAGATCCAGCAGGAAATAGACTTTCCTGGCACCGTAAACAATGAGGATCCTGTGTGCCCTGACTGTGGCTCCACCGAGTATGAGGAAACAGGCTTGATGGGGCTGTGGGATTAACCAGGTTAAATTAACCTTGTTAATAACTATGTTAATAACCGAGTTAAGGACAGGCAGGGGAACTGCACAACTCCCCTGCCCTCAAACTGAGAAACAATGAACACAAAGGAATTTATTGAACAGGTGATCTCTGGAGATCTGGGCAAAAATGACGTTCTGGAATTTGCCTCACACGTTAAGAGAGATTACAACGGTGATATACAAGCTCTGGCAGATGATCTGTTTCTGCTGGCTCACGGTGCCCTGCTGTACGGCAGAACTCAGGCTGTGTCCGACTGGACAGAGATTGACAGACTGGAAAAGGCTGCATCCGTTATCAGTGAGGCATACGGTCTGGACAGTATGACAGCATCTGAACCTGGGACAGATCCAGAACAGGAGGCTGAGGAAAAGAGAAGTGCTAACGATCAATTCTCAACAAACAAGAGTACAGAGGAAATTGAATCGATATTCAACAACCTGAAAGATGCTGGGTTTATTGACAAACAAACACTCCTGGCTCAGTGGAGGGCTGTCTGTGGCTTTACTAAGCGAGGAGACACGCCAAAAATCAACTGGACTGGGAAACAGGTTGAACTGACTAATTTTGTTCACGAACTATGGGGAAGCAACTCAGATTATTGGGAAAGGACGGTAAATTGTTTCCTTGTTAATGGATCTAAGCAGAAAGCAAAAACCCTTAGCAGCAGTTTCCAGAAGCCTGAGAGTAATAAGAACAGAGTTGCTTTGCTATCGTCTATTATTAAGGGGACATACACAAGCAGCACGTAACCCCAGGCTGCAAGAAGCCCAGGGATCTACCAGAACAGGAGGAACAGCACAGCAGCTGTCCCTCCTTTTTTGTGCCCAGAATGAGCCAAAATACAGGCTTTTGTTGTCAGCTTGTTATTGGTGATCTGTCCGAGGAGCCAGGGGCAGCTGAGCTTCAATGCTTTGAGCCTATCAAATCATATTCCCTGTCAGAAAATGAAGCAGGGTTCTGTATTTTCAAGATATGGTATTTATGGTTTGTAGTATGGTTTACGGTAAACCAGTGTAAACCAAGTTCTTTGTTTTTGTTGCCTAAACTTGCACCAGAAACCAGACAGAGAATAGCGGTGCACCCTTTTCAAAGTCAGAAAAGCAACACGAAAAATGGAAGAAATCAAAAAACAGCTGGATCGTATTGAACAGCTCACACTACTGGCAGCAAAGACCGTCCTTAAGACTGAGGAGGTTGCAATTTTGACAGGGCTTAGTGAATCATTCATTTACAAGCTCACCAGTCAGAAAAAGATCCCTCACTATAAGAAAGAGGGCAAAATACTCTACTTTGATAAGCAGGAGATTGAGGACTGGATGAAAGAGACCAGGATCGCCACCGTCCAGGAGACAGAGGCAGATGCACAGCGTTACTTAGTCAGAAACGGCTCCAGAACAGCCACAAAGAGAGGAGGAGTACGATAATGATACTCACGGACTATTACAAGCTGGAGAGGCTGCCAAAGTACGCTGGAAACAGGGTGCCGAGGTTTGACACCACAAGCTCCTCAAAGAGCTACAGGGCATTTGAGGAAATGGCTGCAAAGAGCAGGGACAAATGTTTCTTCTGCTATTACAACGGTATTCCTGACACGTTCTCTGACAGAGCCAGGGAAAACGCTGAGCGTGCAATATCACACGGAAAGAACATCAGCAGCGTGTTTATTCCTGATCTCCAGAGATCACACCTGGGCTTCGGTGACGTGAAAGGTTCAAACGATGCAATTCTGTTTCTGTTCTCAAAGGATTACAGCACAATGGAGCTGTTTATCGCCAGGGGCTACAAATCGCACCAGAGGGGCTTGTACAACTATATGATAGAGGGCAAGCTGGCAAATGAAATGAAGTACCTGAGAGACACAGCAAGGTAATTGGAGGCTACAGCAATGGAGGGCTATATAAAGATATTCAGAGACATCAGAGAGCACTGGATCTGGGAGGATCCTGTGAAGCTCAGATGCTGGCTTGATATGCTCCTCACTGTAAACTCAAAGCCTGGAAAGGTAAACGTTGGGATGAACCTGTATGAGTGTGGCAGAGGGCAAGCAATCAGGAGCCTGAGCACCTGGGCTGCACAATGGGGCGTGAATAAGGACACTGCCAGGAACTTTCTGAAACTCCTGGAAAAGGACGGTATGATCTCTATTGAAGCTCTGAGCACCCCTCACACAGATTTACACGGTTGTAGGTCAAAAAATACACGATTGATTACACGTTTAACTATTTGTAATTATGAGAGTTACCAGACCAATTTACACGATTGTACACACGATTGTACACACGATTGCCAACCGATTGCCGACCAAAAAACCGACAGTAACAATACTATAACTGTACTTGATAATAAAAATATAGATAGTAGTAGTATTAAGTATTGTTACAGCAGAATTGATTTTTCATTTGTGGATGAAAGATTCAAGGAAACGTTTTTCCGCTGGCTGGCTCAGAAGAAACGTAAAAACAACTTCGTCTATCCAGTTCAGGAACTGATGGAGGTTTACGGCAAGTTGCTGGAGTATTCTGGACACGATCCAGAGAAAGCAGCAGCACTTATTGAACAGGCTGAGCGAGAGAACTGGTCTAATTTACGTCCACCACTACAGGCAAAGAGCACAGCTGTTCCAGCTCAGGCAGCTCCGAGTTACAGCAGCAGCCAGAGGACTGCAGAAGATGAGGAATATGCAAACCGTTGGAAAGCCAGGATGATAAATGGCGGTTCCACATTATAACAATCATTATTAACAATCAAAATTTCAAACATTATGGACGAAAAGACACTGGAGCTTATTGAGAAGCTCACCGACAAAGTGGATGCACTTGAAGCAAGCAACAAAGAGCTTATGGAAAAGAACAAGGAGCTTTCAGGGACAGTTGCAAAGCTGGCAAAGGTAACTGGCGTGAAATCAAAGGAGGAGGAAGAGACTGACGATAAACACGCTGAGGAGCTTTTGAAATCCCTGGCTGCTGTAGGCAAAGATATGGCATAAAAGCCCCAGAAGTTCTCACCGTTCACACAAATAAAACAGAGGTATGGAAGAAAGAGTATTGATATACAGGAACCAGGAAGCGATCAAACACGCTAAGATTGGTTACGGCAGGATGCAGGACAGACTGCAAAAGCTCTATGATGCATTAAAGGGGCTTGATATAGAGCCGACACTTGAAATGATCTCCGAGACCGTTAATGGCAACTGGAGGAGCGTTGAGGCTCAGCTGGAGAAAGAACTGGCTGAACAACCAAAGGCACTCAGAACGCTCATTGCTGAGCAGAACAAGGAAAATGTTTTCAATATCAGGATTAACCAGGTGAAAGATGTTCAGGAAATATTACAGAACTACGTTGTACCGATTGAACATTTCAGTATTGAAAATTCAAGGGTTGTTATCAGTCCTGAGGTTGAGGGATTGCTGGATGAACAGTTCAGTATCTATGCCGACAGTGAGGGCAGGAAATCAGTTCTGGAGGCTATTGATGCTCTGAGGGCTGCACAGGTTGCACTGGATAAGGCTGTAGAAGCAGCAGCCAAAAGACCGATGACACCTCTGGAGGAGCGTGCTTTAAAGAGAGACTTTCCCACACCGTTGCGCTCTCCAAACGAGATAAGGGGGCTGAGGCCTATTGGCGAGTTCGCTCTGGCAGCTCTGGATCTGGACGGTTCAATAGTGATCAAGGGTGAGAACTTCTCCTATCTGAAATAAAGGAGGAGTGAACTATGGGCAGAAACTCAGGAGGAGTGATTGACATCACAGGAGGCACAGGAGGCTCAGGAGCCAAAGTAAACGTAGTGACTACAGCTGTAAGCAAGTCACGAAGCATAGACACGATCAAGGATAGATCGGTAGTAAGAGAATTATTCAGGGGAATTTCCAGGTTTGAATCAGTTATGGGAATCCGTGAAAGGAGCGTGAGAATTGCCAACCTGGACGGAATGAACGCTCTGGGAGTTACCTGGATAAACAGGGCTGACGGAAAGAGCACTGGTATTCTTTTGAATGAAAGGTTCTTTGACAGGAAAAAGAACGTGATTGAGGCAGACGTGAAAAAGAATCATTATGACAGTGGCTTTAAGAACAGGACAAACGCTCCGGTACAGCACACTATCACTCACGAGCTGGCACACGCCACCTGGAACGCCAGTATGCAAAGCACCAAAGCAAAGGCTGCAGGAAAGGAGATCACAGAGCTTTACAGAACCTGGAGAAAGGATAAGAAGAAAAAGGGTTATGGAAAGTATGGAGAAACAAACGTCTCCGAGTTCTGGTCTGAGGCAGTGACAAAGGCGATCCACGGCACAGCCGACAAATACACCAGAAAAGTCAAGGCAATAGCTAAAAAGTATCAACTCTAAAGAAAAGCAAGGCAATGAAAAAAATTGAATTATCTGAACAGGAAATCCAGGTTATCAAAGATCAGCTGGATGGGAATATCTCAGCTTTCACAGCGACACCTGAGCAGCAGCAGCTTCTTATGGGCGTTATTGACAAAGCCGATGCTCTGATGGAGGAGCTGGATGCTTATGACGATAACTACAGCGATCTTATTGCTTGGTTCTGGGGCAAGTACCAGGCTCAGCAAGCAGCTTAAATCGTACACTGGTTTTCAAAACGGCACAGAAACGGCACAGGCACAGAGACAGAACACCTGAGAGAAAGGCTCCCAGATGGGCAAGAATTAAGCTCTGAGGGGCTTTCAGGGTTGAGGACGGACAATTTACCAACAACAGCGGAAAAGCCCAGGAAATGGGCAAAAGCAAGCAGAAAAAGAGTGAATACAATGGCAAAGGGCGTTAAAGGCTTCCAGAGGGGCAACCAGTGTGGGACTGCAACGAGGTTCACGGCAAACAATCAGCCAGCGAACAGGGGCAGAAAGAAACGGATCTACAGCAAGGTTCTGAAAGATCCCCAGAACAAACTCAGTGCTGAGGAGTTCAGAGAGGTTCTACACGCTCTGTTGGAAATGAGCGTTCAAGAGTTGAAGCAGATCCTGTCTGGAGACAGTGTGCCTGTCTGGATAATTACCGTTATCAATGCTCTGCTTTCCGATGTAAAGAGAGGGCGTATATACGTGCTCACTTTCCTGCTGGATCAGGTATTTGGGAAGCCTACAGAAACGCTTGAAGTACAACAAGAGATTAACTTGGTTAATGCTTATAATTTCAGCAATCTTACAGCGGATGAATTAAAGGAGTTTGATAGGTTGTTTGAAAAGATTATTCCAGGCGAGGCTCCAGCTGTGGTGAATCCAGAAAAGGACGGCAACAAGAATTAAGCAAGGCAGCAATGAGCAAGAAAGTGACGTGTTCTCAGGATCCAGGCAAGGGCAAAGCTGGCGTTTTGTCCCTGCTGCTCCTTTCAGTGTGTGGACGTGGTATGAATCTATTAAAAAATCAGGGTTTAATATATTCTCAGGCTGCACAAAGGACAGAGGGGCTTTACAGGCTTGGTTCCTCCTGGATCCTGTTTCACGTTTTTGTGTTCAGACAGCCAAAAAGCAGCAGCACTTTCCATCAGAGAAAGTATTGCACGCTGTGAAATATATTGTAATTAACTGAGTTAATAAAAGAACAGACAAAATGAGTAACGAGAAAGTAACAACTTGGGCACTTTTCTGGGATAAGGTGCTCCAAAATAGAAAGAAAGCTGGCATCCCTGCCACTGTTGAGGAGTGCACACGTCTGGTAGCAACACAGATGATGAAAGACAAAGCACACCTGGACAATCCCCAGAAACAGATAGAAACTCTGTGCCTCCTCACAGACGGTTTGATAAATTACAACAAGGAGGGACAGATGAACGAGCTTATAGGGTTTTACGGTTGTGTAGCCAGATCGCTCAAAGAGCTGCTGAGGCTGCAAGCCGTTATGAAAGAGAAACAGGAGGAGTAAGCTATGGAGAATTTGAACGGTGCCTTGGGGTTCAAAGCAACCCTGGATATAGACGATTTCAGCATATCAGCCCAGGCAATGGAGAAACAGATCAGGCACAGCTCCACTGTTGCTCAGGCTGAAACGGCAGAAATGGAAAACTCCCTGCTCCAGTTTGCCCAGAGGGGTGCTGCCTACATTGCAACGTATCTGGTTGGACAGGGAATGTCAGGACTGCTCCAGAGCATTGCTCAGACACGTGGACAGTTCCAACAGCTGGAGATCGCTTTTGAGACTATGTTGGGAAGCAGCTCACAGGCTCAGGCTCTGATGAACCAGATGATACAGACGGCTGCAAAGACACCGTTTGATCTGGCTGGAGTTGCTGGAGGAGCAAAGCAGCTGATGGCTTATGGGCTGGCAGCTGACAAAGTGAATGACACTCTTATAAAGCTGGGAAACATTGCTTCAGGGCTGTCTATCCCTCTGAACGATATTGTTTACCTGTACGGTACAACAATGGTGCAAGGGAGGCTCTATGCTCAGGACGTGAGACAGTTTACAGGCAGGGGTATTCCCCTGGTTCGTGAGCTGGCAGATATGTATGGAGTTTCAGCTGAGAAGATCAATGAAATGGTTTCAGCTGGCAAGATCGGTTTTGCTGACGTTGAGAAAGTCCTGGATAAACTCACAGGGGCTGGAGGACAGTTCTACAACCTTATGGAGAAACAGTCCGCTTCCCTTACTGGTATGATTTCCAATTTGGAGGATGCTTGGGCAACTATGCTGAACGAGATCGGCAAAGACAATCAGGATCTTTTCTCTGGTGCAATCGGTATGGCTTCAACCCTGGTTGAGAACTACCAGCGGATCCTGGACGTTCTGAAAGCCGTTGCTGTCGGCTATGGATCAGTTAAAGCAGCTGTAGTTCTGAACACCCTGGTAACAAAGGGATATACAGGCGTGGCTCTTATTGATAACACTGCCAGGGCAGCAAAGCTCACACTGTTGAAAGCAGAAGCAGCTCTGACTGGACAGACAAAGGCACAAACCGAGTTAATGGCAGCTGCCACCGCTAAGAACGTGGCTGCACTCCAGGCAGAACTGACAGCCGAGGAGCTGTCAAATCTCCAGAGACGGTTGAGAGTTACAGCGATCTCTGAGCTTCTGACGGCACAACAGCAAGAGTATCTTTCAACCCTGGGACTTACAACCAGTTCACAGGGCTATGAAGCTGAGGCAATGAAAGTTCTTTCTGTGGATCAGAAACAGACACTCAGCAAACTGGATCTGATTGGAAAGAGCGAGGCTTACAGGGTTGCACTTGAACAGGAAGTTCAAGCAAAGAGGATGAATCACGCTGCCAGCCTGGAGGCTATGAGAGCAGACGTGAAAGCAGCTGCTGCCAGCGTTGAGGCTGCAAAACAGAGAGCCGTTGCCAGCTCTGCTGCTGTTGAGCAAGCCAGGCTGGATGTATATTGGGCAAAGGCTTCTGGGAACGCTACAGCCGTTGCTGCTGCTGAGAAGAAACTGGAGGCAGCTGTGGAACAGCAGTCAATCACAAGGAAAGCAGCTCTGGCTTCTCAGTCCGAGTTCTACAGCAAGAAAAAAGCTCTGGAGGCAGCAGCCACCAGACAGAGCACGGCTGCCAGTATGACTGACACAACGGCAAAGACAGCCCAGACAACAGCAACCAGTATTCTTTCAGCCGTCACACACAAAGCGACACTGGCAGTAAAGACGTTTTGGGCAGCAATGAAAGCAAATCCCCTGGGCTGGATCCTCAGCATCGTGGGACTTGTTGCATCGGCTTTCACTATGTTCAGAAAGAGAACGGATGAGAGCACAACCGCTGCACAGGAGTTCACGGCAAAGACAAAGACTGAGCTGGACACCCTGAGAATGTATTACAGCGTGCTTCAAAACACCGAGGCTGGCACCAGATCTCACACCGAGGCTCTGAATAAGATCAACGGAATGTGTAAGGAGTACAACACTACCCTACTCAAAGAAAACAGCACTCTGGAGGATCAGAAAAAGCGTTACGATGAACTGACAAAGGCAATCCAGAACACTACAGCCGAGAAAATCAAGGCAAAGCATATTGAGGAGATCAACCAGGCTGCCAGCGAGACAGAAAGCAGTGCCCTCAAAGACCTGGAGAAACAGGCTGGCAGGGCTAAGTACGTCCAGAGCACTACAACTGTTCAGAGTTCTGCTGGTGCATACACTCAGACCAACTTTGCAAATGCCCAGAATATCAGGAACGCTTCTGGGGCTTTCTGGGAGCTTGTTGAGGCTGAGACTATGGACAGAGCAGCCAAGCTCAAACAGCTCACTGGTGAGGAATACGGCAAGGCTTTCAACGATCTTATTGACACCCTGGAGGGGATGATGAAAAACAACCTCAACGCCAGCGATCAGGAGCTGTCAGGATTCAGGAGCAATCTTGTGGAGTATGCAAATGAGATTGTGAACGCTGAGAGAAAGGCTGCAGAACAGACAGCCCAGGTAAACAGGGAGCTTGCAACCGAGAGCAAACAGGCAGCTGCCAGCGTGGACTATATGAGTATGTCCTTTGGAGACCTGGACAAAGAAGCTGCCAACGTCCAGAAGCAGATAGATCAGATCAATGCCAAACAGGTGAAAGTGGACGTGGATTTCACAAAGCTCACAGAGTTACAGAACACCCTCACTCAGATCCAGACCGCTACAGGCACCAAGACAAACAGCCTGAACACTGAGAGTGATATTAACGCCAGGATCAAGGAACTCAGGGAACAGAAAGAACAGGCAGTTATCAACAGTGCCGAGTACAAGAAGCTGGATGCTGAGATAACAAAGCTCCAGAATAAGCTGCCAAAGACAGGTGAACAGGCTGCACAGAAGCAGGAAGCTCTGAACCAGAAACAGCTGGAAGCTGAGCGAGCTGTGGAAGAAGCACGGATCTCCATTATGGAGGAGGGCTTTGAGAAACGCCAGGCTGTTCTGGATCTCCAGCACAAAAGGAACCTGGATAAGATCAACCAGCAGGAAAAGGAACTGGCAGAAGCCAGAAAGAAAGCTGGGCAAGGCTCACTGACGGACAGCCAGAAACAGGGCTTTGACAATATGAGAGCAGCTGAGAACGCCAGCTACAATAAAGCCCAGGAAAAGCTGTTTGACGGTGAAATAGAGTATAAAAAGGAACAGTACAAGCTCTATTTCCAGTGGGTGAAGAATGTAGGCAAGGACGTAGCGGATCAGCACTTTGAAACGTTGCTCCAGGCAGGATCTTCTTTCAGTTCCTGGGTAAGCTCACAGATAGCAGCACTGGAGGAAAAGAAAGCCAGCAACCCTGAATCTTTCAGCTCTGGAGAAGCCAATGCACTGAACCAGCTGTTACAGCAGCAGGAACAGATGAACGGCACCAGAACAGCTATGGATGCTTTCAGAGACAGCGTTTCAAACGCTTACACTCAGGCTTCCAATCTGGCAGACAAACTCCAGGCAATAGCAGATCTGAAAGAGCAGCTGTCCAATGGAGATTTCAAGCTGAACGAGGATGAGACAACAGAGGCTGCATTTATGCTGAACGAGGATGAGAGAGAGGCACAGCAGGAATTGCACAACAAGATCATAAATGATTTCAAGAGCTTTGAGGAGCGTAAGGCAGAGATCACGTCCCAGTACAATGCAATGAGGCTGACTGAGACGGCACAAAGCAATGAGGAGCTTCTGGCACGTCTGAACAAAGCTGAGACAGATGCCCTGTCTGAGCTGGAGGTGGCACAGCTTCAAGCCTCAGCCGATTGGCAAAACCTTTTCCAGAACCTGGACTACCTTTCAGCCGATGAGATCAGCAAGCTGGTTCAGAACATTGAAAGCAAGCTCCAGAGTACAAATTTGAAGCTGTCCCCTGCTGACTACAGGGCACTGCTCCAGAGCTTGAACGATGCAAAGGAGAAGATCACAACGATCAACCCTTTCAAGAGCCTGGGAGAAAGTTTCTCAAAGTATATCAAGAGCCTCAAAGAGCTGAAAGAAGCCCAGAAAAAGAACCTGAGCAAAGATGAGCTGTCCAACTTCAAGGATGCTGTTATTTCAAACGCTGCACAGTGTGCAAATGCAATAGGACAGATCAACCAGACCACTTCCACCGTTGGAGGGGCTATTGCTTCTGTGGCTGACAGCTTTGGGGCAGACGGTAAGACCTCAGCAATAATTGAGGGTGTGTCTGGTGCCCTGTCTGGAGCTGGAAAGGCTGCTGGCGGTGTCGCTAAGATAATGAGTGGTGACATTGTTGGAGGTATTCAGGACTGCATTTCTGGTATTGCCGATTTCATTGTGTCGCTGAACGGAATGAGCGATGCAATGCACGAGGAGAATATCAAGGATCTCCAGGAGGAAATAGACAGTCTGGCAGATGCCTATGACGATCTGGGGGATGCCATTGAGCGTGCCTATTCTACCAACAAGGCAGATCTGCTGGAGGAACAGACCGAGAACCTGAGACAGCAGAATGAGAAGATCCGCAAGCAGATCCAGGAGGAGGAGGATAAGAAAAAGACCGATTCTGAGAGGATCAAGGAATGGGAGAAGCAGATAGCCGAGAATGAGAAAGAGATCGCTGAGAACACCAAATACAACATTGTTGAGGCTATTATGGGCACTGACGTTGCCAGTGCAATAGATGATTTTGCCAATGCCTATGCAGAAGCCTGGGCAAAGGGTGAGAACGCTGCCAAAAAGTCAGCCTCCACGATCAAGAACGTGATAAAGACTGCAATCATTGAGCAGCTGAAAAACAAGCTCCAGCCAGAGGTGGAATCCTTTATGACCTATCTGGCAGAAGCCCTCAAAGATGGTGTTATTTCACAGTCTGAGGAAGCAATGCTGGATGAATACCAGAGGCGTTTGGATCAGCAGCAGCAAGAATATCTCCAGAAAACAGGCAAATGGCTCCAGGATGAGGAAAGCCAGGAGGATGCTCTGACAGGAGCCGCCCGAGGGATGAGCGAGGAAACAGGAGGACTTGTGGCAGGTCGTTTGAACGCTGTTGTTATCAACCAGTCTGAACAGCTCAGGCAGCTGAGAGCAGCACTGGAGTACCAGGCACAGATAGCCTACAATACAGGTGTAAGTGCTCAAACGCTCCAGGCAATGCAAGCAGATCTCCGAGCGATCAAGAACAGAGAGAACAGTTTGCTTTCCCAGGGAATTTCATAAACAATCATATTCGCTCCCAGAATGTGCTCAACTGCCCTATATTGATTGATACTTAACTGAGTAAATGAGCCGTTCTGGGTAGCGAGTAACAAAACAGTAACAGAATAGACTGGAAAGGGCTTTTCAGAGGTGACTGAAAGAGACAGCTGAAAAGTTTTCAACAGACTTATTAACAACAAATTACAGGAATGGGACTTATAATAAAACCGATATTGTGCAAGAAACACGGACAGATCACAGATCTTTCTGAGCCGTTCACCCTGGGCAATGAACCGTTTTCTGTTATGGTTGTGCCCAAGACACTGGCTGCGTTGAGTGAGGTTGTTACAATCCAGTGCAAGTGTGTGGCAGATCTGGAAGCAGCACCGCTGCCAATCGTACCTGAATACTGGACGGATGCACTGATAATGGAAATTGAGGCTGGCAGCCTGGATCTGGAGCAATACGATCTGTTCTGGGCACAGGGACTGTAACAGCCAGAATAAAGAGACTACTGCATAAATGTTTCTATAGATCTTCTCAGAATAGACGTTCTACAGGGAAGCCAGGACAGCAAAAGCCGTCCTGGTTTTGTTTTGTCTCTGGAGTTGTGTCGTTCTTTGCCTCCTGTGAGGCTCCAGGGCTGCCAGATTCAGCGTTGTTTGTCTCAGCTGGGCAAGATACCACCGAGAGCCAAAAGGCTCTGAAATGGGCTGTTTTTGAGCCGTCCAGAAAACGAGTGCTGCCAGAACCTGGATGCTGCCACTATTGCCGTGCTGTCAAAGCTCAGTAACTTTGTGGGACATATTAAACAATTATACTATGTTCTACAGAGTTAAAAAAGCAATTCCAGCCGTTGTGCTGGTCTGTGCAACCGTCCTGGGAGGAGGCTGCACAAAGGAGAATGATGCTGAAAGGCAGTTCTCAGTAAAGTTCAATGTTGCCTCACTGGGTGTGGACGTTGAGGAAATGACAAAGGCAGCCACAAGCAGCGGTGCTGCCATCGGTGACGTGGTGAACACTATCGGCTATGTTATCACTACAGAAGCAGGATCCTACGTCACCAGCAACAGCAGCTCTTTCAATCCTGCCACAGAGACTGCACCTGAGGACTTTGGTACGTTCAGTGCCGTGCTGCCAGCTGGAGGATACTATATCAGGCTGTATGCTTATGGAGCAGGAAGCGGATCTATTGCAATGACAAACCTGGCACAGCAATTTGAGGGCTATGACAAAGATTTCTTTTTCCTGGGCAAGTCTTTCACCGTCTCCTCAGATGAAACAACAGTAAGCCTGAGTGTTCCCAGGGAATCGGCAATGCTCAGGATCCAGATAAGTGACAAAGTTCCCTCCTCTGTCAGCAAGGTGACAGTTTCTCTATCAACAAAAGAGAAGCGTTCTGGAGGATCAGCTGCTGACGATATGACAAAGGGCAGGACGTATGAAATGACTATCACAGGGGACGTTCTGGGCACAAAGGATATTTACATACCGTTTGCCAACAGGAACAATCAGACTGACGTTACAATAAAAGTGTTTGAGAACAGCGAGACTGCAAGCTACAGTGTTCCTGTCACAGTGAACTTCTATGCAAACAGGAGGACGGTTATTTCTGGAAACCTTTTTGATGCACTGAACGGGAAGGATCTGGCGATCACTATTCAGGACAGCTGGGGATCTGATGTAAATGTCCCTCTACAATAGAAAAAAGTTTTGGTGTGTTCAGCAAACACACTTCCCTGGCGGTGCACGCTCCTACAATCGTATTTTTATTGGTGTGCAAACGTGTGTTTGACAGACACAAGTATTTGAATATCAGTAAATTAAACATGTAAAAAGTTTGCAAAATTGAATTTCTTGCTATACCTTTGCTCTCACATTTGGTAACAATAACAACAATTAAAATTCAATCATTATGGGAAAAGCAACAAGCAAGTATGAAATGAGCCGTGAAACAGAGGCTATGTTTGACGTTTACACAGCACTGACAAACTTTGAAGCAGCTGTTCTGCCTGGGCTTCAAACTGTGTACGGTGAGGAGCAGGGCTGTAAGATTTTCAATGAGAAGTATTCAGACAAACTCAATGAACTGGGCAAAACGATTTTTGAGGATATTCAGTTCAGTGTCTGGGAGCAGCTTATGACAAAGCAGGACGGTGAATCAGCCATCATCATTTAATCAGGGAAAGTGCAACAACCCACATATTACTTTATGCTTATTTTGAAAGGGGGTAGCCGTGAGGTTGAACCCCTTTCTTATTTCCTGTTTCAGAAAATAGAGTTATATTTGTGTGTTCTCTTATTACGATGCTGGTATATGTTGCCTGTGTGGGCTGCCAGCGTTCCAGAGTTTCTGGAGATCGTGAATAGTCTGTTCTGGTGGGGAGTTTCTGGCACCTTATCAAATGGATGCTCAGTTCAGGGAGTGAGATTGCCTGGACGGTCAAGGATCAAAGGATTACTATACTTAGGAGGGTGTTCTGAATGGGGCACCCTCCTTTGTGTTCTGGAGCCTGGCAGGGCTGCAAGAGAGCTGCCAGCGAGAGCTGGGATCCAGAGCTGCTGCCTGGGAACCTCGGTGAAGCTGTCCACTACTTGGGAGAAATCACTGGAGAAATCATCACTTTTCACGGCTTCTGTTGCATAGCTCCTATTTTCTGAGTACATTTGTGCAAGCCTCCTTTCAATCGTGTTGCTTTTCACACACTTTTGTTACTATGCTGTTACCAGATGCAAGTAAAGGAGGCTTTTTTCTATTTGATTATCAAGCACTTATATTGATTGCATCACTTTCTGCATCGGGAAGTGAAAGGCGTAAAAAAGGGCTTGGATGTCCATTCTCTGATTGC
>OIYX01000356.1_pt1 | contig 16585 bp, 13 predicted proteins | sample 1588431 | NCBI WGS metagenome assembly OIYX01 (sample SAMN03283241) | human gut metagenome | biome: human-associated habitat; material: feces | host: Homo sapiens | place: Peru | collected 2012
GCCGGTAGCCCTCGCGGAGCACCGGGCAGAAGTTGCAGATGCAGATCAGCTCGCGGCCGCGCCGGTCGATGCGCCGGAAAGCCACGACGCTGTTTTCGTTGTCGTCGGCGGAGATCCAGCGGAAGCCGTTCCAGTCGGAGTCGTTGTTCCACATGCAGCTATGGTCGAGGTAAAAATGGTTCAGGTCGCGCACCCACGACTGCATCTGGCGATGCCGGTCGTAGTCGAGCAGCATCCAATCCAGCTGCTCATAGTGCCGCCATTCGATGAACTGCGCAAATTCGTTGCCCATGAAGCTGAGCTTCTTGCCCGGATGCGCCATCATGAAGCCGTAGAACGCGCGCAGATTTTGGAATTTTGCGTCGTATTCGCCGGGCATCTTGTTGATGAGCGAGCCCTTGCCGTGCACGACCTCGTCGTGCGACAGCGGCAGGATGAAATTCTCGGAGTAGGCATAGGTCATCGAGAAGGTCAGGTCGTTGTGGCTGCCCTTGCGCCAGAGCGGGTCGAGCGACATATATTGCAGCATGTCGTTCATCCAGCCCATGTTCCATTTGAAGAGGAAGCCGAGGCCGCCGTCGTAATCGGGCTTGGTGACCATCGGGAAGGCCGTGGATTCCTCCGCCGCCGTGATCGCGTTGCGCCGCACGGAAAACACCGCGCGGTTCAGCTTGCGCAGGAAGGCAATGGCCTCGAGATTTTCGCGTCCGCCGAATTTATTCGGCCGGAAATCGCGGCGGCCGTAGTCCAGATAGAGCATGGAGGCCACGGCGTCGACCCGCAGGCCGTCGATGTGGTACTGCTCGAGCCAGTAGACCGCGTTGGAGATCAGGAAGGACTGCACCTCTCCCCGGCCAAAGTCGAAGATGCGCGTCGACCAGTCCGGGTGCTCGTTCATCATCGGGTCGGACAGCTCATAGCAGCAGGTGCCGTCGAATTCGTAAAGGCCGTTCTCGTCCTTCGGGAAGTGCGCCGGGACCCAGTCGAGCAGCACGCCGATGCCGGCGCGGTGGCACTTATCCACGAAGCTCATGAGCTGCTGCGGCGAGCCGTAGCGCGCGGTCGGGGCATAGTAGCCCGTGACCTGATAGCCCCATGACGGGTCATAGGGATATTCGGAAAGCGGCATCAGCTCCACATGCGTGTAGCCCATATCGAGCAGATACGGGATCAGCTCGTCTGCAAGCTCGTCATAGCTGTAGCAGGTGCCGTCGGGCTTGCGCTTCCATGAGCCGAAGTGCATCTCGTAGATGTTCATCGGGCAGTCAAGCAGATGGCGCTTGGCCTGCTGACGGCGGTAGGCCGTGTCGCTCCAGTGGAAGCCCTCGAGCGTGCAGACGCGGTTGGACGTATCCGGCAGCGCGCAGGTGCGGAAGCCGTAAGGGTCACATTTATAGACCTGAGAGCCGTCGGCGCGGCGCACACAGAATTTATATGCGTCGCCCTCCTTGGCATATTCGGAAAAGGCCTCCCAAACGCCGTATTCCAGATAGGTCATCGGCAGATCCTCGGGATTCCAGAAATTCCAGTCTCCGGTGACGCTGACGCCCTGTGCATGCGGCGCCCACACGCGGAAGAGATAGCCGTCCTTTCCGTCGCACTGCGCGCGGTGGCAGCCGAGCGTGGCGTAGGCGTGCAGCTCGTCTCCGGCCGAAAACTTGCGCAGGATGTTGTGCAGGGACGAATCCATGTCGTTAGGTACCCCCAATCTTCTTTTCTTTCATCCACCTTATTATACCACTTTGCACAAAAAATGCAACCGTTGGATGCAAGTTTTTTGCAGTTGTGTTGTCTTTTTCTGCGAGAACGTTTTTTTCGTCGATTCCTCCAAATTTTTCCTGCGATTTTCGGCAGATTCAGCAAAAGCTATGTTCAAACATGCCGAATTTCCTCCGCCATGCCTTGACAAACCTCACTTTTCGGAATACAATATAAAATAGTGCCGTATGGCGCTCAAATTGAGTTTGAAGGAGGGAACGCATCATGGATGCTGGGAGTAGTAGCGGCATACCGGTAGGCCGATGTCCGCGGCGGACGCGCATCCGTTGCTGCGCGTCCCGTTCCAAATAACCGGTCTGCCTTGCCGGCTTCCGTACCACTGATGTAATTTTATGAATCAGGAGGAGAGAACCGTTGGCAGAACATAACGTCACCGTCGAGAGCACGCTCAACACGCTGCTCGACGAGAAAAAATATCCCACCGTCCGGGATATTCTCATCACCATGAACCCGTCAGACGTCGCCTCGATCCTCGACGAGCTTCCGGAGGAGCGGCTTCCGCTGCTGTTCCGCCTGCTTCCGAAGGAGCAGGCCGCCGAGACCTTTGTCGAAATGGAGCCGGAGGCGCAGGAGCTGCTGATCCGCGGCTTTTCCGACAGCGAGCTGCGCGAGGTGCTCGACGAGCTATACGTCGACGACGCCGTCGACATCGTCGAGGAGATGCCGGCTAACGTCGTGCGCCGCATTCTTTCTCAGGCCGACCCGCAGATGCGCAAGGAGATCAACGAGATCCTGCGCTACCCCGAAAATTCCGCCGGCTCGATCATGACCACCGAATACGTCTCCCTGCGCCCGAGCATGACCGTTGAAGAGTCCATTCTCCGCATTCGCCGCACCGGTGTCGACAAGGAGACGATCTACACCTGCTATGTTACCCGCGACCGCACGCTCATCGGTCTTGTCACCGTCAAGGATCTGCTTCTTGCGCAGGACGACGACATGAAGATCGAGGAGCTGATGGAGACGAACGTCATTTCCGTCAACACCCACACCGATCAGGAGGATGTTGCGCAGATGTTCGCCAAATACAACTTCCTTGCCCTGCCGGTCGTCGATACCGAGAGCCGCATGGTCGGCATCATCACCTTTGACGACGCCATGGACGTCATGGAAGACGAGGCCACCGAGGACATGGAGATCATGGGCGGCATGACCCCGTCGGACAAGACCTATCTTCGTTCGACGATTTTTGACCTGTTCAAGCACCGCATCCCGTGGCTGCTGCTTTTGATGGTCTCGGCCACCTTCACCGGCCTCATCATCACCAATTTCGAGAGCGCGCTTGCCGCGCAGGTCGCGCTCACGGCCTTCATCCCGATGCTTATGGACACCGGCGGCAACTCCGGCTCGCAGTCCTCCGTCACCGTCATCCGTGCGCTCTCGCTCGACGAGATCGAGTTTTCCGACCTGCCGCGCATCGTCTGGAAGGAGATCCGCACCGCCGTGCTCTGCGGCGTGACGCTGGCGGCCGCCTGCTTCGTCAAAATTATGCTGGTCGACCGCTTCCTCATGGGCAACAACGACGTCACGCTGACCGTCGCCCTCGTCGTCTGCATCACCATGGCGCTGACCGTGCTCATCGCGAAGATCATCGGCGCAACGCTGCCGATGTGCGCCAAGAAGATCGGTCTCGACCCGGCCGTGATGGCAAGCCCGTTCATCACGACCATTGTCGACGCCCTGTCCCTGCTGATCTACTTCGGCGTGGCCACCACGCTGCTGCCGATGTGACCGAGCCGCGGCGCATTTTGAAGCCCCGCAGCGTCTCCCATGTGGGAGATGCCGCGGGACTTCCGTTCTTTTATTTGTTTTTCTTATCAAAGCGCCATTCATTATCATTTTTTTCTCTTTGAGATTTTCTGACACAATTGATATAATATGGTCAGCGTTATTCTTTTGAAAGAACCAAGGCGGCGCTCCGCAATTCGGCACACGCCGGACGAGCCGCTGAGGAAAAATGGAGGTTAGAAACAAATGAACAAAAAATCATGGCTCGGCCGCAATTGGCTGATCCTCCTGACCGGCGCGCTCATCGGCGTGGCGGCGCTCGTGCTGAGCGCGCTCGGCAACCCCGGCAACATGGGCTTCTGCATCGCCTGCTTCGAGCGCGACATTGCCGGTTCGGTCGGTCTGCACAGTGCAGGCAAGCTTCAGTATTTCCGCCCGGAGATCGTCGGCATCGTGTTCGGCGCGCTCCTCATGGCCGTCGCCCGCAAGGAATTCAAGGGCAAGGCCGGCAGCTCTCCCGTGCTCCGCTTCGTTCTCGGCGCCGCCGTCATGATCGGCGCGCTGGTCTTCCTCGGCTGCCCGCTGCGGATGCTGCTCCGTCTCGGCGGCGGCGATCCGAACGCCATTGTCGGCCTCGTCGGCTTCATCGTCGGCATCCTCGTCGGCGTGTTCTTCCTGAAGAAGGGCTTCACGCTGCGCCGTGCCTATGACCAGAGCAAGCTTGAGGGCTCCGCCTTCCCCGCTGCGCTGCTGATCGCCTTCCTGCTCTGCGTGACGGGCATCTGCGGCCTGTTCCGCGCCTCGGCGGAAGGCCCCGGCGCTGCCCACGCCCCGTGGTACGTCTCCATCATCGCCGGTCTGCTCGTCGGCGCGCTGGCACAGCGCAGCCGCTTCTGCATGGCAGGCGGCATCCGCGACGCCGTGATGTTCAAGGACTTCGGCCTTGTCTCCGGCTCTGTCATCCTGATCGTCGTTGTTCTGGTCGGCAATCTGATCCTCGGCAACCTCAAGAGCTTCTCCTTCTATGGCCAGCCCATCGCCTCGGCGGACGGCCTTTGGAACTTCCTCGGCATGGTCATCGTCGGCTGGGGCTCGACCCTGCTCGGCGGCTGCCCGCTGCGCCAGCTCGTGCTGACCGGCGAGGGCAACTCCGACTCCGCCGTCACCGTCCTCGGCATGATTGCCGGCGCCGCCGTCAGCCACAACTTTGGTCTCGCCTCCGGCCCGTCCGTGCTCGCTGAGGACGGCACCGTCACCGGCGGCTCCACCGAGAACGGCCACATCGCCGTGCTCGTGATCCTCGCAGTTCTGGTGGTCGTCTCCGTGCTGTGCACCTTTGTAAAAAAGAAGAAGGAGCAGAGCAATGGTTGATGCACGCGGTTTTTCCTGCCCGATGCCCGTTGTGATGGTGCAGAAGGAGGTCAAAAAGAACGCCCCCGACACGCTGGACGTTCTGGTCGACAACCAATGCGCCGTCGACAACGTCACGCGGTTTGCGAACAATCAGGGCTACGCCGTCTCCGTCGAGCCGGACGGCACGGATTTTCGCCTGACGCTCAAAAAATAACACACAGTCCCGCCTCCTCCGAGGCGGGACTGCTTTTTCAAAAAATACCGCAAGCCCCGCTTTTTTCGAAGCGGGGCTTGCGGCTTATCTGTTCTTATGGAACCTCTGATTCAATCGCAAGAGCGGTCAGCGAGGGATTTTGTTCCAAATTGAGGTTTGGAAATTGCAGGAATACTTTGCGTATTTCAAGATTTTCAAACCGACAAGTTGGGGCAAAAGACCCGCTGAGCGCCGCTGCCGATTGATTCAGAGGTTCCTTATGTATGCTGTGCCATCTGCGACGAATGCTCGAGGCTGATGAGCCAATTGTGTCTCATTTCCTTCGCCGCTGCTTCGGCGTCGCGGCGGCGGAAGGCGTCGATCAGCCGCTCGTGGGAGACAAAGCTGTCCGGGCTGAGCCCGCAGGCCTTGAGCAGCGCAAACTCCATGCGCTGGATATGCAGCATCAGCGTCTCGGAAAACTCGCAGAGGAACTCATTATCCGCAATCGCAAGAATGCGGTTGTGCAGCTCCAGATCGGTGTGCAGCGTGGCGATGATGTTGCCCTGCGTGATGTACATTTGGATCATCCGGTCAAGCTCGGCAAGCTCCTCGATCTGCTCGTCAGAGATCACGCCGCAGGCAAGCTGCGCCGCCAGCGCGTGGAGCTGCGCCAAGGGCAGGTACCACTTGTCGGCGTGCTCCACCTCAAGCTCCGAGACCACCGTCCCCTTGTTCGGATAGATCTCGATCAGCCGCTGTCCTGCCAGCATCTGCAGCGCCTCGCGCACAGGCGTGCGGCTGACCTCAAAATATTCGCAGATTTCCTGATCGTTCAAGCGTTCGCCGGGCTGAAGCGTTCCGTAGGTGATCCATTCGCACAGCGTGTGATAGATCTTCATCTTGACCGGCTCCTTCTTGGGCGCGGGCTGCTTGAGCGGTATCGGCATGTTGTCCTCTCCCTTCGCGGAACGCAGCGTGCCGGCCGCGTTTCGTCTTATTTTATAATTATAACATATCTTTCATTGTGATGCAAGCGCTTATGCGGACGGATTTTCGTCCAGTAACGCTCCGATCAGCTTCATATAGCCCTCGGCGCTCTTGGTGAGCTGCTCCTTGAGCACGTATTCGTCGACCGTGTGCGCCAGATTTTCCATCGACGGGCCGAAGCCCAGCGTTTTGATTCCGGCCTCTCCGGCATAGTGGCTGCCGTTGGTGCAGAAGGAATAGGTCGTGATGACCGGATTCGTGCCGAGGGTTTGCAGCGCCGCAAAGCTCTTCTGCACAAATTCGGACGAGCGGTCAAAATACCAGCCGGGGAAAAAGCGTTCTGCATAGATCTCGTTACCGGTGTAGCACGTCTTCGTCTCGGCGCGCAGATAGGCCTTGGCCTTGAAATCCGGATCCTCGGCGGCAAGGCGATCGATGTGCTGCCGGATCGGGTCAAGCACGCTCTGCGGCGTGTCGCCGACGAGCAGGCGGCGATCCAGCGTCGCGATGCAGCGCTCCGGCACGACCGACGCGCCGGGATAGGGCGCGGAAATGATGTCCGTCAGCTCCATGATGCCCTTGCCCAGCTCCGGCTGCTCCTCGGGGACATAGTCCTCGAGCGCCGCCAACAGCTTCATCATTTTTTTCACGGCGTTGACGCCCTTTTCCGGGTTGGCCGAGTGGGCGGGCTTGCCGATCGTCTCGAGCACGATCTCCGCGCGCCCCCGCTGCCCGATCTTCAGATTCAGGTTGGAGGCCTCGCCGATGATGACGTAATCCGGCCGGACAAATTCGCTGATCTTTCTGGCCGAGACACCCTCGTAAAGCTCCTCATAGACCACGCCCGCGACATAAAGCGCTCCGGCAAAATCGCGGTCGCAGGCCTGCGCATAGGCCGCCGCGGCGCAGATCATAGCCGCGACCGCGCCCTTCATATCCGACGCACCGCGTCCGCAGACCCGGTCGTCTCGAATTTCGCCGCCGAAGGGGTCAAAGCTCCAGCGCTCCGGCTCCTGCACGGGCACGGTGTCGATGTGTCCGTCGAGCAGGATGCGCGGGCCGGGGCGGCGTCCGCGGATGCAGCCGATCACATTGCCGTATTCGTCGACCGTGACCTCGTCATAGCCGAGGCGGCGCATCTCCCGCTCGATCACGCCGACGACCTCGCGCTCCTCGCCGGAATAGCTCTTGGCTCGGATCAACCGGCTGCAAAGGTCGATCGTGTTTTCATGCAGCTCCTGAATCGTCATGTTGTCTCCTCCTCATTGTGCCGCAAGGCTGTCCCAGAGGCGCTGCGCCTCGGCGCGGCAGCCCGCGAAGATTTCTTTCTCGTCGACGCGCGTGCAGTGATGCTGCTCGACGACCGTCTCACCGTCGCAGACGACGGTGTTCACATGGCCGCTGAAGCCGGAGGTCATGTGCGAAAGGACGTTTCCGGCGTGCAGCGGCGTAGGCGGGTCGTAATCCAAGATCAGGAAATCCGCCGCCGCGCCGGGGCGCAGAACGCCGACCTCGTAGCCGAAAATGCGCTTTGCGAGGCGCTGGTTGTTCGTGAACGCCATATCCAAAATCTGTTTTCCGGAAAAGGCCGAGCAGTCGTTTTGCCCGATGTGCTGCTGGATGCTCGCAAAGCCCAGCTCGGTGAACAGGTCGTAGGTATAGCCGTCTCCGCCGAGCGCCACATGGACGCCCGCGTCCATCAGCGGCACGACCGGGCAGATGCCCACGGCCGTGTTCGTGTTCGACTGCACATTGTGCGCCGCCGTCACGCCGCTGTCGCGCAGAATGCCGAAATGGCGCGGCTTGAGATGCACATTGTGCGCCGTGATGGTTCTTTCGCCGAGAATACCCGCCCGCTGCAGGCGTTCGACAACGTGCATATCAAAGCGGCGATAGCAGTCGCTGACGTCGGCCTCGGACTCGGCCATATGGATATGGAAGCCCGCATTGAGCGCGTTTCCGACTTCGCTGCTCCGCTCCAGCGTCTCGGCAGAGAGCGAATACGACGCGTGCAGACCGAAGATCCCGCGGAAGCGGTCGCCCTCGGCCTGATGCGCGCGGATATAGCGCTCGTTCTCGGCGATGCCGCGCGCGGCGCGCTCTGCGCCGTCTCGATCGGTCACCTCATAGGCAAGGCAGCCGCGCCCGCCGACGGCACGCATCGCGCGCTCGATCGTGTCGAGGCTGCCGGTGATATAATTGGGGCTGGCCTGATGATCGAAATAGGTCGTCGTGCCGGCCTTCAGTCCCTCGACGAGCCCCATCAGGGCGCTGTAGTAGGTCTGGCGCTCGTCGAGCGCCTTGTCCACGCGCCACCACATCCGCGACAGATACTGCTGCCAGTTGTAGATCGGCTCGCTGAGCGGCATCCCGCGCACGAATTGGCCGTAAAAATGGCAGTGCGAGCTGATCATGCCGGGCATCAGGATGCGCCCGGCCAGATCGTGGCGCACGTCGGCCTCGGGCAGCGCCTCGTCCCCGCAGACGCCGACCGCCGCAATGCGGTCGCCATCGACGAGCAGATAGCCGCCCGGAAGAAACAGGTTTTCCACGTCGCCGGTAATCAGAGAGGCGTGGTAATAAAGCGTTTTCATGTTGTCTGTCTCCTGAGCAGAGATTTGGGCAGCGCGCGCCGGAGCAGCCGTCCGGCACCCGCCTTGGCGCGGTCGCGCCCGTCCTCGACCAGAACCCTGCCGCCCGCGACGGTGCAGGCCACGCTCACGTGCATCGGCATTCCCGCAAACGGCGTGTAGTCGGTCTTTTCGTGCAGCAGCTCGGCGCCCATTGTGTAGCTGCGCTCGGTGTCGAGCAGGACGATGTCCGCGTCCGCGCCGGGTGTGAGCTGTCCCTTGCGTCCGGCAAGGCCATAGAGCTGCGCCGGGTTATAGGACGTCATTTCCGCAAGGCGGCGCATGGAGATCTTCCCGGTGCGCACGCCCAGCTCGTGCAGCAGCACAAGACGCGTCTCGATGCCGGGCATTCCGCCGGGGATCTCATAGAATTTGTCCGAAACGCGCTTCTGACTGAGGTAGAACGCGCAGTCGTCCGTGCCGATGGTGAACTTTGTCCCGGCGGAGAGCACGCGCCAGATCCCGGCGCGGTCGGCCGCCGTGCGAATGGGCGGGTTGACGATGTAATCCGAGGCGTGCTCCTTCTCATAGACCGTCTCGTCAAAGCAGAGATAGTGCGGGCAGGTCTCGCCGTAGACCTCCAGTCCCTCGCGCTGCGCCTGCTCGATCAGAGCCGCGCCCTCTGCGCTCGACACGTGGCGGATCAGCAGCCGCACGCCCGTGCGCCGCGCCAGCTCGATCAGCCGACGGACGGCCGACGGCTCGGAGTCGGCGGGCTTGCTTTCGAGGAAATGGCTACAATCGGTCTTTCCCTCCGCCTTGAGGCGCGCGACAGCCTCGTTGATCTGCTCCTCGTTCTCGGCGTGCACGGTCGCGATCGCGCCGTGCTCGGCGATCACGCGGAAGGCGCGCTCCATATCCGCATAGGGAACGAGCAGATTGCTGTAGGCCGTGTAAAACTTGAACGACGTAAAGCCGTGCTTTATCAGAACAGGGATCGCCTGTAAGGTTTCTTCGTTGATGTCCGTCAGCGTGCAATGGAAGCTGAAATCCGCCGCGCACTGCTTCTCGGCCAGCGCGGTGCGCGCCCTGACCGCGTCTAAGATCGAGCCGCCCCGCTCCTGATCGGCAAAATCGATCAGGGTGGTCACGCCTCCGTAAAGTCCGGCACGCGTGCCGTCAAAAAAATCGTTCATGGTCTGCGTTCCGCCGAACGGAAGCAGCATATGCGCGTGGGTCTCCACCACGCCGGGAATGGCCTTCTTCCCCGCCGCGTCGATCACGCGCGCGGCCGTTCCCTCCAAGCGGGGCGCGATCGCGGCGATCCGGCCGTCCTTCACGCCGATGTCGCAGAGCCCCAGCTCCTGCGGGGCATAGGTCTCTGCCCCCCGGATCAACAGGTCGTACTGCATTGCGGGTAACCTCCTTGTTGAAATTCCGCAAGGGCGGGCGGGAGCGTTTCCCACCCGCCTTGAGCCTTGGCGGCTCTGACCCGAGCGCATCGGGTCAGAGCCATCGGCAAGCTTATTTGTCGTAGGACTCGGTCGGGACGACGACGCCGTTCGTGACGTCCGCGATCAGCTGGGTGATCTCCGCAGCCACATCCGCCGGGATGATGTCCGCGTTCAGCTCGGCAAGCTCCACGCCGACGCCGAGGCCGGGCTTATAGACGCCGCCGAAGGAGCCGTCCTTGATGCGGTCGACCTGGCTGGCAATGACGGGCGGGATGATCTCCACAACGGAGGTCAGCATCAGTTCGGGCGCCAGATCGTGCTGGTCGGAGCCGTAGCCCATGCAGTAGACGCCCTTTTCCACGCAGGCCTCGATCACGCCGAGACCGGTGGTGTCGGCCGCGTGCATGATGACGTCGGCGCCCTGATTGATCATGCTCAGCGCGGATTCCTTGCCGAGCGCGGTGTCCTCGGTGTTGCCGGTCATGATGACCAGAACGTTCACGTCGGGGTTGGCCGCCTTGGCGCCCTCGGTGTAGGCGTTCTTCATGGTGAGCTGACCGGCCGACTCAGAGCCGCCGATGTAGCCGATCGTGCCGGACTTGGACATTTTCGCAGCCAGATAGCCGCAGATGTAGGTCGCGTGATAGACGGCGACGTCGACAAAGCCGATGTTGGCGGGGAAATTGTCGACAGGCGCCTTGCCGTAAACGAAGAAGTAGTTCTCGGGGTTGGACTCGGCAACGCGGATCATGGCGTCGCCGAACTGGGAGCCGTGGGCAATGACGAGGGTATAGCCGTCGTCAACGAAGTTCATGGCAATGGATTCGCAGTTGGAGGTGTCGACGTTTTCGACGTACTGGGTCTTATAGCCCTCGCCATCGAGCTGCTGCAGGCCCTGATAGGCCGTCCAGCACCAGGATTCGTCGGTGATGACGCCGGGGAGGATCAGTGCAACGGAGATGTCCTGATCGTCTGCAGAGGATGCGGTTTCATCGGTGGCTGCGGTGTCTTTGGTGTCTGCGGTGTCGTTGGTCGCCTTGGTGGATTCGCTTTCGTCGGTCTTACCGGCGCATGCCGCCAAGCTCAGTACCAGAGCCAGGCAAAGGATCAGTGCAAGCAGTTTTTTCATTTGGTCCTCCTAAATATAATAGTATATCAGATCCACACACATTTTGGTATGGTATCCTACAAATTATTCTCGCCGGCAAGTTCTCCGGCAAGCTCCAGAGCGCGCGCGATCTGCGCGGCCTGCTTTTCCATGAAGGCAACGCCGTATTCCGCGCTGGCAAGCTCAGGCTTGCCGACGACGCCGTCGACGGAAATATCGTCGATGAACCACGCCGAGATCAGGTCGCCTCGGCAGTCGGCTGCCTCGTGCCATTTGTCCACCGAGCGGCTCAGCTCGGGCGTGATGCGGTCGACGTCGACCATCTCCGGATGCTTGGCCAGCATCACGCTCGTCTCGATCTCGTCGGCGTGGACGTCGTACTCGTGCGCACCGATGCGGTCGCGAATGGCACCGCCGTTGACCATATACAGCCGCATTCCCTTGGCGCGCAGGAGGCGTCCGGCAATGTGGATGCAGCTGTCGTTTCCGCCGTGACCGTTCACCAGCACCATCGAATGCACGCCCAGCCGCAGCAGCGAATCACCGATGTCGGTGAGAATGCTGACGAGTGTGTTCGGCATCAGCGTGAGCGTTCCGGGCACGTGCAGATGCTCGATGCTCAGGCCGTAGATGATCGGCGGGAGAACGAGATACTGCACGGGCGAATGAACCTTGGTCATGGCCAGCTCTGTGATGTCCTGCGCGGAGAGATAATCCGTTCCGACCGGAAGATGCGGCCCGTGCTGCTCCACCGCGCCGATCGGAAGAACGGCGACGGCGGGGCCTGCCGCCGCAAGCTCCTGAAGCTGCGGGGCGGTCTTTTCGGCATAGTAGCAATACGGCATATCAGCGTCCCTCCCGTTCAAACACGCCGCCGACGGTCTTCGGCCCGCGCTTGTTGCGCCCGGCCAGCAGCAGGCTGAGAATCGCGACAATGTAGGGCAGCGCCAGCAGCAGCTGATACGGCAGGGCGACGCCCTTGGCCTGCAAATGGAGCTGGAAGGCGTTGATGAAGCCGTAGCCAAACGAGCCGATGAGCGAATAGACCGGGTGCCAGCCGCACAGCAAGCAGACCGCCAGCGCGAGGAAGCCGCGTCCTGCGGAGATGTCCGGCGCGAAGCTGCCCGTGATGGCGACGACGAGGTACGCGCCGCCCAGGCCGGCCAGCAGGCCGCTGAAGAGCACGACGCCCCAACGATAGCCGACGACGTTGATGCCGTAGGACTGCGCCGCGCGCGGGTTTTCGCCCAGAGAGCGGAGCTGGAGGCCGAGCTTGGTCTTGTAGAGCACGAAGCCCGCTGCCAACGAGATGGCGATGGAGAGATAGGCCAGAATGTCCATGGAGAAGACGGAGCCGCCGAGCACAGGGATCTTGGAAAGCAGCGGGATCTCCAGACTGCTCAGCAGCGGCATCTTCGGCCGCGAGGTCGCGTAGAGCACGCGGTAGAGGAAGGACGTCAGACCGGCCGCAAAGATGTTGAACATAAAGCCGACGACGGCCTGCGGCTGATTGCGCGAGACGCCGATGTAGGCGATGATGACAGCCGAGAGGCACCCGGCCAGCGCGCCGGCCAGAATTGCGAGGAACAGCGACTGGGTGTACTGGTAGGCCAGCAGGGTCGTGAAGGCGCCGATGACCATGTTGCCCTCGAGGCCGATGTTCATAACGCCCGCGCGCTCGGCGACGGTCTCTCCGACTGCCGGGAACAGGATCGGCACGCCCTGACGGATGGTCGAGGCAAGCAGCGCCGTGATCACACTGGTAGTCATGCCGTTTTCCCTCCCTTTCTTTTCTTAAACGAGCCGACAGCCTTGAGGCTGAAGCTGATGAGGATGAACAGGACGATGATACCCTGCAAAATATCCACGAGCGTGACCGGGACGCCGCTGGAAATCTGCATCTTCTCGGCTCCGGCATCCAATCCGGCCATCATGACCGAGGCGGCGACGAGGCCGAGCGGATTCAAGCAGCCGATGAGCGCGACGACCATGCCGGTGATGCCCATGCCCTCGCAGATGCCCTCGATCAGGCGATACTGCACGCCGTAGATCTCGACCGCACCGGCCAGTCCGGCAAAGCCGCCGGCCAGCACCATAGCGAGGAAGCGGTATTTTTTCACATTGCAGCCCGCGTACTGCGCGGCCTTCGGGCTCTTGCCGACAACGCGCAGGTTATAGCCGAACTGCGTATAGCGGCAGACGAACCAATAGACTGCCACACAGGCAATGGCAATGAAGAGGCCGACATGCGCGCGCGTTCCGGGGATCAGCTTCGGCAGCCGCGCCGCCGCCGGAACCTCGGCCGACTGCGGGTTCACGCCGCCCTGCTCCATGATCGGCCCGTGCACCAGATAGGCGATCAATTGCAGCGCGACATAGTTGAGCATGATCGTGACGATCAGCTCGTTTGAGCCGTAATAAGCCTTCATAAATCCGGCGAAGCCGCCCCAGACCATGCCGAATAGCGCGCCGGCCAGCAGACCGACCGGAATGGAGAACGCGCCGAGCGATTGGCCGAAGGAGCTGGTCGCGACCAAAATCGCGCCGAGTGTGCCGACATACATCTGACCCTCGCCGCCGAGGTTGTTGCAGCCGCCGACCGCCGCAAAGGCGACGCCGACGCCGACAATGATGAGCGGAATGGCCTTGGTGATGATCTCGCCGAAGCCGAGCTTCGTGGTATACGGCCGGACGATCATGTAATAATAGGCCTCGAGCGGATCCTTGCCGACGAACGACACGAAGATCGCGCCGATCAGCAGCGCCAGCACGATCGCGGTCAGCACCAGACCGAGCGTGCGCAGAGTCGAGATCAAGTCCGTCCGGTCGAGCCGTCTTGCGTTTGCCGTTTTCATTCTGCCTTCACCCCCATCATCATGCGGCCGATCTCGTAGGCGTTGTAATCCTCCGGGAGCACCTCGCCGACCACACGTCCCTTATACAGCACGACAATGCGGTCGGAAATGGAGAACAGCTCCTCCATCTCGCCGGAGAACAGCACGACGCCCACGCCCTCGTCGCGGCTCTTTTGAATGGTCTCGCGAATAAAATAGGTTGCCTTGATGTCCAGCCCGCGCGTCGGATAGGAGCAGACGAGCACCTTCGGATGCTTGTCCAGCTCACGCGCGAGAATGAATTTCTGCATATTGCCGCCGGAGAGCAGGCCGGAGCGCTGCTTGATGCCGGTCGTGCGCACGTCGTAGTCGGCAATGGCCTTGCCGGCCTCGGCGCGGATCTGCCGGTAATTCAGCACATGCCCGCGCTTCGGCGGGTTCGGCTTGCGCAGGATCCAGTTCTGATAGAGCGGATCCTCCTTCACGCTGCCGACATTCACGCGGTCGGCCGGCACGCAGCTCACACCCGCGTTGATGAAATCCGTCGCGTCGACGGTGCGCATTTCCTTGCCGCAGACAACCACCCTGCCGCCCGACGCCGGGCGCAGGCCGGTGATGACCTCGGCCATCTCCGCCTGTCCGTTGCCCTCGAGCGCCGCGATGCCGATGATCTCGCCGCGGTGCAGCGTCAGAGAGACGTCGTTGAGGATCTGCGCGCCCCGGTCGTCCTTCGCCGCCAGATGCTCGATGCGCATCAGCTCGGTGCGCTCCTCGGGCGGGAACTCCTTCCGGTCAAATTTCGGCGTCTCCATGTTTTCGCCGATCATCATGCGAATGATCTTCTGCTTGTCGGCGTCCTTGGTCAGCATCTGTCCGCAGACCTGCCCGCGGCTCAAAACCGTGATGCGCTGACTGATGCGCAGCACCTCCTCCAGCTTGTGGCTGATGAAGATGATGCTCTTGCCGTGCGCGATCAGGCGCTCGATCGTCTCAAAAAGCGTATCGACCTCCTGCGGGGTGGAGAACGAGGTCGGCTCGTCGAGCACCAGCACGTCCGCGCCGATGTAGAGCAGCTTCAGGATCTCCACGCGCTGCTGCGTCGAAATGGAGAGCTTTTCGACCGGCGCGTGAACGTCGACCTCCAGACCGTATTCCTTGGCGAGCTTTTCCAGCTCGGCCTCGATGACCTTGTCCTTTTTGCGTCGGTACCACGGGTCGTTTCCCATCAGAAACACGTTCTCCGCAGCGGAATAGACGTCGATGAGCATATAATGCTGATGCACCATGCCGATCCCGGCGCGGATCGCGTCCTGCGGGGAATGGATGCTCAGCGGCTTGCCGTTTTTCAGGATCTGCCCCTCATCCGGACGGTACATGCCGTAAAGGATGTTCATCAGCGTGGTCTTGCCCGCGCCGTTTTCGCCGAGCAGAGCGTGCACCTCGCCGGGGTAGATCTTCAAATCGATGTGGTCATTCGCGGTAAAATTTCCGAATCGCTTCGTGATTCCGCGAAACTCGATCGCGGGAACCAGCTCAGCCATGGTCATCACGCTCCCTCTTTTTATTTGTTTGCGCCGCCTCGGCGGCGTACTCGATGGATTGAACGATCGGCACATAGCCCGTGCAGCGGCAAAGATTGCCGGACATGGCCACGCGGATCTCATCGCGCGTCGGCGACGGCTGATGCATCAAAAGCGCGTAGGCGCTGATGAGCATCCCCGGCGTGCAGAAGCCGCACTGCACCGCGCCGTGATCCATGAAGCTCTCCTGCAGCAGCCGCCCGAGCGGCAGCTCCTGAAGCCCCTCGACGGTCAGGATCGGAAGCCCCTCGACCTGTCCGACCATGGTCAGGCAGGAGGCGCAGGTCTGCTCGCCGACGAGCACCGTGCAGGCGCCGCATTCGCCGATGGCGCAGCCCTCCTTCGTGCCCGTCAGGCGCAGCTCCTCGCGCAGAACGTCGAGCAGGCGTGCCGTCGGGTCGCAAAAAACATCGTAGGCTCTGCCGTTGACCAGCAGATGCAGGGTTCTTTTCTCAGCCATGGAGCCTCACCTCGAACAATTCGCCCAGCAGACGCTCCAGAAGCCTCTGGCTGACGGGCTGTTTATAAAGCGTCGACGCGCGAACGCCCGCGATCTGCGGCAGCTTCGCCGCCGTCTGCTCGGAGAGCTGTCGCAGCAGCTCCGGCGTCGGGCGTTCGCCCTGCACGGCCTCCGTGATCTCCGGGAAGCACATCGGTCTGGGGAAGGCCGAGCCGAGCGCCACGCGCAGGTCGTCGATCCTGCCGTCCGTGAGCCGTCCGCTGACGCTGACGGTCAGGCGCGAGATGGCAAGCGCTCTGCGCCGCCCGAGCTTGAAGAAGCGCTGAGGGCAGTCGAGCTTGTCGATCCGGACGGCCTCGATCAGCTCGCCCGGCAGCAGCGCGTTGCGATAGGGCGCGGTCACAAGCTCCCCAAGGGCGCATTCCCGCGCGCCCTGCGGCCCGAGCAGCAGCAGCCGCGCCCGGTGCAGCGCCAGCGGGCCGAGCGTGTCGGCCGCCGGAGAGGCGTTTGCTATGTTCCCGCCGAGCGTGCCGCGA
>OIYX01000359.1_pt1 | contig 16498 bp, 12 predicted proteins | sample 1588431 | NCBI WGS metagenome assembly OIYX01 (sample SAMN03283241) | human gut metagenome | biome: human-associated habitat; material: feces | host: Homo sapiens | place: Peru | collected 2012
ACAAGGACGGCAAGATCACGACAAGGGTCTTCGCTCCGGAGCAGAGTTCGGACTCAATGCTTAAGATACTCGGTTTCTAGGCCATGCGGTCACCTGTCTCAAATAATGAGATAAAGTTTGTCAAGTCCCTTAGCCATAAAAAGTTCCGGGACGAGAATGATCTTTTTGTGGTGGAGGGCGAGAAGATGGTCGAGGAGGCTGTCCGCTCATCTTTTGAGGTCAGGAGAATCTACCGCTCTGAGGAGATAGGTGACACTGCGATGGAGAGGATGAGCCTGCTCTCATCCCCTTCCCCGGCCCTGGCCTTGGTCAAGAAGCCGGATGACATGACAATTAATAAGTTCGAGGAGGATTCGCTTCCTTCCAAGGGGCTATTCCTTGCCCTTGACGGCATCAGGGATCCGGGCAATCTCGGGACGATTATCCGCATCGCCGACTGGTTCGGAATCGATGCGGTCTACGCCTCCCCCGACACCGTTGACATATTCAATCCCAAGGTTGTGCAGTCCACGATGGGCGCCATATTCAGAGTCCGGTTCCATTATTGCGACATTCCGGATCTGTGCAGGGCCGCCGCGTCCACCGGAGGACACATCTATGGCACATTTCTCGACGGCGAGGATCTGTACGTCAGGGAGTTGGCAACGGGAGCTGCATCAGCGTCCGTCATCGTGATAGGCAACGAGTCGAACGGTATATCCGACGAGGTGGGCGGACTGGTGACCGACCGGCTGTTCATTCCTCCGTGGCCGCGTGACGAGAGGGGCTCAGAGTCCTTGAACGCCGCTGTCGCGACAGCGGTGACCGTCGCAGAATTCCGCCGCAGGGGATGATTCCCGCCTTTCAGGCCTTTTCGGGAGCGGAATCTTAAGGCAGACACAAGAATATTCCGGAGATTTTTCGTAATTTGCGTTCGTTAAAACAACGAAGCGAATGAACGAAGAATCCTTGATGCGCTCCAGGATCAGGAAGATCCTGATGATCTGCAGCAACTACGACGCTTTTGCCTTGGAAGAGGACGGACGAATTGAGAATCAGGTCAGAAGCGAGTACCGCGAGCTGAATCTGAGCAATCCGCCTAAATTCATCTGGGCGAACTCATCACAACAGGCAAGGGAGATCGTAAGCTCCGAGACGGAGGTGGACATGATCATCTGCATGTTCAACGAGCAGGACAAAGGAATATTCCCGTTTGCGTCCGAGCTTAAGGAAGAAGGTAGGGGCATCCCGTTCGTTCTCCTGATCCATTACTCCAAGGCGGTGAGGCAGAGGGTGTTGGAGTCGCCTCGTCCGGGCGTGGACTTCGTGTTCAGCTGGCACGGCAACGCCGATCTTATCCTTGCGATCGTCAAATTGCTTGAGGATGCGGCGAACGCTGACAACGACGTGTTCGAGGTAGGCGTCAAGGGCATTCTTCTGGTGGAGGACTCGATCCGCTACTACTCGAACTATCTTCCCGAACTCTACAAGATTGTGCTCACCCAGAGCCGCGAGTTCCTCAAGGAATCCCTCAATGAGGACCAGAAGAAGTACCGCAAGAGGTCGAGACCGAAGATATTCCTTGCCACCTGCCTTGAGGAGGCACTCGCCTACTTCAGGAAATACGGGCGCAACCTGCTGGGTGTCATCTCCGATGTCGGGATGGTCGTCCATAAGGGCGATGATCCAAAGACCGAGAAGCTTGACGCCGGCATTGACCTTGTCAAGGTCATCCGTGAATATGATCCCCTGATGCCAGTCCTTCTCCAATCCTCGCAAGGCGGCCTTGCCAAGGTGGCGGAGGAACTTGGCGTGGGATTTCTTAAGAAATATTCAAGCACGCTCTTCCTTCAGCTCGGCGACTACATGAGGGAAGAGTTCGGTTTCGGTGACTTTGTGTTCAGGGACGCAGGCGGTGTGGAGTGCGGCAGGGCCGCGAGCCTTTCGCAGCTGGAGAGGATCATCAATGACATTCCGGATAAGGTGCTGGTCAGCAACACATCCAGGAACATGTTCTCCAAATGGCTCTACGCCAGAGGTTTGTTCAATCTTGCGGAGACTTTCCGGGCCGAGCATCACACCGACGCATCCGAGTTCAGGAGTTTCCTGCTGGACAACATCCGCCGCTATCACAGGAGCATCGGCCAGGGCATCATCACCGAGTTCCACAAGGACTCCTACGAGGACTATTTCTGGTTCTCACGTGTCGGTGACGGCTCGCTGGGGGGCAAGGCCAGAGGTCTGGCGTTTCTTAACCACCTGATCCAGAAATATTCACTGACAGACAAATACGAAGGACTGAGGATCTCCATCCCGCGCACGATTGTGCTTACCACGGACTGGTTCGACAAGTTCATCCTCGGCAACGGACTACAGTATGTGATCGACTCGGAGCTGTCTGACGACGAGATCCTTTCCGAGTTCGTGGCATCGACGCTTCCGGAGGAGCTGGCGCAGAACCTCAAGGCCTTTCTGGCGACGGTGGACGGGCCGCTGGCGGTGCGTTCAAGCTCCAAGCTGGAGGACAGCAACTATCAGCCTTTCGCCGGTGTCTACGCGACCTACATGTGTCCACCTGTCGAGAACAAGGACAGGATGCTCCGCGAGTTGGGAAAGGCTGTAAAAAGCGTCTATGCGTCCACTTATTTCAGGGGAAGCAGGAATTACATCCAGGCCAGCGGCAACCTGCTCGGCGAGGAGAAGATGGCCGTGATCGTCCAGACTATCTGCGGCACGGCGCACGGGAATGATTTCTATCCGATGATGTCTGGTGTTGGAAGATCCCTCAACTCCTACCCTATCGGGGCGGAAAAGGCTTCCGACGGGGTTCTGAACGTGGCTTTCGGCCTTGGCAGGACAGTGGTTGACGGCGGCAGATCCCTGAGGGTGGATCCTTTGCATCCCAAGAAGATACTCCAGCTGTCCAATCCGCGGCTTTCACAGCGTGACACCCAGAACGAGATGTTCGTGCTGGATATGAGTCCGGCAGCGTTCAAGATCTCCAGGAATGACGGCGTGAACCTGAGGCGGATTCCTGTCGCGGAGGCCTTGGACTCCTACGACCATCCTGAGCTGGTGGCCTCCACCTATGACGCTCTGGATGACAGGATGGTGCCGGGAATCGGGATCCGGGGGGCGCGGGTGATCTCCTTTGACGGAATATTCCAGTATGACAGGCTGCCGCTTGCGAAAGCGCTGTCGGAGGTCATGTCGATCTGCAGGAACGAGCTGATGAGCGAGGTTGAGATAGAGTTCGCACTTGACCCGGATCCTTCCTCCGCCGGACGGGAGGCTGATCTCAAACTGCTTCAGGTGCGTCCGGTGTCAAGCGGTACCGGCTCGCAGACATCCTCGATCGAGGATGCGGAATCCTCCATCGCCAACAAGCTGATACGCAGCGACAGCGCCCTGGGTAACGGCTACTTCACGGAATCGTCCAGTATAGTGGTCATCATGCCGGAATCCTTTGACAAGATGAAGACCGCGCAGATGGCGGAGGAGGTCTCCGCGATCAACTCCGGGATGATTGCCGACGGCCAGACGTACTTCCTTGTCGGCCCGGGCCGCTGGGGATCCTCGATCCCCACCCTTGGCGTGCCTGTCGCATGGACAGACATCTCGGCGGCGAGGATGGTTGTGGAATATGGAATCGACGGGTTCAGGATAGATCCGAGCCAGGGAACGCATTTCTTCCAGAACATAACCTCGCTGGGCGTGGGCTACCTTTCCGTGGATCAGTACGCCGGCTCGGGAATGATTGATTTCGAGGCGCTTGGGCGCTTGGAATGCGTGCATGACGGACAATTCGTCAAGGTGTTCAAAGTCGATGGGCTGACCGGTTTCATCGACCGTAACAAAGGAAAGGCTTTGATCGGTTTCTGACAATGGGCAAGATGATTGTTTATCAGGTCCTTCCCAGGTTGTGGGGAAAAGGCAAGTTCTCGGAGTTCGATCCGATGACGCTGGATTACTACAAGTCCCTTGGCGTGAGCCACGTCTGGTACACAGGTGTCATCAGGCACGCCACGACAGTCTCCGCGGAGGGTTGTCCGGCCTCCGACAGTCAGATCGTGAAAGGTGCCGCCGGCTCTCCCTACGCCATCACGGACTACTATGACGTGAATCCGTATCTTGCTGACACTCCGAATGAGAGGATGGATGAGTTCGAGGCTTTATTGAAGCGCACGCACGCTGCCGGACTCAAGGCCGTCATCGACTTCGTGCCGAATCACGTCTCCCGTGACTATGGCAAGGTCGGCCTGGTCCGTCCGGACGTGGCTCCTCTCGGGGCGGACGATGATCCGACCGTCCACTGGAGGCCGGAGAATGATTTCTACTACTATCCCGGTCAGCCTCTCGCTCTTCCTTTCGCGGGACAGACCTACTATGAGAGTCCGGCGAAGGCATCGGGCAACTGCTTCTCGCCCTCCCCCTCCGTGAATGACTGGTACGAGACCATCAGGCTGAACTATTGTGATTTCCACACACGGACGTGGGATAGGATGTACGAGATCGTGCGCTACTGGTGCGGCAAAGGTGTGGACGGGTTCCGCTGCGACATGGTCGAGATGGTTCCATGGCAGTTCTTCAAATGGCTGATCGGCCGGATCAAGGCCGAGTACGGCAACGTAATGTTCATCGCCGAGGTTTATAATAAGGACTTGTACGCCAAGTACATCCACGAGGTGGGCTTTGACTTCCTCTACGACAAGTCCGGGTACTATGATTCGGTAAGGTCGGCTGTGGAAGGTCACGGCACGGCAAGAAGCCTGACCTATAACTGGCAGATCCTCGGTGATTTGCAGCCTCGGATGCTGAACTTTCTGGAGAATCATGACGAGCAGCGTTTCGCGTCCTATTTCTTCGGGCGGGACGCGGTAAGGACTTTCGCGGCGCTCGGAGCCGGCCTATTCCTCAACACTGCTCCGTTCATGGTCTACTTCGGCGAGGAGATCGGCGAGCGGGGAATGGATGCCGAAGGCTTCAGCGGAAGGGACGGAAGGACGAGCATATTCGACTGGTGGACGATACCGTCAATCGGTAGGTTGATCAGGTATATTCATAAAAAAGAGGGACTTACGCTACAGGAGACGGCGCTTCTGGAAAAGTGGCGAGGCTTTTTGAATATGGCTTCGTCGGTTCCGGCGGTAGCTTCCGGCAGGACATTCGATCTTTGCTACTGCAACCAGGATTCGCCTGGATTCGACCCTGACAGGCATTTCGCCTTCCTGCGCTCCGGCGGCGGTGAGGTATGGCTTTTCGTCTGTGACTTTTCCCGTGACGCGGCGCTTCGGCAGGAAGCCTCCCGGCCACTGGACTTGCCGCAATGCCGGCAACGGGTGTCCATCCTCATCCCGCGTGAGGCGGTCGGATATCTTTGCATAAAAAACCTCGACCCGGAAAAACGGATCGAGGTTGAAGTGTCATGTGATGACTGTGCTATCGTAAAGCTCAACTAACTGAGCCTTAGGTGTTCAAGTCTTACCAGTTAAGGATCTTCTTGAAGTCATACTCCTCAGGATTGGCGATGAAAGCCTTGGCGGCCTCATAGTCGGCAGGAGTGATGTAGTGGCAGATGTGTCCGTAGTAGTTGCGGGCTATTCCGCCTTCGATGTCCACACGGCGAGGAGGAATCTTGCCTTCCTCGTTCTGGAGATCCTTCAGGTAGAGAGGGTTGGCGTTGCCGTTCTCGTCCACGTAGACCATGCATCCTGTCTCGCCCTTTGAGAAGAGCTCATAGACTCCGAGCGCAAGCTCCGTGCAGTAGGACAGGTCGTAGGCCACAGGATCCTGGCAGCGGACATCGTAGCCGATCTCCACAGGACGGGTCTTCACCTTGATGCCGATCTTCTTGAACTCCTTCTCAAGGATGTCGTTGAAGAGGACGGCCTTGGAGATCTTGCCGAGCTCCGGATGGCCGTGCTCGTCGTAGGTCATGTGCACGCCGGTGGCCTTGATGTCCTCTGGCTCAAGGTCATGGAACACACCTTCAGCGACAACGACTGTTCCGTAAGGAATGCCGAGGATCTTTCTCTTGATGATCGCGGAAAGGGTCAGCTTGATGATCTTGTCAACGGTGATCGTGGTGTTGTTGAACATCTCTGGGATGATGGTCATAGGGCAGTGTGTGGCCTCGCCGATTCCGAGGGCAAGGTGACCTGCGCTGCGTCCCATCGCTGAGATGAGAAGCCAGTTGCCTGATGTGCGGGCATCCTCGTAAACGGTGCGTGCGATGTGCGCACCCTCGTCCTTCGCGGAGTTGAATCCGAAGGTCGGTGCGTTGTGAGGCAATGGAAGGTCGTCATCGATCGTCTTAGGGACGTGGATGTTGTGGATCGGATAGTTCTTGGCCTCAAGGAACTTGGCGATCCTGTTGGCTGTGGAGGCTGTGTCGTCACCGCCCACGGTCACGAGAAGCTTCACGTTGTTGTCCTGGAAGAGGGCAAGGTTGAAATTCTGCTCGAAATCCTCGTTGGTCGGCTTGAAACGGCTCATCTGGAGGTAGGAACCACCTCTGTTGAAGTAAGCGTCAGCCTTGAAGAAATCGATGTCTTCGGTGCGGGCCTCCTTACGGAAGAGTCCGGTGTAGCCTTCGTGAAGTCCGATGACCCTGTAACCGTTTGAAAGGAAAGTCTTGGCGACTGAGAACACGACGGTGTTCATTCCCGGTGCCGGGCCGCCGCCGCACAGAATGATGATTGAATCTTTCATATACGAATGATTTAGAAATTTGTATGTTCGTTAAATCCGGCCACAAATTTAAGAAACACTTTTAATTTTTCAAAAACTAATCAAATGAGACCTGCCTTGGACATGTCAGAAATCTTCAATAATCTTCCGGGGTGATTTTAGTAAAATGCCGACATTTTTCGTTAAATTTGTAATCTTTACATAGAATATGGTCAACATGGATCACGGGCAGGCAAAAATACGTATCGAGGAACTCCGGAAGACTCTCTGGGAGAACAGCAGGCGGTACTATGTCGACAACGCTCCCACGATGAGCGATTTTGAATATGACCACCTGATGCGCGAGCTGGAGGATCTTGAGAGGCTGTACCCTGACCTTCAGAGTCCTGACTCCCCTACCCAAAGGGTCGGAAGCGATCTGGACCAAGGTGTTGGCGCCAACGCCGAGCCGGCTGTACGCAAGGAGTTCGCCCAGTACCCCCACAAGTATCCCATGCTCTCGCTTGGCAACACCTACAACATCGGCGAGATAGAGGATTTCGTCCACAGGGCCGAGAAGGATCTCGGAGATGTGCGGTTCACATATTCATGCGAGCTTAAGTTTGACGGGACGGCTATCTGCCTGACCTACAGGAACGGTGTGCTGTTCCGGGCGCTCACCCGAGGCGACGGTGTGGTTGGTGATGATGTGACGGCCAACGCCCTGAGGATAAGCAATATACCCGAGCGGCTGAAAGGCTCCGGCTGGCCCGGGGAGTTTGAGATCAGGGGCGAGGTGCTGATGCCGTACGAGTCCTTCGACCGTCTGAACAAGGAAAGGGAGGACAACGAGGATCCGCCATTCGCCAATCCGAGGAACGCCGCCTCTGGATCGCTGAAACTTCTTGATCCTTCGGAGGTCGCGAGAAGAGGGCTCATGTGCACGCTCTATCATATTCCTAGTCAGGGAGTCTCATTCGCCACCCACGACGAGGCATTGAACGCCGCCACCTCCTGGGGGCTGCCTGTCTCGGACAAGAGAAGGATAGTCCACGGGATTGACGAGATCGAGGAATATATCCGCTACTGGGACACGGAAAGGAAGTTCCTTCCCTATGCCACTGACGGTATCGTGATAAAAATCAACGAGCTGGCTTATCAGAACGCGCTTGGCTACACCGCCAAGTCGCCGCGGTGGGCCGTGGCTTTCAAATTCCAGGCGGAGGAGGCGCGCACAAAGCTTCTTTCGATCACCTATCAGGTCGGACGCACCGGAGCCGTGACCCCGGTCGCCAATCTTTCGCCTGTCCAGCTGGCCGGAACCGTGGTCAAAAGGGCGACGCTTAACAATCAGGACTTCATCCGCCAGATGGACATCCGTGTGGGCGACACCGTTACGGTCGTCAAGGGCGGCGAGATCATACCGAAGATCATCGACGTGGATCTGTCGCAGAGGCCGGCCGGCGCATGCCGTCCGGTCTTTCCAGAGGTTTGTCCGGATTGCGGCACAGCCTTGGTCAAGGAAGAGGGAGAGGCCAAGTGGTTCTGTCCCAACATCGACGGCTGTCCTACGCAGATCAAGGGCAAACTGGTGCATTTTCTCAGCCGCAAGGCGATGAACGTGCTGGCCGGCGACGCGACGATCGAGCAGATGTACAATCTCGGCCTCGTGAGGACTCCGGCGGATTTCTACTCATTGACCAAAGGGCAGCTCCTGATGCTTGACGGCTGGAAGGAAAAGTCCGCCCAACGCTTTCTGAGCAGTCTGGAAGCGTCCCGGAAAGTGACGTTCGACCACGTTCTCTTCGCCCTCGGAATCCGTTATGTCGGAGAGACCACCGCCAAGGAGATCGCCCGGCACTTCGGCGACATCGACGCGGTCGCCGCGGCCACCAGGGAACGGCTTCTTGAGGTCCAGGACGTGGGCGAGGTCATAGCGGACAGTGTCTATGAATATTTCCGTGACCGGAAGCACCTCGAAGACATCGACAGGCTCAAGGCCGCAGGAATCCGCTTCTCGATGGAGAATGGAGCCGCCGCCTCTGACGCGCTGGCAGGGATGACGATAGTGATTTCCGGCAATTTCAGTGTCTCCCGTGACGAGATGAAGCGTCTGATCGAGGCCAACGGAGGCAGGAACAGCTCATCGGTGAGCGGCAAGACTTCCTACCTGCTGGCGGGAAGCAAACCGGGACCGGAGAAGATGAAGAAGGCTGAGGAGTTGGGCGTGAAGGTGATAGGCGAAAACGAGTTCAGAGCCATGATCCCATCAGCTGCCACAGGCAGCGGGCAGGCCGAGGCCGAACCGGATTTGTTTTCAGGATTGCTATAAGGGAAGATGATGCTTAAGTGTCTTGTGGATAATTGCGTAAGGTTTTTCCGGAGGATGGTGGATTTCTTCCGGAACGGCATCTGGTCGATCGAGGTGACCGAGCTGCCAAAGGCCAAGGCTCGCTTTGTCCGGATGAGCAGGGCCGTCACCAAGACATTCAAGGACTTCGCTGACCACGCCATCGGTTTCCAGACCGTGGCGCTCAGCTACTTCTGCACGATGGCTTTTGTCCCGTTCATCGCCGTGGCCTTCGCGGTCACCAATGGATTCGGACTTGCCGACAAGCTTAAGGATCTGCTGTACTCATCGAATGTCAATCAGGGGATCATCGACATGATCCTTAATTCGGCTGACAAGATACTGTCTTCCGCCACCAACGGCCTGTTCGGCCTTGTGAGCGCGCTGGCGTTCGTCTGGCTTGTGATCTGGATGATGATGCGTGTGGAGACAGTGTTCAACAATGTCTGGCATGTCCGGAAAAGATCTTTCTTCAAGAGTTTTGGACTGGATCTCGTGCTGCTGTTCCTGACCCCGTTTGTCGTGCTTATCCTATATTCCGGAACCATCGTCTACTCACACGTGCTTGATCTCGTGCCTAACTGGATCGGTGTCACCGCATCGATAAAATCCTTCCTGGGCTGGGTCACCACGGGAGCCGTGGCGACCTTGATCTTCTCGGCGATGTACAAGTACATCCCGGCGACCGAGGTCAGGTACGGCAACGCGTTCAAGGCGGCCATCATAGCGGGTGTCGCTTTCACTTTGCTCCAGTACCTTTACCTTGAGACACAGGTGTTTGTGATGAGACTCAACGCTGTGTACGGAACTATCGCGGCCATCCCCCTCTTCATGATCTGGATGAGGTTCGGATGGCTTATAATTATGTATGGGGCGCAGTTCTCCTGTTCTTTCCAGACATTGGACGAGGAAAGCCGCGGCCTTTCGGAGATCAACAAGACTGGTGATAATGATTTGGTAGAAGTATGAGTTTCTCACAATTTACAGAACAAGACTACGAGCTGATCCGGCAGAGTTATGCCCAGCTTAAAGCCGCGGCGGAAAAGCGCTGCGCCAACCAGCAGGAGCTGGATGTGGTGCAGAAGGCTTTCGATTTCGCCAACGAAGCCCATAAGAATGTCCGCAGGCGCTCCGGCGGCCCGTACATCATCCACCCTATCGAAGTGGCCAAGATCGTCGTCAGCGACATCGGTCTTGGCTACAAGTCCATAGCCGCCCCCTCCTCCACGACGTTGTGGAGGACACGGACTACACCGTGGACGACATCCGGAGCCAGTTCGGCGACAAGATAGCCAGTCTTGTGGACGGTCTGACCAAAATCAAGAACGTGCTGGACAACGAGGACCGCAGCAAGAAACTCAACGAAGTCGACGCCAAGAGCATCCAGGCGGAGAACTTCAAGCGGATCCTCCTCACCCTCAATGACGATGTGAGGGTTGTGCTGATAAAGCTGGCGGACCGTCTTCACAACTGCCGGACCATCGAGTTCATGCCGGAGTATAAGCGCGACAAGATCCTCAGCGAGACCATGTTCATATTCATTCCTCTGGCTCATCGTCTCGGTCTTTACGAGATCAAGTCGGAGATGGAGAACATCTGGCTGAAGTACAAGGAGCCTGATGCCTACAAGGAGATCAGCGGCCTGATCAACAGTAACCTGAACGGGTTCGGGAAGCAGATCGACGACTTCATCAAACCTATCGACTCGGCTCTACGGAAGGCGGGATTCAATTTCGAGATCCGCAAAAGGGTCAAGACACCATACTCGGTGTGGCACAAGATGCAGACGAAGAACATCACCTTCGACCAGGTCTACGACCTTTACGCCTTGAGGATAGTCTTCACTCCCGACGCTGACAGCAAGGAAAGCGAGCGTGACCAATGCTACCACGTGTTCTCGATCATAACCGGCATCTACCGTTACAAGCCGGATCGTGTGAGAGACTGGGTGAAGCATCCCAAGAGCAACGGCTACGAGGCGCTGCACTGCACATTGATGAGCGAGACAGGAATCTGGATCGAGGTCCAGATCAGGACAAAGCGGATGGATGACATAGCGGAGAAAGGAATCGCCGCCCACTGGACCTACAAGCAGGAAGGCTACATCAGCGAGAATGACAGCGAGATGGACAAGTGGCTGGCAAAGATCAAGGAGATACTGGTCAATCCGGACGTGAACGCCCTTGAATTGCTGGACATCATCCACAATGACTTGACCAGCAGCGAGATAACCGTCTTCACTCCTAAAGGAGAGCAAAAATCCATCGTCAAGGGCTCCACCGCCTTGGATTTCGCCTACAACATCCACACGGAGATCGGCAACAAGGCCATAGCGGCCAAGGTCAACATGAAGCTTGTGCCTCTGTCGCACGTCCTTAAGAGCGGTGACCAGGTCGAGATCATCACAGCCGAGCTTGAGCATCCGAAGAAGGAGTGGCTTCAGTTCCTTCAGACAAGGCATGCCCGCAACATGGTGATTGACTATTTTAAAGGTCAGAAGAAAGAGATCGCCGAGTTGGGAAAGAAAATGCTCGCCGACCATTTGGAGTCACTGGGCTATAGGATGAACAATGACACCATCGGCATATTAATCAATCATTTCTCTATCCCGGGAGGCAATGTGGAGGAGATGTTCTTCCGCATCGGCATCGGGACGGTGAAGCTGGGCGCTGACCTGCCGGAAGTACTTGCCTCCGGAAAGGCGGACAGGAGCCATTCGTGGTCGTTCCCTTGGTTCGGCAAGAAGAGGATGAGCGTGAAGAAGGAGAATGACGGCTACACCATCGCCACATGCTGCCGTCCGATACCCGGGGATCCGGTGATAGGCATCAAGTCTCCTGACGGAACCGTCACCGTGCACAAGAAGTCCTGCCCGGTGGCCGACAGCATCGCCTCCAAGCACGGAGACTGGGTGGTTGTCCCGCAATGGGAGGATGACGAGAAGAAGTCATTCCTCGCGCGCCTGTCCATCAACGGTCTTGACAGGGTCGGTCTCCTTAACGAGATCTCACGCTACATCACGCTGGTCATGGGCGTGAACATCCGCAAGATCTGCCTGAGTTCGGAGGAGGGAATATTCTCCGGCTACATCGACCTCTATGTCCATGACAAGGCGGTTCTGGAGCGGATGATCCGTAAGCTGAGTTCCATCGATGGCATAAAAAGAGTCGTCCGAACAGAGATCTAAGTCCGATTTTTGAATATTCACGATCCGCAATGAAAAATATACTTTCAAGATTCTTTCCCATAATTCCGGCGGCGGCGCTTCTGGCGCTGTCCGTCTTCCAGCCATCGTGCGCCAACACCACGCAGGCTCCGACAGGAGGAGCGAAGGACACCTTGCCTCCGGTGATCAGAAGAGTCGTCCCGGCTCCCGGAACCGCCTCGGTACCTGTGCATGGCACCAAGGTCGTCTTCACTTTTGACGAGTATGTCACGGTCAAGGACCCCAAAGGCATATTCCTCTCCCCTCCCCAGAAGAAGAGTCCAAAGTACAAGATAAAAGGGAAAAGCCTGGTGGTCTATTTCGAGGAAGACCTTCTCCCGAACACGACCTACACCCTTGATCTCACAGGCGCCATCGCCGACAACAACGAAGGGAACATGTTCCCTGGCTTCACGACGGCTTTCACCACGGGAGAGACCGTGGATTCCATGTTCGTCACAGGTATCGTCCAGGACTGCAACAATTTGAGGCCGATAAAAGGAGCAACGGTCATGCTCTACAAGGATCAGAGCGACTCGGCGGTGTTCCTGCGGAGGCCTGTCGCCGCGGTCAAGACCGATGACTGGGGGTACTTCTCACTGAGGAACATCCAGGACACCGTCTTCCGTGTCTACGCCATCGTGGACGGCAACGGCAACAACATCTATGATCCGGACGAGGATCGCATCGCTTTTCTGGACACATTGTTCAGACCCGTCAATGTCGTGAATGACACTGTGGCCGAACTCAGGAAATACGACATGAAGGACACCCTCGCGTGCCAGTCGAGGAAGGCCGAGCTGAGGCTCAATGTCTTCAGGGAAAAACCGTCCAAGCAGCTGCTGATGAACAAGGTCAGAACCGGCGCGCGATCTGCCTACGTCACGTTCATGGCTCCTGACACAAGGATAGACTCTCTTTGGTTCCATGGATTTCCGGCGCGTGATGTGATCACCGAATTCAACATCGAGAAGGACAGCCTTCTTCTTTGGCTGAACAGCCAGAGGAGTATGCCGGATTCTCTGCCCCTTTTTGTAAAGTACTGGAAGACAGACACTCTTGGCGTGCTTCAACCGGTGACGGAGAAAGTGAGTCTGGTGGAGGAAAACAAGCCGAAGTCCAGGAGCGCCCGGAAGAAAATCGAGCATAAGGACACGATCTGCGGGTTGTCCCTCAAGGCCGAGCCGGAGACCTTCGAGCAGCATGGCTTCTCCCTGGTGTTTGACAATCCTCCGATTCTGGGCAACTTCGACTCGTTCAACCCGAAGCAAAAGGAACAGATCGAGAAATTCACCATCCGCCGGGACTCACTGAACCTCAGAAAATACGACATAACCCCTCAGGTCAGGATCCAGGCGGGCTATGAATATTTCTTCAAGGTTCCTCAAAGATCATTCATGGACATCAACGGCTATTGGAATGACAGTACGGAAGTTAAGGTGTCCCTCCCTAATGGTGACGACCTGAGTTCGTTCACCCTTAATCTTACCGGCGTGAACGGCAACAAGTACATCATCGACTTGCTGGACGAGAGGAAAGCCAAGATTCTCAGAAGCTATATCGTGGAGTCTGACACGTCGCTGCTCTTCCCTTATCTGAAGAAAAACAAGTATTCCCTGAGGATCACCGAGGACTTGAACCGCAACGGCATCGTGGACACCGGTAACCTGCTGGCTCACAGGCAGCCGGAGAAGGTCAGATTCCTGATGACAATGGACAGCGATCTGTTTGAGATTCCGGAGCGCAGTGAGATAAGCCAGGATCTGGACTTGTCGGAGTTCTTCAAATAATCAAATGTAGGCGCATGAAGTCAATCAAACATATTCTTACATCCATCGCCGTCCTAGCCGGCTTTGTCTGCCAGGCCCAGAATCCGGTCGATTCCTTGGTTGTTCCCGTGGCTACCGCTGACAGTCTGACGGTTCCGCAGGAGTATTCGGACATCTATCTGGACACGGTCAAGGTAGACAGGGTCTTCGAGATCAACGACTATTCCATGATCGGCGTCGAGTACGGCGTGTCGTTCAACAGGATGACATTCAATCCGCCCTACACGCAGACCACATTGTTCGTGCCGAACACCTTCGGAGTCTTCTACACAAGGTACGGAAAGATGTTCGGCTACCTCCCCTACTTCGGTTTCAAGGTGGGTCTGCGCTACAGTCACGAGGGCTACAAGTTCAAGGAGAACAAGGACACGCAGACCACTCCTGACATCGAGGGCGCGACCCAGGCCATAATCGATGTGGCTGAGCTTCCTTTCATGGCCCACATGCACATCGACGGACTCCACTACAAGGTCATGGCCGACCTGGGAATCTATGCAGGCTACAGGCTTGGCATCAGAAGGACAGGCGATAACGTGGACGAGGCCATCCTGAACTCATTTCTGGAGACGGACAGGCGCCTTGACTACGGCATCTGTGGCGGGCTTGGTTTCGGACTTGTGTTCGATCCCGTCGAATTCCACATCAACGCCAATCTGAGATATTCCTGGGGTACGATCTACGATCCGGACTACGTGAGCAAGGACTATTACAGGTTCGCCTACCCGTTTGACGTGGTCGTGACCGCCGGAGTCTATTTCCAACTGACAAGAAGAACAGGCCGCAACAAGGCCCAGCTTAGACGCGAGGCCTACCAACAGGTCTACAATCCTACTGTAAAATGAGAACGATAACGGCAAAGGTGGGCGACGTGCTGATCGGAGGAGACAATCCGATCGTTGTCCAGACAATGTGCAACACCCACACCTCGGATGTGGAGGCCACTGTGGCTCAATGTGTGAGGCTGAGGGATGCGGGAGCGGAGATAATCCGCATAACGGTTCCTGGCCCGGCGGACGTAGAGTGCGTCAAATCCATCAAGTCCAGGCTCGGAGAACTTGGAGTCACGACACCCATCGTGGCGGACATCCATTTTTCATCGCGGACGGCGATCATGGTCGCCCCGTTTGTGGAGAAGGTCAGGATCAATCCCGGTAATTTCCACAAGGATCACCAGGAGGCGCGAAGGCAGTTCGCCAGGCTGATCGAAGTGTGCCGTGAGAATGGCACGGCCATCAGGATAGGTGTCAATCACGGCTCCTTGGGCGAGTACATCACCAACCTCTACGGCAACACCTCCGAGGCGATGGCAAAGGCTGCGATGGAATGGCTTCGGATGTGCATGGACGCCGATTTTCTCAATGTTGTCCTGTCCCTGAAATCCAGCAACACTATCGTCATGGTGGACGCCTACCGCAAGCTGATGTCAATGATGAAGGACAACGGGATGGTCTTTCCTCTGCATGTCGGGGTGACAGAGGCCGGCAATGGCGACAGCGGCAGGATCAAATCCTGTGTAGGGATCTCCACCCTTCTTTCGGAAGGCATCGGCGACACCGTCAGGGTCTCGCTTACCGAGGATCCTGAAGCCGAGATTCCGGTGGCCGCCTATCTTGCGGAGAGATATGACCGCAGGATCACATCGTCGATGACATCGGTGGCTCTTGACGGCAGGAAAGCCGTGGCGACCTACGACTCCCCCACACGGATGACACTGCTGATGGATGTCGCCTGTGATTTTGGAAAGAGGCTGATGGACAGAACGTTGGATGATCTTGAAATTGTCGGTACCTATGTCGGTGACGATGGCCGGCAAGTCTCCGTCAAGGATTCCGGACTCGGATCCTACCTGACCGACGAGATGCTGCAGGCGTGCAGAAGACGTTTCTATAAGCCAGAATATGTCGCCTGTCCAGGATGCGGGCGCACGATGTACGATCTGCAGGCGGCTTTCGAGGAAGTCAAAGCCAGGACTTCCCATCTGAAGAACATCGTCATCGCCGTGATGGGATGCATCGTGAACGGCCCTGGTGAGATGGCCGACGCGGACTGGGGCTATGTCGGCGAGGGCAACCACAAGGTCACCATCTATAAAGGAAAGACTCCCGTGCTGAGACATATTCAGGACACGGAAGCCGTCGAACGTCTTGTGGAACTGATAGAGAAGGACCAGTCAGCTACTTAAGCTCAGCGATCACTGTCTCACAGGCTCTTGTGAAGTCGCCTTCCTTTACCTTTATGTCGGTGTCAAGCGGGAAATACATGTCAATTCTTGAACCGAACTTGATGATGCCGCATTGCTTGCCTCTCTCGACAGCCATGCCTTCCTTCGAGTAGCAGACAATCCTTCGGGCGAAGGTACCCGCGATCTGCTTGAAGAGCACTTCCCCGTGGTCGTTCCGTATCACTGTTGAAGAATCTGAAGAATGTCGTCTCCATCCCGTAGGTCAGTATGACAAGCAGCAGGGC
>OIYX01000364.1_pt1 | contig 16404 bp, 15 predicted proteins | sample 1588431 | NCBI WGS metagenome assembly OIYX01 (sample SAMN03283241) | human gut metagenome | biome: human-associated habitat; material: feces | host: Homo sapiens | place: Peru | collected 2012
CAGCCATAACCACGAAATACACGAAACACACGAAATATGGAAAATCAGTGACACCGCTTCATGGAAAAATGATATTCGTGGTCCATTCGTGTCCATTCGTGGTTCTCACTCTTCCCTCTCTTTCGTGTTTTTCGTGCTTTTCGTGCTTTTCGTGGTTTGATTCTCCCTTTTTCCTGCCTCATGAGGCGCGCCCAAGCGCGCCAGCCACGCACTACACTCTACCCTCTCCTCCCTCCTCCCTACCTTGGAAGCCCACTGCATAGTGACCACGCACTACCTTCTACCTTCTACCCTCTACCCTCTCCTCCCTACTGTGGAAGCCCACTGCATAGTGGCCACGCACTACCTTCTACCCTCTCCTCCCTCCTCCCTACTTTCCCCATGCCCCAAGCCATTGAATTCCTAATCATCCGCCACTGTGAAACCGCCTCCAACATCAAGGGCATACTTCAGGGTCAGACAGAAGGGGAGCTGAACCCTCTTGGCGTGAAGCAGGCCATGGCCGTCGCGGAGTGGCTTCATCCCGTCCACATTGACGCATGCTACTCCAGCGACCTTCACCGTGCCCTTGACACTGCGGAAATCATTTTAGCGGCGGGGCATCAGAATCTCGAGTTGCATCCAGAGCCTGAGCTTCGCGAGTGGCATTTAGGCGAGCTTGAGAGTCGCCACCAGTCGGAGCTTGTCGCGAAGTATCCTGAGATCATGTCGGCCTTTCGGCATGAGAGTGGCGAGGAGCTACTTGTTCCTGGTGGTGAGAGCTCCTTTGAGTTCCACCGTCGCATCGAGGGTTGCCTCACCCGTCTGGCGTCATTACACAAGCCTGGGGAGCGCATCCTTCTTGTCACCCATGGGGCGGTGCTTGGGAGGATACTCCAGATGGTCACGGGCTTCATCAAGCGTGGCAACAGGATTCCGATTCCGGCCAACGCCTCGATCTCCTCAATCGCCTTCTTTCCTGAGGAGAAGTGCTGGGAGCTCCTCAGCTGGAACCAGACTGAACACCTCAGGGGCATTCCCACGCATGGCGCGCTCACCTATTGATTCGCGCCCGCGGCGCGGAAGGCGGCGTGGCGCCGTGCGAATTCCTTCCGGCTGGGACTGAAGCCCCAAGCCGTGCCCCAGGCACGATATATATTAAGCGAACGCGTCTGTAATCTGCCTTGCAACCACATCAACCAACCCAAAAACTCTCCGATCATGCAAATCTCCCCCTTGCAGAAGGCTCGTGCCGCATATCAGCCCCGTCTCCCGAAAATCCTCGCTGAAAACGGCCCCTTCGCAACCGCCAGAACCGGCGAGCCCACCCAGTCGGTCGCAGACCAGGACGCCATCAAGAGGCTCTTCCCCGACACATACGGACTGCCCGCAATCGATTTCATCCCCGGCGAAAAGCGCGAAACCGCCCCTATCAAGGCTGGCGTCATCCTCTCCGGAGGACAGGCCCCCGGCGGACACAATGTGATCGCGGGACTCTACGACGGACTCAAGAAGCTTAACGCCGAAAACCAGCTCTTCGGATTCCTCGGAGGCCCGTCGGGACTCATCGAGGACAAGCAAATCCTCCTGACAGACGAAATCATCGACAGCTACCGCAATACGGGTGGCTTTGACATGATCTGCAGCGGGCGCACAAAGCTCGAGACCGAGGAGCAGTTTGAGAAGGTCATGGCGACCTGCAAGAAGCATGGCATCACCGCAATTGTCATCATCGGCGGGGACGACTCGAATACGAATGCCTGCACCCTGGCGCAGTATCTCCTCTCCAAGAACGCCGGAATCCAGGTGATCGGATGCCCGAAGACTATCGACGGAGACCTCAAGAACGCATGGATCGAAGTCTCCTTCGGCTTCGACACCGCAACCAAGGTCTACTCGGAACTGGTCGGAAACATCATGCGCGACGCAAACAGCGCACGCAAATACTGGCACTTCATCAAGCTGATGGGGCGCTCCGCATCCCACATCGCACTAGAATGCGCACTCCAGACACACCCGCAGGCGTGCATCGTCTCGGAGGAGGTCGCCGCAAAGAAGCTCTCCCTCAAGCAGATCGTGGACCAGCTGACCGCAATCGTCGTCGACCGCGCCGCCAACTCCATGAACTTCGGCGTCGTCCTCATTCCCGAGGGGCTCATTGAGTTCATCCCCGAGATCCAGACCCTCATCGCCGAACTCAACGACCTGCTTGCAAAGCACCAGGCGGAGTTTGACGCGCTTGATCTTGACGGCAAGGTCGCATTCGTCGAAAAGAATCTTTCCGACGCCCACAAGGAGGTCTTCAAGCCCCTTCCCGCCGCCATCAAGGCGCAGCTGGTCGGCGACCGCGACCCCCACGGCAATGTCCAGGTCTCGAAGATTGAAACCGAGAAGATGCTCGCCGAGATGATCGACACGAACGTCAAGGCTCTCAACGCCGCTGGCAAGAAGATCAAGTTCTCCAGCCAGTGCCACTTCTTCGGATACGAGGGACGCTGCGCCGCCCCCTCCAACTTCGACGCAAACTACTGCTACTCCCTCGGATTCACCGCAAGCGCACTGATCGCCGCCGGAAAGACGGGATATATGGCCTCCTGCCGAAACATCTCCAAGCCCATCGACCAGTGGGTCGCCGGCGGCATCCCGCTCACGATGATGATGAACATGGAACACCGCCACGGAAAGGACGTCCCCGTCATCCGCAAGGCTCTCGTCGACCTGGAGGGCGCCCCCTTCAAGACCCTCGCGGAAAACCGCGACGCATGGGCGAAGGGAGTCGAATTCCGCTATCCAGGCCCCATCCAGTACTTCGGCCCCACCGAAGTCTGCGACCTCCCAACTGAAACCCTCACTCTCGAACACAAGTAATTGAAGCCAACAGCCGCCAGGCACGACGCCACAACGGATGCGCCTGGCATTCCCTTTGGGGACGGAGAGACGTCCACGGCAGCAACACCCCCCAAACACTGCCCTAGGACATATTATCACTCTCCGTCCCCTTTTTTATGGATCTCTCTAGACTGGAACTACTTGCAGGAGAAGAAGCTCTCGCGGGAATGCGCGGGGCCTCGTTTCTGCTATGCGGACTGGGAGGAGTCGGCTCCTGGGCTGCCGAGGCACTCGCCCGCTGCGGCGCCGGGCATCTCGCACTCGTCGACTTCGACTGCATCCAGTCCAGCAATCTCAACCGACAGCTCCCCGCACTTGCCACAACCATCGGAGAGCCAAAGGCCGAAATCCTCGCCAGACGACTCAAGGCCATCAACCCGGACATCCAGGTCACGGTCCACAAAACCAGGCTGGCTCCGGATAATATCCCGGCCTATCTTGAAATGAAGGCGTGGACTGGCGTCCTGGACGCCATTGACGAACGTGCCGCAAAGCTCGAATTGCTTTCGCAGTGCGTGAAGCGGGGACTGCGCGTGGTCAGCTGCCTCGGCGCCGCCAATCTCACGCATCCGGAGCAGCTCGAAATCACCGACATCGCATCATCCAGCGGCAGCCCACTTGCGCGAATCATGCGCAAGACCCTGCGGAAACAAGGCATCGAGGGGGGAATCGTCTGCGTCACTTCAAGGGAACTCCCCATACTCTGCGACTCCACTGCGGAGACTCCCTCCGAACGACGGCCAATGGGCTCCATTGTCACTGTCACGGCAACCGCAGGACTCCTCTGCGCCCACGCCCTGATGGCGCCTATTCTCCAGCTGGACTCCCGTCCACGGCGAGGCAGCATGCAAAAGGAATAGCCCCGCATCCAAAGCCCCAGGCCCGCACGGAGGCCACGCACCCTCCCCCGTCCGGAATATTTCAGGAATTGGGGGGGACAATCGCCAATTCCCCTGGCGCGACACTGCATGGCAGGCACAGAATCTTCACGCCTGCACCGACCGCCTCGTCCAACGCATCACCGAATCCAGGATGTGTCACGCGATTCGGAAGCACCCGGGAAATGCCTGGCATGGCGATGACAAAGGCAATGACGCATTCGTAGCCATCCCCCACGCCTTTCACAAGTTCATGAAGGTGCTTGACGCCACGCTCCGTCGGCGCATCGGGAAAGTATCCTATCCCATCGATTTCCAGCGTGCACCCCTTGACTTCGATAAATACCCGACGCCCCCCGCCACACTCCAGATAGAAGTCCACACGGGAGCTCCCGTAGGTGTATTCGGGCTTCAAAAGGGTGATATCCGGAAACTGCACAGGAGAAGACTCCAGCCACTCTCTCACCACCACATTCGGAGCCTGGCTGTCAATGTTAATCCAGCCAATCCCATCCTTGAAGACGGAGACAAGGTCGTATTTCGTCCTGCGAAGGGGATTCCCCGATGCGGACAACGTCACATCGACGCCAGGCAGCAGCAGCTCCTTGCAACGCCCGGTATTCTTCACATGAACCGTCTCAACAACGCCGTCTATCTCCACATGGGCGATAAAACGGTTGGGACGGTCAATAAATCTCCCCGACAATGTACTCGCGTATCTCATGGCACAAACACGTATCTTGCGCGTTATCGCTTCTTCCCTTCTCCCTACTCAAGGGACGCGTGGCGGAACCGCCGCGCGGGCGCACCCACGCGCGCCATCCAAGCACTACCTTCTACCTTCTTCTCTCTACTCCCTACTGTGGAAGCCCACTGCAAAGTGGCCACGCACTACCTTCTCCTTTCTTCTCCCTTCTCCCTACTGTGGAAGCCCACTGCATAGTGACCACGCACTACCTTCTCCTTTCTTCTCCCTACTCCCTACTGTGGAAGCCCACTGCATAGTGGCCACGCACTACCTTCTCCTTTCTTCTCCCTACTCCCTACTCTGGTTGCCCACTGCATAGTGGCCACGCACTACCTTCTCCTTTCTTCTCCCTACTCCCTACTTTCGTGTCCATTCGTGGTTTAAATTGTTTCGTGTTTTTCGTGCTTTTTGTGGTTTAATAATTCGTGTCCATTAGTGTCCATTAGTGGTTCTCTCCTTCTCAATGGACGCGTGGCGGAATCGCCGCGCGGGCGCGCCCAAGCGCGCCATCCACGCACTACCTTCTCCTTTCTTCTCCCTTTTCCCTACTTTCCCCATTAGTGGTTTAAATTGTTTCGTGTTTTTCGTGTTTTTCGTGGTTTAATAATTCATTTTTTTCGTGGTTTTATGTATTTATATCGTTTTACAAGAACTTTGCCGTGACGCTTTCGGGGGCGCGTTTCACCTCATCCAGGGAGCCGAGGGCAACGATACGGCCGCCCGCCTCCCCTCCGCCGGGTCCCATGTCGATGATGTAATCGGCGTTGCGGATAACATCGAGGTCGTGTTCGATGATGATGACTGTTGCGCCGTTGGCAATGAGCTTCTGGAATGTCTCCAGCAATGTACGCACGTCCAGGGGATGCAGTCCGATAGTCGGTTCGTCAAAGACGAATACGGTGTCGTTCTGCGCCCTTCCCATCTCGCAGGAGAGCTTCAGCCGTTGCGCTTCGCCGCCCGACAGCCTGGGGGTCTCCTCCCCCAGCGTCAGGTAGCCGAGCCCCAGATCGTGCAGGACCTTAAGGCGCTGGTGGACGGTTTTGAGGTCCCTGCAAAAATCCATTGCGTGGGTGACATCCATATCCATGAGTTCGGGAAGCGAGTGGGAGACTCCTGCCCTGTTGATGTAGCGGATGAAGTTTGCCGCCTTCGCGTAACGCGCCCCGCGACACTCGGTGCACGGAATGTCAACATCCGGCAGGAACTGCACGTCAAGGCTTATCTCGCCCGTGCCGTCGCATACCGCACAGCGCAATTTGCCGGTGTTGTAGGAGAAATCCCCAGCCTTGTATCCACGCGCCTTCGCGTCCTGCGTCCTGGCGAAGACCTTGCGCAGTTCATCGTGGACATTTGCGTAGGTCGCAACAGTGGAGCGCACGTTGATGCCAATGGGCGTGGCGTCGATGAGTTTCACCTGGCGTATTCCCTCCGCCTCGACGCCTAGCACATGCCCCGGAGGAGGCGTGCCGTTGATTTTCGCCTGCAAGCCAGGAATCAGGCTCTCCAGGATGAGGGTCGTCTTGCCAGAACCGGAAACGCCTGTCACAACGGTCATGCGCCCCTTCGGAATATCAACATCCAGCGGCTTGACGGTGTGAATCGCACTGGTGGCAAGATGAATCATCCCGAAGTCAAACACTTCTTTCTCCGGGGCGTTCTCCCGGACTTTGACCGAGTCCCTCCCTGCAAGGAATGGCGCAATCAGGGAGGCTTTGTTCGCCTCAAGTTCGGCAAGCGTCCCCTCCGCGATTACGCGCCCGCCGTCCGCCCCAGCCTTCGGCCCCATTTCGACAAAGCAGTCCGCCTCGCGCAGAATCTGCGTGTCATGGTCGACAAGCACCACGGAGTTGCCGTCCGCAATCAGGTCACGCATGACGCCCGTGAGCCCGACAATGTTCGATGGATGCAGCCCGATGCTCGGTTCGTCCAGAACATACAAGACGCCGGTGGTGCGGTTGCGGATCGCCCGGGCAAGCTGCATCCGCTGGCGTTCCCCCGTGGAAAGCGTGGCGGCGCCCCTGTCCAGCGCAAGGTAGCCCAACCCCAAATTCATCAGCCTCCGCGCGGCTGAAAGGAAGGAATCGCAAATGCTCTGCGCCATGGGACGCATCTCCTCAGGAAGCGAACCGGGGACGCCACGCACCCACTCGATCAGGTCCACAAGCGGCAGACGGCACGCCTCGTCCAACGAAATGCCGCGCAGTTTCGGGGCACGCGCAGCCTCGGAAAACCGGGACCCGCCACAGTCGGGACAGACATCTTCACGCAGGAATCGCGTCACACGCTTCATCCCGGCCTCGTCCTTGACCTTGGCAAGGGCATTCTCAACCGTCCGAATGGCGCTGTAATAGGTGAAGTCCAGCTCACAGGCGTCCTGGGAGTTCTTCGCCTTGTAGAAGATGTGCTTCTTCACCGCCGGACCATCATAGACTGTCTCCTTCTCTTCCGGCGTAAGGTCGCAAAACGGAATGTTCGTGCGGACGCCCATCGCACGGCAGACGTCCACCATCAGCGACCACATGAGTGAGTTCCACGGCGCCACCGCGCCTTCTTCAATTGACAAGGATTCGTCCGGAATCAAGGTCGCCCGATCCACGGTGCGGACAATCCCCGTGCCGTCGCATCTCCTGCAAGCGCCCTGGCTGTTGAACGCAAGGTCCTCAGCACCAGGAGCATAGAATTTCGCACCACACTCCGGACAAGTCAATTCCTGCTCGGCGGCGACAGCCAGCGTGGGCGCAAGGTAGTGGCCGTTGGGACAGCGGTGGCTCGCCAGCCGGGAGAACATGAGCCGCAGCGAGTTCAGCAACTCCGTCCCTGTCCCGAAGGTGCTGCGGATGCCAGGCACGCCTGGACGCTGATGAAGCGCCAGCGCCGCAGGAACATAGAGCACTTCGTCGACTTGCGCCCTGCTGGCTTGCGTCATCCGACGCCGCGTATATGTCGAAAGCGACTCCAGATACCGCCGAGAGCCCTCGGCATATAGAACGCCCAGAGCCAGCGATGACTTCCCCGAACCCGACACCCCCGCAACGCCAACAATCCTGTGAAGCGGAATATCCACATCCACATTCTTAAGGTTGTGCACTCGTGCCCCCCGCACAATGATCTTGTCAACTTCCGGCGTGTCCATTCGATTATTATACCCTCTGTTCCCAGCTCCTCAAGCTGACCCACCGGGGAGCTTACCATTGACTTGGACATCGTGCATCTGGAGGTGGAAGAGTTCCTTCTGGGTTGCGATTTCGCGCCGCAGGACATCCTCCGGCGGCATGACCGTGCTGTACTTGACGGCATGCAGCTTGTCATTTCCTGCCAATACCGAGTATCTTGCAATATTGGTGTCGGTCTCGTCGCAGAGGACTATGCCGATGGTCGGTCTGTCGTCGGGCTGACAAACGAGTTCATCGAACATCCTACGATACATGTCCATCTGTCCGACATCCTTATGAGTGACCTTGCCCATCTTCAAGTCGAAGAGGACATAGCATTTGAGGATGCAGTTGTAGAATACCAGGTCGATGAAGTAGTCCTCCGACCCAACGCGGATGTGTCGCTGGCGCGCCACGAAGCAAAAGCCACGCCCCAATTCCATCAGCATTTCCTTGAGGTGTGAAATGATGGCCGATTCCTATTGCGTCTCGCGCACCTTCACATCGGCAGGCAATGAAAGAAACTCCAACATCATGGGGTTCTTGATGAAGTCAGTCGGAACCAAGGATTTCGGATGCTCCGAGAGAGGCGTATTGGGAACCTCCACCCGACTCCGCCTACGGCCAAGATTGTCTGCAGAAAGAAGACGGGCATACACCTGGGTGGAAACCTGCCGGTCAAGTTCACGGACACCCCAGCCACAGGCGACGCATTCGTTCATATACCATTCGCGTGCACGAGGATCCGACACTCGCATAAGAATGCGGTAATGAGACCAGCTCAATTCATCACACAGTGTGTGACAAATTGGAAAGGCAAGGTAGAATTGACGCATATATCTCAGGTTTGTTGCAGTAAAACCGTCGCCAAACTCCAACGTCAAACGCGCGGCCAGTCCATCAATCTGCGCCTTGCCGTATGCGGCCTTGCGCTTTCCTCCCTGTTCGTCCTCGACGATTAGTCGTCCAATCTCCCAGTTCTGCCGAACCATGGCGGTATTCGCCGCGATGGAGACAAAGCCGCGCGCCTGCTCAATGACACCTCGAAAGGAGCGATATAGCTTGTCTACCGCCACCTCCTGACGATTCTGGATGTCGTTATTAGATTTCATTTTGCCCTCCGAGTAATGCTGCTACTTGCCAACCTTGAGTCTGTGCCATAGAATGCGAAAAAAGATTGATGCTGACGGCTGCTGAATACGCCACCCCATCCAGGAAGGTCGCGTGGACGATAGGGCTTCTACGCTCCTATCAAGGCGATGAAGCCCCACAACGGGACTGTCTCTGTCTCAAAAAATGCGTCCCTTTAAGAATATGCGTCTTGATGGTTTATGGCGGACTATAATCCATCAGGAGGGTTTTAGGACAATCAAAATACGTCCGTCTCCCAGCAATATCTCCATCCCGTCAAACCACGAAATAAACAAAATACACAAAAAGCCATTTTTGAACCACGAATGCACACGAATGCACACGAAAATGACAAAACAGTTCTAACTACGAAAAGCACGAAACACACGAAAAGCCGATTTTGAACCACGAATGCACACGAATGCACACGAAAATGACAAAACAGTTCTAACCACGAAAAGCACGAAACACACGAAATAATAGATAATCAGTGACACCACTTCATTAAAAAATGGCATTCGTGTCCATTCGTGTCCATTAGTGGTTCTATTATTATCCCTTTCGTGTATTATCGTGGTTTGCTCATTGTGGACTCCTCGAGATGCCCACTTTATTTAGTGTCCTACGTTAATTTGGGGCCAATATACTATTTATGATTTAACTTTCATTTCTTATTCTCCATGGTAGACAAAAGCATTGGCAATGTTTGGCTTAATTCATTAGTATTTATGTTTTGTTTATAGCATGTTTTAATCATGTCCATTGAACAGTCACATTTTTGCAATATCAAGGCAGTTATTAGTTGCCGAATCCACATTGTCACAGGTATATACAACTCCCAATTTTCAATTCGGTCCGTAACGCCATGCGAATAATGGTCACGACTTGTCTTTATATATTTGAAAATCTGATTATACTTTTCTTCAGTAATAAAACCAAAAACTCCTATTGCAATAGGAAGAGCAGCTGCTATTATGTCTTTCCCTATAGGATAAGGATACAATTTATCATTTAACCAATTCTTAAGTGCTAAGGGACAAACTGTCAGAATTTGGGAGCGTTTTTCTTCAAACTCATCAAGTGGTTCAAGCTTTATATGTTGTTCTATAATTTCGGGCTTATACAGTTTCTTCATTAACCCCTCCAAAAGGTAGAACATTTCAGGCAACGAACTATCATCATATTGATGTATTTGCTGACTGTTAACTAGCTTAAAAACAAACCCTCCAAATCCATCTATTGCAGCATATCTTTCTGCATATTTTGAGACAATTTCCCGCAGGTGCTCTTGAACTGCTTTATACGGAAAAGGCACATCCATAAAGGTTATTCTTTTTGGCATTTCTTTTGGTAAAAACCGACGCCATATTCTTGCGTAAGCTTCTTCTTGTTGTTCAAAATTGCCATTGGTAAATACTGCACTTTGGGCAATTCCAACACAATCATACATAAATGGAGATATCCCAATGAGCAAACTAAAAAATGAGTAAATCATATTTGAATAGTATTGAAATGATTGTTGTTGTCCATAAAACGGCAATTTTCCCTGTTTTGATTTAATATATATTCGAGCATCCTGTTCAAAAGAAGCATTTTCAATAGAGATATTTGTATAGTATTTATATCCTAAAGTAATTCTAACCAAATTGTCTTCATATAAAAACAATTCTTCTGGATGATTATATTTCATAGAATTATCCTGGTGTTCGTATTTAAAACTTTGCTGATTATGCCATTGTCCAAGATTGTTTATACCAAAAGATATTTTCTCAAGTTTAATATCATCTTGACATTCAAAAAATCCTGGTCCAATCCACATTTCTGAAAAACTAATTGTAGTTTCACTAAGATCAGAGGTGTTAAGAGATGTTGATTTACCAATGCAAATGGCATCAAAAATGGTAATACCAGAGCCTTTGGAAACTCTGCCTTGGATAATAGGATATTTCATCCACATTTGAAAGGCATTTCCTTCAAACGTACCTAACAGAACAAGTTTTTGCAGATTCTCCTTGGGTGTGACATACAAAGTGCCAAAGCATTTTTGCCCCTGCATACCAGGCACCCACCACTCTCCGGTATAGTTGATTGATTCAAAAGCAATGTCGGCATGTAAATCTGAAGATTTCATTTGGATTATCCTATGATCAATTTATTAAAAAATATATCTCAAGATTAAGGAATCGTCGGTAATTGCGGAGGAGGGTGTATAAATCCGATTGCCATAATGCAAAATAAACAGTATCTGTTGAAAGCAGAGAAATGACTCTTAACATTTTATACGATGCCATATTAGATTTCTTGATAAAATGTGTGCCTTTACATGAAACCTCTCACAGTGCCAGAACATAGTACATCAACATCCCGTAGTCGCTTCCCACGTTCACGCAGTGGAAGCCGGGGACGGCCTCGCCGATGACCCGCCTGTGGGTGTGCCCGCAGATGAGTGCGTTGGGGAAGGCGTCGTCGAAGGGGAGCTGCGACACCAGGTCCTTCACCCCCGAGTAGAAGCTGTAGTGGTTCGGCGCGTGGCCGTTCAGGGCGACGTGCGGCAGATGGTGGGTGCAGAGGATGTTCGGCATATTGGGCTTCATCGCCTTCCTGATGCGCTCGACATAGAAGGCGCAGAACTCCTCGTACCGCTGCTCGATGTCGGGAATTCTCCAGTCCTGCCAGCCGTTCCACGGAAGGAGCGTGTCATCTTCGTGCCAGCGCATGCTTCCGTCGAAGAAGAGACATCCCCCGACGAAGTTGTAGCCGTCGATTTCCACGGACGGCTCCGCGTCCAGGATATGGACGTTGGGGGCAGACACATTCTGGTTGCGGGCCTCCTCCAGCGTCTCCTCGAAGGGGCGGCCCCAGAACTCGTGGTTGCCGAGCGTCGCCACCACGGGCAGTTCGGAGGGGAACAGATTGCCGAATAAGGCGTTCAGGCTGCTGACGAACGGTGGCGGCACGATGTCGCCCGTCACCACAGCCACGTCGGGCTTCGTGTCCTCGGCCAAATCCCGTATGCTTTGCAGGAACGGCGTGAGGCGCTTCTGATGAATCGCGTCCAAAACATCATTCATCCGCAGATGCAGGTCTGAAAGGCAGAGAATCTTCATTGTTCGTCTGCTGCTGTTGTGGAAGGCGGGCAAATGGCAAGCAGCCTGATGGTCCAGTCCGCCAATGGAAGAGGACAGCTCAGCAGGCCGTCGTTCTGCTGGAGGTTGTTCATCGAGAACCTGACGCGCCGTGACGGCTGGTATTTCTTCGCGTACACGGACAGGCTCTTGCCGCTGATCCGGCGCTCCGACTTGACCTCGACAGGCACGGCCTCCGTCGGCAGCGGAAGCAGGAAATCAACCTCGGCGCGGCCATCTGCGCTCCAATAGCACGGCGTGTCCTCGCACTGCGGAAGCAGAGACTGGAGCACAGCGTTCTCGGCAAGCGCGCCGCGGAACTCCGTGTAGTTGGCGTTGCCGCCAAGAATGACCTCGGGCGAGACACGGGCGAAGCGGCGCAGAAGACCGCAGTCGCAGGCATAGACCTTGAATGCGGAGATGTCCCTGTAGGCGCTCAGGGGAATGCCGGGACGGCTGACGTTGAAGCACCTCTGGACCATGCCTGCCTCCCCAAGCCACAGCAGGGCGTCCTCATATTCTCTGGCGCGTGCGCACTGCCTGAAAAGGTTTGCGCGTTCCTCTGCATTTGCCTCAACAAGCCTTTCCATCGTCCCTCCCTTTGCGGCAGATTCCCCGCACGGTCTCCACGATCCAGATAGGGGCGGCGGAGATGTCAGCAAGTATGCGCTCCCAGGTTTCGATCGTAAACCTGTTGCAAAGAAGATGAAGATGCCCTGTTGTCACCTGCGACTGCCCCAGAGCCATCAGGCCTTGCACCACTATCAGACTTTCGGCTTTCCTGAAGGTCAGCCAGCGCTTGGTGGAATGACGGAACTCCAGCGTCTGTCCCTCGACCTCATATTTGCGGTTTGGCCCGTCAGAGAAATAAAGCGTCCGCCCTGGGATCTGCGTGCTTAGGCCGAGGTGGTTCAGCGCCGTTTCGCCGTCAGGGCATATCTGCCAGCGGAACTTTCTGGCAAGTGTTCGAGCCAGCTCCCCGATGTCCGTCGCGACCCGGCATTGCAGCAGTTCGCTGAATCTTGGGTACTCGTAGATGCCAGGCATGACACGCCGTATGATGCCCTCATCCTTGAGCCTGACCAGGCTCTCGTCGATTTCGTGGCGCTGAAAGGTGGACAGGAAATCATCCGCGCACCACAGGCCGCCAGGCCCGCGCCTCCGTATCCTTGTCAATATTCTCTTCTTGGTTGAAAGCATCGTCAATCCCTCCTGTTTGATAGAATAAAATAAGACTTTTTCTATCAATTTCAAGGGGAATTTGGAAAACAAGATGTTTGGCGAGCTGGAAGACGGCGCAAAACCGGCACCTGCCAAGTGCTAAACCCTGGAATCCATCTGCGAGCGGACTATACCACTCGTGCCAGTTGCGATCCTCCTGGAACTTGCTCTTGAGGACGCCCTTTTCCGTCAAAGGCCAAGCAGCCGACGAAGCCGCGCGTGGATTTCAGCAGGCTTTGAGGCAAGGCGGAGATTCTTCACGTCGATGGACGTGCCTGCAATTCCTTCCGCGAACATGCGCATTTCCGCGCGGATGGCTTCTGGAAGCTCCATTGCCTGGTCGTCGTACACGTCCATAAGGCGGAACACATCGTTCCTGTGCTTGGAAACGTCCTTGGAATCAACATGTTCACCGCGCGTTATGCGCTCGTCCAGATCCATCAATACCTTTGCCTTGAGCACAAGAAGCCATTCGGACGAGAGGACGGACAGGCCGCCCACGCTTTCGCTGTGCGAATCCTATTGTTCCTGCAAAGTCATCTTGCCGAATCGCGGTTTCCGCCCACCCAGTCTGCACATTCTCTTGAAGTGGTCGCCAATTCCACAGATAGTTCTCCAAAGCACACCATCTCGCCTGAAAACGGGTGTGGTCATATTTCCCTGTCCAATACGATTTACCGACACCTCTCAAGGGTGGAACCCTCTCCCTGTTTCGGGTGGAAAAGGCATCTCGAAAGCCGTCTCTATGTGCGCCCAAAAAAATGGAAAACGGCGGGGTATAAACGGCAGAGAGACATTGATTCTCTCTGCCGGGAGTCCGCGAGGGAGTTGACGTTCCGTCACAGATTATCGATAACTTGTGATGGTTTGTCAAGTCGTCGACAAGGGATGCGCAACTTACATTGTCCACCCCTGGCCTGGAATCCACTTTGTTGGCTTTGAGTCGGCGGGGAAAAATATCGGCGTCAGGAATTGCGCCACGCAAGCTACTACTTCGTTGAAATTGGCGGGCGCATCAAGCATTGGATTCTTGCGGAGGAAACCAGCCCACTGCGCACGTTTCACTTGACTGGTTCCGAACTCGCTCTTCCAGGCAACTGGAGGACTGGACGGCATGGGGATTCGAGAGCGCTCAAATGTATTGTATATGGCGGAGGCAAGCGTTTGGTAATCATGTTCAGCCATCCTGCTCAGCAACCAGATGTCGTAGAAGTCCTTTATACGGCTGTTGTTGACTCCGAGGGCCACCATAGCAGATGCCTTTTCGGCGATTGCCGTCGCCATCGGGCAAACCCATAGCCGTGGCGCTTTCATCGTTTGAAGCAGCACAGGAAAAACCGCGTATTCAGAAGCCGGTGTAACGACGTCCCCTACGCCGATGTCAAATTGCAGGGGAAATCTGACCGTGCCGATGAAGGCGGTGAACACAATCCTTGTGCCGCCATATTCCGCTGTTTCACGAATCGGCGAGATTCTTATGGAACCGGAATCGAACACGACGCCATCATCTGGAATTCCAGGCATGTCGCATAGCTCTGTGAACACTTGCTTCAGGTGCTCGTCCGAGACATCGCCGTAGCAGAGCAAGTCAGAGTCAATGGTAGGACGTGAATTGTTGCCGTTCTGCCAGATGACGAACATATTGCCGCCCTTGAGGACAAACTGCCTTGCGTATTCGGAAGCGCCAAGCCGGAAAAGAAAACGTTCGATGCCATAGCGCGTCAGCATGTGCATGAAGTTCCATCCCCGTTGGACAGCCAGGTTCTTGAGCCTCGCAAGCACGGATGCCGCGATGTTTACAGGGGTCTTGTTGCTCATGACAGAATAGTCTCCATATATGGCCTCATGACATTCGACACACGGCAGACCTCGGCGGCCGCATCAAGTTCGGCTATGGTGAAGAGCTTCAGCCGCACGCCTTCGCGCAGAGCCTCCAAAGCCACGTCGAGGCCAATCTTGTTCCGGAACTTGAAGCAATCCGCAACGGTTTTGGCCGCCGAATACACCTTGATTTTCAGACCATCGATTTCGTGCACCTCAATTCCATATTCGTAAGGCGTCTTGTTCAGATGTATGCACGAGAGGGGCCAGGGCGCGATTGACGGCATACGCGCCCCCTGACGAACGGCAATCCAAAGCGAGGTCGGAAGCTGGGTGGTGAATTCATGAATGCGGAGGGCCGACAGAAGGCATACGACGAAATCCGTCTGCTTGGCGGCAAGCTGTGCCAGGTCGGGGTAGGATGTTGGCTGAAGCCTGGTCGAAGCATACAGCCCCCTCCCGACCCTTGTTATTTTTCCTCGCTTGCAGTTATAGGAAAGAATTGCGTGCGGAATGCCGTATGCCGTGGCTTCACGTGCGGAAAAGGCACGCGGCATGGAAAGCAGTTTCTCGATTTTTTCGGCATGTGATTGCATGATGACAGCCTTCTGTTTCGTTTTTGTCTATAAATATAAACCATTATTGACGATTTAGCAAGTCAAGCGGCCACAAAATGCGTGGATATCTTGAACAATAAGGCCGCCGGGCATCGCTGTCCGACGGCCTTTGGCTGTCCATTGATTCTCTAGAAGCATCCGGCGATGTTCTTCCCAGAGGTCGGGAATCGGGACTCGCAGCCTCTCCAGCGAAAGATTGCGGGGGATGTCGCCCTCCAGGATGCGGTGGATAATGTCGGTGGCGAGCATCGCCAGCCGCATCGCCCATACACATGTTTGATAGGCTATGTATCCATTATTTGTGAATTTTGCAGGGCTTTTTAGCACTAAGCCTTTTCCCCAAGTGCCTCTGCGAATTCCTGTCGGTGGTCCTTGGGCAGCAGGTTCATTGGCACGGGAAGGCGGAACTCCTTGAACACATCCACCTGCCGCCCGACGATTTCCGTTATCATTCTTGACCTGAACGGATGCCGTATCAGTCTTATCGAACGCAATTCCTCCAGCATGTGCTGCCTTGTCGGAAACAGCTTCTACAAGGTTTTGCTGGCGGAGAATTTCCTGTATATCAGGCAGTTAAGTAGTGCCTGCTGACTAAGGTGTCCTGTTTCAGCCATTTGCAGACTTTGCCTGGCGATTTGACGGCTTCTCCAGCCATCTGCCTCGCACCGTGGGCAGCCCGATGTGCCCACTTAATTTAGTGTCCTTCGTTAATCGGGACCAATATACCATCCAGCGTACCGGCTCAAGGGAAAACGGCTCCTGGCTTGTCGTTTGTAACTGGAAAAGTTAAACGCACGCGTTTCGTGCGTTGAATCATGCAAACCGAGGGTGTGCGTTTAATTC